>Ga0209083_1000072_pt1 | contig 158591 bp, 161 predicted proteins | sample AM7aDNAmetaG_FD_184132 | JGI IMG/M metagenome (GOLD analysis project Ga0209083, IMG submission 184132) | Freshwater microbial communities from Finland to study Microbial Dark Matter (Phase II) - AM7a DNA metaG (SPAdes) (version 3) | ecosystem: Environmental > Aquatic > Freshwater > Lake ... | reverse complement strand
CATGCGACCGGTATATCAAGGGTTATAAAAAGGTTCTAAAGCTTCATGGCGATGGGATTCCTGCAGAGAACATTGCTTCAGAGCTGGAGATGAGTAAATCCCTGGTCCGGCAGTACGTCGAGATTATCAATGATCTAGATGAGATGAAGAAGGGATAGAAAAGATGATATTAAAGAAAATCGGTAACATGGAGAATGTAGAGGCCATTTGCCACTATTTACAATCAATTTAGTAAGGTTTATTTTATTGTTTCAAAAAAAAGAGAAGCGATGCAATAGCACCGCTTTTAGAGTCCCAAAGAGGGGTTGATTCCCATGACGAATACTATTACGAAGTAGATAGCGTTGATGACAAGGCCCAGTGGTACGCCGAGCTTTGCCCACTCACTGCTGGTGATTCCCAGCTTGCCGGCAGAGATGATGTTGGGGATGTTGCCGGGGATGAGCATGCCGCCGGAGATGAGCAGACCGTAGAGAGCCGCGTTGATCTGTCTCTGGCTCATAGACGGGTCGATCTCAGCTGCGGTCAGGGTAGCGTTATCCAGGATAGCGGAGATCATATTGACCCAGAAAAGGACGTAATCCGGGATCTTGGTGAAGTACTTGAAGATGATGACCTCCATTCCAGCTCCGAGCAGGAAGAGTGCCGCCACGAAGACGTAAACTTTGATCGTCCTCATGATGACTTCCCTTATGCCGCCGGACTCCTCGCCCATGGACATGACCTCGGCCTTGGTAGCCTTCTTACCAATATAGAACATGGAAAAGATAGCGCAGCCGATGACGCCCAAGATGATCAATATGCCCAATTGATCCATGAGGAACCAGAAGCCAGCATTGCCAACGCTCATCATGCCGTTTGGAAGAAGGACTGGTGCCTTCTGAAGCTTCGTTATGGCGATAGTGGACAGCGGCTCACCCAATGGTGTTAAAACTGCACCCAGGCCGATAGCAAAACATGCAATAACTACGTAGTTAATCTTGTCTTTGCGCTCCAGGGGCAAGGTGTTGGCGATCTCGCACAGGAACAACGCCGAGATAATGGCAGTGATAACCGAGCAGATCAATCCCAGGACTAACGTGGTGATAAAGATGATTACTCCAAGATTCATCTTTTTCACAATACCTGACATGAATGCCTTGAAGGGCTTCTGACCATAGAAGAACAACAGGCCAGCTACCAGAACGGCAGGAACTATGCCCTTCTTTATGGGTTCTTCTGCAGCCAGCAAAACTAGATCCATTGCCCACTTTTGAGTAATTGTGACGGCAAAAACACCCATGAGAAACAGAAATGCCTCAAGATTCTTTTCCGCTAACTTCACCTTAAACGGTGCTAACAATACCATCAAGAATATAAGGAACAAACCTATATCAACCGAGGTAACAGTTTCCCCAGCAAACATTACCATAAGACCACCTCATTTCTTTTATCCTACATCTGTAGGCTCTCCCCTCCGGAGAGTTTGCACTTTGGATGTTCTACCAATATTAAACGCTTTTGGTTTCCAATCGAGAGCTTAATGATCTCTGGATAAAGAGAAAACGCCATTTGATCGGCCCATTTTTAAAGGCTGGATTCAAATTGAATTCTATTTGCGAAAGGTTTTCTACTTGGACATATTAAGCTCAATGATTCATGGTCAAATTCCTAAATTACCTGAATAGCAATATTTCGGCTATTTTTTTAAAAGAAACCCCTATTCAAAGATATAAATAATACTATAAATAAAATCCTCTTGAAACTTTAATGCGGAATTAGACCGCCTTCATTTTTCTCAATTTAGATGGGATCAGATGGAATCAAATCACGGCTGTGCTCATGGTACAAGGCTATGCTAAAAAGTGGTCGAATGGCCTGAACTAAAAAGACGGCCTCAAAACAGAGGAGTTCCGAAGGATTGTTCCTCAAGTGCCATCAATTCCCGCCAGGTTGCCTTGCACTCGCAGTCCAGCTTATCGAAGGGACTGACATCCTGCGTAAGATCATGCACCCGTATGGCCTCGGCCACGGCAGCGTCGCACAGGCCGCAGTTATGCGGACCGCGCCTGGTGCCTGCACCCACAGGATCACAAACTATCGGTCCCGGCACGCTTTTTATGACCTCCAGGGCTGACCAGAGCCAGGGAGGCCGGAACTCGCCCCGTTCCCACATGCGCTCAACCTGAGTATTGCGTTGCACATTGCAGAGATTGAGGGAGAGAACGTCCGCATGCTCCTGCGCCGCCCGGGCCGAGGAGATGGCATCCCTCATGGCCTGGCCCTCGGAGAGCGAGGGCGGTTTCAGCAGCAGGTAGGCTTTGACCCGCCCACCCCGGCTGTGAACCGTTTCTGAGGCGTCCACAAAGTCCTGGAAGGTGAAGCCCTTGCGGATGACGTGCTCTCGAATGAGGTCGTTTGAGGTCTCGAGTCCCATAGCAAACTCGGTCGGAAGAATGGAGAGGCATTTTTCAACGCTCTCACGAGTGACATACTGCGGCCGGGTTTCGATGACCAGCTTGCTTATGCCTGCTGCCTCAAGTCGCTGCAGGATTTCGTCTCTTGCGGCAACCGGCATCTCCTGTGGGTCCAAAAAGCTGCCGCTGGTGTAGATCTTGACCACTGTGACCTCAGGATCGCTCCTCTGCATGGCGTTCTCAAACTGAGCCACCAGATCCTCGGACGAGGCTGGCGCCCCTTCGCTGGCATAGCCGCACATGGTGCAGCGGTTCCACCGGCAGCCCACCGTGCGCAGGATCATGGTGAGAGCAGATGCCTCTCGGCCTTCAACCAGGTCTTGCGATCGCCAGACGGTAACGGGTCTTTTCAGATCCAGCCTTCTATCAAGCTTTGCCATTGTCTTATCCGATTCTCTTATCTTATTCTCTTATTTGCCTTGTAGTATCGTCCTTATCCAAGATACTGCAGAGCGCTGATGGCAGCAGAGGCGCCCGATCCTACGGCGGTTGTGACCTGCATTCTGCCGCCTGTCAGGTCCCCGGCAGCGAAAACACCCGGCATGCTCGTCTCCTGGTTTAGCCGGTTGACCTTTACAAATCCGCCGGGGGTCATCTCCAGGCCCAGTCCCTCTGCCAGCTCAATATTGGGTTTCATGCCCATCTCCACAAAGACCCCATCCACCTTTAGTGATCGGGGCGTATTGCCGACCTTGAACTCCACACTTGTTACAAACTGGTCCCCCCGGATCTCGGTGATCTCCGCTCCGAAGGTTGCCGTATAATTGGAGAGCTTTGTGATTCGTTCCAGATATATCGGCTCTGCCACCAGCTTCTCTCGCGAGGAGAGGAGATGGACTTTGCTGACGATGTTGGCCAAATACAAAATGGCTCTAGCTGCGCCATTGCCATGGCCTACCACGGCCACGGCCTTGTTCCTGAAGAGCGCACCATCGCAGTGCACGCAATAGGATACGCCGCGCGTAGTCATCTCCTTCTCACCCGGCACGCCTATCTGGCGGTGGCTGGCGCCCGTGGCCAGTATGACGGCTTTTGCTTCGTACTGCCAGTTCTCGGTCTTCAAACGGAAGAAGTCACCCAGGTTCACGATCTTTTCCACCTGACCCGTCTGATTCTCCGCGCCGAACTTCTGGGCTTGAGCCAGCATCTTCTCCGAGAGCTCTATGCCCTGGATGCCCTCTGGAAAGCCTGGATAGTTCTCATAGAGGCCCCCCATGGATGCCTGAGAGCCATAGATGTTGCCCAAAACCAGCGTCTTCTTACCGCCTCTCGCACAGTACATGGCGGCGGTCAGCCCTGCCGGACCTGCTCCTACTATGACGACATCATGCAAGCGAATTCACCATAAAGAGACTCTTCTTCCAGGTAGATAAAGGGTATGCAGTCCGGAGAACAAAAGAGGGCTATTTGCCCGCAATGTTTTTAGACTAGAAGGTTATTGGAGGGGGTGCAACGTGTCACATCGCATTGCGTCGATAGTGTAGCGGTTATCACTAGGCGTTGCCAACGCCTAAACTCGGGTTCGAATCCCGATCGACGCATATAATTATCTATTCTGATTTTAGCGCTAAAACATAGATGTTTTTGATCTGAATATCCATGAACGAAAAACTATTTTGGTTAGCACTGCTCTGTCGTGTCTCGAAGGCGATGAGAAAATGGAAAAAGACCTCAGCAAAGAGTCCGTAAAACATCTTCTGGATCACTGGATAGAGCACAACGAGAGCCATAGCACCTCTTTTCGGGAGAGAGCGGCGCAGATTGCCAGGGTGAGCGAGAAGGCGGCCCTGGACATCCGCGGAGCTGCAGAGCTTATGGACAAGTGCACAGAGATGCTGAAGAAGGCAATGCAGGATCTATAAAATCAGGAGAATATACGAATGGAGCTAGTTTACGTTTATCCAATGGAAAACAGCAAAGACATGATGAAGATGCTGGACGAGGAGTTCTGGAAGCGGCTCGGACCGACGGTGCGGGAATGCAAGGCCATGGGTCGGGACTTGGATGGCATGTGCATCTACATCAAAGCGCGGGACGAGTTGGCCGAAGAGGCACGAAAGCTGCTCGCTGAGACGGCTGCCAAGGAGCTGAAGGGCGAGGAGGGTGAGAAGTTGATGAAGGCCTTCCAGGACGAGGCTGAGGCGGCAGAGGCAGGGATGGGGGCGATGTTTGGGTAGCATCCATAGACTGGAATGAACTTTTTTTTTATTTGTTTACATATTTGCTTTCATCTTAGCTCTTGCACAATAAGAAATATATAGGAGATTTGAGATATACTGTGTCCAAAAAACTATCGGCGCACCAAGTCATGAATGTAATCGTTGCATGATCGATTTGATGGGATAGATGGAACTGGGTGGATGTTCATGAGGAAGCATTTTGTTTTGGTATTGTGCCTTGTATTTGCCATGGCTGAGGCCGCGGCTTTGAACTTTGATGAGAAAATTGATGTCAAAGGCGGAGGTAGCCTAATTTCTGAAACAAACTCTGATAACGCTAAGGATTCAGTACATGGCACAGGTGTACAGAAATACACAAGAAATGTAAGCCATGAGGAGAATTCTGCGAGCTTAACCTCAATATATCATCTGAATAAGTCGAATAATAGTGGAGGCCGTCCCAATTTTCGATCATTTGAGATCAAAACGAATCCTAATGCAGCAGGCAAAGATGGATGGACGCCTTATTCTTATTCCGAATTATCTAATCAGAACAGCTATACCATTCAAATGAAAAGCCCTAATAGATTGCAGCATGGCGTTACTATTTCTGGTTCGAATGACATCGATTCCAACAGCAAAATCACCTTCAAAGAAGGCAAAGTTGAGACAAAGTACAATTTAAGCGGCTCAGGAGTCCTTAATGAGGCTGTTGTAGACTTTGGTACACGAAGGAAACCAAACTTTATTGCAGAAACGAGGATAAACGATACCAACTTTTCGTTGACTTCTGGATTAGGAGATAGTGCTCTGATGGGATCAGAGATTGATGCATTGATCCAATGGGCGAGAACCGTCGATGCAGGTCCTAAATCCGTTAGTTCAACAAAGAAAGTCGATCCAGAAAATGGGGTAGTAGGGAAGCCTAATGATATCACGGAACATTTTTCGACACAGCCTGGGAAAGATGATGGTACGGGAGCCTCCGGATCCGAGAATCCGACAAATCAAGCCGGTTCAGATAGTGGAGCCGGAAGGCAAAGTTCTGATAATGTCAAAGGAAACCTTTCGACAATTCCCAAAGATGATCCTGCATCACCAGTAACAGTAACACCTACCATCTATTTTGGTAATCAAACCGAAAACAAATTCCAAGAACGGCTGGGAACAAAATCAGTGCCTAACACGAATGGCGATGATAAGAAAAAGTCAGACAGCGAGAAATCGAGTTCCAACAATCCAGGGAATGCAGCTATTCTTGTGATGGAGTCAAAGGACCATTCAATCCCAACAGCATTTATTGGCAAGGTTGCTCAATTCGACTACTCTCGGGGGTTATGGGAAACGACCAAAAATACCACTGGAGAAGACTACAACGCATCCTATGAACGTGGGATGAGAATTGTCAAAATGAACGAGTGTAATTCTCCGGATGGCCTATGTCAGAATTACACATACATAAGCGCTGCTTATAGATATGGTGATCCGAAGCCATGGGTATCTCCCTACGCTCAATTGGATAAGCTGCTTATGCCACCATCATTATGATGGAATTAACATTTTTTAATTTTATTAAATCGAGTGCGCGGAGGGTCACGAATATCCTGACCTTTAGGTTGGGGATGGAGTGAACCCTCGCAAAGTTTTTCAGGCCCTTTTGAATCAATGAACCATTGCTTCCCTAAAGAATGAGGTTTTGCACCTTATCCACATGTGATGCCATTACCTATGGCCTGAATGTGATAACTCAAAGGAATGCTATGTCCCTCCTAAAGTTTGCGACTTGAGGACACAGGGCTAAATTATAATATCCTGTGAAGAAATAACTTGCCGTTATCTGGTGGATAGCAAGTTTGTTCTTGCTACTGGATATTACTACGAAATTACATCAAAACTGGCACGCCACCGGGTCAGACGAAAAAAATGGCGTAACATTTGCTTATCTTCATGGATTTACGGAGTTCATATTCTGGAAACATAACTGTTGATAATAATAAATGGAAATTGTTATATACTTAGAGGATATCATGCTTTTTGAAGGTGAATCTATGGATCGCATATCTTTTAGTTGCAACTGGTGTCAGAAAACCAATTGGGTCGAGGAAGTTGACAATAAGCTTTGTAGTTGCGTTGAACCTATACGTTGCTCTTATTGTCATAAGGTAAGTTTTCCTCACGCAATATTCAAATTCGATGAGCCGGGCCGAGAGAACGAAAATTGGCTCCAATGCATAACCTATGAAGGGGAACTTGCCGGTTCTCCTGTTGGAACCGTAACGGTAGATGGTGTCACCCAATATATCGCAGCGGATGGCCGAATGATGACCCGAGGTGATTTCATAGCCGAATTTCATACGGATCCAGCAAAACATATTATCGACAGGATACGAATGCATCAGCGCTTCCAAAATGGTAGAGATCGAAGGTTCTAGGAGTAGCTAGCTCCTAGGAACATTTCTCAATACCCTAAAAGATTTAATTTTTTACTATGTTTCTACTTTTGGAAGAACTGGATGCAATCTGTAAATTCGGGTGGGTCGGCATTGGTGCACTCAGTATCCGGCCAAGATCGATGCAGGAGGTCTTTCTGTAGGTGAGAAGGCGGATACTGAAGATGAACCTAAATTTGGCGAACAGTGGTGTTCGGCCATAGAGTTTAAACGGTATATTCATTACAAAGATAAAACAAACATCAGCATCAAAAGAGCCAGTCCATGGAAGGGATGGGACAGCACCAAGCTCGCGAAACACATGGCTTGTATAGACCTAATTGTCATGACGTGCTAAAATATGGACCCAATTTCCCAAGGACGATAACAGTAACATCAAAAATTCGACTGATCGACAAAGGAACTGTGACCAAAGTCGCAGCAGCCAATGGCCTGCGAAATCGACTTGTGCATCTCTAAAATCAGACAGACGATCGCATAGTGCAGAGAGAATAAACGCCATTCTTCTCGAGCGTTCCAGCTTCGTTGGATGCTGACCAGAAGCACCGCCAGACCTTGAGCCGGGAAGAGATGCGAGCGATGATAGGGCGGGCCTGCTGAGGAAAAACTGATTCGAGTTTTTCGTAGGAACGGAACGCGCCTGGGCAGGGCTTAAAAGAATTTTTCAGACCAATCTCGCAGAAAAAGATCGCACTTTCCAGAGTGACTAACGTGCTTTGCACCAATGATCGGGTGTTATTGTCTCCACCGCCGGAGGACAGCGCTTCAGCATCTCTTGATCCCAGGAGATCAGCGTTGCATTAAAAGTAACCGCAACAGCGGCATATGCGGCATCAGCACCTCTCAACCGATGTTCTACTGCAATTTGGGCCGCCTTTCTGGCCAAGGGAAGATCAAGCGAGATAAGATTGATGCCGGGAAAATCTTCAATTATGCGAACAAGCTCCTCCGCCAGCGACGGATTGTTCGTCTGCCTGGCAATGGCGGCGGCGCATTCTGCTAGAACAAGAGTCGGGCAGTAGATATCAAGAGTTTGCGCTTCCCTTAAAAATTTCCGGCTTATAAGATAGTGGGGCTCATCGGATCGAGCGGAAGCGACAAAGACGCTGGCATCTATGACGTACTTCACCGTCGCATCTCCGAAAGGATATCCACAGCGCTTTTTTTCCCTTTCCAGGCGCAGCTCACCTTTCTGGCCAGCTCATCCATTCGAGCATCCCAATCGATAGCTGAATTTGGCACGATCCTTCCGGGCTTAAGCGAGACCAGGAGAGCTACGGGGCCACCTTCCGGTCCTGTCAATGTAATGGATTCCCCAAAAGACAACCCTTTGAGCAACTTTTCTAAATTGCATTCGGCACTCTTTATGGGCATGGCTTCAGGCATCATTTCTTCCTTCACCCAATTGTATTACGCCTTCCCTTTTAATTCTTTTGACTATCACTTCATGAAATACGCCATCTCATCCACTTATATCGATTGTGAAGACGTTCGCATATCTCCAAGGGTGCCATGGAGCTCTATGAGTACTTTATTTTTCCTCCATATTTAGGGGGATCAGAAAGCACTGCCAGACCACGATCCTGGGGGGCCTGAAAAAAGGGGGAAAACGGTACCCAGTAGTGAGTGTCTTTTTCTGCTCCACTGTGGTTAGGTTTCCTTTGGCCATAGCGACTGCAGGCGAGCATTGATTTGAGGGTTCGATCCATCAAAAAAACTGCTCGATCCCATCTCCTGCCTCATCAACAATCGCCTCGCCCGTCCTCCCGCGCCCGTACGGATGACGAGTTCCCCCGATCTCATAAAATCACGAAAATATCTCGCAGACCCTGATCTTCCCATCCCGGAGTGTGTACATCTTCTCCGCCCGCCTCGCCAGGTCCTTGTTGTGGGTTACTATTATCAGGGTCAAACCCTTGCGGTTCAGCTCCCTGAAGAGATCAAAGATCATCAGAGACGTGTCCGAGTCAAGGTTGCCGGTGGGCTCATCCGCCAGGAGGATGTGCGGATCATTGATCAGGGCCCGGCCGATGGCCACCCGCTGCATCTCCCCACCGGAGAGCTGTCCTGGCAGGTGATCTCCTCTCTCTTCCAATCCCACCATCTGCAAGACCCTGTCAATCTTGTTCCGGCCTCTGTTCTTGTGGCTAAAAAGCAGGGGCAGCTCTATATTCTCCCGTGCTGTCAGGGTAGGCATGAGATGGAACTGCTGAAAGACGAAGCCGATGTTCTCCCGGCGCAGCTTCACCAAATCTCTTTCCGCAAGGCCGCTGACTTCTGCCCCATTCAGCTGCAGATGGCCTCCTGTAGGTGTGTCCAGGCAGCCGATGATGTTGAGCAATGCCGTCTTACCGGAGCCGGAAGGGCCGATGATGGAGACGAATTCACCCTCGTTCGCCCGGAAATCCACATTCTTCAAAGCATGGATCTCTTCTCTCCCGCGGCGGTATACCTTGGTCAGGCCGTTGGCCACGATTATGCTCTTCATTCCACGCCACCCCGGATAGCTTCCATGGGCGTCAGCCGCGAGGATTTGAAGGCAGGATATAGGCCGCAAATGAGGCCTAAAACCACTGAGAAGACCAGCGCAAAAGCGATCAGCTCCGGGCTCAAAGATACGAGCGATCCCTTCGGGGAATAGGGCAGCATGCCTTTGACAAATTCCTCTATCAGGCTTGAGCCCACAATGGCCGCAAGAGTTCCAATTATGCCGCCGCTGAATGTGATGAACACCGTCTCCACCATTACCATCCTGGCTATATCCAGACCTGATGCACCAATGGACTTCATCATGCCAAACTCCCTGGTTCTTTCATTCACGGACATGAGCAGCGTATTGATGATGCCAAAGGCGCTGATGATCAGCGCTATGGCGATAACCGTCAGGAGAAGAGAGCGCGCAGACCCTGCCAGATTCATGATGGTGCCCATGATTTGAGTCATGGTCACAACCTGGATATCGGGAATCTTCTCCATCTGCTCTGAGACCGCCGCTATTTTTCCGACATCTCGGACTTTAACTGCAATGGTGGTGATTTTGTTCTTTTTGTTGAAGACCATCTGGGCTTCGGTCAGAGGTATGAAATGGAATTGATCGTCCTGGTCTCCTGTCTGCTCCAGTATGCCGACGACGGTGAAGTTCTTCAGGGGCCCCGCCTGCATCACGGATCCCACTGAATAGTTCTGCTTTTCTGCCAGGCCGTGGCCTACAATCATCACATCGGTCTCATTATCGGTAAAATACCTTCCTTCCACCTTCCACCAGGGTTTCAGTCTTTTTGTATCATTGATCTTTATGCCAAAAACCACATGCGGCACAACCTCACCGGTCTCTTCATCTTTCCCGATGAACTGGTGCATGAGCATGGGTGTAGCCAGCTCAATCCCTTCGATATTGCTGACATTATCGAGGTCGCTGGCAGAGAGATATTTGGGTATCACACCACCATGCATGACCAGGGATGCCGCCTCGTAGGGACAGCCTTTGGGCACGGCCAGAATATGCACTCCCATGCTGTTAACTTCCTTGTTTAGCTCTTTCTCATATCCTGAGTTTAAAGAGAGAAGGCTAAATAGGACCGTAATGGAGATAGCTACACCCAAGACCGTCAGAAGCGTCCTCCCCCTCCGGCGCAGCAGATTCTTTGCCGCCAGGGAGAGGAAATTCATCTGTAGACCTCTCCATTTATTTCTACGATCTTGCCGATCATCATGGGGTCGCCGTCCTTAAGGGTCAATTCTCCATAAACCTTGACCTTCGATCCAGCCTCCTGAGGGATGACGAAGTTGCTCGGAAGGATATCGACATAAAGGCTCGCGTCTCCATCGTTTACGATGAACCAGCAGCCTGCGGGACATTCGGTCTCAATCTTGCCTTCTATCACCACGTTCGTTCCAACAAACGCGGCAGAATTCTGAATTATGTCCGGAATCTTCACCGACTCACCCTGGAGTTCGGCTGGCTCTTCTTTGGCCAGGGATACCTGAACTGCCAGGGCCGTCATGCAGAGGAGAATCAATGCGACTTTCAACCAATCCTTTCTCATCTTCCTATCACCTAACGCATCATTGCATACAAGTAAGAATATGTTATTTATTAATTTTTGCATTTATGTTTATATAATATTCCCGTACAGTAGCTGAATTTCTAGCTGATATAATTCATATCATTCATACTATTTAAAAATTGTCCAGCACATCTGGAATCTTTGCTGTGCTTCCAAGGTGAACACGAATGGATATCTGAGTGGGCAGCCTTATGACATGTGAGCTACCAAGTGTGAGCCACCAGTTGTGAGCTTCCTCCTGAGGCGGTTGGGAGTTTCGGTCCAAATAGGACAAGCAAACAAATTTTGTCTTTAATCAAGTAAGCTTTATATGTTAAGACGGAATTGCCTTATCTGTGATGTGAATGCATATAATGGAGGGATTCTTGCCGCTCTACTGGTGCGTTTTTTGGTATGCGCTCGCGCTGCCGGTGGTGGCCTATGGAGCTTACAAAATGCGCAAATTGATGAAAGCTAATCGGGATGTTCTGCCCTTGCTGGCAGTATCCGGTGCCTTCATCTTCGTCCTCTCCTCTCTGAAAATGCCATCCGTTACGGGAAGCTGCTCTCATCCAACTGGAACCGGCATGGGAGCGATACTCTTCGGGCCGTGGATGACCTCGGTTCTATCAATCATAGTCCTGATCTACCAGGCAATATTTCTGGCTCACGGCGGCCTGACCACCTTGGGAGCCAACACCTTCTCTATGGGGATAGCCGGGCCAATCGTGGGTTACCTGGTCTACAAAGGGTCCATGAAATCCGGGATCAATATGTACATTGCCGTATTTCTGGCGGCGTTGTTCGCGGATTGGGCCACCTATATTGTTACCTCCATTGAGCTTGCTCTGGCCTTCCCCGCCGCTTCCGGTGGTGTCGTGGCATCTTTCGAGGCATTCCTGGCCGTCTTTGCCATAACCCAGGTTCCCCTGGCCATCGTGGAGGGAGCTGTAACTGCGCTCATGTTCAAGTACATCGTCCAGCTCAGAAGCGATGTCTTGCTGAAGCTAAATGTGGCGTCTCCCAGCATTATCAAAAAGCTGAAGGATATGTCTGTATGAAGATGGAACTCATTGTTCTTGCCATCCTTGTAGTGTTCATCGGTGCCTTCGCTTATGTCAGCTCAACAGGAAATCACGAATGGAGCGGGTCTGACGATCAGGCCAAAGATACAATAGATAAATTGACGGGCGGAACCTACCGGCCTTGGGCGCAGAGCATATGGACGCCGCCTAGCGGTGAAATAGAGAGCTTGCTTTTCGCTCTGCAGGCGGCTTTCGGTAGCCTCATCATCGGTTATTTCCTGGGCTATTATCGCGCCATGGCAAAGATGAACGTTGCATCATCCTCCAAGAGCAAGAAGGAAACCTGAATGCATGACCTGCTGGATGACTACGCCCATTCCAATGCTCTGCGGGACACTAGCACGAGGCTCAAGCTGCTGCTCGGCCTGGGGGCCATCCTCCTTTGTGTTTCCTCAGCCACGCCGGTAGCGCCTCTATTCATAGCAATTACCATGAGCCTCATAACTGTGATGTTGGCCAAAATTCCAGGGCGTTTTTACTCCAAACTGTTATTCTTACCCGTCTCCTTCTCCCTGCTGAGCGCCGCTGTTGTGGCCTTTATGCATGGCGGAGGCGAATCATTATTTGCCTTTGACTTCTTTGGCATCAGCTTGGTCATCAGAGAAGAAGGGGCCAACCTGGCATTGCTTCTGATTGCCCGGACCTTCGGAGGCATGTGCTCTCTATTCTTTATAGCCCTTACCACACCCATGATCGAGATCTTCTCCGTGTTGAAGTCCCTGGGTCTGCCGGACTTCCTGGTCGAGCTTTCCATGTTGATGTACAGGTACATTTTTGTCTTTGTGGATCAGTCTGCCATGATCCACAGCGCCCAGGTGATGCGGTTGGGAGATGCAGGTGTCAAAAACTCTCTCTACTCCTTCTCTATGCTTTCCAGCGTTCTGTTCTTGAGAGCGTGGGAGCAGGGCGAGAGGCTCATCGTAGCTATGGACGCTCGCTGTTACGATGGCAAACTCGATCTCATGGAGCAATCCGCCAAGGCGGAGCCGAAGGAAATCTTTGCCGTGATGGGTTATCTGGCGGTGATTGCAGCCATTGCCGTCTTTACCCGGGGCATCCAACTGTTATGAGGTTAAATGACATCCCTTCTTGAATGCAGAAATGTGGTCTATTCTTACGGAGACGGAACCAAAGCCCTGAAAAGTGTGAGCATATCACTGGATGAAGGCCAAAAAATAGCTCTGGTAGGCCCAAATGGAGCCGGCAAATCCACCCTCATGCTCATGCTTAACGGCATACTGCGCCCAAGCGTCGGAGAGGTCCTCTTCCACGACCGGGCTTTTCAATATGATTCCGCTTCACTCCGGGAGATTAGACGCAAGGTAGGGATGGTTTTTCAGAACTCGGACGACCAGCTTTTCGCTCCGACGGTCTTTCAAGATGTAGCATTTGGGCCTGTGAACCTGGGCTTTCCCAAAGATAAAGTGAAGTTGTACGCAGATTACGCCCTGCAATATGTTGGACTCTCCGGTTACGAACGCCGTCCTCCTCACCACCTCAGTGGCGGCGAGAAGAAGAGAGTAGCCATCGCAGGAATCCTGGCTATGGAGCCAGAGGTGTTGATTTTGGACGAACCGACCTCTAACCTCGATCCCGCCTCCGCGGAGGAGATCATGGAGATGCTGGACGAGCTGAACTGTGGCGGTAAGACCATAATCATCTCAACGCATGACGTGGACCTGGCCTACCGTTGGGCCGACGAGGTAATCCTCATGGAAGATGGCGGTGTGCTCCTCCGGGGCACCGGACAGGAGGTTTTCGGAGATGCGGAGCTGATCAAGAGAGCCAGGCTAAAGCTGCCGATTGTTGTAGACCTCTACAAGGAGCTGGTCGGACGGGGTTTGCTCATTGGCTCTAAGCCGCCCAGGAACGTTCTGGAATTGACCGACCTACTGGAGACCGGAACCCGAGGGACAGCCTTTCAGGAAGTCCTGGGAAAGATCTACATCTGCAACGTGGACGAACCGGACCCCGAAGGGATCAAGGACATCCTGGAAAGGTCTCATGTAAGTTATATCGGAGCCATGGGAACGAACGCCAAGATAATGGCCGAACACGCCGGAATCCCCCTGGACTTCACCTACGGCGTCATTGACAAGTGCATCCTCAAGGCCTTGGTAGGCAAAGACTCCTTGATAATGACCTCAGGCGGGATGATAGACCACTCCCTCAAAAGGATTCGGGCCTACTGCCAAGAGTCTGGAGCTGAGATAGAAGTGGTTAAGCTGTCTTCTCCTGCAGAATCTGGCGTGAACAGAGATAGATAGGCGGGAGATATCGAGCCCAAATGATGCAAGAAATTAATAAAAAAAATAGAAGCGTATAATCCTTATCGAGCTGCAAACTACAGATGGCTCATCCCGTCACGACGAGAGGTGACTTGAAATCACCTGTGATCTCCACCTTTTTGCCGATGATATAAGGAGTCCCTGGTTCAAAGGTCAGCTTCTTCTTCTCTCCAACAACGGCCACACTTCCGTATACTTTGGCGGTATTGCCGATCAGATTCAGTGGCATGGTGAAGTTGTTGGGCTTCAGATCGACGAGCAGGCTCCCTGTTCCATCGTTGACCACTAACCAGCAACCTCTCGCGGGACACTCTTTCTCAATCGTCCCCTCGATCTGAACTGCTCTTCCCGAGGACAGAGAGCTTCCATCCATGATTTCTTTTATGGTTACTTTCTCATAATTGATATCTGCAGCTTGAACTGCAGCACATGCCATACATAAAAGGATGGCAATACATGTAATCCAATAAAGTCCATTCTTTTGCATATTTATTCAGCCTCCTAAATCTGGTTTCTCATCGGGCGTATTTCTTCGAATTTGCTGCAATCCATCTTGCAGGAGGGATTGTTCCGCAGTCTCCCAAGTTCCCAATGAAGCAATCCGAAACTCCCCGGATGACTATGACTGTTGAACTATTTAAATTTTTGTCTATTCTCATTAATATAACATTGCTCGATCTTCTTAAGATTCCCGCATCAATTTCGACAGTTGACTAAACCGAAATCGTCATATAGTAATAACGGAAAGTGCAATCGGGTCAGAGACTGTGTGCCATTGGACGCGTAAAAGAATATTCCAAGCTTCCAGAAGTCGAGGGTTTAACCGTGGCGCGGCAGGAAAGAGGGCACTCGTCAGTCGGACCCGGGACCGGGTCGATATGATACACCACAATGTAATCCTAACCATAACGGTTATTGCTATTTTCTTGATTCAGGCAGATGCAGATACGGGTGACCCACTCGATCCCGGCCAGCTGGGCGAATCCATGTCCACGCCCTTGCCGCAAGAACTCATTCAGGATGCCAGGAATGCGGGGGTGATAACGGGACCCAACTCGCTCTATAAATCGGATAGCGAACAGCCTGGGTTCTCAGTTGTGACTCCGACCGAGGCGGCTGAAGATAATTCGTTGGATAATGTGAATGTGAACGGCACCTGGTCCTTCGATCTAATAGGCAAACCCCCAGAGAAAATCAAACTATATCTTGTCCAGAACAAAGATGTGGTCACGGGTCAGGGGGTCATAAATCGACAAAATGAGACTGTGGAGGCTACAGCCAGCGGTTCGATATCGGGGACGGAGATGAGCCTAACCGTGATACCCCTGGGAGTCTTAAACCTGTATAAGCTCAATCTGTCACTATCCTCCCTGGCTGCCGGGACCTATTCTGCCTACATGGCTGATGGCAGCAGCCGGTCCGGCCAGGTCACGTTCGTGGTTTCTGCGAATATCTTCAAGCCTGCAGCCACTGCCGCCAAAGATAGGCCAAGCGTTGATGCGAACGCCGATCCATAGGCCGCATTGCCCGTTTGGCCTCCGGGCGTCGAGGAGCCCGGGAAGTAGCAGCCCTACAACATCTACCAAACATGTCGTCCTGCAGAGGATGGATGAGCGATTCGTCCAGCTCTGTATTCTAGGGCTCTATTTCATAATCAAAATTTGTTGTGATGGAGATGTGATGATAGTTAATCGATAATGTATACTGCCTGGGTGCCAGGCTCGCATGTGGGCGAGCGCTCACGGGCGGCGGGCGGCCTCGATGCTCTTCAGCTCACACTCGGCTACCCCTGGGCGCGGATTCACCGCTGAGCATATGGGCAAGTGTCCTATTGCTTGTATTATTGAGTTTGCCGAGAGCCTCCGAAGCACTGATTTGTGCCTGCATTGACTTGTCCTCTTTGAGCACTTGGATAAGTGGTTCCACAGCTCTGATATCACCAAGATAGCCGAGAGCCACTGCAGCGCCTGCTCGGACCTCCGGATTTTCATCATTGAGAGTCTGCGTTAAAGGCTCTAAAGCTCTGGGATCATGGAGTTTGCCGAGAGCCCTTGCAGCATAGTATCGGACTTCCGGATCCTCATCCTTAAGTGCCTGAATCAATAGATCAACCGCTCCCGTATCATTTAGTTCGGCAAGAGCCTCTGCAGCATATAATCGGACCCCTGAATCCTCATCCTTGAATGCCTTGATCAATGGCTCTATGGCTCTAGTATCATTGAGTTTACCGAGAGCCTCTGCAGAACTCGTTCGGACCAGCCAATCCTCATCATCCTTGAGGGTCTGGATCAACGGTCCCACGGCCCTGGCATCACCAAGATGGCCAAGAGCCATTGCAGCGCTCGCCCGGATCATCCGATCCTCATACTTAAGTGCCTGGATTAATGGCTCCACATCACTATTATTGAGTTGGCCGAGAGCCCTCACGGCTTTTCCTCGAGCCTGCCAATCCATGACGGTCTGGGTCAATGACTCACCAGCACCAGTATCTCGTACAATTGGATTTGGATCTTTGAGATCTTGGATCCATCTGTCCACGTCAACGGCAACAGAAGGCATTGCGAAAACCGTCAGAGACAGGATCAAAACTGCCAATTTTATACGCATAATCCTTACGTTGGAGTTCATGGAGATATTCTTTCTGGATTCTGCCCTTATGCCAGTTATTGCCTTCAATTTTTTAGGATCATTAGGTCGCCACTGGGATTTATTTTAAGATATGATGGATTTTCAACGGTTCTGTCTCATATACCGTAAATGGTTCGAATTTTGTCAACTAGATTTTTCCAGGGACTTTGCAAAATGCATTGTCAGGAAACTTAATATACGTCTAATGTGCCTGAGAAAATTCTCATCAAATGGAATGCAGGAGGGATTGTTGGCGAATAGAATGCGAGTATGTCTACTGCTAATTTGCCTTCTGATATTAGGTGGCATATCAGATTCTCTGGCGATGCAAATATTCATAAAGACGCCGACTGGCAAGACAATCACATTGGAGGTAGAACCCAGCGACAGCATCGAAAATGTCAAGCAGAAGATCCAAGACAAAGAAGGCATCCCTCCAGACCAACAAAAACTAATCTTCGCCGGCAAAGAACTTGTAGCTGGCCGAACGCTAGCTGACTATAATATTCAGAAGGAATCGACCCTCCATTTAGTTTTAATGCCGGGTCCGGATCCGATCGTTTCGCAAAGTAGTCCAAACTACATGCATGAGAAGACAGGCATAAAAGGCGTTGGCTACATGGATGCAGAGCTGATAGTATCAACCCAGGAAGGCGTCAAAGGTGAAAAGTTAGTAGAGAAGCAATCCGGAACCGGCAACGTCATCATTGAGAGGACCGAGCTCGAGGCTGAGAGGCAGCTGAATAGGGACTACACTCCCATCGGCTGGAATGAAGCGAAACAAACCTCGGCATACGACTGGTCAACCGGCAAAGCTTGCCCTATGGATTATATCAACTTCACAAAGGAAGCTGTGTTTGAGTACATGCCTGTTTCCTACCAGACTGGTACTTATGACCAGAAGTGGGTTGAGAAACTTTGTGTCCAAAACTACAGGGTTGGTGTTGTGCTTACTGAGATGTACACCCACTCTGAGCACCTGCAGAAGACCACGGAGGTCAAGACAAGAGGATATGCTGCATTGAAGCCTGGCGTTGATCCTACCGGACTGCCTTGCAGCAATTGCTGTACCGGTGTTCTCGAATCTAACCTGAACAGCAACGTCATCGGCGTTGCCCACATTGGCTGGATCTCCCGCAATCCTGACGCTGACCCACAGTTGAAAGGCCGGCATGCCGAGTATGGCCGCAGCGTGGAAGACCTTACCGGAGTCTTCTCCATCGAGAAGTTCATCCAGCTCTGGGGTAACTCCACATGCGGAGCCATCAGCGTTGATTGGCTGCCGTGCGTGTAATCTTAGCTAATATATATCTCTATTTTTGTCCGAATTCCTTCCGGGATATTTCATCCGATTGAACAATCAGCAAGAACTGGCAAGGACCTCATCGGCATGCAGCCATCATAGAAGCAATTCCCATCAGACGTTTGCTATGCCCCGTCTTATATCGCGATGAGTCATGACGATGGCAACTCTGCCATTCATATTTTGGTGCTTTAAGGGAGTCCGATGTCATAACCCGCCAATGCTGTTCTCTGCACAATTATAATTAGCGTATAAATGACTCAATAAGATCCAGAGATGTCGTCTCCATGCCGCACTGCTGTAAATGGTGCGCCAGGAGGCTCGCCCTCTCTCCGGCAGGATGGTAGACCATGATCTCCTGAGGTGAGATGTGCTCGATCATCTTCATCAGGCCGCGAAAGTCCAGGTGGTCGCTGAGCTGGATGGTAGGATAAGACGTGTCCCTTCGCCCGGTCAGGAAGTACTTGTTTCTTCCCGGAACCTGAGACAGATTCCAGGGCGTGACCACATTGTATCCGTTTCCGTTGACCTCTGTCAGCGGCCCAGCGGTATCCTTCATCAGCTCCCTTGTCAGGACCAGGCTCTTCTCGTCCATGCCGATTTCATCTTTGTAGCCCATAGCTCTCATCAGAGCCACTGCCCTCTGGGCTTTGCCAAAGGCATAGGCACCGAAGCTTGCCCCTGACTCCAGGGCCTCGAAGAAACCTGCCAGGTCGTCCTCGAAGATGCAGGATGGATCGTATGGATCTCCGTAGTTGGCTTCCGTAACCAGATAGTCGCAATGGGGAAGGTGACTATAATCTTTTACATCCCCTGTCACAAGCACACGCTGCCCCGTCTCCGTCTTCCAGGAGAAAGCGGACGATCCGATAGTGTGGCCTGTGGGGTGGGTATCGATTTTTACATTCCCAACCATGATGCTCTCTCCCACAGCAAAGGTGCGGCCTTTGTACTCCCGTTCGTAGCGAATCTCCAGAGCGCGGGCGGTCTCAATGGAGGCCACAGCGTTAGCCGAGTTCATGGCCGATTTGCCGTAATGATCACTGTGGGCATGGGTGATGAGATAAGCATCAGGCTGAACGCTGGCCTTGGGAGCGCGGCTGGTGTCAATGGAAAAGAGATGCGAGTCGAAGCGGATGCATAGATGGGGAGCACAGCCTCCACGGCCATTTCTCCTCCTCACAGCCTCCAAATCGAAATCCATTCCCATCCCGATGGCCCTCACTTCAGAGCTTCATTGAGGGCCTGGGTCAGCTCTTCTTTGGTAGTGACACCCATCCATTTCTTGACTTCCACGCCATCCTTCTCCAGAATGATTGTGGGCACGACGAAAATACTCTTCTCTATGGCCAGATCGCCTTCTTTGTCGACATTGATCTTCCTGAACTCTGCCCGATCCTTGAATTCATTTTCCAGATCGTCAAAGATGGGGCCCTGCATCTTGCATGGTCCGCACCAGTCCGCATAAAAGTCCATCAAAATGGGTTTAGCCATGATCCACTCCCTCACAAACTTTTCGGGCAAGAGCCCGGACTAAGGGAGGGCTTTCCTAGTATATCAAATTATATCGAATTTGACGCCAATTTTGAATATTCTGCCCGTGGGCATAACCAGCATCGCCCGTCCCGTTAGCCTTTTGATCTCCTGCAATATCTCCTGGATCCGTTCGTCGCTTGCCGAAACCGTAAACCACATATTGTAGCCGCTCGCATTGGGGCGCAGATAGTTATGCGATACTTCCTGATACTGGTTAACCACCTTGGCCACATCGTCCGCATCTTCCAATGAAACCCGCAGCGCTGCCAGGATTCCGCTCCGCCCTAATTTGCGCAGATCGATAATTGGCCCAATCCTTCTCACCAGACCATCTTTCTGCAATCCCCTAAGTCGCTCTATGACCTCCTTCTCGTCGAGGCCGAGGGCCTCGCCAAGATCCCGGAATGGTCTGGGGGTTAAGGGAAAACCGTCTTGAACCAGTGCCAGCAGCTTGAGATCGATCTCGTCTATGGGCTACACCTCCAGGCGGCAGGAAGGGTCCGATTCCAGGTAATTGCCCGTCCTGGCATAGGCCCGCGCCCGGCAACCTCCGCAGATCCTGGCGAAACTGCATCGGCCGCATTTTCCTTCGAGTTTTCTCTCCCGGAGCGCCAGAAGCTCTGGCGAATTCTCCCAGATATCTATAAAATTCCGGTCCCTGACGTTCCCGACGAGCATCGGAAAATAGCCGCATGGATAGACATCGCCCTTTCTGGAGACGAAGACGAAGTTCTTGCCCGCCAGACAGCCACCTCTGCCTCTGCCCTTTTCAGGCCTGGCCAGGCGGGCGTACTGCGGTGCGCAGGTGACCTGCACCTCGATTCCTCGCTGCCCTCGCTCCTTGTCGATCTGCAAGAGCAATTCCTCTTGCCTCTCCGGCGAGATCTGATCCTCCTCCTGGCCGCGGCCAGTGGGCACGAGGAAGAAGAAATGGAGGGCTCTTGCGCCAACACTCTCGGCAAGGTCGAAGATATTCGAAACCTCGGAATCATTCTTCTTGGTGACGGTGAAATTGATCTGGAAATCGACCTTGCCGCGCAGATTATCCATGCCGTTTAAGGCCGCACGGAAGGTTCCGGGACCGCGGCTCTGGTCGTGCTTTCCGGCAGAGGCACCATCCAGGCTGATGCTGACCCGGGTGATCCCAGAGGCCGCTATTTCATCCGCAATCTGGGAGGAAATCCTGGTTCCATTGCTGGCCAAAGAGACGCGGAGATGCAAAGATACGGCGTGGCAGATGATCTGGAAAATATCAGGCCGAAGCAAGGGCTCACCTCCGCTGAGGATGAGCATGGGCTGCAAGGGCGCAATGCTGTCCAGGAAGGCCAGCGCTTCATCGAGGCTCAGCTCGTCCGGATCCGGCGAAGGCGTCGCACAGGCCCGGCAGTAGCGGCATGACAGGTTGCAGGCGGCCGTCGTCTCCCAGGCCACAATCAGCATTACAGCAGGCCTTTTTTCACCAGCAGCTCGGCATTGAGAATGCTCGCGCCTGCAGCGCCCCGCACGGTGTTATGGCCCATGCAGATGAACCTGATTCCGGACCTGATCCTTCCCACAGATACGGACATGCCATTGCCCCGGCCGCGATCTAACCTTGGTTGGGGCCGGTCTGGCTCATCCTTGACGATGATTGCCTTCTTAGGTGAAGTGGGCAGATCTCCGAGGCCCGGGTCAAAGCTCAGCATGGCCTTCCTGACCTCTTCTGGAGTGGGGTTATCCCTCATGGTCACCCATACGGCCTCGGTGTGGCCGTCCATGACCGGCACCCTGTGGCAGCTCGCGCTTACGGCAAAATCTGCGTTCACGATTTTTTCGCCGTCGAATCTGCCCAGGATCTTCTGAGGCTCGGTCTCCACCTTCTCTTCTTCGCCTCCTATATAGGGAATGACGTTGCCCAGGATCGCCATGGAGGGTACGCCTTCGTAGCCTGCTCCGCTAACCGCCTGCATAGATGCCACATGCACGCTCTGAATTCCAAACTTCATGAGCGGCTTCAGGGGCAAAGTGAACATTACGGTTGTGCAGTTGGGGTTGGTGGTGAGATATCCGTCCCAGCCACGCTTCTCTCGTTGCACTTTTATCAGATCAAGGTGCTCGTAGTTGCACTCGGGTATTAGGAGAGGCACGTCGTCTACCATGCGGTAAGAGCTTGTATTGCTGGCGACAGCACAGCCGGCAGCCGCGAAGGCGGGTTCGACGGTCATGGCATCAGCAGCCGGAAGAGCAGAGAAGACTATATCGGCGTCGACTTCTCTCGGATCGACATTGACCACGGTCATCTCTCCGATGTCATCCGGAAGCTCGCTCTCGAGGCGCCATTTGGCAGCCACGCTATACTTCTTGCCCGCGCTTCTCTCCGATGCGGCCAGGCTGGTGAGCTCAAACCAAGGATGATCCTTTAATCCTTCAATAAAACGCTGTCCTACGGCACCGGTGGCACCTAAGACGCCTGCTTTGATCTTGGCCATTGACAATCTCCTTTTGCTAGCTTGGGGCATATCGGCCCGGGTGTATATATTTCTTGTCCGAAAGAACTGGAAAATGAGCTTCTTGAGAATATGCTGGATAAAAATAAGATTGGTTTTATAAGGATGAATCAGTCGCCCGCGCAGGATCGTCTCTGGATGCCATAGCTCCTGGCAAACTCCCGATTGACCTCGACCACTTCCTCATTGAAGTGCTTGAGGCTCTCAGGCACAGGTCCGAGGCCGTCTGCCTTATCTTGCGTATCTATCAGAGCGCCATGGGGCACGAACTTGCCGTCTGCAAGCAGGACGCCGATAACGGCAGCCGCATGGCCGACAAAACATTTCTTGCCGAGGGTTGAGGCATGAACTACCGAGTTGAAGCCCACAAAACTCTCGTCTCCTATCTTCATGGGTCCGTGAATTACCGCGCCGTGGGCGATGGAGATCTTTTTTCCGAGCTCAATGGAACTGCCCATCAGGCCGTGAAAGACGACGCCATCTTGGATGTTGCACTCATCGCCGATGATAATAGGATGCGCCTCATCTGCTCGCAGGGATACGCATGGAGCAACATAAACTTGCTCGCCGATGCGCACGTCGCCTATAAGCGTTGCCGCGTCATCCACGTAAGATGAAGCAGGGACCATTGGTATGGATTCTGTGCTATTCCACGAGGTCTTGGGATTGGCCTTAAGCATTTTAGCACCACCAGTCTCAGGTATTCGCCATTCACCTTAAAAGAGATTGCCATTAATGATGCTTCTCAAAAGGACTTATTCTATACTATCGATATCTATAGATGATGGCGTCTCATGGGGGGGCTGCTTTCTGATGAGACAGGTAGTGACTTATGGCATGGAAAAATAAACCCCCAACTTTTGCGATAAGTGTAATATTATAATCTATAATCGCGATAATTGCCGCCAAATTTAAATATATGAGATGAGGAATTAAGAGCAAGCCATTGAATAATCCTTCAAGGGTACGGGAGGGGATAATGAGGGATCCTATAAAATAGGCTCGGGAAACTTTCATGCTTATAGTTATATCATATTGATAAAATGTATTGAATAAGAATAAATCGTTATTCATCGAAAGGTGTTAAACTCATGGCTGGAAATACAGCATCACAGGAACCGCCCGGTGGGCGGTGGATGATGGTAGTAATTGGCATCATAATTCAGCTCTGTCTGGGCGCCATTTATGCTTACGGAGCAGTGAGGGGTGACATATCAAGTTACTTCAAGACCTTAATGGCCATAGCAGACCCGGCAACAAAAGGCCCAAGTGCATTTGATATGACCTGGCCGTTTATCACATTCCTATTATTGTTTGCCTTAACAATGCCGCTGGCTGGACCCTACATCCAGAAGATAGGGCCCAAGAAAGTGAGCATGATTGGTGGAGCGCTATGCGGCCTTGGGTGGTTAGCGGCCTCATTCGCTTCGTCGGCAACAATGCTCATCCCATTGTATGGCATCATCGGCGGATTGGGTGTAGGCATAGCATATGGTGTCCCAATCGCGGTATCGGCGCAGTGGTTCCCTGATAAACGCGGCCTTGCCGTGGGACTTACAGTGCTGGGCTTTGGCTTTTCTTCTGCCGTGATCTCATATGCCACTCTATTCATGAAATCATCCGGCCTCCAAATAATGAACATCTTGCAGGTCTATGGTATCGCTTTCATCATCATTACCATAGTGGCATCTATGTTCCTCCGGTTCCCGCCGGCTGGCTGGAAACCTGCTGGCTGGACCCCACCAACCCCTGTAGCCGGAGCCGCCCAGAGGGTTGACTTCATGCGAAGCGATATGGTCAAGACAGGGACCTTCAAGGGCCTCTGGCTATGCTACACTATCGGTGCCCTGGCCGGGCTGACGGCCATAGGAATAGTCGGACCGGTGGGCAAGGAAGTAATGACAAACGCAGGCATGAAGGCGGCAGAAATAACTGCTCTGACATTCCAGCTGATCCTTCCCTTTGCCATATGCAACGGCCTGGGAAGACCGATCTTCGGCACTCTGACCGATAAGCTGACCCCCAAAAATGCGGCAATGCTTACTTATGTGCTCATAATAGCGGCATGCTTGCTGATGTACACGAGCTATTCTTCCATCACAGCATTCATTGTCAGCTTCGCATTACTCTGGGGCTGTCTAGGTGCCTGGCTGGCCATAGCGCCAACTGCTACCGCAAGCTTCTTTGGAATGAAAGACAATGCCAAGAACTACGGTCTGGTCTTTACAGCCTATGGTGTTGGAGCAGTAGTGGGAGGCATTATCGCGGCTGAGATAGCAGCCACCACCAAGGTCGCAGCCGGTGCTACATTCCTGGATGCTTACAGGCCGTTTTTCCTGGTTGTAGCTGCTCTTGCTGTAGTGGGGCTTATCGTGGCCTTCACGCTATTGAAGCCCCCTGTCAAGAAAACTGCGTAGCGAAACTGCTCTATTCTTTTTTTATTTTAGCTTACTCGAAATTAGCTATCGAGAACTTGTCGTGCGAGAAATCATGAAATGGCTTTATAGATGCTTGATTGAGGTGAGCTAGACAAATGCATTGATGGTTTTTGGAATGATTGAGTGTGATAACGGGGATTAAATTGCGAAAATTTGGGAACATAATCCACAAGCATTATAAACCTTGAGCGGGAACATGTTACCTATGGCTAAAGATGAATATAAGGAATTATTGTCTTGCATCGCCGATGGTGGGGACACTGCCCAAGCATGCGGATTTCAAGTGAGAGCAAAAACAGAAGCTGAGGTTATGGAGCATGTAAAAGTGCATGCAAAAGAGGCCCACGGCATTGAAAAGATCTCACCTGAAGTTGAAAAGAAAATCAAGTCACAAATTAAGTCAGTAACATTAGAGGTACCTAAAAAATAAATCAACCGATCATAACTTTTTGATGAATGAACGGGGTGATCATTCAGAAGCTACAATTTCATAATTATTTCTTTTCCATGATGCCTCTATCACTGGTACTCAGCTGCGCGGAATTTTGGATAAACAATTTCTATTGAGCCTTTCACGAGATCGCATCGAGATATTCCGATAACCTGGACTGGGCCGCCATGCACTTCTCGCCTGGAATCTCCACCGGATATAATCCCGTAAGACATCCCATGCAGAGGTTCTCCTTCGGTATGCCAACGGCATCAACCAGTCCCTCGTGGCTCACATAGCCAAGCGAGTCGGCATTAATTACCGCTTCTACTCCGGCAACCGTCTTGTAGGCAGCAATCAGCTCCTCGCGGCTGGCCATGTCGATGCCAAGATAACAGGGCGCGAGGATGGGGGGGCTGCCTATGCGGACATGTACCTCCTTTGCACCTGCTTTTCGGACCATGTTCACGATCCTCCGGCTGGTGGTGCCGCGCACAATTGAGTCATCCACCATGACCAATTTATGGCCCTCGATGTTAGGCCGGATGGTATTCATCTTCAGACGAACTGCCGTCTCTCGCATGTTCTGGTCCGGCATAATGAAGGTTCTGCCTATGTAGCGATTCTTCATCAGGCACTCCCGGTAGCTTATACCGGAACGCTGGTGGTATCCCACAGCCAGAGTTATGCCCGAATCAGGAATGGGCGTGACTGTGTCCGCACAGGCAGGATGCTCCACGGCCAGGTTGGAGCCGATGTTCACCCTCACATCATAAATCAACCGTCCATCCAGGATGCTGTCAGGCCGGGCGAAGTAAATGTACTCAAATATGCAGTGGGCGTGATGAGGAAGATGCACCAGTTGATGGGACGTCATCACGCCGTGCCTTATAACCACAAGCTCGCCTGGCATTACGTCGCGGATGAGGCGGCCGTTCAGGGTATCAATAGCCACGCTCTCTGAGGCCACCATGAAGCCGGAGTCGATTTCGCCGATGCAAAGAGGCTTGATTCCCAACGGGTCGCGCACGGCCAGGACTGTATCTCCCCACAAAAAGACGAGCGAATAGGAGCCCACGAGCTTGCGCATCAAAGCACGAACTGCTTCTTGAAGGTCGAAACGCAGGAGCTCTTTGACAAAAAGGTGTGCAATTACTTCGGTATCAGATGTAGAATAGAATATGTCCCCTGCCTGCTCCAGTTGCTCTCGAAGCTGACAGGAGTTAACCAGATTTCCATTATGTGCTATGGCAATAGCTCCATCCTTGTACTTTACCAACAAGGGCTGGCTATTTTCGATACACGATCTGCCTGAGGTCGGATACCTTACATGGCCAATGCCCACCTGACCACGCAACAGGGCAATCTGGGCATCGTCGAAGACTTCAGATACAAGGCCCATGCCCCTGTGAGTGCGAATGGATTTGCCATCATGCACCGAGATGCCCGCCGCCTCTTGTCCCCGATGTTGCAGGGCATAGAGGGCATAGTAAACTGACTTGGCTACGTTGTTGCCCGTCTCATTGAAGGAAATCCCGACAACGCCGCAGGCATCGTGCAACTTCTTTCCTCTAGTAGTCCGCCTTTCTCATCCATTTGTGGCTTCTCAGCTTCGCAGAATTGCCAAAGCCGCACTTAACGCATACTTTTCTCCTGAAATTAAACGAAATACTGCCACAACGTCTGCATCTGATATGAGAACTCTTGTGGCGCCTGCCCATTGAAGGAGTACCCTTGGTCATCTAAAACACCTCAAGGTGAAATATATACAACATTATCTCCTCGCACGATTACCGTTCCAATTTTGCGTGCGACCGCCCCTTCTGCTACTTCCTCGGTTTTGTCGAGCACTAGGTTCATGTGGATATCATAACCCTGCAGCTCTCCCCTGAAAACCCTTCCGTCTTTGAGCTTGACTATGACGGGTCCATTCAGTGATTCATTCAGAATATCAAGCGGTCTCTGACCCATTAAACCTCTCTCCAGCGATGATAACCGCAAAAGGCTACGAATTCCAAACTTGCGCGTTGCATATTTAAACCTATCGGGATATCCTGAAACCATGAAGATAAAATCCAGGCACCACCTCAAAGGGAGCGATGCCAGGAAGGTAATCGCAAGTATTGAGCCCTTCCTTGAAGACCCATCATCCCTGCGCAAAGCTTCGCTAGAGATGGCTGTCAGCGACGAGGGTGTTGATCTGATCTTCGTAGACGGCCAGCCTTTGATGATGGTCGTGGAAGGAGAGCCCTTCTTCACCGTGCTGGGGGCCATCGAACTCACGCCCATCAAGAGGCTGGTAGTAGTAGATGCTGGAGCCGTGCGTTTTGTCGTGAATGGGGCTGATATAATGAAGCCGGGCATAGTCTCTGCCGATCCGGAAATAGCAGTAGGAGACCTGGTCGTAATCGTAGAAGAGAGACACAAGAAGCCTCTGGCGATTGGCCGGGCTCTGGTGACAGGATTGGAGATGAAGGGTGAAGGAAAGGCGGTAAAGTCGCTGCATCACGTCGGCGATCTGATCTGGAAAGGTCTGGAGGGATAAGATGGAGGAGATTGGCGAAATGATCGGCAAGGGATTTGGCATCTGGAGGCGCAACATCAACCTCTGTATTCCCTTCCTGCTCAACTTCTTTGCCTCGATGCTGGTCATCGTTTCCTTCCTCGCTGCTATCTTCCTTGTCGTTACGCCCTTGATAGATATGAAATCAACATCAATTCAGAATTCGCAGGATGTTCAGGCGGTGCAGGATCTTATCACTCAAATGGAAGGGTCGCTTGGCAGCCTGGGATGGCAGAGTATTCTGATGGTTGTACTTCTCTTATTGGGGATGTTCGCTATATTGTCGCTGGTCGAAGCATTCTTCATGGCGGGGGCCATCGGCATGGCCAGGCAGGCTCTGGAGAAGGGCAGAGCGGACACAGGCGTCATGTGGTCCTCCGGAAAGAAGCACTTCTTAAATATGTTCATTTCCACGCTCTTGATGGGGCTGATGACGCTTTCTGGTCTTGTCTTCCTTCTGCCCGGCATATTGAGGCTACCTCGACCCGTGCAGGCGGAGCCGGTGGCTATGGGCATGCTCATAACCGGATTCCTTATATTCATCCTCTATGCCGTCGTCCTATCCCTGGCGCTGGCCGAAGCACCCTATGCACTGGTGTTGGAGGGGCTCGGCCCGGTACAGGCCATTCGGGCAGGAATAGGTTTCTTCCGATACAACAAGTTTGACGTCCTGATTCTCTGGCTGGTGGTGGCTGCGCTGTCCATAACTCTGCAGATAATAGGCAGTTCCATGTCATCGGGGAACACCACCACATACCCGCTAATGTCGTTGGTTACAGGTCTGGTTAACCTGCTGGTCTTAGTCCCCCTTTCCAATTTATGGTGGACAAGGCTTTATATGAATAGAAAAGGCATTCTCAAGAATGATGAGGTGAAGGATCCTTGGTGAACCTTGAAAAATTGAATTATGTAGATCTTCTAATTCGCTTCCGGCAGTTCATGCCGATACAGCAGGCAGTGATCGCGGGTCTGGTCGTTCTTGTTGTATATGTGCCCTATTCTTACTTTTTGCTGCACTTAAGCCTGATGGAATCCGTAAGCATGTCCATTTATTCTTCGATATTATTCATGGTGGTCTTCTATTTCACGGCTGTCATTATCATGAAGAAGAATAAGCAGTTGATAAACCAATCTATGGGGCCCAAGAAAGGATTGCGGAACAAGTGAAGTGCGTAAAATGGAAGCGCAAAGTCTGCGCCACTCGCCCTTTTTTTTATGTTTTTTTGATCATGAGTGATAAGAATGCGGCCATATCTCCGGCCTAAAGTATAAGTTCTGTAACTCGCCATAGTCATCTTCGAAGGGCTAGAGATGGAACTAAAGGTTATAAAGATGGAAATCCCCGCTGGATCGAATCTGATCTTAGGGCAAAGCCACTTCGTAAAGACGGCTGAAGATCTCTATGAAGTCATGGCTGGAACGGCGTCTGGGGCAAAATTCGGAATCGCATTCTCTGAGGCCAGCGGCGACTGTCTGGTTCGTGCCGAGGGAAACGATAAAGAGCTCATTGAAGCCGCCAAGAACAACTCGCTCACCCTCTCCTGCGGCCATACCTTCGTGGTGCTGATGAAAGGCGCATTTCCCATTAACGTTCTAAACGCCATCAAAGGCATCCAGGAGGTATGTGGCATCTTCTGCGCCACAGCCAATCCTCTGGAGGTAATCGTAGCCGAGACGGATCTGGGGAGAGGGATATTGGGCGTCATTGATGGCAATATTCCCAAGGGTGTTGAGAATGCCGCCCAGGTCGATGAGAGGCGCCACCTGTTGAGGAGGTTTGGATATAAACTTTGATCTGGCGGTAATAAACGGCCTGGTTTACACGGCCAAAGGCCAGCAGACGATCGACATCTGGATCAAAGACGGGCGGGTGGCGGCTCTGGGCGGACCGCACCGGGCCCCGGAGAAGATCAACGCGCACGGAATGCTGGTGCTGCCGGGCTGCATCGATTCTCATGTGCATTTTCGTGATCCCGGACAGAATTATAAGGAAGACTGGACGAGCGGCTCGACTGCTGCGGCGGCAGGCGGCATCACCACAGTGGTGGACCAGCCCAACACCGATCCGCGTACACTGGATGCTCGATCCTTTGAGCTGAAGCTGGATCTAGCAAGATCCCGCTCGGTGGTGGACTATTGCATCAACGGGGGGCCGGGAAGAATTGAGGATCTGTTGAAGGCCGGGGCTCAGGCATTGGGGGAGATCTTCAGTTATGAGCACAGCGACCAGGAATTGCAGCGAATCCTTATGGAGGCAGAGCGCGTGGGGATGCTGGCCACGATTCATGCCGAAGACGGATTGATGGTAAAAGAGAGGACAGAGCCTCTTTTGGGCAGGAGCGAACCTGAGCTCTATTCACAAGCGCGTCCGGCTGCGGCAGAGGTGGCGGCGATAGAGAAGGTTCTGGCCTGGTCGAAACATTTGCACATATGCCACCTCAGCACATCGGCAGGGTTGACGCGGATAATGCAGGCGAGAGAGGATGGGAAACCCGGCAAAAGGGTGAGCTGTGAGGTCACGCCTCATCATCTCCTCTTCAATGTCAAGGATTACCGGGAACAGGGCACTTACTTGAAGATGAACCCGCCGCTGCGCAGCCAGAAGGATAACGATGCCCTCTGGAATGGGCTGCGGAATGGTTCCATCGATATCCTGGCCTCGGATCATGCGCCCCACCTGCCCGAAGAGAAGACGAAGGACATCTGGGAGGCACCGGCGGGCGTTCCCGGCGTCGAGACCATGCTGCCCCTGATGCTCTTCGCCGTAAAGAGAAATCTGATTCGTCTGGAGAGGCTGGTGGATGCCCTGGCTGCAGGGCCTGCCCGGATATTCGGTCTCTCCTCCAAGGGTGCCATAGAGATTGGAAAGGATGCCGACCTGGTGATAATCGATCCCAAGGCGATCTCCCGGATAAATGCCGACCTGCTGCACAGCCGTGCGGACTGGACTCCATACGAAGGAAGAGAGGCCATATTTCCTAAAATGACTCTGGTTAGGGGCGTTGTGGTCTATGACGGCGATCTCGAGGTTCGGCCAGGCTTCGGACTCTTCCAGGGAATGCAAAAGGCTTTATGAGAACAGCGCCTTATTTCGAGCATGAAATCCGATTCTTCAGGTACCAGTGATCTGGAACGTGTCATCGGCAGGGCTGCCGTTGAGGCTGCCCGGATGTCGAGCCAAGCCAGCCAGGCGGCAAAGAAGATCCTGGGAGATGTGACGAGCGAATTCGGCGAGACCAAGAGCCTCGACATTGCCGCCATTGACCTCTTAGAGACCGATGATGAATTGGTAGCCCTGGTGGCACTGCCGGGTGCCAGCAAAGATAAGATCGATCTCCGGGTGACTGAGGATAGCCTCTACGTCGATGCCAAGGCCAATCCCCGTGAGGGAAAATATCTGCGCAGGGAGATCAATACCATGGGCCTGAAGCGAGAGATCAAGCTGCCTGTCGAGGTCAAGCCGGAGCAGGTGCGAGCCAGTTTCAAGGACGGCATTCTTGAGGTGCGCCTTCCAAAATTGGTAATAGTAAATGCCAAGAGAGTACAGGTGGATTAAGCGCTGTTGCCCATTATATCCAATAACTTTTTTCGTACGATCGAAGTGCAACGTGTTGACGAATAATAATTTACTCAATAATCTTTGATATTGTTAAGTTTATACGTGGTTCAATAGAATATTTCCATATAGGGTATACTTCATGTAAGATAATTTTTGATCGTGCATATTCTCATTTTTCCAACTAAATTCCACCATTGTCGAATGCTTTCAACAGCGAACTCTGCTGTATTATGGCCCTTGCCCACATTAACCACCCCCTCATTTCTCTTGGGATCATAAATCCCATAAGGAATCGCAGAGCCAATTGCTAACGAGGGAAAATCATACACATTTACCTCTTCGGGATCGAGGTTATTCTGCTTTCAAGATTCTCAGTCATCATTATTGCAGATAGGCTCTGGCAAAATCTTCCGACAGATGTATCTATCAGAATGATTCATTAGTAACATTCATGGGCAATGACATCATCGACCGTATGCAAACTGAGGAAGAGTTGCTCAAAGCCTTGCAAGTCGCGCAAGCTCGTATCGCCCAGTACGAGCAGGCAGTCTCGATGATATCCGATATCGTCTGGCGTTATGATGTCAATACCAAAGGAGAGCATATAGGATCCTACATATCCACGGCTGCAAACAGGATGCTGGGCTTGCCGGAAGGCACCATCGGAGACAGCTTCGAAAAATACTTTTCCTATATTCATCCTGATGACTTGCCAGTCATGCAGAAGATACTCTCCGAAGGGATACGAACTCTTGAAAAGGAAAAAACCGCAGAATACCGTATACGAAAGGCCGACGGCAAGATGCTTTGGGTCCGTTCCAAAGGTTCGGCTTATTGCTACCCGGACGGACGAGTCAGCGTCTTTGGCACGACAAGCGACATAACTGAGCAAAAGCAAGCTGAGTATGCAGTGCGTGAGAGCAAGGAAAAATTCTCATCCGCATTTCGTTCCGCATCTTATGCAATCACTATCACACAAGCTTCTGACGGAAAGATCATCGAAGCCAACGATGGTTTTTTTGCGATCACCGGATATGCTTTCAAGGATGTGGTAGGAAAGACTACAGTTGAGCTAAGTCTTTGGGATAATGATAGTGATCGAAATTACGTTGTATCAGAATTATCAAAAGGGAAAACAGTTGCCGGATTGGAATTCTTCTTCAGAAAAAAATCAGGCGAACTCATTTTAGGATTGTACTCAGCAGAGATAATCATTATTCAAAATAAAAAATGTGTACTCTCCAGCATTATTGACATCACCGCGCGTAAACGGGCCGAGCAGGACTACCAGATGCTGTTCCACGAGATGCTGGATGGCTTCGCGTTGCACGAGATCATCTGCGATGATCAGGGCAAGCCGACGGACTATCGTTTCCTGGCCGTCAACCCGGCTTTTGAGAGCATGACTGGCCTGAAAGGGGAAGACATTGTGGGCCGGACCGTTCTGGATGTCATGCCCGGCACCGAGCGGCACTGGATCGAGACCTATGGCAAGGTGGCACTGACCGGAGAGCCGGCTTTCTTCGAGCACTACTCCGCCGTGCTGAAGAAGCATTTTGAGGTGACTGCCTTCCGGCCCGCACCGAGCCGATTCGCCTGCATCTTCGCCGACATCACTGAACGCAAGCGGACGAAGGAGGCGTTGCAGGAGAACGAAAAACGATATCGCAGCTATGTTTACAATGCACCCTATGGCGTTTTCGTTGCCGATGAGAACGGAAAATACCTTCAAGTAAATCCAATGGCATGCAAAATTCTTGGATATGATGAGTCTGAGTTGCTTCACATGAGCATTCCGAATCTGCTGCCAGCTGACATGTATGACTGTGGTTTCGGACATTTTCTAGAGGCACAGGCAAATGGCTATGCTTCCAGTGAAATACCTTTTTTAGCTAAGAATGGGGAACGACGAATCTGGTCGGCCACTACAGTCAAATTATCTGAAACAAGATTCTTAGGATTCGTTGAAGACGCTACCGAGCGCAGTCGGACTAATGAGAGACTGCGCGATAGTGAGGAATTGTTCAGGTCTTTGGTGCACAATAGCTCAAACCTGACGGTTCTGACAGATGCAAAAGGCATTGTGACGTATGTCAGCCCTCAATGTGAAAGCGTTATAGGGCATCCGGGCGAAAATTTTATTGGGCAAATGATGTCCGACATCATTTATCCCGGCATCATTTATCCCGACGATGTGACCAGGTGTCTGCAAGCTTGGGAACAAGTTGCGCATCAAGGGCAGGAACTGCGCGAATTTGAATATCGTATTATTGACGGTCAGGGAGCGGTACGGTGGATATCTCATTCAGCAAAGCAGACACCGGTTGATGGAAGATTTCTGGGCATGCTGAATACCATCCGCGATATCACCGAGCACAAGCAGATGGAATTGGCCATTCAGGAGAGCGAAGAACGTTTGCGAGAGGTGCTGGAGAATTCGCTGAATGCGTCTTACAAACGCAATTTGCAAACCAACACTTATGATTATTTGAGCCCAATTTTTGCCCGAATTTCCGGCTATACCCTGGATGAGATGAAGACCTTGCCCACCGAAACCGTTTTGGGTTTGATGCATCCCGACGATCGGATTGAATTCGAACATGTGATGGCAAAATCCATGTCCGGCGCTACTGGCAAGGAATATCATGTGGAATATCGTTTCAAGCACAAAGAGGGTCATTATCGTTGGTTTCAGGATCAATTCACCATCTCTCGAGATGCAAGCGGACAGCCCTTGGCGCTTATTGGAAGCGTGAGTGACATCACCGAGCGCAAGGATGCGGAGGAAGCGCAGCGTGCAACGCATCAAATCATCGAAGCGATTATCAACACGGTACCTGTAAGGATATTCTGGAAGGATAGAGATCTAGTCTTCTTGGGCTGTAACGCGATATTCGCGCGTGATGCGGGCTATGCCGATTCGAGGGACATTGTCGGCAAAGATGATTACCAGATGAAGTGGCGTGATCAGGCGGGATTATATCAAAACGATGACCGCCAGGTCATCGAGAGCGGCCAACCCAAGTTGCTTATCGAAGAACCTCAGACGACACCTGAAGGGAACACCATCGTTGTTCTTACGAGCAAGATACCTCTGCGCAATTCTGTGGGAGATATCGTCGGCGTTCTCGGAACATATATGGATATCACCGAGCGCAAGCTTGTGGAGGAGGCGCGACTGGAGAGCGAAAAGAGATTCAGAGCCGTCTTTGAAACCGCCATAGATTCCATTTTCATAAAGGACGTCAACTTACGGTATATTCAAGCCAATGCCGCTATGGAAAGGCTTTTTGGACTTCCTTCGTCAGAGATAATCGGCAAAACAGATAATGATTTATTCGGCAAAGAAGCAGGGACGCATGTCCAGGAGATGGATCTCAGGGTTCTAGCGGGCGAGATCATTGAAGAGGAGGACACAAAGCCAGTAAATGGCGTTTCCTATACCTTCCATGTCATCAAGTCACCCATGCGTGAACGCGATGGAGAGATCACAGGGCTGTGCGGGATCGCTCGAGATATTACAGATCGCAAACATGCAGAAGAAGAACTTAAACGGACCAGGGATGCCGCAGAAGGTGCCGCCCGCGCTAAGAGCGAATTCCTGGCCAACATGAGCCACGAGATACGCACTCCCTTGAACGGCGTCATCGGCATGGTTGGACTGCTTCTGGATATGGATTTGAATGCCGAGCAGCATGAATATGCACAAATTGCCCATAAGAGCGGTGAGGCGCTTCTGTCTCTCATCAACGGCATCCTGGATCTCTCCAAGATTGAGGCCCGCAAACTGGAACTGGAACCATTGGACTTCGATCTGCGCTCCGCGCTAAAAGATGCTGCCGATCTCCTGGCCCTCGGTGCCCATGAGAAAGGGCTGGAGCTGGTCTGTCTGGTGGAGCCCGCAGTTCCGTCGCTCCTGCGCGGAGACCCGGGAAGGCTGCGCCAGATTCTAGTCAACCTGGGTGGCAATGCCGTGAAGTTTACTGAGAAGGGCGAGATAGCTATCCGCGTCCGCCTTGAGAGCGAAGATAAACGAAATGCCACAATTCGCTTCGAAGTTAGCGATACAGGCATTGGCATCCCGTCAAACCGGCAGGATAGTCTCTTCTCACCGTTCACTCAGGTGGACGGCTCGACAACACGCAAATACGGCGGAACCGGTCTGGGGCTGGCTATCTCCAAACAGCTGGCGGAATTGATGGGTGGCAGGATCGGCGTGGAAAGCGAAGTTGGCAAAGGCTCCACCTTCTGGTTCACAGTGGTGTTTGAGACGCTGCCGGCCGTATCTGGTGCGGTAGATGAGAAGTCTGCCAAAATTGAGGGCGAGGGAGCTATAGGGCGCTCCGCAGCTGAGCCTACTATTTCTGAAAACGACAAGCGCAAGATACGCATCCTGGTGGTGGAGGACAACCCTGTGAACCAGAAAGTGGCACAGGCCATGCTGAGAAAGGTGGGACTCCGGGCTGATGTGGTGGCCGATGGTCAGGAGGCTGTCAATGCGCTCCAGATGATTCCTTACGACCTGGTATTGATGGACTGCCAAATGCCCGAGATGGACGGTTTCGAAGCCACTCGCTGCATCCGCCTGGAAGGATCGAAGGCGCTCAATCCAGGCATTCCCATCATTGCCATGACTGCTCTCGCCATGCAATGTGATCGGGAGAAGTGTATTCAGGCTGGGATGAGCGATTTCATTGCCAAGCCCGTCCAGAGAAGAGAACTGGCAGAAATGCTCGCCAGGTGGTTGGCAATAGCGACGAATGGCAACCTGCAATCGGAATAGGTCTTAGGTTGTTTGATAGAGGGACTCAAGCACTCGGGCTCGGTCGGATTATCAAAACACAAAAACCGCTTGGGAAAACTAATAATATGTCGCGTATCCATGTGGCGTCCCTTCGACGATACGGCTGAGAATAGCTGCATTAAGCGAGGACTGGTTTTTATAAATTGCGTCTCTTGTCGGTCTAGTGTAACCGCAAATGATGAAGGGAGTCACTTTTGAAGCATTATCAGAGTTATCAAATCCAATACTATTCGCTCGATCGGCCACATTCGTGCTGTTAATGACTATGATCTTCTTCACAGGGTCAATTTTCTCGATGTTTGCTATATTAAGGACGGTTTTATTCATAGCAGAAAGATTTGTGCTAATATTCTTCAAAGTATTATTATACGCTGTATTATTGTCTTCTTGGGCGCTGCCTATCATGAAAGATACAGTCATTAAAACGACCAGCAGACTTATTGAATACTCAAATAGATTGCTCATTCAATCCTCAAATTTACCGATAGCGCAGGGGGATTATCAACTTAACTGTCTCCGCCCAAGTATCGCATGAAATGCTATATTGAGCAAAATGAAGCTTGGATACGGGCACGATGAAGAGCCGGGGCGTGATGGCTCGCAATGGAGCCTCCCCTGAGTATATGCGGCGGATGCGGGGTTGCCGTAAATCGGTCGCGAAAGAGGTTGCTTTCCACAGATTGCAATATCAGGTTATTCTTTTTTCGCAATATTTCTTGATAGCTTTCAAACTGGCTGGTTGAAGGCGTGTCTGTTTCTGCCCAATCAAGGAAAAGTTTAACTCAATTTAAGTAGCAATCAAATAGTAGATGCAGCTAATATGCGATCTTCAAGGAAACGGCGGTATCTTCTCAAAGCAGGTTGTAGGGCGATTTTACATGCCTTCTTGGACCAATTCCCAGCCATTGCGATTCTCTTCATCTTGGAGCCACCTATTGCAGGAAACTGTTGCCTTTAGGCGTCTCGTGCTAACCATAACATTGGCAATTTTTATCCTATGCGTCTTGTCAGTATCGGTACCAACCGACCGTCCCGAGACCGGGACCTATATCCGGGACACGCAGCGGGACGGCTATGGTCTCCTCACTATCCATAACAACTGGACCATGGATACCGTGGCCGTGCTGACTGACCAGAATGTTAAGCCCCTGTTGGTCGTATACCTCCGCACCAAGGAATCCATCGATATCACCGGCATCAAAGATGGAGACTACGGCCTTTACTTTACCATAGGAGACCAGTGGGATGGGAAGGCGGGACGATTTTCAAACGTTTACGGCTACTATCGCTACAATACGCCATTGCTATTTGTGACCGATGACACAGGCAATAAGATCGAGTACTCCATATTTGAGCTGGACCTCTATGAAGCCGGTGCCTCCAACTTCCTGCCGGATCAGTTCCAGTTCCCCGACATCAGCTCTTGAGGGAGACGCCCTCCATACTTACCTTTCGGGGAGAGGCATTTGCGCCTATGTGCCTTGCATGGATAAGGCTTGACGGCCGGAGTTTTCGTCTTCTTCGCTGCTCAAAAAAATTTCTATTGCCCGGAACCAATATCAAAAAGACCACAAAGCCGATATACATCCAGATCTGTGCGCCTATGGAAAGGCGAATGGAAAATGCTTATTGGAATTGATGTCGGCGGGACCACCACAGATGCCGTCCTGGTGGATGGTGGTAGTGTGACCAAAACCGCTTACGTGCCGACAGATCACGATGATCTGTTGAAGTGCTTGCTTGGCGCTCTGGATGAGCTGGTCAAAGGAGTCGATACCAGCAAGATCGAGAGGGTGGTCTTGAGCACCACTCTCATCACAAATATGATCGCCGAGGGCAAGACCGACGCCGTGGCCCTGGTGCTCATCCCCGGGCCCGGAACAAATCCCAAGGACTACTCCCTGGGCGAGGCCATAATCCTGGATGGTGCTATCGACTTCCGGGGTAAGGAGATCGAACGGCTCAATGAATCCCAGATCAAGGACGCCGCCTCTAAGATCTCGGGCCAGGGCTTCTCCCGCGTGGCTGTTGTGGGCAAGTTCTGCCAGCGAAATCATGCCCATGAGCTGAAGGTCGGAGAGATCATGGCCAAAGCTATGCCAGTGGCGGAGATTGAGCTGGGGCACAGGGTCTCAGGCCAGCTTAACTTTCCCAGGAGAGCGGCTACGACCATGCTCACCGTGGCTACCAAGGACAAATACAGGGAGTTCGCCGAGGCTGTGGCCAGGGCGCTGAAACATCGAAAAATCTCCTCGCCGGTTTACATCCTCAAGGCAGACGGCGGAACTCTGCCCCTTGATAAATCGGTGCAAATGCCGGTAGAGACCATATTCTCGGGACCCGCTGCCAGCATAATGGGCGTTCTGGCGCTGACGCCGCCGGGCCAGACCTCTGTCGTCGTCGACATCGGCGGTACGACCACAGACCTGGCACTCATCCTCTCAGGCAAGCCACTGCTCTCGTCCAAAGGGGCCAAGGTGGGGTCGCTTCTCACTCAGGTAAGGGCCTTCGCCGTCAAATCTGTGGCTATTGGGGGAGATAGCGTCGTACACGTCGCCGGAGGCTGCCTGGCAGTCGGACCGCACAGAAATGGACCCCCGCTTTGTATGGGGGGCACTGGACCAACGCCTACCGATGCCTTGCGTGTCCTGGGACTCTCGAGCATCGGTGACGGAGCTAAAGCCGAAAAGGCGATGCAGGATGTGGCGGACAAGCTGGGCTGCTCTTCCTTGGAAGCAGCCCAGAGTGTTGTCGATGCCGTTGTGGACAGAATCGTGTTTGAGGTCAATGAGATGTTCCAAGAATGGGAACAGGAACCCGCCTATCGCATCTGGGAGATAGTTAAAAAAGAGAGGCTTCTGGCTCAGAGCGTCATCGGCGTGGGTGGAGGCGCTCCTGCGCTCGTGCCACTGGTTGCCGCGCGTCTTGGCGTAACAGCCATTGTGCCCGAGTATGCACCTGTGGCCAATGCCATAGGCGCAGCCGTGGCCCGGCCCACTCTCACCTTGAACTTACATATCGACACCGAACGCAATGAGTACATCGTGGCCGAAGAGGGCCTCATCGGCAAAGTGACAGACAAAAAGATGACGACAGAATATGCCGAAAGGCTCGCGAAAAGACTTCTAGCCGAGCGTGCGGAGCGCCTGGGCATAGGAGAATACGCGGGCGAGGCCGAGGTTACCTACAGCGAGGTCTTCAATATGATCCGTGGCTGGACAACAGTAGGAAGGCTCCTGGACATCCGGATGGAAATTCCTGCGGGCCTTCTGCCATCCTGGAGGTGTTGTTGATGTCGTCCTTAAGGAGAGCCAGGACGGGCCTGATATTCTTCCCGGCCTTCGACTGGGCCATCTCACCTACCCACCCGGAACGAGAAGAGCGGCTGCTTTACACCCGGGACCAGATCTTCGAGGAGGGGCTGATGGACCTTCCTGAAATCGAGGAGTACAAACCCCGCCTGGCTGAGATGAAGGACATTGCACGGACCCATTTCTGCGTTCCTGATGTAGAATCACAGGTCACAGTGGCCCACCTCATTGCGGCAGGCAGCACCCTCACCCTGGCCGATGCATTGGAGAAGGGCGAGATAAAAAACGGTTTTGCACTGGTTCGCCCACCTGGTCACCACAGCATGCGCGTGGTGCACGGCAACCGGGGATTCTGCAATATCAATAATATGGCCATTCTTGTCGAGTACCTAAGGACGAAGTACGGCCATAAGAGGATCGCAGTCGTCGATACTGATGTGCATCATGGCGATGGAACTCAGGAGATCTTCTGGCATGATCCGGACGTGCTCTGTATATCCTTCCACCAGGACGGGCACACCCTCTACCCGGGCTCCGGTTTCGTCAATGAGATGGGAGGGCCGCAGGCACTTGGCCGCACTCTCAACATCCCCTTGCCTCCGGGCACCACCGACGAAGGGATCCACTACGTTCTGGATAACCTCATTCTGCCCATCCTGGCGGAATTCAAGCCGGATCTCGTCCTCAACTCGGCCGGCCAGGACAATCACTACACCGATCCTCTGGCCAATATGCGGTTCTCTGCCAACGGCTACGCCAGGCTCAATGAAAAGCTCGCCCCGGACATCTGCGTCCTGGAAGGCGGCTATGCGGTGGAGACCGCCCTGCCCTATGTTAACACTGGCATCATCCAGGCCATGGCAGGCCTTGATTACTCTCATGTCAAAGAGCCGGATTATGTGCCGGGAAGGTTTGTGCAGACGGATGAGATGTGGCGCGAGATCAAGAAAACGGTAGGACAGGTCCAGAAGATCTGGGATGATCGAGATGAACTGGTCAAAGATGCGCTGCAGGGTTTGGGCGACTTTTACCGCAGGAAAAAGCGCGTCTTCTACGATACGGACATGATCAATGAGAACCAGGAGGAAGTGGTTCGGCTCTGTCCGAACTGTGCCGGCTTCATAACCATCTCCTCCTCTGCCCAGCGCGGATATGGCATTTTAAACACGGCCTTCTGTGTATCGCTGCCGCGTGGCGCCTGCTCCTCTTGCCGGGAGGATGCCAAAGAGGAGTATGAGGAGCATGTTGATGATAGGCGAATCGGGTATGTCTATATGCAGGACAAGGATCGGGACAAGTTCAAGTTCTGCAACAACATGACACACACCCAGAGAGGGTATTAGAGCTGAGCTTCCGAGTGGTGATCTGGCCACCAGAAGCACTTTTATTTTTGCAGCCTTCATCAACCATTATTACTACTGATATGGCGGACAGAGCAAGCGAACTTGAAGCAGCTGCGTCTTTGATCTCCCTCGAGTCACTGGATGCAGCTAATGCTGCGGTCATCATGAGCTGCCAGGAATATCTTCGCCTGGCAGACCTATTCTCCCGGAGACTGGCGAGTGTGTGGCCGGAGGAGCTGCACAAGTTTGGAAGGGCCCTTGCTCTCACCATACTCGGCAATCTGCCCACCCGGCCTGGAACATGCCCCTTTTGCATCCAGTACGGAAGAAGCCAGAGCTGCGTGGGTTGCGGCTATGCCGGGACGCATGGCCGCTGCGATGCGGATGACTCCTCATTCAGCCTCTTTATCGAGGCCTTTCATACGCTTGGAAAGGCCATTTATCAGGATACAGGCAAATTGAAATGTCATCCGGATGATGCCAGAAAAGAGCTCAGCTCTTCTATTCAAGTCTCCCTCGATCTGGCTATGCAGATGATCGAAAATCTCCCTTCCAACTCTGCCCTGGAGCTGATGGAGCGAAAGGCCTGGTACCTTGATCAGATGATCCGGGTCCTTCCAGTGGCGCTCATGGATCCGGATGTCGAGGAGAGACGCTGTTTGGTTCAAAAGGCGCTCCTGAATTACTGGTAGACCGACATGTTTCCAAAAGCCTCAATTGGATCGTTGGGAAAAGATCGGCCGGATTAAGTGGGAATGATCTGGATTATCTCTATCTCCTGCTCTGCATATCGACCCGATCCCGCGAATCCCGGATGGTCAGAGTCCCCAGGACTATAGCCGCCGCTAATATTGTGAAGGCAATGATCGCGCCATCAACTCCCTGCAGATCTGCCGTACTGCCGGCGATTAGAGGTCCCACAACCACACCGGACATTCGGGCGGTATTGAACACGCCATAGATCTCGCCTCTACGTGCCGTGCAGGTAGTATCAGCTATGATTGCCGCCGCTGCCGGGCTGCCCATGCCCAGGCCCGCGCCAAGGCCCGCGAAAAGGATGACGACCTGAATCATGGTCTCAGCCCTCAGCAGAAGGGCAAAAGATACCAATCCGGCCAGACAGCCGGTGAAGATAAGCAGTCTTCTTCTGCCCCGGTCGGCTTGGGTGCCAAAATAGATATTCGAGATGGCCGTGCTGCCTCCATAAACCAGGTAAATCAGTCCCACGTCCGTAGTGGAGAGGCCGAGCTTTGCGGCATAAGCCGGGAGCATGGTGTAGTTGAAGCCGCCTACAACACCTGCCCAGAGAACAACAGAGCAGCAGGCCAGAAATGTGTTGCGATACCCTGGTGCGATGAGCGTCTCCTTTCCCTTTTCTCCATTTTCGGGCAATAGTCCGATCTCTGCCTTCACCTTATTGGGCTCGGAGACCTGTCGATAGACGATGACAACCGATACTGTTCCCAGAAGTGCCCAGAAGTAAAAAGGTGCTTTCAATCCCATCTGGTCATAGAGCACTCCACCAATAAACGGTCCCAGGGCCAAGGCAGAGAAGAAGGCGGCGTTGTAGAAGCCCATGGCCGCACCTCTGCTCTCGGGGCGGGCCTGATCAATGATCAATGCCATGGCTGTGGGCCAGACGAGAGATGCCCCCACTCCGCCCAGAGCCCTGATTAGCAGGAGTTTGTAGGCGCTGTCAGCATAGACATAAAGTGGAGGCAGGAAGGTGAAGGTGGCCAGTCCCAGCAGCAGTAACTTCTTTCTCCCCCAGGAGTCAGAGAGGCGGCCTATGGGTATCTGGGTGATGAGCTGCACCGCTCCATAGATGGAGACGATAAACCCGAGCATCGTGAAATTTGCGCCCAGATTCATGGCGTAGCCTGGGAAGAACGGTGCGACCAGAGAGAATCCCAGGACGGCGACAAAGACCGCTAAATAAAGAGGCGCAAGCGAGCGAAGATCTTTGAACGAATGCATCCTGCTCTAAAACGCCAGTTCCATGCCCAGGATCGTCTGAGTGTAGGTTACTCCTGAGATGTCCCTAACATTCAACACTGCACGGTTGAGATCCGCTATGCTCTCCACATCCATTATTGCGATGAAGTCTTTCTCCCCGTAGACCGGCACAACTTCACGAATCCCCTTGATCCCCTGCAGGCAATCGTGAACCGCCTTTTCCGTTCCAGGCTCGACGTTTATCATAATGAAACCTTTCACATAACCACCTCCCCGGTAATCCCGAAAAAATTGTTCTGCATCGATACCGCGTTCCGACACAAGAATCCTCAAATTATTAACTTATGCAATATCACTCTTTCTTCTCAGAGTCAGGCACCTCTCTATTTGAAATCATCTCCTGAATCATCCCGATCTCATCTTCCAAGCGGTCCAAAGGCATTGCCTCCCTGGCCAAGTAGAGGCAATTCAAGGCCTCTTCCAGCCGTCCAAGAGCCGTGAGCACTGCGGCCGTTGATTCCATGTCATAGGCGTCGCCGCCTTTCTGAAGAACTGAATCATAAACCTGCAGAGCTTCCTCCAGCTTCCTCTGGTTTCGCAGCAAGAAGCCTTTGTTTCTCATGGCGTCCAGGTTCTCAGGATCGAGAGCCAGGCATCGATCATAACTCTCATTGGCTTCTTCGATACGACCGAGACCGTAGAGCGCTACGCCTTTATTGTTCCAGGCTTCCGGAATATCCGGATTCGCGGCCAGGACGCGCTCGAAGATCTCCAGAGCCACAGGAAAATCCTTCTGCTTGACCTTATCCATTCCTCTGTGAATCAACACTTTCTCTTTAGAGTTCATGGGGCCTCACATGTAGCCCTGGATGGGCGCAGATTCGCAGGATTTCCCGGGATTGCCTGAGCCACCTGGGCCAGAACCAGGCCTCTTGATCTCGCCGAATACCTTCTCGTAATCTTTTATATGGTCGCCAAGCCAATTAGCCAGCTCCTTGGCAGCCAGAGGCGAGAGAATGATCTCTGTATCGATCTTTCGCTCCATGACCGTCACGCTCTTGCCGCCCTCCACCAGGGATTTAGGCGAGTCGTTGTAAAAAGCGATCCTAAAGTCGTAGGGGCTGTGGCCACCTATCGCGCCGATGGCATAAACCTGCTTGAAATCGGGACTGCGCAAAATCTCCACGGATACTTCCATGTCAGAAGGAGATGGTCTCAAGCTTAAAAAAGATGGTGATTCCTCCGGGCGGCTACTGTTGGCCCGCGTCTATTTTCCAGGCATCGAAATGTATTTAGGTGTGTTAGCTTCTTGTGTTGCCGATACTATGATTGGGGTCTTAGGGTTAGAAGACGGTACAAGGGTGGAAGGTACCGGTTTTGGCGCGCCCGGTGTGGTCTCGGGTGAACTGGTCTTTACTACCATTATGTCCGGTTATGAGGAGGCGCTGACGGATCCCTCTTATAACGGACAGATGCTCATGTTTACCTATCCTCTGCAGGGGAACTACGGTGTAAGCGGAGACGATTTTCAATCAGACCGGATATGGCCTAAGGCCATGGTCTGCAGGGAGTACTGGGAGCTGCCCACACATCATCGATCGGTTAAAACGCTGAATCAGTTCCTGAAAGAGGAAGGCAAACCCGGGTTATGTGGAGTGGATACACGCATGCTCACTCTAAAGGTGAGGACCGAGGGGGTAATGAGGGCAACAATCGCTGTGGGCGCGAGAGATGAAATATCCGGGTTGGATGTGGTTGAAATGGCACGATCTCAGCCGGATATCTCGGCGCAGGATCTCCTGGGGGATGTTACCTGCAAAAACCACTACCACATCGATGGGCGGGGCAAGAGGATTGCAATGATCGACCTGGGCATCAAGAGGCATATCCTGAAGAGTCTATCTGCTCGCGGATTTGATATTGATGTCTTTCCCGCCCATTCCAGCATCTCCGAGATTGAGGCAGCAAAGCCGGATGCTCTATTCCTCTCCAATGGTCCGGGCGATCCAGAGAGGGCAGATAAAGCCATAAGTGCCGTCAAGCACTTCGCGGGCGAGGTCCCCATATTCGGAATATGCCTGGGGCACCAGGTCATCTCCCTGGCGCTGGGAGCTCAAACCTTCAAGCTCAAGTTCGGCCACCATGGAGGCAACCAGCCAGTCAAAGATCTCGAGAAGAAGATCGTCTACATCACCTCTCAGAACCACAACTTTGCTGTGGTTCCGGGGTCTGTCGAAGACACAGACCTGAAGATCACCCAGATCAATGCCAACGACGGTACAGTTGAAGGCATTATGAGCGATCGGCTCAACATCTTAGCCGTACAGTATCACCCTGAAGCCCATCCCGGACCGCTCTGTACGCTGGACCCCTTCTTTGGCTCTGTCGAGCGGGTAATGGAAGGCAAAAACCCCAATCCAGGGAGGCGATAGAGATGCCCAAGCGAAACGATATCCATAAGGTTCTGCTCATAGGCTCGGGTCCAATCCAGATCGGCCAGGCAGCAGAGTTCGATTTTTCCGGATCTCAGGCCTGCAAATCGCTGCGAGAAGAGGGTATTGAGGTAGTTCTCGTCAACTCCAATCCGGCCACCATCATGACTGATCCGGACACAGCGGATAAGGTTTACATCGAGCCGCTGGTGCCCGAGATCGTGGCCAAGATCATTGAGAAGGAAAGGCCTGATGGAATCATCGCCGGCATCGGAGGCCAGACCGGCTTGAACATCACGTCCGAGCTGGCGGAGATGGGAATTCTCGAGAAGTATAACGTCGAGGTTTTGGGAACGTCCGTCAAATCCATCCGGGAGGCAGAGGATCGCGATCTCTTCAAGAAGGCAATGCAGCGGGTCGGAGAGCCGGTGCCGAAAAGCAAAGCGGTCAATACCCTGGATGAGGCTCTGCAGGTTATGGTTGAGCTGGGACTGCCTCTGGTGGTAAGGCCTGCTTATACGTTGGGCGGCTCAGGGGGAGGCATAGCCAAGACACGCGAGGATCTGCTCCGCATCTGCGAAATGGGACTGAAGAGGTCCCGGATCGGCCAGGTACTGCTGGAAGAGAGCCTGGGTGGCTGGATTGAGCTGGAATACGAGGTGATGAGGGACTCGAATAACACCTGCATCACCATCTGCAACATGGAGAACATGGACCCCATGGGCATTCATACCGGTGAGTCCATTGTCGTCACGCCCATCCAGACCCTGTCCGACAAGGAGATCCAGATGCTGCGCAGCGCCGCCATCAATATCATTCGAGCCCTGGAAATCGAGGGCGGCTGCAACATCCAGTTCGCTGTCAAGAACGGCGAGTACCGGGTCATAGAGGTCAACCCGCGTGTCTCCCGGTCATCAGCTCTGGCGTCCAAAGCCACCGGATATCCCATTGCCCGTGTCACCGCCAAGATCGCCATCGGAATGACTCTGGACGAGATCAGGAACGATGTGACCAAAGAGACGCCCGCATCCTTTGAGCCCACTGTGGATTATGTGGTGACGAAGATCCCCCGCTGGCCTTTCGATAAGTTCGTCAAGGCCGACAATACACTCACCACAGCCATGAAATCTACGGGCGAGGTAATGGCCATCGGCCGAAGCTACGAAGAGTCCCTCATGAAGGCTGTGCGTTCCCTGGACATCGATAAGGACTTTGGATACTCAGGAAAGTACACCGTCTGGACGGATGAAGAGATCAAGAACCTCCTTCTGAATCCCACTGACGAGCGGCTCTTTGCCATCTACCAGGCCCTGAAGAGGGGCGTCTCCCCAGAGGATATCTCAGCAATGACGGGAATTGAGCCTTACTTCCTCTACCGGATTCAGAACATTGTTTCAATGGAAGCGGAGATAAGAAAGGATCTGAATCCAGAGACCCTCCGCAAGGCCAAGCGCACCGGATTCACAGATGGGCAGATAGCGGCATTCGTCGGCAAAAGCCGGGAAGAGATAACGGATATGCGCCTAGCTCTCGGTATTATTCCCACCTACAAGATGGTCGATACCTGCGCTGCCGAGTTTGAGGCCAAGACGCCTTACTACTACTCGTCCTATGATACCGAGTGCGAGCTTGTGCCCTCGGACCGAATGAAGGTGTTAATCCTGGGATCCGGCCCCATCAGGATCGGCCAGGGAATTGAGTTTGACTACTGCACAGTTCATGCCGTGATGGCTCTACGTGAACAGGGCATAGAGGCCCACATCATCAATAACAATCCAGAGACGGTTTCCACTGATTACGATACCTCGGATAAGCTCTTCTTCGAGCCTGTGACCTTGGAAGACGTCATGAATATCATCGAGAAGGAGTTGCCTTACGGTCTGATGTTGCAGTTCGGTGGGCAGACCGCCATAAACCTGGCCATGCCTTTGGAAAAGGAGATAGCTCGCCGCGGCCTGAAGACCAAGATCCTGGGCACCACTCCGGACAGCATCGATCTGGCTGAGGACCGGGAGAGGTTCAATGCCCTCATGAACCAGTTGAATATCCCTCAGCCCAATGCTGGCATCGCCTACTCTCCTGTTGAGGCCAAGGTGGTTGCAGCGAGGATTGGCTATCCGGTTCTCGTCAGGCCCAGTTACGTCTTAGGCGGACGGGCTATGGAGATCGTCTACGACGAGTCAGGTCTGGAAGTGTATATGCGTGAGGCAGTGCGGGTCTCTCGCGAGCATCCTGTTCTCATCGACGACTTCCTGCAAAACGCGGTGGAGATCGATGTGGATGCCGTCTGCGACGGGACTGATGTCCTCATCGGTGCCATCATGGAGCACATTGAAGAGGCAGGGATTCATTCGGGTGACAGCGCCTGCATGATTCCGCCCCAGACTTTGCCTGGTGTGGTTTTAGAGGTAGTGCGGGATTATGTGCGAAAGATTGCGCTGGGCCTGAAGGTCGTGGGAATAGTGAACCTGCAGATGGCCTACAAAGACGGCACGGTTTATGTTCTGGAGGCCAACCCAAGATCCAGCCGGACCATTCCCTTCGTCTCCAAGGCGGTTGGATTGCCCCTGGCCAAGATTGCAGCCAACGTCATGATCGATAAATCCCTGCGCGAGCAGGGCTATCTCCAGGAGCCTAAGACGCCCTACGTCTCAGTCAAGGAGGTATTGCTGCCCTTTGACAAACTTCCCGGTGCGGACGTTCTGCTGGGGCCGGAGATGAGGTCCACGGGAGAGGTTATGGGCATAGACTACAAGCTGGGTCTGGCCTTCTTCAAAGCGGAGCTATCTGCAGACAATCCCCTACCACTGGAGGGATTGGTCTTCATATCCGTGAAGGATGACGATAAAGCGACGGTGGCGGTGGCGGCGAGGAAGCTGGTTGATGCAGGACTGAAGATAATCGCCACAGACAACACTGCCGAGTATCTTAAGAAATCAGGCATATCAGTGGAGCGGGTGAACAAGATCTTCAACGGCAGCCCCCATGTCCTGGACTACATAAAACGTGGCGAGGTGAAGCTGATAATTAATACGCCCACCACGAAGCAGTCAGTCAAGGACGGCTTCCAGATCAGGCGCAACGCTGTGGACTACCATGTCCCCTACATCACCACCATCCAGGCGGCTCAGGCGGCGGCGGATGCCATTGTCATGGCCAAGAAGGATCAGATCACCATCAAGGCGCTGGATGAGTACCATAAAGAGGTTTATTATAATTGAATCTGGGTTTGGTATGCCTGAATCATGCCTGTGCCTGGACCAGAAGCCCTGAATATGCAGAAATCATTCAACTGCAGACGGGACTTGTCCGATATAGGCTAGAACAGCTTATCTCCTCTTTTTGGGTGCCGCGAGTCGGCCTGCGGGCCTCCCGCGCAATGCACACGGGGGCCCACTCCCGGCCGTGGCGGCCCCCCTAACCCCGCGTCCGCGGGGGACAATCTATGAAGCTCTGCCCTTTATCCTTGGACGTTCTTGAGAATTTGGACTTCCTGCTCATCTTGGCAAGCCTCCGGGCATCTCCTGCCAGGTTTCTCCGAGGACCGAAGCCTTTATCTGCGAGGAGAAGATAGGAGACCTGCTTGCGGGCCCGTGGTCTAGCTGGTTATGACGTCGCCTTGACATGGCGGAGGTCATGCGTTCGAATCGCGTCGGGCCCACTTTCGCCCAAGTAGCTCAGTTGGGAGAGCGTCAGACTGAAGATCTGAATGTCCCCGGTTCGAGTCCGGGTTTGGGCATATTATTACCAAGTAATTTTGGCCAGTTCACGAACTCCTCCCGTGAGGGCTTTTCATTTCTCTTCGAAATTGGTATATGCACAGATAATCGTTCTTTGACAATGCCTTTTTATTGCCTAGCAACCTGCTGGTTGTTCGCAATCGCATTTTCCAGTGTTTTCTTCAACACACATATCATATGCAGCTTTATCATTGGGATGCTCTTCTTCGCAGAAGCAATTTGCGGAAAGATAATCGCATGCGCATCCTCTCATGCATCTTATGTAGTCAGCACAAGGTCCTTTTGAATTGAATGGGCTGTTACAGATTTTAATTTTATTAAGACATGATGATCTGTCTTTTTCTGTAGAATATGCAGACACATTCAGCGACTCATTTGAATGAGTCAATAGATCCGAGCTAGTAAGATTTCCGGTTATATTATCCAAAAAACTAACTTGTGCAATATTTGATGTATTAATTCTTGTAGACATCGCGCTTGATATATTCTCCTCTCCCATTGCCGCTTCAGAACTGAAAAGCACAATGAGACTAATCACGATTGAAGCAGATCGTATTATCCTAAGCATCAAAAGATTCCTATATTCAGTATTCTCTCGCAACATCATCCCTCTATTGTTCGATAACAAAATTTGCGCAATCCATATAATTATATTCTTGCATTCTTATATTATTGTGTTTTCCTGGTTTCGTCTGCATTCTATATTACTCTCCACTAGATAATAATTACCATTTGTGGCTGTCATTCATTTCGCATGAACGACCTAACACTCCTTGATTCATAATATAAAATCTGTAACCGCACTACCATTTATCTCTCATTCTCTTCCAAAATTGGATCTTCCATTCACAATTCCGATCTCCGATTCCACAATAGCTAAGGCTTAAGTTTACTCTATTTTCCGCCTTCGGCCTGTCCTGCCCTGCTCCCCAGCTCTTCATATATCGCCCTGAACTCACCCAGCGCCGTCTCCAGGCTCTCCACAATCTCCGCCGCCAGCACCTCCGGCGCAGGCAAATTATCCGAGTCCTCCAGGCTTTCGTCCTTCAGCCAGAAAATGTCCAGGCTGGCTTTATCGCGCTTCACCAGCTCTTCGTAGCTGAAGGCCTTGAACCTCTCGCTCTCCTCCCTCTGATGCCTGTTCTCAGGGTTGTAACATTGGATGAAGTCCTGCAGGTCATCGAGCTTGAGCGGATTGGTTTTGAGGGTGAAGTGCTTGTTAGTCCTCAGGTCGTAGATCCAGAGCTTCTCAGTCCACGGCCGATCGCTGGCTGGCTTCTTATCAAAGAAGAGCACATTGGCCTTCACCCCCTGGGCGTAGAAGACGCCTGTAGGCAGGCGCAGCAGAGTATGAACATCACACTCCAGGAGGAACTTGCGGCGCACAGTCTCGCCCGCTCCGCCTTCGAATAGAACATTATCAGGCACAACTACTGCCGCGCGGCCATTTATCTCAAGCAGGGTCTTCACGTGCTGGAGGAAGTTGAGCTGCTTGTTCGAGGGTTGTGGCTGAGAAGTCCTGGCGGTTATAGGTCAGCGATTCTTTATCGGCCTTCCCTTCGCCGTTCGTTATGGTGATGCTGCTCTTCTTTCCAAAAGGCGGATTGGTGAGAATCAGTTTGTAGCGTTTTCCCGGGTCCGATAGCAGGGAGTCTCCGACCTCGATGGGGCTCTCCTCGCCTCCAATGCCGTGCAGAAAGAGGTTCATGGCACAGAGCCTGACCACTCCATCGACCACGTCCTTGCCTCCCAGGGTTTCGAACCTCAGCGCCTTCTTCTGCTCCTTATCGATAGGGTATTTCTTCTCGACGTAATCATAGGCCGCCAGGAGGAACCCGCCTGTACCGCAGGCCGGATCAAAGACGGTCTCTCCGGGCTTGGGCCTGATGACCTCCACAATGGCCTTTATCAATGGCCTGGGTGTGAAATACTGCCCCGCGCCGCCTTTCACGTCCTCTGCATTCTTCTCCAGCAGGCCCTCGTAGATCGCGCCCTTGATGTCGATGTCCAACCCTATCCAGGTCTCGCCGTTGATGAGGTCTATGAGCTGTTTCAGCTTCGCGGGGTCCTGGATGCGGTTCTGGGACTTGCGGAAGATCACCCCCAGCATTCCCGGCCCTTTGCCAAGCGATTCGAGGATGTGGCGGTACTGCTCCTCAAGTTCTGCTCCCTTTTCCGGCTGGAGGCTCTGCCAGTCCAGGCCTTTTGGTATGGTGGATGGCTTGTTGATCGGTGGCTTGGTCTGCTCATCTGCCATCTTCAGGAAGAGGAGGTAAGTGAGCTGCTCCAGGTAGTCGCCGTAGCTCACGCCATCGTCCCTGAGGACGTTGCAGTAGTTCCAGACCCGCTGGACTATGGAGGATTCTTCGGTCATTGGATCAGCCTCATCTGCTGAATGCTGTTGTTTCTTCTGGCTCTTCTTGGAGATTCTTTTGCCTTTTCTGTCTTAATTCGCTCCAGGAGCACGGAGACGGGCTCGTCGCTGGGGTCCTGGGGAACGAGCCTGCCCTCGAAGGCCAATTTTAAGATGGATTGGCGGAAGCGCACTGCTCGTATGAGGTTTTGTCCTATGATTCGCTCAATTTCATCCGTTAATGAAAGTTTGCTTTCGATTTCGTCAATAATTTCAACCTGCTCGGCTACGGAAGTAAGCGGCAAAACCATTACTCTTAAGTCTCGAATATTTACATGAGGCGCAGTTGTTCCTGTAACTTTAGGTTCCCATTGTTTTTTGAATGTGTCTGAAAGCATAGCCCACATGAAATATGCGGGAATAATACTATCTGATGGTCTGAACATCATCATCCTTTGCCCCAGACAGAATTCCACATTATTGAGAACGGTAATTGCAGTACCTATTGTGCCTTCTCTAGAAAATAAGATATCACCTGCTTCAGGTTTTAATCTTCGGATCCGCTCTCTATAAATTTCTTCTGAAACAAAACGAGCTTTATCGAAAAGAATTCTTCCTGGCTCAATGCACGTTGTATCAATACAGTATTTGCCATTAGATGCGAATTCTGGCGTGGAATGTAAACAATCTACAATCTGTTCAGATAGCTGCTCTAAACTTGCCCATGCCCACCCATACGGCAATTGGGGTCGGTTTTTTTCATCTGGCAGCTCTGCCTCCTTGATGGAAATGCTCTCTAACAGCGTCTCCGCAAGCTCAACATTCTGATGCGTTTTCCGCCACTCCTCAGTGAGCCTGCCCTCCACAGCTGCCTTGAGCACTGCCTGACGGTAGCGCTGGAGCTGTGCCTTGGCTTTCTGCAGCGCCTCGACCCCGACATCCAGGCGGCTGAATAGCTCCTCGATGCGGGCGACGATGCGGTGCTGCTCAGCTAGAGGTGCGAGGGGGATAGGCATTGCAGCTAATTTTGTGCCATTTACGTTAGCCTGCCCTACCATTTGCGATACGACTGATTTAATGAATTCGCGGCCATAAAAGGAGTTTATAAAAAGAGATAGCAGTTCAGGATCGTAGAAACTTTTTTTTACTTTTATCCTAATTAAATAGGAAGCGAACACGGCTTTAGGGTAATTGCTTCTATTTCTATAGACTGCTGCTTTTCCAACTAATTCTGGACTATTAGTTCTGTTAAATAGAACATCTCCATCTTCGAGCAAGATTTCGTCCAAATCCGGCGAGTCTAATGAGAAATATTTTAGATTATCATAAATTATTTTACTATCCTTAATATTTCCCATTCGAATGACAGGAATGCCGGAGTAATCACCATTTGCCTTCTCTGAGCTTCCATACTGTAATTTGTTATTGATATCTCCAACTTTTATCCATGTCCATCTTTCTGGGAGCCGTAGTGAATAATTATTGGCTTCCATCATCCTTCGTCATCTTCAGCTTATCCAAGTAATAAGTTATCGTTAAAAATCTATCGATCATTCCGATCCACGCATGAAATCAACTCCGGAAGCTTTAAGCCAAGGAATCAATTGATGAGACCCGGGAGGGAATTACGGACATGGATCAAGAAAATCTTAAGCTAACGGGTCTAAAGATGGAGTATTCATTCTTAAGTGAGCAAATAATTAAGAGGTTTGAAATGCGGCAAAAGATAATTCAATTGACTTTGACTATTGCGGCTGCATTCTTAGGTGCTGCTTTGACCAAAAATGTTCCACCATCCGTGGCTTTGGTTTTTCCGCCAATTGCCGCTCTAATAGAGATCGAATGGTTTTATCTTGAAAAACGTCAAATGCAAACAATAAAATATCTTAGAAAACTAGAAAAAAAGATTCCCGAATTGGAGCTCAGCTGGGAAAATTTTAAAGATTTACGAATGAATTCCAGATTTCACGTTCGGCCTCTGAGTGGTATCTTTCTATTTTCACAATTAATGGCAGTCTTTATAGGAGTTCTTATATACGATACTGGGATAAACAATTGGAGCTTCAATTATAATTTAACAGTTCCTTTCATTTTGTTGCTCTTCATAGATTTGGTTAGCATATTAATTACTCTTAAATTGGTTTGGAAAATAAGAAGTCTGCATAATGCTTAAAGATTTATCAACGAATTCAATTTTTTTATCCTACTAGCACGCCGTTTAACTCATCCAGAATCCCGCCCAGGTCCTGCCCGAACAGCTTGTAGGCCCTCATCACACCGCCTCGGTCATGAAATGGCGCATAGTCGAAGTCATTCATCCCAATCCCCAGACTTGTTGAGATGTGCTCCTTGATCATCTTAAACCACTCGATCTGCTCCGGTGTGAACTTCCTCCCTTTTGCCTCCGCTCGGGAGACCCAGGCATCGAACCTCTCGTTCACGGTATCCGGGAATGGGCTCAGGATCGGGCTCTCGCCCATGGCAAACCTCACCAGGGAGACAATATTGGTCAGCAGCTTCTGCGGCCCAGCCCCTTCAACTCTGGATCGATCCAATTGCTCATAAGCCTGCCACACCAGATTCTGATTGAGGCCGTACGGCGGGCGCTCGATTGCCTCTGCCAGCTGCTTGATCTGCTCGTAGGTCAAATGCCTCTGGCCGTAGGGCTTGCTGTAGATTATCTGCAGGGCAGTGACCTCGTCCCTGTTCTCCTCGATGAACTTCTTGAAGCTCTCCACAGTTCCCTTTGCCCTCTCCAATGCCTGCGGGTCGTAGCCCGCGTAAATAATCTGGTCCTTCGAGTCGTTATCGATTATCTGATCGCTCTTTCTCTTGATATCGATCAGTGCATTCCTGAACGTGGGCTCGTCGAAGGGCAAGCATGCCTTCTTGGCGATCTCTTTTGCCGCCTCCTTTACCTGCTCCTCGGATGGGCTCTCGACCCTGAATTGCTCTTTGGCTCTCTCTTCCTGCTTATCCGGATCTATGGCATCTATGAGGTCGTTTATGACCTCTCTGAGCGGCTTGCCTCCGGCCGTCGCCTTCAGATCGTCCCTATCCTTCTCCTCAATCTTCCGATCCAGCTTCGCCAGCCTGCCCGCCAGCGTGGAAAGGGTATCCTCGTCCCTCACGCCCTTGGCCACGGACATGAGAATGGATTCAAAAGATACAGACCTCTTGCACTCCAAAGGTGGCCCGTCGCCCTTACAGCTCTCCGTAACTCCTACCGCATCAACCAGAACGAAATGAGTCTTGTGGTTCACTCCGGGCGTCACCTGCTGGAAGTCCGTGGAGGAGATCACTCTCGTTCCTCTGCCTTTCATCTGTTCGAAATAGCCCAGACTCTTCACATCCCTCATGAACAACAGGCATTCCAGGGGCTTCACATCCGTCCCTGTGGAGATCATGTCCACTGTGACCGCAATCCTGGGATAGTAGGAGTTGCGAAAACTGGCCAGAATCCTGTCCGGCCTCTCATCCGTCGTCCTGTAGGTGATCTTCCTGCAGAACTCGTTGCCCCGGTTGAACTCCTCCCTGATTATGTTCACTATATCCTCGGCATGGGAATCCGTCTTGGCGAAAATGAGCGTCTTGGGAACCTCGGTCCTGCCTGGGAAGATCTCCTGGAAGAGCCTGTCTCTGAAGGCTTTGATGATGGTCCTTATCTGGTCCGGAGCCACCACATAGCGATCGAGCTGCGTCTTCGTATACTGGATTGGCTCGTCCAGCCTCTCCCAACGCCTTTTGCGGGTCATGCGGTCTCTCTTCTCGACAGGGAAACCCGCATCTATAACGCTTCCGTTATCTGTTATCTGGGTCCTGATCCTGTAGATGTCGCCGTCTACATTAACCCCGTCCGCTACCGCCCTTTCGTGAGTGTATTCCATCACCAGATTCTGGTTGAAGAATCCCAGGGTCTGCTTCAAGGGAGTGGCAGTCATGCCTATCAGGAAGGCGTCGAAGTACTCCAGAACCTGCCTCCAGAGTTTGTAGATGGACCTGTGGCACTCGTCGATGATAATGAAGTCGAAGTATTCAATGGGAATATCAGGATTGTACTCGATCTCCACTGGCTCAGCTTCCACCGGCTCGTATTCAAAACTCGATTGGTCATCCAGCTCCTCATCGAGTTCCTGGCCCTTGAGCATGGAGAACATTCTCTGGATGGTGCTGATGCAGACCATACAGGACTTATCCAGGGTGTTGGAGGTCATGTGCTGGACATTGTATAGCTCAGTGAACTTGCGGCCATCATCCGGCGTGGCGAACTGCCTGAACTCGTTTAAGGCCTGTTCACCCAGGGTCTTCCTGTCCACCAGAAACAGGATTCTTCGAGCTTTGGCGTGTTTGATAAGCCTGTATACGGAGTTCACAGCGGCGTAGGTCTTGCCGCTGCCTGTGGCCATCTGGATGAGGGCTCTTGGCCTACCCTCTCCGAAAGACTGCTCAAGGTTAGTAATGGCTTCGAACTGGCAGTCCCTCAGGCAGGCTTTGGCGAGATTGGGCATCTTCCTCAGCCGATCTCTCAGGGTATCCTTTTCCTTGATCCAATCGTGCAGGGTCTCGGGCCTGAAGAAAGCAAAAACTCTCCTGGAGCGCCAGTATGAATCTCTAAGGTCTGCAAAATATATTTCCGCGCCTGTGCTCTCGAACTCGAAAGGCAAGGGATCTTGAAAATGCGGGATGTTCTCCGGAATTCCTCTCAGATATCTTTCAGTCTGCCCTTCCACATCGGTTAAAATAGTACCTTCAGGCTTTGCCTCGATAGCTCCAACCGCTATTCGATCAACGAAAAGGAGATAATCGGCCCGACCAGATTCTAGAGGAAACTCACGAACAGCGACGCCAGACGCCGCCCCCAGGTTAAGGTTCCTATAATCTTGAACCTGCCAGCCTGCTGCCTGCAAAAGACGGTCAATCTCCTGGCGGGCTTCCTCCTCGGGTGTCATGTGGCTACATCTCTAGCAGTCCAAGATTTTTCTATCTATATTTACTTGCCGATATTTCTCAGTAGATCAAAGAATGGTTTGATTCCGGGTTTGGGTATATGTTTCCCATGGAAAACTGATTTTTAGTGTCGATCGATATTGTTTTCCATCCATCACGTGTGAGCCCCTATCTGGGCGCATGGGCGTTTCGATTGCAGATAATGCCTGTTTCTGAGTGATTTAAGCTCACAATCACTATAATTTGTTTGCACAACGAAGAAATGACTTAGGGATTAAGCGGAGGCTTCAACTCCGCCCCGAGCAATTGGACGAAGTAGAGATTGACCATTAGTTATCGGGGTTCTAAGTTCCAGATAATCTCTTCCTTCCCCGATACAAAACTCATTCAAACACGATGATATCTCGTTGCTTTGATATCGAATAGTTGGCTGATAGAAACAATTATATTCAATGACTCGATAGATTTATTACGATGACAGCGGAAATGAACGGAGATAAAATTTCCTGGCAATGCTGTGAGTGTAAAACGATGAATTTAGTTTCAAAAGCCGCTATAGATGAGGCTATGAAACAGAAAAAAAGAGCCGTTTTGATTTGTGGTAACTGCGGATTGGTTAACGATTATCAAAGAGTATCTTCTCAGAAACCTGGTACAGAAGCAAGTTGGCTTGAATGCATTCCTTTTCAAGGTTCGGAAAGAAAGAACATACCTGTTGGTGCGATCCCTCTTCCAGGAACGAGCGAAGATGTGCTTTGGGTGGATTTAAACGGCAAGTCGCTATCTAGGATTGACTTCATAAAGATATATGGAAGAGACCCTAAAGTATGGTGGAAAAAATACATGGAAAATAAACTAAAAGCGTGATAATTGAAATTTAACAGGAGACACCTATGCGCTTCATAGTTGCTTTTCAAGTATTAGTCTTAATGTTTGTATTTGTTGCCCCGGTATTTTCGGCACAAGAGCCTGAGAATATAACGCTCTTTGGTAGAATAGTACTCGAGCCAGGGGTTAAAGTAGGTGATCTCCTCACTATCGTTGTTATTCTCGTCTCTGTGTACTCCATCAAAGCCGCATTACAGAAAGACAGAGATATTAAACAAAAAGAGAAGGCGGATAAGGTAAGGAATGCTGCTGCGAAGACAATTGCAAATTTGATACGATGGCGAGAACTTACTTTATCTATTTTCCAAGATATCGATGATATATTTATTCAATCCATAAAAGGATCCAAAGAGGTCTTAGACACAAACGAATTTGCGAACCTTTTGCTGGAGAATCTCAGAAATATGAAGAAAGCGACTTGCAAAAAGAGATTAGAGGAAGATAAAGGCATAAAATACACTGATATCTACGATTACGACCCACTCGTTGGGATGTTTTTTAATGAGATATTGGCCTATATGACAAATAATGAATCCACTATGTTTAATGATGTACTACTGCCAGGGATAAAAAAAATAATAACACAAAGGGGAGCTACTGTTAATACGCCAAATACGCCAGGTGTTGTTGAGTTGATGGAACCTGTGGATCTTTACGTAAACGAGGTCCAAAAGGCTTACGAGTCGCACCTAAACAATCTTGTGCTGAGTAAATTGGGTACCTACCTTCTATCACCTATCTTATCAGAGGATGATAAAAATATCCTGGAAACGAGAAAGACCTATTTCGATTTCTCGTCGATGAAAATACCTCCCGCGAATCCTAATATGTACTTAACTTATATCGAAGAGGAGCTGATGCTAATCCCAGGAGAGGTCTGATCGGAAGAACTCTTAAACCTCGTAGACCAGGGCGCCTGGTGGTTGGTGGCTTCGATCCGGTGCTTGAGAGCATCTGCTCAAGGGGTGTACTGGCCTCTCAGAGCTGCATATGATGGGAAAGCATCTTCTTCTTGATTGTATCCGCATTTGATCTGAGCTAAAAATAGGAATGAATTAGATCAATTTGGCGCAACAAAAAAGAAGGACTCACCTATTCTCGTCATACCGCCTGAACTTGCAGGCTCTCATGACTTTAACGGCCTTCAACTCTTCGAGTTTGCGCTTGCGTTTCATCTTTTTATCTCTGGCTTCACTCATAACTTCACATCGTTCTTCTTTTTTTGCTTTGCCTTTTTGGTCAATGCTTTTTTGCTTTTGCCTTGGACCCGGTTTTTTTCAGCCATATCATCACATGCCGCGGGCCAAGGTCTTAAGGTTGTTCATGGTACTGGCTGCTCGATATATGCCGCTTGATACCTTCTTTTCCATATCTCCTCCTAGTATATGTATTTTCTCGCTGGCAGTTCTATCTCGCGCGGATGTCAAAAGGGAGGTGATGATGGGTAGCAAGTTTCTTAACGGTGGATCTTATTCTTCGAGGCGGTCTATCTCGTCCTCCAGCTCCTTGATATGCTTATTAAGCTGCCGGAACAAGAGTTCTCGAACACCTTTTCTCAATGATGTGGTACGAACTCAGTTCTGCTATGTACATATGCGGTTTTCTGAAGCTCTTTGACTATCTGAACGGCTTCGACATTGTATTTGATATACGCGGTGCCATCCGACTCGTCTGTATGGATCAGTTTTTTTTCCTCCAGGTTCTCCAGGACCTTCAAGATCTGTTCCTCAGTAAGTTCGTCCTTCTTGGAGTATTTGATCACTTCAGACCTGGTACTCTGGGAATAGGGATCTTCCTCGCTTCCCATGCTCCACATGTCGATGATTCGGCCAAAGACCTTTCTCTCCTGCACATCCAGATCTTTCTCGGTTAAAATATTGCGGGTCATTAATCTTCCTCCTTATGGATATGAATCTCCGCCTCAATTAATGATAACGCTTTCCCTGCCCCGTCCTTGCCCTGTCCTGCGCTGGGCGACCCTCAATTTTCACTTCCCGAACCGCCGCCAAACTCTTTTCTATGTCCCAGTTGGACCTGTAGCCACGCATCCGCCCCGTCCATCAGAATGATACGGGAAATAACAGTCACACACGCAGTTGGGTGGAGTGCTGTTCCCATCCCAAATTGAGCCAATCCGTTGTACGCAGAAACCTTCACAATCATTTTGTACACCGGCACCGGCCACAACCGATCCGGATTGCGTATCTGTAGCAGCATTTGATTGCATTCCACCGGCAGAGTCTAGTGGACCGCCTAACCTGTTTCCGTTCCATCCTCCAGAAGGAGTGACGGAAGTATCAAATCCATTCCAATAGTTCCCGCTGAATGAATTGCAGCCATTGGATATTTTGAACTCGAATGATCCCGCAAAATAGCCTCCCGCCGAACCGGTTTGATTCCAAATGCCGATCAGCTTATTATCCGATACATTTCCCTGGATTTGTCCTCCTTGAACAAGATGCGTTCCGGCCGTCTCGGTTACGGTTTCGCCGGACTGTTGAAGCACCATCGTCCCGAAATCCGTATTCCATGTGCCGCTCCAATCACAATTTTGAGCAGGAATAGACGTTAGTGCGCCATTCGCCGTGGATCCTGATTGCGTTCCACCGGCTGCTTCAACAGAATCGTCCATTGTTTTCTGTCCGCTCTGCATGGTTGCAGCAGGGCTTCCTGTCTGTGGGAGTTTACCTTCTAACCAGGTCTTTTCAGCCTTAGCCAGGGGGTATCTGTCCACGCTATTTCTACCGCCCAAAATGGCATAAGAAGAATCGCATATGCCATCTCCGCGATCGTGGCAGGCAAAATCGCTGTAGTAGTTGCCGAGACTGCCGTTGTCCCATGTATTTATGCCGTCATCATAAACAGGCCGATTGTTGTCGACAAAATAGTTTTGAAATATGGTGTTGTTTCCTAGTCCGAAGGAAAAATTAACGATTTCAATGCCGTCCTTTCGATTGCCATGTGCAAAATTTCCTTCGATCAAATTGTTCGTAGAATAATAGACATAGATGCCGTCAAGCGTGTTTTCGCTGGCATCATTTCTTGCCAGGGTGTTGTTGCTGGAGTTAAATAGGGAGATGCCGTATCCGGAATTCTCGCCAGCGTTATTCTCATCCAGCGTGTTCGATCCGGAATCGGTGAGATCTATGCCGTCCCATTTGTTGTTGATGGCGGAATTGTTCCTGATGATGTTGCTGCGAGACGATTTGAGCATCAAACCATAATTGTAATTCTCTTGAGCCATATTCCGCTCAAGGGTGCTATTGCTGGAGTTATCCAGATATATGCCGTTCAAGTAACCGTCCGATGCATTATTCCCTTCTATCTGGTTATTGCTGGAATCTAAAACGGATATACAATTTCCGTTCATGCTTGCGGCGAGATTGCGATCAAGGCGGTTGCCGTCAGAATATCGCAGATAGATGCCGTTGTAAGGGTCTTCGGCCATGTTGCTGGCAATGGAGTTGTTCTTGGAATAAAGTAGAACAATGCCGCCGCTGAGCAGATCAAGAGAGCCATCGCTGTTGGTTATGTTGTTGCCGCTAATTTGGTTATCGTTCGCTTTAGCAACGAGGATGCCTATTATGTTTCCAATAGCAGTGTTATTTTCCAGAGTGCTGTTATTGGAACCCTCGAGCGCTATGCCATAGTTGTTGTTAAGAGCCTTGTTGGATATTAGAGTGCATCTGCTTCCTTTTACGTCGACTCCTATAAAGTTCCCCAGCCAACTGGCATTTGTTACTCTAAAGCCTTCCAGAACTATGCCATCCGCAATTAGAACTATCGCGCTACCGTTATGGCCGGCATCAATTACAGGGTAACCCACGCCACGCAGCGTCAGCTGCTTGGAAACATTCAAGTTCTCATAATAGGTGCCTCTTTGGACTTCTATGATATCTCCAGGATTAGACGCATTTATAGACGCTTGAATGCTCTTTCCGGGCTGCACGGTTATGTCTTTGGCTTGAGATCCACAGACCATAAGCAATAACAATAACAATGACAAAATCACCCTGATATGTTTGAAATTGATCATAATTAATTAATTGTGTCTTCCAGAATTAAATCAATTTCGGCCTTTTCCGATGGATGATGCCAGAAATTGCGATGTCAGGATCGCTATATCAAGAAATGCCATATCAGAAACGTTGCCTCAGAGGATTCATTTTCAAAATATCGATCGCTTTTGTTTTATACCAATGTAACCTATGATTATGAGATCTATTTCAGGAGTCGATGAATGCCCAGAGAGACGGTTTTAGGCAACGGCCGTATCGCCATCGCCTTTGACAAAAAGATGAACATCAGAGATTTCTTCTATCCCAAGGTGGGTCTGGAAAATCATCTGCTGGGACACTTTATGAGGATGGGCCTCTGGGTGGATGGCCTCTTTCGCTGGTCGGATGACGGCTGGGATGTAAAAACGGGCTACTTGCCGGAGACGCTGGTCGGCAGAAGCCGGGCAAAGAATGCAGAGCTGGGCCTTCAGCTGGAGACCAATGACGGCGTGCATCCCTCCCTGGACGTTCTCCTGAGAAAGGTGACCATCCGCAACCTTTCAGAGTCGCCAAGGAAGGTCAGGCTCTTCTTCACCCACGACTTTCACATCTATGGAGACTCCGTTGGCGATACGGTGATGTACGAGCCTACCCTCGACTCCATTATCCACTACAAACGCAATCGCTACTTTCTCATCGGCGGGTCCGCCCAGAAGAAGGGATTGCACCAGTTCGCCACAGGCTACAAAGAGCAGCCGGGCAGGGAAGGAACCTGGAAAGACGCCGAAGACGGACTTCTGGAAGGAAATACCATAGCCCAGGGCTCTGTGGACTCGGCCGTCTCCTTTGAATTGGATTTGTTGCCGGGCTCCACCGGGGCGGTTCATTATTGGATCGTCTGCGCCCGGAGCCTGCAACAGGTCCTGGATCTAACCCTTAAAGTCAAAAAGATTGGAGCCGAGCAGCTCCTCATGGAGACGGAAAACTATTGGGCTGCCTGGCTGAACAAGAAGAACCTCAATCTGGCAAGTCTTCCCAGGAACATCCTCCGTGCCTACAAGAACTCGCTTCTTATTATGCGCGCCCATGCCGACAGCCAGGGCGGGATAATTGCTTCCACGGATTCGAACATTCTGCAGTTCAACCGGGATACCTACTCCTATGTCTGGATGAGAGACGGCAGTATCGCGAGCACGGCATTCGACCTGGCAGGTTTTCCAGAGGTAACCAGACGCTTCTTCCGGTTCTGTAATGAAGTGATAACAGAGGATGGCTTCTTTCACCACAAGTATTCACCGGACGGATCTGTGGGAAGCAGCTGGCTGGCAGCTTCCGGGTCTGAAGGCCTTGCCATCGAGGAGGACGAGACGGCTCTGGTCCTGTACGCCCTTTGGAGGCACTTCCAGAAATTTCACGACATAGAGTTCATAGAGGACGTTTATCCCAATCTGGTCCTGAAGACAACCGACTTTTTGCTGAAGTATATCGATCCCAAGACAGGCCTTCCCAGGCCCTCCTTCGATCTCTGGGAGGAGAAATATGGAGTATTCACCTGGACGGCAGCAACGGTTTATGCGGGATTGTGGGCGGCCGCCAAATTTTCCCGGGTCTTCTATAACCGCGAACGGCATGATGCCCTCTGTCTGGCGTCCAGAAATCTAAAGGACGCATTCTTCAAGCACCTCTACGATTCCAAGAGTCGCAGGTTCATAAACGCCATATTTCCGGATGGATCACGCGATATGAACGTCGACAGCAGCACATCCGCAATCTTTCTTTACGGAGGCTTCCAAGCTTCGGATAAGGTGGTAGAGGAGACTATGAACTCAATCTTCGACCGGCTCTGGATCGGGAAGGGCGTTGGCGGCCTGGCCAGATATGAGAATGATGAATACCAGAGAGCATCCAAAGACGCGACTGGAAATCCCTGGTTAATATCCACGCTCTGGCTGGCAAGATGGCACATCGCGCGAGCGAGATCGATGCTGGAGCTGAATGAGGGTATGGAGCTCTTGATATGGGCGGCAAACTCCGCCCTGCCGTCGGGAGTGATGGCGGAACAGATTCACCCCTTCACCGGAGTTCCGGTTTCTGTTTCCCCCCTGGTCTGGAGCCACGCCGAATTCGTAATCGCAGTCTGCGAGTACCTGGAAAAGCAACAGGAGATCTCCAATAGCCTTTTAGTTCAGGCTGTGGGCTGAGGGTGATAAAAGATGTTCATGAAGCTCTGCGCTACAAAGGATATCTCCCCTGGGGAGATGAAGCAGTTTGATCTAATAGAGGAGGAAATACTGGTCGTCAACCTGTCAGGCCAGTTCTATTGCCTGGAGGCGAGGTGCTCACACGCCGGCGCTCCCCTGTATGAGGGCTCGCTGGAAGAAGAGGTCCTTACCTGTCCCTGGCACTATTCTCAGTTCAAGATTAAGGATGGATCGGTCCTGAGGGGCCCGGCCAGGAAACCCTTGCGAGTGTACAGGACAGAAATCAAGGACCGCCAGATCTTCGTGGAGACGGAGAGGCCCGAAGGTCGAAAGATCGAAGAATCGAAAAATTTAAAATCAGAAAGATCATAGTAGTAGGAGGGAGCGCAATGAAAGACAGACGAAGATATCTAGCCATGCTGGCAGTCGCTATCATCTTTCTGACTACAGTTGTCGAAGCGGCAACAATCGATGTCGGTCCCGGACAGGGTGTCCAGGCTGCCATAAATATGGCTAACACTGGCGACACGATCGTTGTTCATGGCGGGGTTTATCGCGAGAGTCTGAACATAACCCGTTCCATCATCCTGGAGGGCATAGGGCATCCTCTTCTGGACGGAAGCTCAATCGGCTGCGCAATAACCCTACGAGCTGATGGAGCCCGGGTGTCTGGATTCGATATCAGAACCGTGCGGCAGACCGGGATACATATCCTTTCCCGGAACAATATTGTAGAAAACAATACTATAAGCGGTTGCCTGGATGGCGTTAGCCTGGATCGTTCCAACTCGAACAACATCTCCCACAATGATATAAACAACAACACTAACGGCATAACACTCTACGCATCAGAAGGAAATACCATCGAGAATAATAATATCCGAGATAACAATATAAATGAGGAGAGCGACTGCGGAATTTTTCTGGTTTATTCATCGAATAATATCATCAGGAAGAACGATCTGATGGATAACGGCGACTGTTCCGTCTCCCTGCGCTCCAGCAGCTACAATGCCATAATCGGCAACAATGTCACAAAGAACGATTGGTACGGGATCTCCTTAACGGAGTCCAGCAACAGGAACCTGATTGCCGATAACAATGCCAGCTATAATACAAATGCCGGCATATACCTGGATAGCTCCCGGCAAAATCTCATCCGTGGCAATACGGCCGGGCATAACGTCAGAGGTGTCTACCTCTCCTACGACAGCAATGACAACACTCTGGAAGGAAATAACGTTTCATATAACGAAAAGGGATTGAATTTGGCAAATCACAGCAGCAATAACACTCTTGCAGGTAACATGGCTATGGAGAACGGATACGGCATTTATCTCTCCTTCTCCTCAGGGTGGGATCTAGTCTACGGCAACCATCTCATCAATAATGGCTGCAACGCCTACGATGTAGGCCAGAACAACCGCTGGGACAACGGCAGCGTTGGCAATTACTATAGCGATCTAGGCCGGATCTTTTACGTTCCGGGAGGGCCTAGCGTGGACAGACATCCGTCGGCAGAGGGCCCGGGAGCCTGAAGTGCGATGAATCTGGTTCTACCAAGGTTGTCAAAAGAATAAAAATTAAAATAGAAAAGAAGGGCCGCCGGTATTCGGCCGAGCCGGCACCGGCAATCAGATAAACTTGGGTCGCTCCGAGACTTTCATGGACATAGCCAATCTGCGCCAGGGCTTCCCGGCGGTCTCTGCCGAGACCCTCTTCCTCAAGTATTCGACCGTCATCTTTGACTTGGCCGCATTCTTGGGCGTGGAATCGGCCCGGATGGTGACCGTCATTTGCCCCGAACTGAGTTCCTCATCTCCTATCACTGCCACATAGGGTATCCACTCGCGGCCTGCATCACGGATCTTCTTGCCTACTGTCTCATCCCGGTCATCAACGTCCGTTCGGAATCCCAGCTCTCCTGCAATCTCGAAAGCTCTGGCCTGGTGGCGCTCTGCCACGGGTATAACCCTGATCTGGGTGGGCGAGAGCCAGGTCTGCAGCATGGGTAGCTTGCCCTCTTCCGACAGTCGGGCCGCCTTCTCCAGGAGGGCGAACATGACGCGCTCGATGGCACCGGAAGGCGAGCAATGGAGCAGTATGGGCCGCTGCTTCTCTCCGGCTTCATCGATGTAGGTGATGTCGTAGCGCTCCGCGTTCTCGACATCGATTTGCACAGTTGAGAGAGCGCTGGCCTTGTCCATGGTATCTACAAAGTTGAACTCGAACTTGAGCACGAAATAGAAGAACCTCTCATCCCACATCTCGATGAGCACAGGTTTCTTGACGATGTCCACCAGACCCTCGATGAACTCGCGGTTCTCGCCGTAGAACTCCTTGGTGAACCTGATGGCCACTTCGTAGTCCTCCAGGTCCAGACCCACGTCCTTCAAGATGGAGATGCTGGCCAGGTACTGCTTCCTGAACTCCTCTGTGGCGGATGCCATATCGCGGGTCAGGGTGTGCATGTCTGGCATGGTGAAGGCCCGCAGACGGCGAATGCCCACCAGCTCGCCGCGCTGCTCGCGCCGGAAGCTGTATCTGGTGATCTCGAACATCTTCAGGGGCATGGACTTGTAGGAGATGGACATGTCGTGGCCCATGAGGAACTGGCCGAAGCAGGCCGCGAAGCGCAGGAACAGCTTCCTCTTGTCCGACTCGATCTGGTACTGCCGGGCCGGGAAGCGGTCCAGGTACTTCTTCAGTGTGGGGTGCTCCATGTCGTACATGATGGGCGTCTCCACTTCCATGGCACCCATGTCCGTGGCCTTCTCCAGGACAAGGTTCTCTAGCAAGGACTTGACGAGCCTGCCCTTGGGGTAGTAGCGCATGTTGCCCGAATCGGAACCAGGTTCGTAGTCGACCAGCTCCAAGCGCCTCATGAGCTCTACGTGGGGCGGAACCCTGTCCACGGCTCTGGCCTTGGTGATCTCGTAGTTGGCGAACTTCTGCAGGTTATCGTGTCCCTGGAAGTCGAACTTGTCTATGTCGACGAGGCTGCCGTCCAGATCCAGAACCTTCCAGTAGGAGACAGCTTTTGCTTCGGACTTGAGCGCCTGGGAGACGACTTCCCCTTCCCCGAGCTTTATGGATCGGGAGAGCTCGGAGAGCGGATGGCCCTTGCAGCTTATGGTGAAGGACTTGTACCAGCCGAAGGGAGCCCGCATGACCTCATAGTCCCCGGAGAGCGTCTCTGCCATGCCTGTGAGGATTTTGATGGCAGTCGCAGGCGAGGATAGATTGGGGCTTAAGTGGGCATAAGGATAGATCATGATGCGGTGGGCCTTGACCTGCCCGGCCACATCCGCTACCTGCTTTGCGCCCTCGGCTATAACCGCATCGGGATCGTCCTCGTCGAACTTCTCCACGGCAATGAAAGCGCAGAGCGCCTCTTCCAGGCGGCCTTTCTTGGCCGATTCTTCGACTTCTTCCGCCATCTTCGTGGGCCGCTTGGCCTCGAATTCAATAAAATCAGAGTGGATTAGGAGCAATTGCAATTGAGGTCACCTGACCGACAAAAGAGATAAAAGTGGATGTAATTCAATGTTTCCATAAGGACCATGCAGATACTAGGATGCTAGGTGGATCAAGTCTTTTTCATTACCGTTAATGGCATCGGCTGGAATACTTCGTTGATGAGCCAATATGGATCCATATTATCGATGCGTCCTATGGTATCTGATTCAGATTATCGATAACGGTATATTTCAAAAAAAGTTGAATAAGACCATGCTATTAAATGGAAGCCGTCGAAGTGAGAGCAAGGCGAAAAGGAAATAAACTACAGAGTGGCGCCAGGCATTGTATGCAATTTCTCATGCGTGTGTCTACTGGGAAAAGGAAGCAGAATAAAGCTGAAGAAATTGCATTGTAGTGGTGGTATCAAGCTAAAATCTTCTTTTAATTACTTCTTTTATCGTATATAATGTACAAAAATGTACATCACTTTCGCTGCCTGCTCGAAAAACGTATAAGCACTGAACAGATATCAAACATTTGTCTTTATTTGTAGGCAGCATAGGCAAAGCATCAACTATATTAAATATTAAATGCTTTGTTGTGTCAGCGCAAGAAGCTAGCTAACATGCATGAAATCATCTAAAACATGCATGAAATCATCTAAAACCTGCATGAAATCATCTAAAACCTGCATGAAATCATCTAAAACCTGCATGAAATCATCTAAAACATGTATGAAATCATCTAAAACATGCATGAAATCATCTAAAACATGTTAGAAACTAGGTTTAAAAAAAACCAGTAGACGAGTTAATGGACTGGGATCTGACTTGTTGTGCTAAGTTTAGGGGAAAAGCTTATATCTGCTGAGGTAATCCTCATAATGTAAGATCCCATGGCCCTTCACGAAGGCCTAAGTAAGGGATAGGAAGCTAAGAAAAAATGAACACGGCAGGCCCGTTAGGGTCAAGTTGTCTTAGCCAAGCGGCTTTGAGGAATAAAGCAACTGCTATAAAAAAGCAATGTTGGGGGTCACGACTCCCCCAGCAGAACACGGCAGACCACGACTCTAGTTTAGAAAAGAATGTGATCTACAATGAGTACAAATACACTGAATGATATAAACTTTTTGGGAAAAAAAGTACAAAGCGGAAATGTTCTGCGAGAATGCAGCCTAAACCGGCCAATGTCCGAAATAGGCAGAATGAACAACTACAACAGCAAGGCGACGATGAATAGTATCGTAAAGGGGCTAAACGTGGCGATAGAGCGCTACAAAGTGCCTGCGATCGTTGCAGTCACTGGCTCAAAAAGAGCACCGCACGACTTCGTTATATGGCCCCTTCCAGGCGCGCTAATCAGAAAAACGCCTATAAACTGCCTTCATTGGACCAACACACCAAAGCGCAGCAATGCGATTTTTTGGAGCAGGGAGCTAAATGGCTGGAGGGCATATCCGCAACAACGGTTAGATAAAGTACTCGGACTTGCGCGATTTGCTGACAGAGTTGAAGGTCAGTCATGGCTTGCAATAGCAACCCGGGCAACGTCTTTAGACGGCTGTATGCTTTGTCGATGGATACCCCAGCCTGACGTTATGAACTTCTACAACAGAGGCGCAAGCTTACCTGCCTCGGCACTATTCCAGTATCATGCGGCACCGTACAATTCCAAAGAACGACGATTTGAAATCAGCCCTGAGCTGTTGGCTACCATTTTGGGATTCAAGACGGGGGTGGCAACATAGCCTCCCCCAAATTTGCCTGAATAAACCGATTGGGAGGCACCAAGTCCGATGGGATTTGGTGGATTTCCTCTAAAAAATGTTAATTGATCAAGCCATAACTTTCGCGCTCTCTATCTTGACCTCTTTCACTGGCTTGTCATTGGCTCCGGTCTTCACCTTTCCCAGGGCGTCCACCACATCCAGGCCTTCGACCACTTTGCCAAAGACCGGATGCTTGCTGTCCAGGAAGTTGTTGTTCACCAGATTGATGAAGAACTGGCTGCCTCCTGTGTTCGGCCCGGCGTTGGCCATGCTGATGGTGCCGCGGTCGTTCCTGTTCTTGCGGGTGAACTCGTCCTTGATGGCGTAGCCAGGGCCCCCACAGCCCGTTCCCGTCGGGTCTCCGCCCTGAATCATGAAGTCCGCGATGATGCGGTGAAAGACTGTGCCGTCGTAAAAGCCCTTCTCCACGAGCTTCTGGAAGTTGCCGGCGGTTATGGGCATGTCCTCGCAAAGCTGTAGGATGATGTCGCCCATGCTGGTCTTGAGCAATACTTTCTTACCTGTCTCGGTTGTGCCTTCTGCCATTGTCAAGTCATCTCCTTTCCACTTCAAGAGATAATCGTGGCCTTGATTATCTTTACTTCTGTAAGCGGCCGGTCGCTGGAGTCGGTCTTAACCTTGCCGATGGCATCCACCACATCCAATCCCTCGATGACTTTGCCGAATGCCGGATGCTTGCTGTCCAGGAAGTTGTTGTTCACCAGATTGATGAAGAACTGGCTGCCGCCTGTATTCGGCCCGGAATTGGCCATGGCTATGGTGCCGCGATCGTTCCTGTTGTGGTCGGTGAACTCATCCTTGATCTCATAACCGGGGCCGCCCATTCCTGTTCCCTCCGGGTCTCCGCCCTGAATCATGAATCCGTCGATGACTCTGTGGAAGATTAAACCGTCATAGAATTTTTTCTCCACCAGACTCTGGAAGTTGCCAGTAGTGATGGGCATGTCGCTGTAGAGCTGTATTGTGATATTGCCCTGGCTTGTCTCCAGAAGAACCTTCGTTCCGCTGTCCGCTGCACTGACGGAGCCTGCTGCGGCCGTGGCCAGTATCAGAATGCTGATAGCTAAATATGACCTTAATTGCATCATCGACAATTGCTCGTGCTGAGAAGAAATAAGCTTTATGCCTTCATGGCCCGGCTCTCGTCCACAACGATATAGTCCTTGACGGCGACGACAGAGCTGAAGGGTATGAGCACGAACTTTCCATCCTCCCGGTACTTCGTGCGGTTGAGCCCTGAATCTGGCTTTACCACCAGGTCCGCCAGCTTCCCGGTCTGAACTTCAAAGATCACATTCTCCAGCTCGCCGAGCACAGCGCCGTCGATGTTAACGATCTCCTTGCCCACAATGCTTCCCGAGAACACCTTTCCCATACCCTCACTCTCTCCCTTCAATTTCCTTCCATAGATTTTCTGTCTAATTACCGATCGACTGATTGTTCATGGTTGTACTTTAATTGTTGTGTCAGCTCTTTCTCGTCAGCGCTCTTGGCCGGGATTGCTGGAATCTGAGTTCGGAGGCCATTCCTCCATTCTTTGCGATCCTTTTTTTAAGATCATTCTACTATCTGTAGCCGGCTAAGGACGCCGGCTCAACCTTAATTCCGCCCTTGAACCTCTCGCTGATGCGCTCATAGTAGCTGACCATGTTCTCCTCCACACTCGGCCTGACCTTCTTTAAGGCTTCACGATAGTGGTTCATATCCACTTTTTCCAGACCTTCACGGAGCGCCAGCATGGCAGCTTCACGGCAGAGCGACTCCAGGTCGGAGCCCACATAACCCTCGGTCAGCTCCGCCAGCTCCTCCAGGTTGACATCCTCTCCATTGGGCATCTTGGCGGTATGAATCTTGAGAATCTCGTGCCTTCCCAGCTTATCAGGTGGCCCTATGAGAAGCATCCGATCGAATCTCCCCGACCGGAGAAGGGCCGGGTCCAAGATATCCGGCCGGTTCGTGGCTGCTATTACCACTACATCCTTCAAGGCCTCCAGACCATCCAGCTCCGCTAGAAGCTGGTTCACTACACGTTCCATGACGTGGCTGCCATCATCCGTGCCCCTCATGGGAGCAATGGAGTCCAGTTCATCGAAGAATATGATGGCGGGAGACACCTGTCTTGCTTTGCGGAAGATCTCTCGTATGGCTTTTTCCGATTCTCCTACCCACTTGGAGAGCATCTGCGGCCCACGGATGCTGATGAAGTTGGCATCGGTCTCGTTGGCCACTGCCTGGGCGATCATGGTCTTTCCCGTGCCCGGCGGACCGTAAAGAAGGATTCCTTTGGGTGGGCGTATGCCCATCTTGCGGAACTTCTCAGGCTGTTTGATAGGCCACTCGATGGCCTCGATCAATTCCTGTTTCAGTGCCCCGAGACCCCCCAAGTCGCTCCAGTTTACGCGTGGTACCTCTACCAGAACCTCTCGCATGGCTGACGGCTCGATCTCTTTCAGAGCAGACTCAAAGTCCTCTCTCATAACCTCCATCTTTTCTATGATCTCTTGCGGAATCTCATCCTCTGTGGTTAGATCCGGGAGGTAGCGGCGCAGGGCCTTTATGGCCGCCTCTTTGCATAGCGCGTTCACGTCGGCGCCCACGAAGCCGTGCATCCTGTCCGCCAGGCTCTCCAGGTTTACATCCGAGGCGATGGGCATGTTGCGCATATGGATCTGCAGGATCTCCACCCGGCCGGCCCTATCCGGAACTCCGATCTCAATCTCTCTATCGAATCTGCCTGGGCGGCGCAAGGCCGGGTCGATGGCTTCTTCACGATTGGTGGCGCCGATTACAACCACCTGGCCGCGCTCTTTCAAGCCATCCATCATAGCCAGGAGCTGAGCCACCACGCGCCGCTCCACCTCCCCCGTGACCTCGCCGCGCCTGGGTGCGATGGAGTCTATCTCGTCGATAAATATGATCGAAGGAGCCGCCTTCTGGGCATCATCGAAGATCTCTCTCAGCCGTTGCTCGCTTTCACCGTAGTACTTGGACATGATCTCGGGCCCGGCAATAGAAATGAAGTTGGCGCCGCTTTCGTTGGCCACAGCCTTGGCGATGAGAGTCTTTCCCGTGCCCGGAGGCCCGTAGAGCAGAACGCCTTTAGGCGGCTCGATGCCTAGCTTCTGGAAGACCTCGGGATGCTTAATGGGCAGCTCTATCATCTCCCGGACGCGCTGCACCTCGGAACGCAGACCGCCTACATTCTCGTAGGTGGTTCCGGTGGCCTTGACGGATTGAACGCTCTTGGCGGGCTTCTCCAGGAGGACGATCTCCGTTCGTTCGCATATAACCACCACCACGTCTTCGGGTTGGGTCTCAGTAACCACCAGAGGCACAGGCTCCATCCGGCCCACAAAGGGGTGGGTCCCGGAACTCATGATAGGGAGGATATCGCCCGCAACCACCGGCCGCTTCAGGGTCTGGCGGCGGATCATGTCTGCAGCTTCGTCACCGTAATGCATATTTGAACCGGATGGCGGCGCAAGGACGATGCGCTGGGCGTCTGCAAACTTGGCTTTGCGAATCTTCACCTTGTCGCCTATGCCCACTCCTGCATTCTGGCGGATGAAGCCGTCTATGCGGATGTAATCCTGGGACCAATCCTGCCGGTCGGCTCGCCAGACCTTGGCCACAGTTAGCCTTTTTCCTTCAATTTCTATGATATCTCCCGGAGAAAGCCGCAGCGTTAGCAGAGCATTAGGGTCCAGACGGGCGATACCCCTGGCTGAGTCATTGGGATAGGCTTTAGCCACCTTGAGCAGAATATCCTTCACTTCACGCACACCTTGGTTTATCTATGCTTTCCGATTTAAATTTATCTGGTGCTGTTGAGATTTCTTAAATAGGGAGACGATAGCAACCTATTTAATATTTTTGGCATGAAAACATAATATTCAAGTGACTTTTTTTGCTTCGTCGATTGAATAATTTAAAAATAGAGAGAACGCTGCTTATCCGGACTCATCATGCCTGAACGTATTATCTGTATAAGACCAGAAGAAAAAAATCCGTTGCAGATCGGAGGCCAACTCCGGCATTTCTGATCCATTTAAATACGACCAATTGCAACCGTTTTGCATGGATTATCTCGAAGAGATGATCGCTGCCGCCCGGGGTGAAGTGGAGGTCGATCTCTTCCTCACAGGAGGAAACATTGCCAACCTTCTCTCAGGAGAGGTGCATAGAGCTGACGTGGCCATTCATAAAGGCCGGATCGCAGGCTTCGATTGCTGTAGCGCTCGTAATACCATTGACCTGGAGGGCCTGATCCTGGCTCCTGGGTTCATCGACGGCCATGTTCATATCGAGAGTTCCATGGTCACCGTTCCCGAGTACGCGCGAGCGGTCGTGCCCAGGGGCACCACGACTGTCATCGCCGACCCTCATGAGATTGCCAACGTCTGGGGTGAGGCTGGCGTCCGCTATATTCTGGAGTCCTCAAGAGGCGTTCCATTGAATGTCTTTGTGATGCTCCCCACATGCGTTCCGGCCACGAATCTGGAGACCTCGGGGGCTGTTCTAGATGCCGACGCTCTGGCCGGGCTGATGCAGGAAGATGGAGTCCTGGGACTGGCCGAGGTCATGAACTATCCTGGGGTCATCCACCGCGATCCGGAAGTTATGAAGAAGATCAGGCTGGCCGACGGGCGTCGCATAGACGGCCACGCGCCAGGCTTGAAAGGCCAGGACCTCTCCGCCTACATCAATGCCGGCATCAGCTCAGACCATGAGTGCACAACGCTGGCCGAGGCTGTGGAGAAGCTCTGCCAGGGCATGCACATCATGCTGCGGGAGGGCAGTGCCGCCAAAAATTTGTTGGATCTGCTGCCGCTGGTCACGCCCCAAAATTCGCGCCAATTTCTCTTCGTCTCGGACGACCGTCATCCGGCGGACATTTTAGGCGAGGGTCACATTGATTTTATGGTTAGATTGGTGATCGAGCAGGGCCTTGACCCCATCACAGCTCTGCAGATCGCCAGCCTAAATGCAGCCCAGTACTTCGGTTTGCGGGATCTGGGTGCCATCGCCCCCGGCTACCGGGCTGACATTGCCGTGCTCGGCTGCCTGGATGGCCTCAACGTTGTCAAGGTCTTTAAAGATGGAAAGCTGGTGGCGGAAAATGGCGAATTTATCGCCCAACAAAAGTTCGCACCTGCCGCAAAGCAGAAGTCGATGCACACCGGCAAGATCGATCTACCGTCCTTTGAAATAAAGGCGGAGGCGACGGGCCCGGCCCGGGTTATCGGCATCATTCCCGATCAGATCATCACAAAGACATTGTTGCTCTCGCCCAGGGTTGTGGAAGGGAAAGTTGTATCCGATACCTATTGTGACATCCTGAAAATGGCAGTGGTGGAGAGACATAAGGCCACGGGCAACGTGGGCCTGGGCCTGGTGCAGGGCTTTGGCCTCGCCCGAGGCGCTCTGGCTTCCTCAGTGGCTCATGACTCGCACAATATCGTTGTTGTCGGCACCGTAGATGATGATATGCTGGCCGCGGTCCTGGCGGTGGAGCAGATGGGCGGCGGGCTTGTGGCAGTGGCCGAAGGCAAAATACTGGCGAGCCTGCCTCTGCCTGTGGCAGGGCTGCTCTCGGAGAGGCGTATGCAGTACGTGGCGGCGGGCATTGACGACTGCATTGACGCCGTTCATGCGCAAGGATGCACCCTCAAAGATCCTTTTATGACACTCTCTTTTCTCTGCCTGCCGGTCATTCCGGAGCTGAAGCTTACCGATATGGGGCTGGTCGACGTGAATGCTTTCCGGTTCGTTCCGTTATTCTTGGAGAGATCCTGAAAAAATGTTCACCACCATTCTCTATGAATATGAAATCCTTCATGTCCATTCAATTGCTCCTTCTCGGCAAATAATTCTATCTGAAAATAAATATTTATAAATATATTGGCGAAACAGAATATCGCGGAGCAACGTCTTAGGGGTCTTCCTGATAGCACATATATATTGAAAATCTTTAAATAGTAATAGTAACTTTGTGGGAGAAATTGCAAAAATTTATTTGGAGGTTGTAGGCATGAAAAGAGTCTTGATCGGTATTCTTCTATTACTGCTATGTGTAAGTGTGGATTCTGCAAGTGCAGGCTCAATCTCGGCCCAGATTGACTCATTCGATTTTCCATCTGGAGACTGGTACCGAGGGTCGGATCAGGGAGGCGCCAATGTTTGGATAAAGAACACGGGCGACATAGGCCATACGTTTTGGGTCTCCTATGAAGTGATGGATAGAAGAGGCAAGTGGTATACTGCACTCCCAGAGTCGGTATATGCGGAACCTGGCAGCGACACGTATTTTGTTAGCCCTCGTTGGCATATTCCTGACGACGCGCAGCTTGGCAGCTATCAGGCGGACTTTTATCTATATGGGTATTATAATAGCCGAACAGGGGAGCTGTCAGACCAGCTGGATCAAGTCGACCAAGTGGGTGCATTTAGTGTTGTATGAACATATATTTTCATTTTTTTCTCAATTTTATTATGCATGCTCTATGCATTGAAGCTATCAGTTCAGAATGTTTGGCTAATTTCCGGATCTCGGCCCTGGACCGGAGCTCCTCCTGATCGCCCCAACATCACAAGATTATTTATCTTTAAAGAGCTAATGTAAGTCTATGAGACAGATTGCTTTGCTTCTAATTCTCTCCATGATCGCCTGTACCCCGGCAGTATTGGCCCAGGGTTGCGACTGGAGTGGCACCTGGATCACCGGCTGGACCGGTCAAAGTGCTCCGAGTGATGTGAAAATGGATCTTCACGAGGTTTCGCCCAACAATTTTGCAGGAACTTACGAGCATGATGAGGGACAAATTGTTGACGCGATGGTGAACGGCAATGTGTTGAGCGGCACCTGGATTCAATCGGGTGGCCTGCACACTGGCGGTTTCGAGTTTCGCATGAATGCAGATTGCAGCTCCTTTGAAGGCACCTGGACTTCAGACGAACAAGGGGTCGGGGGTGGGGATTGGAATGGGCATAGGCCGTAGGGTAAATGCACTCCTGACGAATATGCTTATTTTCTGATAAGACATGCAGCTGGGATTCATCCACCCATTAGAATTCGCTCTCTTGCGAAGTCGGCCCGGAGCCTCGCGACAATGGTGATAGCTGAGACAGAAGATAGCTGTCTAAGGCCAGGCCCCAGTGGTGTCCGGCCAGGGCCCGGTTGAGTCCGGTCTCCCTGGCCGCGATCACCGCTCGATCGGATTCCCGCCTGTTTTCCCCTCGCGCCATATCCAAATCCTTTTCTTCTTGGTTTCCGTTCTCCTAACGCTCAAGTTTGCAGGATGACGAATATTTGAACCGGTTCAAAATATGGTTTCGCTGGAACAATAAGAACTCCTACAGCATTGCCGCTCTCCTGCCTCTCATAAATGCAACTCTCGCCCACAAGCCTATGCCTGGAATCATGCTCTACAGCTTTGCCACCGCCCAGGCAAAGGAGATCTACATTGAAGTTTCACTAGCCAGGGCGGCGAAGGTGGAGGCGATTTACATAGCCGGCGGCCCGCATCCCTCTGCTATGCCGGAGGAGGTCTTAGAGCACTTCGACTTCGTGGTGATAGGCGAGGGCGAGGAGACGCTGCCGGAATTGATAGAGGCGATAGAAGACGGCCGGGACCAAGGCCATGTTAGAGGCCTCGCCTACAAACGCAGCGGCATTGTTCGGTTCACGGAAAAGAGGTCTCCGGTAGATCTGGACAAATATCCTCCCTTCGCCAAGATCCTGGCGCCCATTGAGATCTCTCGCGGCTGCCCCTGGGGGTGCGCTTACTGCCAGACGCCGCGCCTTTTCGGTTCTTGCATGCGCCACCGATCGATCCCGATCATCGCACAATTTGCCCGCCGCCACAAGGATATTCGCTTCACATCCCCCAATTCCCTGGCCTATGGCTCAGACGGCCGCACACCCCGTCTGGAAAAGGTTGAGGCGCTGCTGAAAGCTCTCGCTGAGCAGAAGAAGCCCATCTACTTCGGCACTTTTCCCTCCGAGGTCAGGCCCGAGTTCGTCTCCAGAAAGGCCTTAGCGCTCATAACCAAATACTGCGCCAACAAAAGCATCAGCCTCGGAGGCCAGTCAGGCAGCCCGACGGTTCTTTGCAGCATCGGCCGGGGCCATAGTCGGTGTGAGGTCGAGGAGGCATGCGAGCTGGCCCTGGAGCACGGTCTTACTCCGCAGGTGGATCTGATCTTCGGCCTGCCCATGGAGACCGCAGAGGATCAGCAAATGACTCTGGACCTGGTCAGATGGATCGAGGGAAAAGGCGGAAAAGTGAGGGCGCATCGCTTCACGCCCCTGCCCGGAACGCCCCTGGCGGGAACGCGTCCCGCTCCACTGTCTGAAGTGGCAGAGGCTATCCTGGGCCGCCTGGCCCTGAAAGGGCGTCTGACAGGCACCTGGGGTCGAGAGAATAGGAGCTAGAGATAGAACTGCTTGAAAGGCTTGCGGTATTCGTCCTGCAGTTCGTATTTGATTATCATCTGATCTGGCATGACTTGAATCTCTTTCACCGATTGGGAGAAAAGGTACCAGATGAAACCCCGGTCGGGAAGTCTGTATCTGTCCGGCAGAGTACTGGTGAACTCACAGGCACCCAGGATGTAAGTGCGTAGCATCTCGCTTCCCGAGGCAAAGAGAAACGGAAAGCTGACGCTTTCGATCTCTCGCTGGCAGGAGCCCCTCAGTCGCAGACGCTGCGCCAGGAACTCCAGGTATTCTTCCTTATTTATCACCATCTCACATATCTCGCTCAAATAAAATCACCTTCGATGGACTGGCAGGGGGATGAGATAAAAGTAATCGTCGGATGATTTAGGAGATAAGTAACAGGCAGATTTGTTATTATCTCTCTGAAAATCGCGCCTTCCCTTGCCCGATTTGAGCCTAAACCGTTAGCCCGATCTTCTCCTTTTCGCTTGCCTGGACCAATCTCTCCAGGTTAGCGGTCTCGCAGATGTAAGTGATATTGCCTACTTTAGTGCTCACCTGGGCAAGCGAGATTTCAGGTGTGCTGGTCCCCAGATCGTTGATCTCTTCTATTAAGCCAGTGAAGGCTTCGACTTCCCTATCCAGAACCTGAGCCTGAGTCATGTAAATGCTTCGTTCCGATTCAACTGTGAGGTCGTCAGGGCCTCTGAAGACCAGCCTGCTCTTGCCGTCACGAACGAATGCTCTATGGATATCTCTGTCATGGGCAAGTACCATTCCCGGAATAATGACTCTCTCTTTAACGTTATCAAGTGCAAGGTTCTCAAAATCCTCAATAGTGATCAGATTGCCAATCTCCTTTTTTACCGCTACGACATTCACTTCGTCTCCAAGTTCTTTGAATATCGATGACAGTAAGGGATAGGCTATGGAGCTGGTGACGATGGTGGCGCTCTTCTCAATAGCCGGAAGCCTCTTCAGCTCTTCCTTGTGATGGGCGAGTGCAAAAGGCGCTCCCGTGTGAGGGTCCCAGAGCGGGGTGCCAATGACCCTCATATCATACCGTTCATTTATTGAGGTCGCAATTTTGCATATCTCCTCCGCAGAAAAGGGTCTCATATTCGGCATAATTGGCTCATTGCCGAAGATGAGCCCCTGCTCACGGTTATTTGCGAAAGACATCAGCATGAGGCCCTTGGCACCCATATCCGTTAAGTCCTGACAGGTCTTCTCCAGCTCAAGGCCATCGTTTACACCCGGTATGAGGACGATCATAGCGTAAAGGTCGCACATCTCCGAGAAGGTCCGGAGATTCGATAGTACTGCCTCTGGATGCTTATCGTTAACGTACTTTTGGCGAAGCTTTGGATTGGTAGAGAAAATCGAGAAGCTAATCCTTCGCACGCCTGCATCGATTAATGGCCCCGCTTCATCGCCTTTTGTAAAACCTTTTCCACTGGTGTAATCCAGGAAGATGGGCACTTTTCCGTTGCTTAAGGCTCTAACTAATTTAAGAAGATCTGGGTAGAAGCTTACATCGCCGTTTCCTTTTATTGTGATAGTATCCGGCACCAGAGAGACGCTCTGTTGAGCCGCTTCGAATATCAATTGATCCAGGGGCTTGAAACCCGGCTCAATTTCTAATACCGCCCTCGTGCAGTAATCACAGCCTTTTTTATAGGGTTTACATCGCCTGCATCCCAGAGTCTCTATTCTCTTCACGCCACTGAAATAGCAGAAACTGCAAAAACCACCGCAATCCAGCCCCGGTCTCCCTCCAACATCCACAGTCACGTGCATAGTTACTGATGTACTGTTAGAGTAATTAAATCTTATGTAAAATAATGTAATAACTTTCTGAGGGAGAGAAAACCCCTTGTTCGATCACGATTTTATCTGCCCAAGATGGTGGGGCGGTGCATCATCAAGATCAGACTCCTGCCCAGGTTTGTCGGAGCATACATCGAACAGCTTTTTTGCCAGTCTTAACTCTGCCAGGCTCATCTGCCCTGGAGCCGTGCTCTTCGCGACAAAGCCGTAGGTCAGGACGGAACCATAGAGAGGAGCTACTGCCCGTAGATGACGGCCTATGTTTCCCATGGCGATCATGCACAAAGGCAGGTCCGCATCCAGCAAGAGTCCTAGAATCCTCAAATTGTCCCTGAGGTTCTTGGGTGTTACGGCAATCTTGGCATAAATTGCTCCCGTCTTCTTCATATTCTCAAGGATAATCGCCATCTCATCCTCGTTTGGCATACCCAGGAAGTCGTGATAGGATACTATGACGGGTTTATTCACTCTTGCCATGAACTCATCTCTCAGATCCGCCAATAGCTCGATGTCCACGAAGTCGGCAAAAGGCGCTGCCTGGAGGAGGAGTTCGATCCTTTCCCTTTCGCTGCCCTGGAACATTCCGCCTTCTGTCTTGAGGCGATTGGTGGCGATGATGGGTTTTGTTGTGGCCAGGCGAACGGCTTTCATGGCCTTAATGGGCTCATTTACCAGATCCAGCCGCAACTCGATCATGTCAGCCTCACTTGCAGCTTTTACGCCCTCTGCGCCTTCCATTCCCAGGACGGCAACAATACGTGACTGCCTGATCATGCTACCGTTCATTTCTCTACAATGCTCTCTTCGATCTTCATGCCGAAGTGGCGGGCAGTCTCTTCCAGATGTACGAGAACCTCGTCCCCAGCCTTGAGTTCTGTCACAGGCCGCGGAATTCCATCCGCGCCAACCAGCTTTATGGTCTCGGCGTTTTGCAGGAGTGTGCTTATCCTCTCACCTTTGGCCTCGGCCTCGATGAGTATCATTGGCCTTTTCTCGATCTTGGACCGTCCTACGATAGCGCTCCTGGACAGGCCGTCCTTGCTCACTATGGTGACTTCATCTCCTGATTTCAGCTCCGAGAGGTATCGGGTCTTCTCCCCCACACGGATGTAGGCGTGTACCGCACCGGCGTTTACCCGGAAGGGCCGCGCCGCTACATAGGGACTGTCCTCCGATTCGCTATGAACAAGGAAGAAGCCCTTCGCTTGTGAGCCGATGAGCATTCCTTCTCCGGGAGTCATCATACTGGCTGTATCCACGCAGACCCGGTCGCCCATTCCCACGGGTTTGACAGATGTCACAGAGGCCGAAATAAGCTCCAAACGGCCTTTTTCGGACTGTTCGACCGCGTTCATAACCCTCTTGATCTCAGAAAGGTCGAGGCTATCCAGCAGCACGCCATCAGCGCCTTTCTCCAGTGTGGCCAGGGCCAGCTTTGCCTCTTCGGCGGTCTTTACGCCGCTGATGATCTTGACTCGTACGCCCTGCAGCCCTGCAATCATGTTCTCTAAAGGAATGACCTTCCAGTCAGTGCCGATCACCAGAAGATAGTCGACGTGCTTACCCATCTCTACCGCGAACTCTTCATATCTCTTGTTGGCAATAACCACGTAAGCAGCCTTTACTCCGGTGGTGGTCTTTGACAGGGCACTGTCAATAGAGCTGCTCTGGTCTTTAGGAAGAGGGACCGTTCCGTCTCCTTCTCCGCCCTTGCCGACGACCAGAATGTCCTCTTTTCCTCTATCTGCTCCAAAGCATGCCACCTTAATTTTCCCGAGCTCCCGCACGCGATCGATGTTCTCATTATCCACAAGGACGCAGTCGAAGCCCGACTCGAGAGCGGTAGTGATCCTGGGTTTGATCTCCTCCCATGAACCGCTGGCTATGAGCCACTTCTCTTTCATATGCTACACCATAACATACCATTACTAATCTCTTTTGCAGAACGAAAGAAGCTTGTACCCCTCTGGCCGTTAAGGCAACATGCGCAACTTCGTCATAGTCGGTCACAAGGCTACCACTGAACCCAATTTCTCCTTAGAAGACATCCCCGGCACCTCCGGCCGCCTGGACATCCTCTGCCGCAGCGTTACTGCCGCCTTCGTCATCTCCCACGGCATCCGAAAGGACGTGTGCGTCTATCTGGTTCTGCTTGGTGGCGATGTTACAAAGACGATCCGGCTTCAGGGCGAGACTTTGCGGCATCTGAACCCGGACGAACGAACCACCGCTGCCCTGCTCAAGAAGGCCCTGGCCGTTCCGGCGACGTTGGAGTGGGCTATGTCCACCTCGGGAATCTTCGTGCGCACGGGTGGGCTCGCACAGGTGCTTGACGATTTGAAGGCGGCGAGATTGATCTACCTTCGGGAAGATGGTGCAGACATTCGCGAACTGGTCCCCGGCGCTCTCGCCGAAGATGCGGCCTTCATACTGGGAGACCACACAGGCATGACTCCAGAGGAGGAGACGATGATATCCGGGGCCGGGGCGGAGGTCGTTTCACTGGGGCCGACCAGCCTGCACGCCGATCACTGCATAGTGGTCATGAACTGGTTCTTGGATATTCATGCATAATAGACAAAAAACCATCATGATCCCTGCCTGAGGATCATGATGGTTTTTTGATTATTCACTTTGCTGAGTTAGAACGCAATCAGGAGTTATGCATCCGTTTCGATCTCTCGATGATCTCCTCAATCTCATCAAAATATCCCGGCTGGCGCATCTCATCCAATTCCTCTGAGGTGAAGAATTCCTGCCATTTCTTGTATGTCACAATCGAGACGGACCGCCCATTTCTAATGGCGTTCTCCACATTCACCAATCCGTCGTTTGTGAGGCGTTTCACGGAAGAGTAAACCTTTCCATGTGACCAGTTGATGGACTTTGCCAGCTCATATATGCTCAGGTTCGGATGCTCCTCGATCCATTCATATAGCTCCCAGTCGGTATCTTCTGCTATGCCGTGCCTCCTGTGGATGGCTTGAGCCGTCTTCAATGGCATGTGTAAGGATGTGCTATTAATTTATTTAAACATTACGGGATATCTTTTAAGAGAATAGGATGTCTCTATTCGATAATAAATAGATTTAAATCGTTAAAAGATATCCTATTTTTAATGATTAAGAGGGACGGCTTTGAAGCCGCTGTGATGATCAGCATGTGCAAAGCTGCAAAGATGAGCAACTCAGCCCATGTTCCCGAGCAAGCCTTTGCAAGGAGGTTTCCCGGCAGGGGCGATAAGGTGAGGAAGGCTTTACGGGATTTGATCCGAGAGGGATTGGTCAGAAAGCACCCAACTCGAAATGAGATGACCTTCGAGCTTACAAAAGATGGAGTGGCTTTCTGCAGAGAGTTGCAGGAAGGAGCACAAGCCTTCGCAGGATACCATCCGGCCTTTGCTGGGGATGGCTTGTGACTTCGACTGCCACACCAGCATAAGGCGGATATCGGTTCTGGGCTGAAGCAAGGTAGGAATGCCGTTTATCTCTGCAATTCTTTGCTCTTCACGCAGCCATCATGCGAGCTCTAATAAACAATGAGCTTGATCGCATAGAAAAAGAAGAGTCATTATGAGTGAAGAGAATTTTGAGAATCCCAAAGACGACATCCTGGAGACGGCCCGGAATATCGTCCGCCTGGGTCCCATCTGCGACAACTGTCTGGGCCGCCAGTTCGCCATGCTCTCCACAGGTCTCACCAATGCAGAGAGAGGGCGGTCCATCAAGACCGTGCTGGCCATGCAGGCCTCTGCCGTGGAGGATAAGGCCTTGCAGGAAGAGCTGGCGCCTTCTTTCCGGTCGGCCCGGCTCAAGTTGGGTCGCAAGAATGAGGAGGACGCCCGCTGCACCGTCTGCCTGGGCGAGATGTCTCCCCTGAAGCTCGACGCCTGGGCGGGGAAGGCGGCCGAGGCTCTTTCGGGCTGGGAGATTGAAACCCTGGTCGTAGGCACAAAAGTGTCCGGCCTTCTGGCCGAGAACGAGGAGCTCCTCCTCGCGGACGGTGGCTCCACACATGCCGAGCCCTTCAAGTCCGAGCTCAATCGCGAAGTGGGAAAAAGGCTCTCGCAGAAGACGGGAAAGCAGGTCGATTTGAAGAGCCCGGATGTGGTCGTTCACCTGGTTCTGGAGAAGGGCGAGGTGGAGCTGCAGGTCGCATCGCTATACCTGCGCGGCCGCTACAGGAAGCTTGTGCGCGGCATTCCTCAGACCAGATGGCCCTGCCGCGAATGTCACGGCAGCGGCTGCCCGCGTTGCAGCGGCACCGGCCGCATGTACCTGGAGTCCGTTGACGAGCTGATCCGGCCTGCCGTGATGGATGCGGCACAGGCAGAGGATACAGTCTTCCACGGTGCGGGCCGCGAGGATATCGATGCCCGCATGATCGGAACAGGCCGGCCTTTCATTGTTGAAGCAGTACGGCCGCGTGTCAGGACAATCGACCTCGATAAGCTGCAAGAGGAGATCAATCGCAGCGCTTTGGGAAAGGTGGAAGTACTGGGTCTATGCGGGGCGAAATCCGCTATGGTGGAGCGGCTCAAAGAAGCAACTTTCCAGAAGACCTACTCTGCTCTGGTGAAGCTCGGAGCGGAGGTTTCAGAAGAAAAGCTTAAATCAGTCCTAACTGGATTGATAGGACCGATCGATCAGCGTACGCCAACTCGCGTGTCTCACCGAAGGGCAGATAAGCTCAGGGTGAGGAAAGTTCACAGCGCGGATCTAATTGAGGTCACGGGCAATTTGGCCCGCATAAATATCAGAGGCGACAGCGGTCTCTATATCAAGGAGCTGATCTCCGGCGACGGAGGCAGAACCCGCCCTAACCTCGCGGATGCCCTTAGAGTCGACGCGATCGTCGAAGAGCTAGATGTAATAGATGTAGGTGGAGAATCAGATGGCACATCATCACGGAATGCGGAAGAAGTCAAGAGACAAGCTGAGCAAGACTGTCAGGGGTAGAGGAATATCCCCCGTAGTCAGGGCGATTCAAGAGTTCGAGACCGGGTCAAAGGTTCACGTGCTCATCGATCCCAGCATACACAAGGGCATGCCTCATCCCAGGTTCCACGGAAAGACGGCTGAGGTTATAGGAAAGAGGGGCAGAGCCTTCGTCCTAAAGGTCACCGATGGCGACGCTACCAAGACCTTGATCACGTTACCTGAACATCTTATGGCGCAAAAGTAGATGATTGTCAAAAGCGTGTTGCAGGAGGATCTCCTGACCCTGGCAGAGGTTAAGGAGCTCCTTGACCAGATCCGGCTGAAGAGGGTCGATGAAGAAGAACTCGGGTACGAGTTGCGCCGGGCCATAAGGCACGCGGACCTCTTCGCGAAGGGTACTGCTGAAGAGAGTCAGGCAATGGTAGCTGAGCTCATGAAGCTTGAAAAGATGAACAAGCAAATTGCCGTTAAGATCGCCGACGTTCGGCCTGCCTCAAAGGATGAGCTGAGGGCGATTTATGCTAAGGAAAGGTTCACTTTAAGCGAAGAAGAGCTCAACAGCATTCTAGAGATCGTATTCAGGGGGTAAGGCATATGCCTGAGGGGAGACCGCCGAAGAGAGAAGAGGTAGCTAGGGTTCTCGATTACCTCCCCTATGGACGTACTCCTGACACCAGAAGCTACCAGAAGCAACCTCTTGTGCAGGCCGTGGGCGAGACGAATTTCGTGCTCATGGAGATGACACCCAAAGAGGGAGTAGTTCCAGTAGCAGGAACCAGGGTCTACATTGGAAGCGGCAGCCGGGATGTAATAGATCACGTCAACCGCAGGATTGAGTATGTTGAACTCTCCAATAGCGCCAAGCTGGAGCTGCCCTTTGAAATCCAAATCATAGTCCTGGAAGATGAGCCCAGGTTCATTCGTTACTTCAATGAAGCCGGGCCCATCACCACGCGCATGCACGCTCTGGAGCTGCTGCCGGGCATTGGCAAGAAGCTGATGTGGGCGGTGCTCACTGAGCGCAAGAAGGGGCCCTTCAAAAGCTTTGTAGAACTGATGGAGAGGGTGAAAGGGCTGCATAACCCCGAGAAACTCATCACCAAGCGCGTCGAGGACGAGCTGATGGATGATCGGATCAAGTATCGGGTCTTTACCACTATTCCCCGCGTAAGATGAGACTTGGGCAGCATTTTCTAAATGATCGCTCGGTAATAGAACGCATAGTGAGCTTTGCGGAGATTAAAAGGGAAGACCGGGTACTGGAGATAGGACCTGGCACAGGCATTCTCACCAAAGCTTTGGCAGCGCGCGCAGGGCGTGTCTATGCAGTAGAGATCGATCCCGATCTGGCGGCGCAGCTTCTCGGTCGAGCCTCCAATGTTCAGGTGATAAATGCCGACGCCCTGACAGTTATCCTTCCTGACTACAATAAGATCGTCTCCAACCTTCCTTATCAGATATCTTCCAAGATATCTTATCGCTTGCTTCCCCGGCCTTTTGAGTTGGCGATAATGATGTTCCAAAAGGAGTTTGCCGAGCGCATGATGGCGCTCCCCGGCAGCAAAGATTATGGCCGGCTGGCGATGATCGCGGGCTTTTTCTGCCAAATCGAGATACTGGAGGGCGTTCCAAGAACTGCCTTCCGACCGGTGCCCGAGGTCGACTCATTGATAGTTCGGCTGCGTCCCAGGGCAGAACGACCCGAAGTCGATCCCGGAGTCTTTATGAGGCTGGTCGATACGCTCTTTCGAAATCGACGCAAAAAGGTGAAGAAAGGTCTGGCGGCCTTTGGAGTAGACCGGGAGACCATGGCGGAGCTGGATGCCGCTCAGCTGGACAGAAGGCCGGAGGATCTGGCGCCGGATGAGGTGGCAGGTATCGCGAGAGTCATCAGCAATCGCAAGAAAGATGGCGTGTAATCCCCGTCTTCCGTCTTTTCGTCTTGAAAGCCTGAATCAATAGATCAGGGGCCAAGAAAGTTCAATGTCCGATCCCAAAACCCGTAAGAACATAATGCTGCTAGGATTCGTCAGCCTGCTGAACGATATAAGCAGCGAGATCATTCAGCCTATTCTACCTATATTTATCACCAGTCTCGGTGGCGGCTCCCTGGCATTGGGCCTCATCGGTGGCGTAAGTGATGGTCTGCCCAGCATTTTGCAGGTCTTTGCTGGGTACTGGTCCGATTCCCTGGGCAAAAGAAAGCCGTTGGTGATAGCTGGCTACGCTCTTTCTGCTTTTGGAAAGCTCTTCTTGCCGATTTCCGCAACATGGCAGCAGGTCTTTGTGCTTAAGATACTGGAACGAACCGGCAAAGGAGTGCGAACCGCTCCAAGAGACGCCCTGATCAGCGAATCCACAGATAAAAGCCTCCGAGGAAGGGGCTTTGGACTGCATAGAGCCATGGATTCCCTGGGCGCTGTCGTTGGTTCGATTATGGCTTATCTTCTCTGGCAGAGAGGCCTTGCTTTCAGCTCCATCTTCATCGTGGCAGCGGTTCTGGCCATTGCTGCCCTTATTCCCTTCAAACTGGTCCAGGAGCAGAAAAGGTCCCCTAATTGCCAGGTCAGGCCAAAGTTTTCCGATCTTTCGCCGGACCTGAGAAAATTCTTAGTCGTCGCCTCCCTTTTCTCTTTGGGCAACTTCAGCTACATGTTCTTCATCCTTCGCGCCCAAACCTTCTTCAGCGGGGCCGAGGCTGTGGCTGCGCCTCTGCTTTTATATGTCCTTTTCAATTTTGTCTATGCCGGTCTATCCCTGCCCATGGGGATCTGGTCGGATAGAATCGGGAGAAAGAATGTCCTGGCCCTTGGGTACGCCATCTTTGTCCTGACGGCTCTGGGGTTTGCCTTTGTCTCCTCTTTGACGGGGCTCATAATTCTCTTCGCTCTTTACGGGCTGGTCTACGCCATAATTGATGCCTCGCAGAGTGCCTTTGTCTCCGATCTCAGCCATGCCAACCTGCGCAGCACATCTCTCGGGCTATATTACGCGGCCACGGGAATGGCTGCCATCCTCGCCAGCCTTGTGGCAGGAGGGCTCTGGTCGATATTCGGCCCGCAAGCGACATTCCTCTTTGGGGCCTCTGCGGCAGCGCTGGCGTCACTGGCGCTTCTTGGGATGAAGAAGACCGAGGTTATGGCATAGGCCGGGCAAAGCCAATGCAGTATCCCTTTTTGCAGATAGAAACGCCTCGCTATGGGTTATTGCAATGCCTTAAATAAATGCGAAGTATAAGCATTAACTATGTCTATGGAAGATACGCAGAAAAGGTTGAAGGAGCTGCTAGGTCAAGGAGTTAGTCAGGAGGAATTGATAAAGCAGCTCAGTCTGGCGGAAGGATGCGGTCTGAAGCTATGGTGTGAGCAGCAGATCGTCGCCGGGACGGAAAAGAAGGTGCACCGCTGGTACGGCTATGTCACCCGTTGCGATGATCCTTCCGAGAACATCCCGGAAACCGTCTATGGCGCATGGATTGACGGGCCGTGTCCTGGTAAGTGATCATTATTGCTTCTCTTTCCATTTAACTTGTAGGATTGCAAAGGACGAATATCGGTGACCTTGGGTGTGGGTCTGCGAGAGTTTCGACCAGAAGTTGGATGGACGGCGGCCGTCTTTGGGCTGTTATCCATTCTGGGCTATCTATTGCATTAGGAAAAGAAGGTCATTGGCTTAAGGAGTTGCCCTTGAGCGAGTGTAAGATAGCGATTCTACGATATGCCCCTTTTCAAATTATGCCCCTAACTCGCAGCGCGGATTTGATCTCTGCCAGCTCGCCCTCGATGGACTCAAACCTCTGGTCCATGTGGTCCTTCAAGTCCCGCCTCAATCCCTTAATCTCGCCTACGGTTTCATCCTGCTTGTCGAGCATCGTGTCCATCTTGCAGTTCAATCCCTTAATCTCGCCTACGGTTTCATCCTGCTTGTCAAGCATCTTGGCCATCTTGCAGTTTAAGCCCTCAAAGCCTGATTGAGTGATTTTAGTGAGACTGTTGATGCCTGTCAGCATACTCTTTAAAATCTCAATTCCTTCATCTAATCGCTCGCCGACCTCGTCAGGGCCAGTGACTTTCTGGAAGAGAGAAAACTCTCCTGATGCATTCGAATAGTTGGCATCGGCCATTTCCACATTGATCAGGGCATTTTCTATCCGGATGGCTGAAGCGAACTTCTCTACGATATCTTTGTCGCCCTCCGCGATCACCAATACCCGACCATCAGGACGGTTCTGGACGAACCCCACCAGACCAAGGTTACGGGCCAGAGTGACTAATTTAGCCCGGTAACCTACCCTCTGAACTCTGCCGGAAAGGTAGGCCGTCAATCGCATCATGTCAAATAGCGTTTGGCTGCTGCCGTTAAATAGATTACTATCGAAGATTTCTCTGCCCATATTAGTAATTTGGAAGCTAAACACTAGAGTCCGAGCCTTATGTGCTTTGTCTCCAAATATGCCTCGAGGCCATAGTGCCCCAGCTCTCTGCCCAGGCCGCTCTGTTTCCATCCGCCAAAGGGCGCCTGCAGTTCCACCACATTGTTTACATTAACCCCAATGCCGCCCGCCTCCAGTCCTTCTGCAGCACATAAGGCCGTCTTGAGATCATTGGTAAAGATGTAAGCGGCAAGACCGTATTCCGTATCATTGGCAAGATTGATCGCTTCATCCACGGTTTTGAACTTCATAACGGGAGCTACCGGTCCGAAGGTCTCCTCACGCATAACCCGCATGCTGTGGTCGGCCCGGCCCAGCACGGTGGGCCGGAAGAAGTAGCCCTTCTCATAAGCGTCACCCTCCGGCTCCAGGCCTCCGGAGATCAGTTCCGCTCCTTTTTCAATTGCATCCTTTACGTGCTCTCGGGTCTTCTCACGTTGCCCTTCGCTGAACATGGGGCCCAGGTCTACGTCTGACTCAAGGCCGTTTCCGATCTTCAGCCCTTCAGCTCGTTTCACAAGCTTGGCCGTGAACTCTTCCGCCACCTCCTCTGCCACATAGATTCGATTGACACTGATGCAGATCTGGCCCATATTGGAGAAGGCGCGTTGGCTGCAGGCTGCTGCGGCAGCTTCCAGATCTGCATCCTGGCAGACGATGAAGGGCGACTGGCCGCCCAGCTCCAGAGAGACCCGCTTGATATGCATAGCTGCATGAGCCATTATCCAGCGTCCGGTCTTTGTCTCTCCGGTGAACGCGATCTTGCGGGAGATGGGGTTTTCCACCAGCTCCGCTCCGACCTCGCTTCCCGGCCCGTGCACAACGTTGGCTGCGCCCGCGGGCAGGCCCGCGTCGCTTACGGCCCGCACAAACTCCGTGGCCGCGAGAGGAGTCTGGCTAGGCGGTTTGGCCACGAATGTGCAGCCGGCTGCGAGAGCAGGTCCGACCTTCCAGGCCAAAAGATCCACGGGGAAGTTCCAGGGCGTGATGAGCGCGGCGACGCCTATGGGTTGCCTCAGCACGATGCTGCGGCTGTGAGGTGAGGTTATCCACTCCCCAATGTTTCTCGTCCCTTCTTCAGCGTAGTAGTCCAGGACATCCGCAGATGAGAAGATCTCCGCTCTTGCATTCTTGAGCGGCTTGCCCTGCTCCAGCGTTAGCAGCCGGGCGATCATTTCCGATCGCTCTCGAACAATGTCGGCGGCAGCGTGCAGAAGCTCCGCTCTCTTTTGGCAGGAAGTTCTGGACCAGGCAGGGAAGGCCTTCTTTGCCGCCTCCAGAGCCATTCGGGCATCCTGGCGTGAGCCTACCGAGACCTCGGCCACCGGCTCCCGGTTTGCCGGGTTATAAATGATATCAACTTTGCCGGATAAGGAGGCAACAGGCCTGGCGTTGATGAGCATCTGGGATTTGTACATAACGACCTCTTGATCCTAACCGGGTCGAAAAAGTATTTAGGCTTGTATGGTTAGCATTGGGCTCAATGCAACTGCCAGAACGAGTGGGCAACGGCACTCCGACCGACGAATATTGGGTCATCTCCTTCACGGGCAGGGACAGGCCGGGCCTCATTCGCGATATCCTGAAAGAGCCTGCTCTCCAGAATGTGAACATCGTGGACATGGATCAACGAGTGATGCAAGGCATATTCGTCATGTCTGTGGTTGCGGATTTCGGGTCCTCAAGAGTTACTGCAAATGTGTTGGAGGACTGGTTTCGAGAGAATGCCGGAAGCTTGGCCGTCGAGGTTACATTCTTCTCTTTGGGGCAGCGCAAGGGTCTGCATTCTTCCAAGAAGAATTTACATGTAGTCACCATTCTCGCTAAAGACAGGGTGGGCATCATTCGTGATGTGGCGGATGTGGCCGCCAGGAATAATGTCAATGTGGAGAGGTCATCGGTAACTGCTCGCGGGGACCTCATCTCCATTGAATTTCTCATGGATTTTGCCGGCTGCAATGCCGATGACTGCAGGACACTGATCAAACGCGATTGTGAGCGGCTGGGTCTGGATGTAGTGATCCAGGATCTATGTAGTTCCCTCAAAGAGAAGCGGCTTATCGTTTTTGACATGGATATGACTATCGTGGATTTCGAGATCATCAACAGGCTCGCTAGCTTCGGAGGAGTTGATGAGCAGGTGAAGGCGATAACAGAGATGGCTATGAACGGAGAAATGGACTTTAAAGAATCTCTCCGCCAGAGGGTGCGTCTCCTAAAGGGCATGCCGCTCGCCACCCTGCAGGAGATCGCTGCCGACCTGCGGCTCACCCCTGGGTCTGAGGAACTGCTTCACCACCTCAAGCATGTGGGCTATAAGATCGCCCTAATCAGCGGCGGCTTTACCTACTTCACAGATGTGCTCAAAGAGCGCCTCGGCTTCGACTACACTTTTGCCAATGAGCTGGAGATGAAGGACGGAGTTCTCACGGGCGAGATCAAAGGGGATATAATCGATGCTGAAGCCAAAGGGCGCATTATCTTCAGCCTTGCAGAGCTGGAGAAGATCAGCCCGGACAATATCGTTGCCGTAGGCGATGGGGCCAACGACTGTCTTATGATCAAGAATGCAGGCCTTGGTGTGGCCTTCAATGCAAAAGAGGTCCTGAAGAAGGTATCGGATGGATCTCTGTCCCGGGAGAACCTGCTGGGGCTGCTCAATGTCCTGGGCCTGGCAGAGGAAAAGATGCTTTAACAGAACGCACCGTGCAAGCGGTCAGCCTCTGCATCAAATTCATTCGTAGTCCTCTTTTATATAGCGTTAGCTCCTTGGAAGGCAGTCACGCAAAAGTTTTTCCCGTTTGCCGTCGCAAAGTCGTTATCAGGAGGATAAAATAAATAACACATTTGGAAAGAAATAAATGACCACCCTTACCTGGACTCCCAAATACACTCTCATCCCCGCTATCGCCCGAGGCCTGATGCAGATAGTGGCGGCAAGAGCGTTGGTAGATCACACGCCACTCTCGCCCGCCGCAGATGCCGAGCTTCGGGGGCGCTCCCGCGTGCTTGCGGCTCACTTCTCCACATTCATCGAAGGAAATCGCCTCAAACTGGAGGAAGCCAGACGTGTCATTGCCGATGAACGGGCCGAGGTTTCTGGCCGGGAGAGGGACGTCTCCGAGGTTAGAAGCTACTGGAATGCCCTACTGCGCGTGGAAGAGTGAGCCAGGAAGAACAAGCCGCTCACCGAGGAGCTTATCCGTAGGCTGCATGCCTTGGTTGAGGGTAGCCCCCGGCTTGGGTCTACGCCCTATCGGGAAGGCCAGAACGCCATCAAAAACTCAGTGACGGGCTCTCTGATCTACCTGCCGCCAGAGGCAAAAGATGTGCCGAATCTGATGGTCGCAATGGTGGAGTGGGCCGCCGAGGCGGAGAGATCCGGGCTTCCCATTCCCCTCATCGCGGCTTTGGTCCATTACCAGTTCGTGACCATCCACCCTTATTATGACGGTAACGGCAGGACAGCCCGTCTGCTGGCGACTTTCATCCTGCATAAAAGCGGCTATGGTCTCGGCGGCTTCTTCTCTCTGGAGGAGCACTATGCCCGAGACCTACAGGGTTATTACCGGGCCCTGACAGTCCATCCTCACCACAACTACTACTTCGGCAGAAGTGAGGCAGACCTTACGCCCTGGCTTGAATACTTTATCGGTACTCTTGCGGAGGTCTTTGAGGCCGTCAGGGTCAGGGCTCAGAAGTGCGCTGAGAATGGAATGCAGGAGGTGCCTGAAGCCCTGCGCCGTCTGGATCACAGAGCAAGGGTGGTACTGGGCCTCTTTGCCGGAAAAGAGACCATCACAGCTCGGAATGTGGCGAAAGAGCTGGGGCTTTCCGAAAGGATGGCGAGAAACCTTCTCACGGGCTGGGTGGAAGACGGATGGCTGGTGGTAACGAATCCATCCCGCCGCGCCAGAGCCTATAGTTTATCGGCAAAATATCGGCAATACATCGGCAGCTCATCGGCAATTGCCCAGGGGAGAGAAGAACGAGCGTTGATTAAAATATCATTCCGTAGTCCTGCTTTGCGGTTTCCATCGCCTCCTATCAGCCCGGCCAGGAGGCCCGTCCCATGCCTGAACCCGTCCGCCGGGGCCCGATAATCCTCATCTCTCTCCCAGATGAGGATAGAGCTGGTCTGGGATTGCAGGTACAATGAGTTCGGACGCCGCAGCAGCGTGGATGTGTCCGGTGCTGCCTGCAATGTGCAAGGGATTTGAACGAAAAATCTAGTTTGATCTAAGACGCGCGTTATCTTATTATTATTTTATTTATTTAAATCAATTACCTCTAATTGATCTACTCTGAGAAAGTCTCGGTCAAAGGTAGCGATCTGTTTTACGCCATTGGAAATGCAGGTGGATACTATAAGCGAGTCGCATGGAAGAAGCCTATATCTTTGCATAATTTCCCTCCAATGGTTTGCATCTTCATCAATGGGCAGTAGACATAAATCGCTATTTTCTAAGAACTGAAATATCGCATCCAGATCTTTTTCGAACGGGTCGTAGCCATTCTGCGCTACGAATCTCCTAAATGAGGAATAGTTCCTGGTGTTGTATCTCTCCTCGCAAAGGTTGCGAATCGAGATTGAAATCAATTCGTTTATGACGTTGGATGAAGTCGCAAGCTCGTTATTGTTTTCTATGAATCTTCTGGCAGCGGCAGAGAATTTGGTTTCAAACAGCAAATTATAAATTACGTTAGTATCCAAAAATATCAAAGCTGGGCCTCTTCTTCTAGCTCTGCCAATCTCTCTGCCGATGCCTTACCAAGTATGCCGTAATATTTCGAAAGGTCACATCTGCCTCCCATCTTGATTTTCAATCTAGTCCCATCTTTTAGGTCGACCTTTTCAAGTGGCTTGAATACACCACCTTCATAAACGCATTCAATCGTCTTAGATGCACTCATAGTTTTCGCCTTTTTTTAAATAGGCTTTGTATACTTAAATAATCTTCCTGCATTATATTATTTTGACTCTGGCTTCTTGCTATGTGCAGAAGATCGAGGCGTTGTGAGGCCTCCCTGAAGCGTGGCTTTTTGAATCACATCTGAGCCTCTTCCTCAAGCATTTCAAGCTCTTCCATAGAACCTTTACCGAATGCTCCGCAGAACTTAGAGATGTCGAATCTTTTTACCGCGAGTTTCAGTCTATCTCTTTCTCTAAAGCCAACCTCTTCAAGAGGAATAAAGACACCACCTTCTTAAACGCAATTTATAGTCTTAGATGTATTCATATTCCTGGCATTTTGTCTAAAGGACTCACATAGCTAAATATTCTCCCCACGCAAGCTCCTTGAAAATGCCCCACGAACTTGAAACCCTTTACTTCATGCAAAAGGTTTTTCCCGTTTGCCGCTCTCAAAGGAGCCATCGGGAGGATAATAGTAATTGACCCTGAGCCTCAAGTTCCAAAACCTCATTCTGAAGTACATCTTCGCGGTTTCCATCGCCCTCATCAGCCCCGACCCGGAGGCCCGTCCCATGCCTGATCCCGTCCGCTGGGGCCCCGATAACCCTCATCCTCTCTCTCAAATGAGGACTGAATTGGTCTGGGACGGCAAGTACGACGAGTACGGCCGCCGCCGCAGCGTGGATGTGGCCGGAGCTGCCATGCCCATGCAAGAGATCGAGACAGTGGACATGCCTAGAAGCGAGGCTCTGGCATCCGGTCAGACGACTCTTGGCGAACTGCGGACCACCATGCATGAATGATTTCCGGAACAGGCTCATCTGGGGCGACAATAAGCTGGTCATGGCTTCTCTGCTCAAGGATTTTCGCGGCAAGATCGATATGATTTCACAAGCTTCGAGGAGAATCCGGTGCTTGAGAATTCAGAGGAGATCAAGTGGAGCGGCATTTAACAAGTATTTGATTTTTGTCTCGTAGATGGTTCGTCTGTGCAAAACAAAGACATCTTCATCTCATACATGCGATACAAAAATCATTCGTTTCATGAGTTTCCGGCGGTCTTGAATGAGGCGGTTTCAGAGAACAACAGCTCTCTTGTAAAGGGAAGCTCGACCAGATCGCTGCTGGCGTGAATTTGCGCGTCATCCATGACGCACAAATCAGTTTGTGCGACATATTCGGCAAAATATGACGCGCAAATGAAAAGACAAAATCGAAAGAGAAGATGCATAAAGCTAAATCCTCAGGACTTAGTAACAGTGGGGTACGAGTTTCTCTCTCCCATTGGCCAAACAACTCAAGAAACGGTTTCTTGATAGTGAGTTCTCTGGCAGAAGCTTTATAAATCTCGTTAGGTGGACAATTGCGCTAAAATATTCGGGCCGGGAAAAAGCTCGAAAAAGCATTTATACTTGTTTTGGCGTAAGGGTTCTGGTTTGTTCCTTATCATCTTGGAGGATTGAAGAATTTGACAACTGTTTACGACGTACCTCCCCACGACTTGATAGCTGCCACGGCACAGGAGCTGAAGGCGGCAGGCAAAGTTCAGCCTCCTGTTTGGGCTGAATTTGCTAAGACTGGGGTAAATAGGGAGATGCCGCCCACCAATCCAGATTGGTGGTTTGTGCGTTCGGCGTCTATCCTGCGCAGAATATATATCGACGGGCCGGTGGGCGTTTCCCGCCTCAGAACCTTTTACGGCGGAAAGAAGCGCAAAGGGGTAGCTACAGGAGCTTTTGCCAAAGGCAGCGGCTCAGTGGTAAGGGAATCCCTGCAGCAACTGGAGAAAGCCGGCTACGTGAGGAAGCTAAAGAAGGGACGCCAGATGACCCCTGCGGGCCAGGCATTCCTTGATGAAATGGCACATAAGGTCAGAAGCAAAGCCCAGGCCTCGGCCGCACCCGTGGCTGAACCGGGCGCAGAATCGGCGACATAAGGTGGAGTCTGGCAAATGGCTGATGATGAGCTTGCAGATTTAAGACGAAAACGGCTGGAGCAGATCCAAAGACAGCAGGGAGATTCGCAGATGGCGGCAGCTCAGCAAGAGCAGGCCCAGCAGGAGCTGGAGTCGAAGAAAGCAGCCCTCATGAGATCTATCCTCACACCCGAAGCCCGGGAACGGCTCAATGCAATACGCATGACCAGGCCCGAGTTCGTCTCTCAGATTGAGGCTCAGCTCATCATGCTTGCTCAAAGCGGCAGGCTGCGGGGCGCGATCACCGATGAACAGCTCAAGACGATTCTCAAGCAGGCCCAGCCCAAGAAGAGAGACATTACCATTACCAGGAGATAAGTCCGGCTGATTTCAGGCTATTCATGAAGGTTGCAGTCTTGTTCTCCGGCGGAAAAGATAGCAGCTTAGCGGCTCTTCTGCTCGAACCTTACTTCGATGAGATAGAGCTTGTCACATTTAGCTTCGGCCATGACGATGCCTGGACAAGAGCGGCGGATGCGGCAGAAGAACTGGGCCATCCCTTCAAGAGGATGGTCTTTGAGACAGATGTCCTGGAAAAAGCCCTGGAGATATTGCGATCCTCGGGCTATCCCAATGATGCTCTCGATTATGTTCATCCTATTGCAGTAGAAACAATGGCGAAAGAGTGTGAATTTGTGGCGGACGGGACGAGGCGGGATGATCGCGCACCCAAGATGGGCTCTAGTGCGATCCGAAGCCTGGAAGACCGGTTGCACGTGCAATACTTGAGACCTCTGGCAGGGCTGGGTGGAAAAGCCATCAGAGCCATGGCCTCGCGCTATTTGGACTTCGAGGAGACGTTCTCCGAGAGGTATCCCGCCTCGGACTTCGAGGTAGGCCTGAGATATGAGCTTGCAAAGAGGCACGGCCAGAGGGAGATCGATCGGATCTTCCCCTCAAATCATATGCACACTAGAGTTATTCGGAGGAAGAGATTTGTCCAAAAAAATGAAAGGCAAGAAGATCAGGCTTGCCAAGGCATTCAATCAGAATCGTAGGGTTCCCTCCTGGGTCATTGTCAAGACCTTGCGGAAGGTAGTTACTCACCCCAAGAGACGACATTGGAGAAGAAGCAGCTTAGAGAGATAGACAATGGCTGACACAGAGAGAGTTTACACCATACCCTTGGGTATTGTGAAGAGCGTTCCAATTTATAGAAGGTCCAACCGGGCCATGACTGAGGTTCGAAAATACCTTGCCCGGCACATGAAGACCCCTGTAGAGAATATAAAGATCGACCCAGGCCTGAATGAGGTCATCTGGGCCAGAGGCGATATGAAGCCCCCCTTGCGCGTAAGGGTGCGCGCGGTCAAGTTCGAAGACGGCGGGGTCGAAGCGGAGTTTGCAGGTGACCGATAAAAGGTTGAAGATCGCGGGCAGTTCCCTCTTGGGAGTCTTCGCCAGGTGCACAGAGTTGGTCGTCCTCGTTCCACTTGAAGTCGGGCCGGCAGATATAGAGACTCTGCAGACAGGCCTCGAGGTCGAGGCTGTGCGAGTGACGGCCGGGGTAGGCTCAGTCTTGGGGTCCCTCGTCTCTGCCAACAGCAATGGATTCGTTGTTACCCATCATGCCGGTGAGGAGGAACTAAAAATTCTTCGCAAGCATGGAAAGGTAACCAGGCTGCCTGCCAAGATCAATGCCGCGGGCAATGTGATTCTGGCCAACGACAGTGCTGCCCTGGTCCATCCGGGACTATCCATCAGGGCATGCGAGGCCATAGCTGAGACGCTGGGCGTCAAGGTGGAGAAAGGCACCATCGGCGGTCTAAAAACAGTAGGAATGGCTGGCGTCGCAACCAATAAAGGTCTTCTCGTGCACCCACGGGTCACTGAGGAGGAGGTCGCAGTCATAGAGGAGCTCTTCGGGCTGCCTGTGGACATAGGCACAGTGAACCTCGGATCGCCTCTGGTAGGCTCAGCGGTGCTGGCAAACAGCCACGGATACTTCGCTGGGGAAGATACAAGCGGCCCGGAGTTGGGTCGCATTGTTGATGCATTGGGTTTCCTGGAATAATTTCCGAGGGGCGAGTCTCCCAGGGGTTATTCCGGTTTCAATCCTAAAATTGATGAATATAGTAGAGTTGGGGTGGAATTGTGATCAATTTCGAGATTAAAGGAAGGTACAAGGGAGGCATTGTCGGCAAGACCTGGCTGCCCTTCCGCAAGGTTGTGGAGAGCCAGAACGAGAAGAATGCCACCAACAAAGTCTATTCCCTCATGGGAAGCGAACATGGCCTGAAGAGGGGCCTCATCCGGATAGACGAGGTGAAGGCAGTTGAGTAGCTCTCCTGGAGGCGAGGAGGAAGTCAGAAGACTCCTGGCCGCATACCAGCAGTATCAGGCCCAGGCTGAGAACATCATGCACCAGCTGAGCATTACGCAGATGACGGCCGATGGTCTGGAGAGGGCTCAAGGAGCCGTCGAAGCTCTGGATGCGGCAGAAGTCGGACAAGAGATCCTTGTTCCAATTGGGTCCGGGTCGTTCATCCACGGCAAACTTGCCTCTAAGGAGAAAGTAGTTTTGAATGTAGGCGCAGGCGTGAGCGTAGAGAAAACTCCTGCCGAGACTCGTGAGATTCTGAAAGTTCGCAAAGCTGAAGTTCTGGAAGGATCTAAAAAGCTCAATGAAGTGCTTGCAAAGATCGATCAAGAGATGCAGAAGATCCAGTCCATAATGCAGCAGTACGAAGACGCAGCAGCGCAGGGTCAAGGGAGCGAAGGGGTTGTTTAACCGGTTTAAGGAGAAGCTCTCGGGATTCAAAGAGGCATTATCCTCCAAGATTGCGGAGAAAGTCTCCGCATCCGGCTTAAAGGCGGAGCCAAAATCCGGGGAAGATGAATCGAAGGCCTGCGAAGTCAGGGCCGCGGAACCATCTCCCGATAAATCTCCCGTCAAATCCGCCGATAAAAAGTCTAAGCAGAAGACCGAGTTCATTCGTTCTGAATCCCGTACGACCCAAGCCTTGCCCATAGAGAAAGGCGAGGCCAACAAACCTAAAAGCAGATTCTCTTTCCTGGAAAAGGCCAAGAGCCTGGTCTTTGAGCAGGAGATAATCCTGGAAGAGAAGGATCTGGACGAGCCCATGTGGCAACTGGAAATGGCCCTCATGGAGAGCGACGTGGCCCTTCCCGTGGCAGAAGAGATCGTCAAAGAGGTCAAGTCCGATCTGGTGGGAAAGAGGAAGAAGATCGGGGCAAACACCGGCAAGCTGGCCGAGGACTCCCTGAGAAAGGCTCTCATTAGCCTTCTGTCCAGGAACCATCTGGACTTCGACGAGTACATCAAGACCAAAGATAAACCTGTCAAGATCCTTTTTGTGGGCGTGAACGGCACAGGGAAGACGACGAGCATCGCAAAGGTCGCCAAGTACCTGATGGACCACAGCTATTCCGTAGTCCTGGCGGCAGGTGACACTTTCCGGGCGGGCGCCATCGAGCAATTGGAAGTGCATGGAACAAACCTGGGCTTGAAGGTTGTCAAGCACAAGACCGGCGGCGATCCGGCGGCTGTGATCTTCGACGCCATTGAGTATGCCAAGGCGCATAACAAAGATATCGTCCTGGCGGATACTGCGGGAAGGCTGCACACCAACATCAATCTCATGGATCAGATGAGAAAGATCGTCCGGGTGACCAAACCCGATCTGCTCATCTTTGTCGACGAAGCAATAGCAGGCAACGATGCAGTGGAGAGGGCGCGCCTCTTTAATGAGTCTGTGCCCATCGACGGATCGATCCTGACCAAGACAGATGCCGATGCCAAAGGTGGCTCTGCCATCTCCATCGCCTACATCACCGGCAAACCTGTGCTCTTCTTGGGCGTGGGCCAGACCTATCCGGATCTGGTGAAGTTCGAGCCTGCATGGCTGGTGGATAGGCTGATGGGTGAGGCGGAAGCTTAGAAGATCAGGTGTTGTCTGCTTTATATATCTCCATATTTCATTTTTAATCGCGAAGATGTCCCGATTGCATTCTAATTAGGATTGCTCGCCTCATTCAGTCTCGATTCTGGCTTTCCGGATCGAATCCGCCGTCTCTTCCATAGATTTTGGTTCACTCAGAGCCGCGAGCCTCTTTGGCGACTCCTGAAAGAGTTCCAGAGCATTGAAGAACCTGTCCAGAACGTCTCCGTTGTAGGTCGGAACCAGGAAGATGTGGGTGTGAGGAATTCTTCTGCCGCGAGCATACATGCAGACAAAGTCCGGCTGGAGAGAATGCATCATCTTCTCTGCCACAATCTTCGCCACCCGGAAGAGGCTGGCGTTTTCTTCAAGGGATAGCTCGTGCCACCAGGGAACATGCCTCTTGGGGATCACCAGAGCTTGGCCTCTCGATAAGGGATTGATATCCAGGATGCACATCGTCAGATCGTCTTCGTAGATCTTATGGGAAGGCGCTCTTCCTCCCACAATCTCGCAAAAGACGCAGGCATTTTCAGAAACCTCTTCCATCTCTCCAACTTTGCGGCAAAGATAGAAAATACTGACGATCATTTCCTTGTCGCCCAAACTTTAATTAATAAGGCTGCGAAGTGGCTGGCGTGGTATACCATGTCATTCGAGATCGAGAGAATTCATGCTCGTGAGATCCTTGATTCACGAGGAAACCCTACAATCGAAGTCGATGTCTATACATGCTGCGGCTTCGGACGCGCTGCTGTGCCCTCAGGCGCATCCACGGGCACGCACGAGGCCCTGGAGCTACGCGATGGCGGCGATAGATACGATGGCAAGGGCGTCCTTAAGGCCGTCAAGAATGTAAATGAAATAATTGCCCCAGAGATGCTGGGCATGAACGCCTCCGCCCAGAGGGAGATCGATGAGTTCATGATTGAGCTGGACGGAACCCCCAACAAATGCAATCTGGGCGCAAATGCGATCTTAGGGGTATCCCTGGCCACGGCCAAAGCAGCGGCCTCATCTTCCGGGATGCCTCTCTACAAGTACCTGGGCGGAGTGAATACAGCCATGCTGCCTATTCCCTCCTTCAACGTCCTGAACGGCGGAAAGCACGCCGGAAACGAGTTGTCCATTCAGGAATTCATGATCCAGCCCACCGGGGCCAAGACCTTCAGCGAGGGACTGCGCATGTCAGCAGAGACCTATCATGCTTTGGGAAAGATCCTGCAGGGAAAGTACGGAGTGGGCGCCACCAACGTCGGCTATGAGGGTGGATATGCCCCTCCCCTCATAAAGACCCGCGATGCTCTGGATGCCATCATGAGCGCTCTTGATGTGACTGGCTACGGAGAGGAGATCCGGATCGGCCTTGATGCCGCAGCCTCCAGCTTCTACATGGAGGGCGGCTACTCGGTAGATGGAAACCGATTGTCTCCCGGGGAGCTCCTCGATTATTATGTAGATCTGGTGAATACCTATCCCATAATTTTGCTGGAAGACCCCTTCGAGGAGGAAGCCTACGACGATTTTGCCAGGCTGACAGCCAAGCTGCCAGGCACGATAATAGTAGGAGACGACCTGTACGTCACCAACATAAAGCGCCTGGAGAAGGGCATCAAGATGTGTGCCAGCAACGCCCTGCTGCTCAAGCTCAACCAGATAGGCTCCGTGTCTGAGGCCTTTGACGCCGCCAGAATGGCTTTCCGGGCAGGATGGAAGGTCATGGCCAGCCACCGCTCCGCGGAGACAGAGGATTCAGCTCTGGCTGATGTGGCTGTTGCACTGGGATGCGAACTGATCAAGACCGGCGCGCCAGCCCGATCCGAGCGCACAGCCAAGTATAACCAGCTGCTGAGAATCCAGGAGGAACTGGACGAGGCTGCAAGCTACACCGTTATTTAGATCGCATATCTGCTATGTTCGAGCTTTTCCCTTGCGAAATCGAGGGAAAGCGCAATTTTTTCGGCAGCCCAATTCAGGCACGAAACATCTATACTCGATCAGCACCCATCATGCTTTCATGGATTACTCATTCAAGCGCGGCTTCAACCCCGATATGGAGCGAATTCAAAAAGCACTGGAAGAAGAATTTCCGGTTGACATAAAACAAGAGGGCAGCAAGCTCTTTCTCAGTTTCGGGGCCCTGAAAAGCATCTATGTATCGATAAATGGCAAGAAGCTCAATGTGACCACGGAGTCGGAATTGGGTGTTAGCGACGCGGTCGCTCTGGATACCAACAAGCGCTTTCGAAATTTCCTGGAGAAGGCTACGGGCTATACCGCTAAACAGAGGCTGCAGATGGCTAAAAAAGAGGCTACAAAGGGAGCGGACTGAAACGCCCATGAAATTCGGACAAAGCTCACGCGCGGCGGATGAAAATCGAGATGCTTTGACATCATTAACTCGATATGCATGCGAAAAGACCTGGCCCAACATTTGTACTCTCTATTTGGGCGCAATAAATTATCCCGCCTCTTTTTTCCGGGTTCCGCGCGGGTGTTACACGCAAGGGCGACGGGGCAAACGTATGGCCGTGCTGGCCCCCCTGACCCCGAGGGTGGCTTTGGGATCGAGGAGCCTCCAAACCGCGGAGCGCTTCTGCCCGCCGGGATCAGAACCATATCTACAACGGGGTTGATTTAAGTCACGACCTCTTGTGGTCTCCGATTTTCGGATTCTGTCTTGGGCATGAATTTATAAGCTTGAAAAACGCAGGTCTTAATTATATGAGTGAATCAACGGCCTTTTCTGGTCAAGACACGATCCAGGAGTCATTTTCAAAGAGGATAGCCGCTCTCGAATCCGATACCAAGAGTCTCGCCGAAGAGCTGGAGACCACCAGGGTAGAGAGGGAAGAAGTAAGAGCAAAGCTCTTCGAGTCCCTCATTGCCAATAAAAAATATCTGCGTGAGGTGGAGCGGCTTAAGAAAGAGAATATTCTCCTGAAGAGGATGCCGCTGTTTCTGGCGACGGTTGTGGAGATGGGACCGGACTATGTCCTGCTGAGGCAGCATGGAAATAACCAGGAGTTCATCACCACTGTTGCGACAGAGATGATGGAGAAGCTGCAGCCCAACTCCCGCGTGGCCATAAACAACTCACTGACGATAGTTCGCATCTTAGATCGTTCTGTGGATGTCCGGGCTAAAGTCATGGAGCTGGTTGAGCTTCCGGATGTAGCCTATGAACAGGTTGGAGGTCTAGAAACCCAGATCCAGGAGATCAGGGAGACCGTGGAGCTGCCGCTGACCAATCCCGAAATCTTCAAAGATATCGGCATTGAGCCGCCCAGAGGTGTCTTGCTTTACGGACTGCCGGGAACAGGAAAGACCATGCTCGCTAAGGCCGTAGCACATGAATCCAAGGCCACATTCATCCACATGTCCGGCTCAGAGCTGGTGCACAAGTTTATTGGTGAAGGCGCGCAGCTCGTTCGCGATATCTTCCAAATGGCTCGCGAGAAGGCCCCCAGCATCATATTTATCGATGAGATAGATGCAGTGGGTAGCATCAGGACGCATGACGGCACGACCGGAAGCGCGGAGGTAAATAGGACCATGATGCAGCTCCTGGCGGAGATGGACGGCTTCAGAACCAGGGGAGACATTAAGATCATCGCTGCCACGAACAGGATCGATATCCTCGATCCCGCGCTGCTGAGACCGGGACGCTTTGACCGGATCATCGAGATCCCCATGCCTTCCATGGAAGGTCGGCTCAAGATCCTGGGAATACATTCCAGGAAGATGAGGATGGATGGAGACGTTGACTTAGCAGAGGTCGCGAAGAATACCGACGAGGCAAGCGGTGCCGACCTTAAGGCCATTGTGGTGGAGTCGGGCATGAATGCTCTGCGAAGAAATGCGACCTCTGTCGCCAGAGATGACTTCGAGAAGGCCATCCGGAAGGTACTCGGGGATGAGGTCGAAGGATCGGAAGAAGCTTTACGCATGTTCTCTTAAGCGGCAATTTGCCGCTTTAAATTCTTTTGAAGATTTATAACGATTTGTTAAATCTTACTCTTTTATAGAAACTTTTAAGTATACTCTTTCAGTCCTTCTCTTTGATGGATCTCTCTGCAGCAACGAGTTTGGCTGATCCCCAATTCCTGGCCGATCAGATTCAAAATCGAGTCGACCTGGCGGCAGGGAAGCACATCGATCTGGTCCCTCTTCAGGTTCTGGCAAATACCGTCGATGGCATCGATATTATATCTATTCTAGTAAATTTCATAATAATAATCCTTATAATACTTTTTACGCGATCTGCAGTTCGTTTCGTGGACCGTATGCTATTGAATTATATCCCAAAAGTGGTACACAAGGTAGAAGTGAAGATGGATGCGACCATGCAGCTCATGATACGGAGGCTGGTCTCAGCAACCATCTATTTGATAGGCCTGATGCTCGTCATCCTTCAGATACCACAACTGCATAGTTTGGCCACCGCCCTGTTGGCAGGTGCTGGCATAGCGGGTCTGGCCATAGGCTATGCCGCCAAGGACTCCCTCTCCAATTTCACATCGGGCATCTTCATTGCCGTTTTTCAGCCTTTTCGAGTGGGCGATTTCGTGGATTTCAGAGCGGATTATGGACAGGTGGAGGACCTGACCCTGAGACATACGGTAATTCGCACCTCGGACAACCGAAGGATCATTGTGCCAAACAGCATCATGAGCACGGAGCCCATAATAAACTGGTCCATCAGGGAGCCGGAGATTGTCTGGATGGTGGACTTCGATCTGGAGAAGGCGGGAGACATAGATCGGGCCCGGGAAATAATCGTTGATAAGGCCCGCAGCAATCCGATGGTGCTGAAAGACAGACCCATAGACGTTCTACTCATCAGTTCCAGGTACTCCGAGCTAACTCTAAGGCTGGAGGTAACCATCCCTGGGCGGAATAAGGCCAAAGTGATAAGCAGCGACATACGAGAGGCTGTAAAGAAAGAGTTTGAAGTACAGGGCATACTTCCTGCACCCACGCCTTAGATAGGAGACGATCCGGGTCAGGGGATATGCCCTAGTCGGGATGATTTACCGATACTCTTTTCGAGATAATGGTTCGAAGCGGCTCGATCTGGCCCCGCTTGGCGCTAATTGGCGCGATCTTGTCCGGCCATTGGTTCCAGGGCGGCAGCATGCCCAGCCTCTCGCAGATCAGGTCCAGCGCCCCGTCCAGATCAACCTTGGCGATGCGGTCCATCTTGTTCGCAGCCAAGACCACATCCAGCCCCATGTCATTCAGGAACTCCCAAAGCTCGATCTCAAAGGGGATTTCGCCCCGGTCCTCCCAGCGGTCGGCAATGTCCAGGAAAGAGGCGGCGTCGATCACCTGCACCGCCAACAGGATCTCCGCGGCCCGGCTCTCAAAGTAGTGAACGATCAGATCCTTGGTCTTCTCCTGTTCGGCTTTAGTTGTCTTGAACATGAAGCCGTAACCGGGCATATCCACATAGAAGACGTTTCCGACCTTTGTCTTGAATGGGTACTGGGTGATACCCGGGCGCTTCCCGATCCGGACTTTCGTTCCAGTAAGCTCCCAAAAAAGTGTGGATTTGCCGACATTGGACCTGCCGATCAGGACGATCTCCTTGGACATAGAACCCAGGAGGAAGGGCAAGCTTGAAAAGGATGTCTATCTGAATTGGCGTCGTAATGATGGAATCAGAAAAGGACCCTAAAAGAATCGCCCTTTTGCTCCTCAAGGCCACGGCACTGACGGACGAACAGGTATTCAGGGAGTTGGATGCACCAAAATACACCTCGGTTGATTACGTCCGCATGGCCTGCCACATTATTCTCAAATGCCACAGGTGCGGGACATGCTGCACAACTGGCGACCCCATCAGGCTGCTGCCCGAGGACGCGGCCCTCCTGGCAAAGCACCTCAAGATTCCCATCGACAAGGCCCTCAAGAAGTACACCATTCCAGACCCCGACCGCCCAGGCGTCCTGGACTTCAAGCATATCCTTCCCTGCAAATTTTATGATGCCGGGGCGAAAGGCTGCAAGATTTATGAGCTGCGTCCCTGGTCATGTCGCATTTTTCCGTTCCTCGGAATCTACGGGTCCGAGAATCAGGTCAAGGTTAACGAGTCCTGTCCGGGATCGGTGGAGACGATGAAGATCCTGACTGAGGTTGTAGAAGAGGCTCGCAAGGGACAATTGGACTCTGCAGCGGTCGATCCGGAAGAGGTAAGAGCGGCCAAAAAAGATCTCAAGAGCATATTGGATTCGATCTAAAAGGTTAAAAAGTGAAACGGCAGAGGCGCACCTTGCAGCAATCTTCGTGGAATAAAATTGCCTGTAACGATTTTCGCTCAAAAGTCGTGGTGGATCAATATAGTGGATCTGTTAAGATTCTCCAGGATAACGGCCGAGCTATAAATATGGTTTGGAACCCTTCCTCCGCAATTGCGAAGAAAATTCACTGAGGAGATCAAGTTGTGCAAGTAATCGTCAAGTAGATGAGGTTTCAAGTCCAATCATTGAAGGCTTATTACCAGAGCTAATAAGGGCGAGGCCGTATATCCATTGGGAGATACTAAAATTGCTTCCATAACCAGACCCCTCTCCATTTATTCCTAAGACCCTATATGATTTATAACGAAGAAAGACCTATACAATAAAGCCACTTGCAGGAACCGTCACAACCCACGATAGTATCATCCTTTTTACAGTCCTCCATGACACATCCTTGATAGCTCTCCTCACGCCTAAACCAATGACGGACGATCCGATCACATAAGTGACCGAAACAGGTAAACCCAATTCAGAAGCAAATAGAAGCAAAAAGGCAGTGGTCGCATTGGCAGCTAAGCCCTCAGCATTGTCCATAGGAGTTACGTGTTCTGCTAAGGTTTTTGTAACCTTTAGGCCGGCAAAGATGCTACCCATGCTCATCCCGAGGGCCACAATTGAAAAGAGCAGCGTTGTTGGAATCGAAGACCATCCACTTTCGCTAGTCAGGGAAAAAAATACACCAAGAGCTGCAATCTTTGGAGCATCGTTCACCCCTCGGCCAAACTTGCAGCTCCTGAAGAAACCCAATGCGAAGTGGCCAGCGAGAATTTTCGGGACAATGGTTCAAAGATAAGGAAGAGAGCTAGTGCCATAGGAATAGCGATTAAGGGACTGGCTACCATGGGCAGAGTGACGTCCTCCACGATGATATTCCAGTGGACCTGCCCGGGCCCGAAGGCAATGACGCCCAAAACGACGATCGACCCCACTATGGCATGAGATGTGGAGATAGGCATACCGATTCTCGTTGCCAGGAGCGTCCAACTAATAGCACCAATCAAAGCAGCAAGGGCGTAGGCAGTGCTGGCGGATGCAGTAGGGGTGATGATACCTGTTGTAAGAGTCACTGCCACCGCTTTTCCTAAAACAATGGCTGCTAAAGCGCCGATGGCTGTGCAAAATGTTCCAAAAAATATAGCCTTTCGATAGGTCGTTATGCCACTTCCGACTAAAGTTGATACTACTTTTGAGATATCGTTGGCTCCTTCTGCAAAAGCCATAACGAACATTATGGCCAATCCTAGTGCAACAGGAGCTGATATGGAAAAAAGACTTGTCATTATAGGGTCCTCCCAAAGTCACAGTCCTATGTTGTTTACGCTCTTCTTATATGCTTAAAACTCAGGCATTCTTACAAACTAATAAATCTTTTTGTTTACGATAAATATAATAAAAAATTTCATATTCTATCTTCGAAAGTTTCATCGGTTCTCAGATCAAATATAGACTGCATGATCTTAGATTTTGGAAAAAATAGTATTAATAGTATTAGACGAGTACTAATGCAAACACCTATAATGCACAATTGTTGGCGTATTGATGCCACTTAAGCGGATATCATTCCAGGTCTGAAATCTTGTGTAGTTCTGAGAGTTTCGGGACTACACACCCGGTCTGAAATCTCGGCGGATTCCTAAAAACCGCCAAAAATCTTGGGGCTTTATACAGTATTTATAAAGCGCTGCCCAAAATAAGAGGTTAATAGTAATCCTCCTCGGTAAAATTAAATAGTATCGCAGAAGAATATAATGGATATACAAATTGCAGTATCGCGATCAATTCGACAAGCAGAGCGACGACAAATAACGCTACATCCATCGATGAATAAGCAGAAAGAAGGTGTCATAATGAAGAATTCCGGCGACTCCAAGCCTAAGCGAAAGGACCATGATGAGGATGAGGAGCGGCACCACCAAGGGCCGACAGGCAAGGGCAGGGAGAGAGTGGTACATGAGGAAATCGTTGCGAAGCGCCTGGAAGGTGGAGCGCCTCCGACAATGGATGCGTATACGAGAGCGCTAGAGGAATGGCAGAAACTACCAGGATCAGTAATGCGGACGCCAACAGACGTGACGCTGCCGCCTGCCCAGAAGCCTCTCAAGCCGCCGGAAGCGAGACCTATGGCCGATGATGCAGAGGACAAGGAGGATCTGACATGACCCTCCAGGGGACAGTGTGGGCTCCCATCGGCCCTAGCCCAATGAATCAGGGCAGCAATCGTGTCAACGGGTTGGTTTCAACCATCGGCATCAGCCCCTCAAACTCCAACGTCATCTACATCGGTACGGCCGCCGGAGGTGTATGGCGCAGCATTGACGGGGGCAACAGTTGGACTCCGATTTTCGACCGCCAGATAGAGCTTGGAATAGGCGAGCCTGGCGGCCTGGCCATCGACCCCAACAATCACGACATCTTGTATATCGGGACCAGCGGACGCATTGCCAATCCCGGACGAGGTGGGGCGGGTCTGTTCAAATCGATCGACGGAGGCGCCAGTTGGATCCGTCTCGGTTCCGGTTACCCCTCCGGCAATACGGGCAACGCAGCCACCACAGCCAAAAAGTTCGTAAACCAGTTTATAAATGTCGTCATAGTCGATCCTGCCAACAGCAACATCCTCTATCTGGCCTCGGGGAGTGGGGTCTTCCGCTCTACCGATGCCGGCCTCAATTGGACGCAGGGCGCCAATAGTGGCGGAGACGCACGCTCTCTCGTGCTGGACGCTTCTTCTCCGGCTGGCAATCGCATCCTGTACTCCGGCATTTCCGGACGTGGTGTTTTCAGGTCCAACGACGGTGGGCAGAACTGGACACAGATTTTGAGCGGCACCACTGCTGCAGTATCCGCAGCGGTAGGTCCTGCACCTGCAGGTTTTGGAAAAGTCATTGTCGACATTGCTCCGCCTACCTTGCCGCCCAACCCTGGGGGCGTGCAAGTGCTCTATGTGAGCCTTCAGGGAACGGGTGGTGCGCCTGATCCGATCGGAGTCTTCCGGAGCACGAATCAGGGCGGGTCGTGGACACAGCAGACCGCCACCGGAATGCCTGGCAACACTCAGGGCGGGTACAGCTTCCACATGGCAGTAGATCCAGCCTCTCCTGGTGACGGGGTCAACGACATCATCTGTTTCGGTGCCGTTGGTATGGCCAGGTCCACAAACTCTGGAGCAAGCTTTACCACCATGCCCGTCCCGCATGCGGACTGTCATGCCTGGGCGTTTGTCCGACAGCTCAGTCCCACACCTTCGATCATCTATAGTGGCAACGATGGCGGAATCTTCAGGTCTATCGATGCAGGGGTGACCTGGACTTCGCTCAACGACGGCGGCCTGCAGACCGGCCTTTTCTATAACATCGACATAAGGCCTGATGCCACTGGGAGCGTCACTGTGGGTGCTCCGCAGGATGACGGATTGCAGACCACCGCAGGAGTTGCTGCACCAGGCTGGGACAGTCCTCAGGGTGGCGATGGCTGGGATATCGTTTATGACGGAGTGACCGTGGGCCGCGTCTACGGGACAAGTGGCTTTTGGCCGGCGCCCTGCACGCGAGTGTGGGTCTCCAATGCGGACGGCACAGATTTCTCACCCACGGTCCCATCGACCCAGGACATTACGCCGTGGGGTACGACAAGCGATCAAGCTTGCGGTCTCTTTCCCATCACCACCGACCCCAGCGCTGCTGGTATTATCTATGTAAGTGGCAATCAGAACCTGTGGCAGAGCAGGGATGGCGGAGCAACCTGGCGCATTCTGTCCCCCTTCAGCGGAACCGGCAACATAGATGTGGCCAGGACCAATGGGAACAATGTTGTTATCGCAGTTGGCAACCAGGTATTCGTCTCAACCAATGCACTAGCCGCCACCGTAGGTCTGCCCTCGGGAGTGATTTTCACCAACATAACCCGGAACCTCCCTAGTCGGAACGTTGCGCGCGCGATCTACGATCCCAACGATCCCACCGTGATCTACGCCGTTCTTGGTGGGTTCAACCTTGGACCCGGGAACATCGGACACGTCTTCCGCACCAGCATCGGGGCCTCCTCCTGGACGGATATCTCGCCTGCACTCAATCTTCCCTTCAGCTCCATCGCTCTGGACGGCTCGGATATACCCAGTGCTATTTATGTGGGCACTGAGCTCGGCGTGCTGCGCTCTGTAGACGGCGGATCTTTGTGGTCGGTGCATGATGACATTCATTTCCCTCGTGTTCCGGTTATCGACCTGGTGCTCAGGAACGGCATGCTGCGCGCCGCCACCTATGGCCGCGGCGTGTTCGCTTTCGTCAAGCCAGCTGGCCCCTCCATCGCGGTGAGTCTCGAAGACAACCTGGCATTCGGAACCATTTGCCAGGGGCCGAATTACTTAACCCTGGATATCTTCAACGTCGGCGCCCAGGATCTCGTCATCAAAAGCGTCCAGCGTCTCATGGGCTCTACTAGCTTCTCGGTGCTTTCTACACCCGGTACACCGCTGGTCGTCGCGCCGGGCGAGCATATCGAGTTCACGGTCGTGTACGATCCAGTGGCGGCTAGCGGGCCTGAAACCGCAACCATCCGCATCATCAGCAACGATCCCACGGCACCTTTCGTTGATCTCTCGGCAACAGGTCTGCTCGGGACAGCAACTCTTGCAGCAGCTATCGCGGACAGCGGCAATCTGGGCAGCGTCTGCCTGGGTTCCTTTGCGGAAGAGAAGTTGACGATCAACAACACTGGATCCTGCCAGCTTTCCATATTCAACATAATCTCGTCCTCGCTGGAATTCAAGACGCCAAGTGTCGTTTCTTACCCATTGATTGTAAGCTCCGGCGGATCAATCGACCTGGTCATTCGCTTCCAACCGTCCAGTTTCGGTGCCAAATCAGCCACTCTCACTCTGCTGAGCAACGACCCGGCCGGTGCCAGGACGGTGGATGTGTCTGGATTCGTGCCGGCGCCTCGCCTGAATCAGTTGATCCCAGATGGCGGCAACTTTGGCAAGATCTGCATTGGATCGTTTGTGGACGAGCCGCTAACCCTCTTCAACAGCGCACCGTGTCCGCTGTCTATCACCAATATCGCTTCGTCGGAGAGCGAGTTTGTTGTGCCGCAAGTTTCGGTGTATCCTATCACGATCGCGGCTGGAGGCTCTCTCGAAGTGCCCATCCGCTTCCAGCCAGCTAGCTTCGGATCGAAGACCGCCAAGGTCACGATCAGTAGCGATGATCCAACCAGTCCACACACCGTGACCTTCTCAGGCTTCGCGCCCTCCGGCAAGCTCGCCGTGACGGGCTCGATGTGCTTCGGCGGAGTAAGGGCCTGCTGCCGCGCCGAGCGCACAATCTCCATCTGCAACGTCGGCGATTGCGACCTGCACGTGACTAGCGTTGCGTTCAAGCGCAAGAACCGTCACTGGAAGTTGATCAACAATCCATTCCCGGCGACTCTGCATCCCGGCTCGTGTCTAAGCGTTGTGGTCAGGTACAAAGCCACCGAAAAATGTCCAGTATGTTGTGAGCTGGTCATAATGAGCGACGACCCGATCACTCCGGTTAAGACTCTGGATGTAATGGCTTACACCATTTGGGATGAGTGTTGCTGCAAAAAGTGCTGCGATGATTGCCAGAAGGGCTGTTGCACCAAGCACCATACGGAGTGTTGTTGTGAGGGGAGTGCGAACGACCATTTTCAAGATGAGGAAGACGAGGATTAGTATGAAATTTTAACCCAGGCATGGGGCAGATCAGTTCCCTTCGTTAGAGCAAGCGAGTTGTGACATGACAACTCGTTTGCGTCATTTGCCTGTTAGAACTCCTGAAACTAACCGGATCGAGGAAGAAAACCAGGGACGCGGAGGAGCGATGTTTATTTTCCACCAACGGGGAATTCAGGTAATAGCTCCAGGTGGCACGCTTCGAGTGTTGCATTCTTAATCATAAAATTTTTTGATATAATGCATTAAAAAATATAATATATATTATATTGCTACAGACATAACTCTATACCTCCTTCTTGAAGACCTCCGTCAGCGAGTCCTTGGCTTTCTTCATCACTTCCGTGGGGCAGGTCTTGTAAGCCAGCTTTAATGGTTCCACCGCCCTCTCGTCGGCAATCTCGCCCAGGCTCCAGGCTGCCCAGGCCCGGATCTCCTCGTCGTCCTGGCTAAACATGAATTCGACCAGATGATCAAGCGCTTTGTTGTGGCCGATCTCGCCCAACGTTGTCACGGCAGTGATGCGAACCTGCCAGTCTTCGTCTTTCAGCGCTGGAAGCGCTAGACTGCAGGCCCTCTCGCTTTTCATCTTTCCTAGGGACTTCAGCGCTTCGCACCTCACCGTTGACTCGCTGTCCTGCACCGCTTGAGATAGGTAGTTCAATGACTCATTGCAATTGAATTCAGCCATGTATGCCGCAGCTCTGCGCCGAACATCAGGGTCTTCGTCGTTCAGCAGCCTGGCCACATCCGCCAGTGATTCAATGTCTCCAATTTTTGCGAGACCAGTCACCGCCATGCCCCGTGTCTCGGGTTCGCTATAGCTCAATAGTTCTCGAAGCGCCTCCGCGGCCTTCAGGCTCCGCAGTGCCATTGCCGCTCGCAGACGCACATCTTTGGAGCTGTCTCGCTTCATGGCCAGGACCAGCGGTTGTACTGCATCCTGGTTTCCTATCGCCTCCAGCGCGGCCGCGCACCATTCGCGAACTACATGATCCGGATCGCTGAGCATGGCCCGGCAGAGGGAGTCCACGGCTCTGGGGGATCCCGTCTTTCCCAGGACCCAGGCGGATTTGTATCGCAGGTCGGAGAACTCGCCATTCTCCAGGGCACCGGCAACGTCGTCTACGGCATCTTCACCCAAATTCACCAGGGCCCATGCCGCCTTCTGGCGTTCAAAGTAGTCATCGCTCTGGCCGAGTACCCTGACCAGTTCAAGAGCCTTGTCCATACGAATTCATCGGCACAGCCGTCTTTTAAGCTTTGCTGAAAGGAATATCAACTGAGAGGAGAGTCTAGAAAAGAAGGAAAGAAGGTCATTCGGGAAGAAAGTTATATTGAAGAAGCCTGCAGGGCATGTAATGTTTTAGCAATAAAAGACATCTCGGCAAATAAAAGATCGGGACTGAAAAATGGGATACCTCTTCGGACCGGTGCTATCTCGCCGCCTGGGCCTTTCCATGGGCGTCGACCTGCTCAAGCACAAGACCTGCAACCTGGATTGCATATACTGCGAGCTGGGCAGAACCAGATGCCTCACCCGTTACCGTGATCGTTTTGTGCCGCCGCAGAAAGTCCTGCAAGAGATCAAAGCCAGAAGGAGTGAGCCCTTTGATTATCTCACCTTTGCGGGATCTGGTGAGCCGACGCTGAGCCTGGACCTGGGAAAAATAGTGGCAGAGGCCCGTGAGATAGTTGAGGCACCTGTGGCTGTGATCACAAACAGCACCCTTCTTACCAGCCCCGCTGTTCGACGGGAGGTGGCTGCGGCTGATGTGGTTTTGCCGTCTTTGGATGCGGCTTCTGTTGAGTCCTTCCGGGCCATAAACAGACCAGCTTCAGATCTCAAGATCGATAAAATAATTCAGGGTCTTAAAGACTTCCGGAAAGAGTTTTCCGGAGAGATCTGGCTGGAGGTGATGCTGGTGAAGGGCATCAATGATCGCGATGCAGAATTGATTGCCAGAGCTGCCGAATCCACAGAGCCGGACCGAATTCAGCTCAATACAGTGGTCAGGACACCAGCGGAGCCGGTCGAGCCCTTGAGCGAGGAAGAGATGAAAAAGATGCTGGAGATCTTCCCAGGGGCGGAGCTGATTCCGGATTGGGACTGGAGCGTTCCGCCTGCGACTCGCGATAAGTTATTGAACCTTCTTTCCTTTGAGACCTGCACCCTGGAGGAGATCTGCGGCCGTTTGGATTTGGCCGGCAGCGACGCCATCAAATACTGCAAGATCATGGAGCGCGATGGGTTGATCTCAAGGAGGCTATGTGGAGGCAAGCTATGCTTTCAAGTCGCGGTGAAGCCTTATTATAATCAAAAGAAAATTTAATTATGAGATTATTAATTCTAATTATTATTGTTATTATACCAATCATAATAAACAGTGCGTATGGATGATTTTCGATGACTGAAGAGAATGGGAAATGCGATTCCTGCGCCCAAAAGGGCTCATGCAAAGATAAGGACGCAGGAAAGGAAGGCACATGTATAGTTGACCGTATGGCCAGGATCAAGCACAAGATCATCATCGCCAGCGGCAAAGGTGGTGTAGGCAAGAGCACCATCTCTGTCAACCTGGCCCGTGCTCTGCAGATGAAAGGCTTGCAGGTAGGCGTTCTTGATGCCGACATCACCGGCCCCGATATTCCCAAGCTCCTCGGAATAGAAGATCAGAAGCTGATGCAGGGATCGGAGGGAATCGAGCCCGCCGATGCCAACGGCATCAAAGCGGCGTCCATGGCTCTAATTCTCTCCAGTAGGGAGACGCCTGTGGTCTGGCGCGGGCCGATGAAGATGGCCGCCATCAAGCAATTCATCCAGGATGTCAACTGGGGCGACCTGGATTTTCTGATCGTTGACTTGCCTCCGGGCACGAGCGACGAGCCGCTCAGCGTGCTGCAGCTCATCCCCGATTTGGCAGGCGCGATAATCGTGACCACACCCCAGGAGGTCTCCTTGCTCGATTCACGCAAAGCGGTGAACATGGTCAAAGCCATGAAGCTGCCGGTGCTTGGCATCGTCGAGAACATGAGTGGCCTTAAGTGCCCCCACTGCCAGGAGACAATCAACATATTCGGCAGCGGTGGCGGCGAAAGAATGGCTGAAGAGATGGATGCGCCGTTCCTCGGGGCCATACCCATCGACCCACAGGTCTGCGCATGGGGCGACAGCGGTCAGACTTTTGCGGGGTGCAAGACCCAGGCGGGAGAGAGCTTCGCCCTAATCGTGGAGCGATTGCTGAAGATGTTCAATTAATAGAAGCGCATGATTTTATACCTCCGGCTCCCTGGAATGTCGTGATGCATCGCATACTGGTCAGCAACGATGACGGCGTTTATGCCTCCGGACTGCAGGCAGCCGCGAAAAGCGTGCAGGGCCTGGGAGATGTAACGGTAGCTGCTCCCTCTGGCCAGAAGAGCGGCGTGGGAAGATCGATCTCTGTCTTTGAGCCGCTGCGGTTCGCGGAGGTGAACCTGAACGGCTTCAAGGCCTATGCCGTCACGGGAACCCCAGTTGATTCCGTAATCATCGGCATCTTTGCCATCCTCAAGGAGCTGCCCGATCTCGTCGTATCTGGAATCAATGTGGGCGAGAACATCAGCACCGATACAGTCACTACCAGTGGGACCATCGGCGCTGCCCTGGAGGCGGCGAGCTATGGTATTCCATCCATTGCCGCCTCCATTCAGGCCGTTGATCAGGGCGATAAATTCGACATGCACCACGGATCCAAGCACAGCTTTGAGGTGGCGACAAAAGTTCTGCGCCGCGTAGCGATCAAAGTCCTGGAGCATGGCCTTCCCGAGGGCGTGGATCTCCTGAACCTGAATGTGCCGGTCAATGCCACAGAGGAGACGGAGATTGTGGTCACGAGGCTGGCGCGCAAGATCTTTAAGACCAAAGTGCAGGAGCGCTTCGACCCGCGAGGCCGGCCCTACTACTGGATTGACGGCGAGCTGATCTGCTGTGATGAGGAAGGAACGGATGTGCAGACCATCTATCAGGACAAAAAGATCTCCCTGACACCGCTCACGCTGGACTCGACCGCGAGGATCGACTTCAAGCAGATTGAAAATCTATTCTAATTTAAAAATTTTATAATCTATGGTTTCCGGAAATGGTTTCAGACTTTCTGTTTATCCCTAAATCACCCCTTTTGTGCTTGGAATGCCCGTCCCCTCTTTTGCCACAGCTTGGCGGAGGGCAAAACCCAGGGCCTTGAAGACGCTCTCCATCTTGTGGTGGTCGTTCTCGCCATAGAAGCGAATGTGCAGCGTCAGCCTGGCTCCCACACATATTGACTCCAGGAATGGCGGCAGGAGCTGCACATCAAAGTCGCCTATCCTCTCGCCTCGAAACTCTCCGGTGATGATTAGATAGGGCCGGCCGCTGAAATCGAGGGCCACATCGGCCAGAGCCTCATCCATGGGCACGGACGCGCTGCCATAGCGGCGAATTCCGCTGCGGTCCGCCAGGGCACTATCCAGAGATTGGCCGATGGCGGCCCCCAGGGCTTCGGTCTTATAAAAGCCCGGCTCCGCCTGCACTGTCAAGTCCAGCTGTCCAGTCCTGGCCAGTGCCGTGAGCATGTGATCCATGAATCCCGATCCTGAGCGGACAGACGCCTTTCCGGATCCGTCCAGATCTAGACTGGCCGAGGCCTTGCTTCCTCGAAACTCTGCGTTTGCATCACCCTTTCTCATCATCATCACCATATCACTGATTTCCTCTCTACTCTCGAAGCGCCTGCATAGTCCCACGCACGCTCAGTTTTCCTGTATAAATGGCAGTGCCCGCCACGGCCCCGGCTGCGCCTACTCCGCGCAAGGCCAGGACATCATCGACAGAGGTAACGCCTCCGGCAGCGACCACCGGGATCTTCAGCGCCTGTACCAGAGCACGGGTGGGCTCGATGTCGATTCCTCGCTCTCTGCCTTCCACATCGATGTTGGTGAAGAGGATGGAGCCCGCACCCTTCTCCATGAAGAGCTTTCCCAGGTCCACGGCCTTCTTGCCAAGCGTTCTCTGCCAGCCTTCCGTGGTTACACTTCCTCGCCGCACATCCAGGGCGACCATGATCCTCTCCGAGCCGTGCTCTTCTGCCAGTTGGGAGACCATCTCCGGATCTTTCAGTGCTGCGGTGCCAAGGATCGCCCTGTCCACGCCCAGATCGAGGACTGTCTTCACATCTTCTTTCGTTCTGATGCCGCCGCCAACCTGCGTGTAGAGGTCCAGCTTCTTCACGATCCGGCTCAGGATGGAGGCGTTCACTCTTCTCCCCAGGATGGCCCCATCCAGATCGATGATGTGCAGATGGTCCGCGCCCTCCGCCTGCCAGCGCTCTGCCTGCTCCAGCGGGTTATCCAGGGCGACAACCTCAGTTCCAGGGACGCCACCCACGAGCTGCACGCACTTGCCGCTGCGTAGATCGACAGCGGGAAAGAATGAAAAAGTCATGGGGATTCTATTGCACCAAATAGACCTTAACCGTTTCGATATTTGAGAAAAAGAGATCTTGGGATTAACGTGGTTTCAAAGCACTCGGGCTTTGAGAAGACGGGCAGCAGCTATTGCCCCGCCGACCGCAAAGGCGAACTCGAAGCCGGGTGCGCTCTCCTTTTCATCGTTTCCGGAGTCACCAGAGTCTGCTTCGCTCCCGTTGGCCCCTTCATTGCCTTCATCGTCATCAGCATAAACAGGCGCCATCGATGTTACGAGCATAATGAATGCTGCAAGCAGAATTTTCATGAACCATTTCATTCATTCACCTAAAGGAATAATCGCTTTCATCGTATATGAAACTTGAAGGTCCCGAAGGAATGAGTCTGTCACAACAAGCGGCTCAAATGATTCTACTACCACGATTATCCTACCCGTCTTGTTCTTTTCATCAGGAGAATAGGCAGCAATGTAAGACGACCTTCCGGATGAACTAATCTTGGCTCTTATGGCTTGAAAAATCCCGACGGTCGCCCGGTCCCATGTGGCTCTGTATGACTGCGAAGCTAGCCTATTTGTAATGAATTCCATAAGACGGTTCTCAGATACATCAGTGCTATTATTATAATCAAAGATGGCGACACCGATTAATTCTCTTCCTTTGGCCCCTGCCTGTAATTGGAACCCGTATTCTGTAGAGTCATTATGTAACACGTGCTCCTGAATAACCGTGGCCGAATTTTCGGTCGTATTATTATTGAAGCTGACAGAAAATGGTCCCAATGTTACCTTATCAGATGATCCCGATGCAGCAAAAGATGATAACAGTAATCCCGCTAATAGGAAAATGACCAAGATAGCCTTCATAGTCTGACACTCGTTTCCAACTATATGCATTCACCGTATTTAATGGATTAGGACGCAATTTCTTTTGGTCCTCCTGAGTTTTCCCGCAAGATGCTCTTTCATGACCTCATCGATCATCTCGGACATCTCCGGCGTTACATATGTTTCACATCATCTCTTCTCAGCATGCTCTCCAGCGGCGCCGCCGAAGCGTGCTCCTGCGTTCCCGTGCGCCTGCGGTCGTGGGGACGCATGCCCGTATATGGGCGCAGGCATGGAAGGCGGGTGGAGAAGGTGGGCCGGATGACCAAAGGTGCCGCCTAAGTTGTAACCGCAGGGATGTGATTTCTTCACAAATACATTTATATATTGGTGTCAGCATTTGGCATCCTCTCATGGAGAATGGCCGGAGTCTATTAAAAAAATCCGCGACCTTTTTCCTGAGGGATTAAACGATGAGAAAATTTCAGGGCGGAGTCGAATGTGATCTATCCGCGATCTTCCGCTTGCTTGAGCCAAAAATCGCAGCAACATCTATTAGCCCGATCTCGGGAATAGATGCAGATGTTTTGACTTGTAGATATTCTCCGAACATAAACAATTTTGTATCGGGACAGCGTTCCAGATAAATTCAGAACTCTATTATAGTCGAAAACAGACTATGATAGTATACTAATTGCTCATTTACTTTGGATTATATTCTTACGAAGGCGATATAAATGTTGATGGAATTAGCGTATGTGGCGCTGTTGCTGGTTGTATTGATAATACTGGCGGAGCCCATGGGAAGATATATTGCGAACGTTTTCAGCGGCAATCGTACGCTGCTCTCGCCGCTCCTGCGACCTATGGAGCGGGGGCTTTACAGAATTTGCAACGTGGATGAGCTCGGAGAGATGTCCTGGAAGAGCTATGCGACAGCTCTCTTGATCTTCAACGCGCTGGGATTGATAGCGGTCTATGGGCTTCAGGAAGTGCAGCTTCTGCTTCCTCTCAATCCTCAAGCCCAGGGTCCCGTCAGATGGGATACCGCATTGAACACCGCTGTCTCTTTCATGACCAACACGAACTGGCAGTCCTATAGCGGTGAGCAGACGATGAGCTATCTGACTCAGATGCTGGGGCTGACTGTGCAGAACTTTCTATCTGCCGCTATAGGAATAGCAGTTGCCATGGCCGTTATCCGGTGCTTCATTCGCAAGAATACGGCAACAATTGGCAACTTCTGGGTCGACTTAACCCGATCAGTCCTCTATCTGCTGCTGCCCCTGGCGATCATTTGGGCATTGATATTTGCATCCCAGGGCGTGGTTCAAACCCTGGGCCCTTACGTCAACGCACAAACGCTTGACGGTGGTGTGCAGACTATCGCCGTCGGACCCACCGCCTCGCAGGATTCCATCAAAGTCCTGGGAACCAATGGAGGCGGTTTCTTCAATGCCAATTCAGCCCATCCTTACGAGAGTCCAACGCCTCTAACGGATTTTCTGCAGGTACTGGGGATGCTGCTGATAGCCGCCTCGCTTCCCTTCGCACTGGGGCACATTATCAATAACCCCAAACAGGGCCGGGCGATATTCGCGGCCATGCTGGTGCTTTACCTGATGGGTCTGAGCCTGGCCCTCTGGTCTGAGACCCGAGGAAACCCGTTTCTGGAAAAGATGGGCATAGCTGGAGGCGTGAACATGGAGGGCAAGGAAACGCGATTCGGAGTCGTCCCCTCGGTGCTCTTTGCCCAGTCTACTACCGTGACCTCAGACGGAGCCGTTGATAGCATGCATGACAGCATGATGCCTTTAACCGGACTCGTGTTTCTCTTCAATATGGCCATAGGCGAGGTGATCTTCGGTGGGGTGGGAGTCGGCCTCATAGGCATGCTCTTCTATGCTATCATGACCATGTTCCTGGCCGGACTGATGATCGGAAGAACTCCGGAGATCTTCGGCAAGAAACTTGAGCCCTTCGAGATGATAATGGCGGTGATAGGTATGCTGGGACCGGCTGTGATGGTGCTGATCCTGGCGGGAGTCGCCATAATTCTGCCGACGGGCCTGTCGAGCCTGAACAACGCTGGACCCCACGGTCTGTCAGAGATCCTCTATGCCTTCGCATCAGCCTGCGGCAATAATGGATCTGCATTCGCCGGGCTGAATGCGAACACCGTCTTCTACAACCTGGCGACAGCTCTGGGAATGATAGTAGGAAGATTTGCCACCATCCTCCCGGCCCTGGCAATAGCCGGTTCCCTGGCCCAGAAGAGGATAGTGCCTACAAGCGTTGCCACTCTGCCTATCGCCAGCCCGCTCTTCGTCATAATGCTGGCAGGGACCGTCATAATAGTAGGTGCTTTGACCTTCTTCCCGGTCTTTGTGCTGGGACCGATACTGGAACAGCTGCTCATGCAGGCAGGAAGGACCTTCTGAGGTGATCTAGATGAAGACCAACATGTCGAGCCTCTGGCAGTCAGCCCAGGTCTGGCAGGCTGTGAAGGATTCGGTTCCTAAGCTGGACCCGCGATCGCTCTGGAGAAATCCGGTGATGTTCGCGGTGGAGATCGGCGCAATACTGACGACCCTGATCACCTTACACGATATAATCTCTAAATTGAACTATGGATTTGATGCCCAAATCAGCATCTGGCTATGGTTCACCATACTATTTGCCAACTTTGCCGAGGCACTGGCGGAAGGACGGGGTCGAGCCCAGGCCGAAACCCTGCGCCAGGCCCGCAGCGAGGCTTCCGCTAGCAGGTTGCTTCCTGACGGCAGCACAGAGCAGGTGACAGCTCTGGTGCTTCGTAAGGGCGATTTGGTCCTGGTGGGAGACAACGATATCATTCCCAGCGATGGAGAGGTAGCAGAAGGAGTAGCCCTGGTGGACGAGTCGGCCATTACCGGCGAGTCCGCGCCCGTAGTCCGGGAGGCAGGAGGAAGCCTCTGCGGAGTGACTGGCGGCACAAGAGTCCTTTCCGGAAAGATCAAGATCCGCATCACGGCAGATCCAGGCGAGACCTTCCTCGATCAAATGATCGGCATGGTCGAGAGCGCCAAACGCCAGAAGACGCCCAATGAGCAGGCGCTGGAGATACTGCTGATTGGCCTGACGGGTCTGTTCCTGGTAGTAGTTGTCAGCCTCGAGGCTTTTGCCGGCTATATGGGCATGGTTGTGTCAGTGCCCGTTCTCGTTGCTCTTCTGGTCTGTTTGATGCCCACAACCATTGGCGGCCTTCTGCCTGCCATCGGCATTGCAGGAATGGATAGGCTGCTCCAGCATAACGTCATAGCTCTGAGCGGCAGGGCAGTTGAGGCTGCAGGAGATGTAGACGTCGTTCTAATGGACAAGACCGGCACCATCACCCTCGGCAACAGGATGGCCACGGAGTTCATCCCTGCGAGCGGCGTCAGCAACGAGGATCTTGCGGAGTCGGCTATGCTCTCCTCACTGGCCGACGAGACGCCCGAAGGTCGCAGCATTGTAGATCTTTGCAAGGAGACGCTGGGCGTGCGCGGCAGAGACATTCGAGCACCGGCTGGTTCATCGTTCATCCCCTTCAGCGCGGAGACGCGCATGAGCGGAATAGACTGGGACAGCCGAAAGATACGTAAAGGGTCACACGACGCCATAGAAGAGTATGTCAAGAATGAAGGTGGCGTCATGCCGGACGGCATCAAGACTGCTGTGGAAAGCATAGCCCGAGAAGGAGGCACCCCACTGGTGGTGGCGGAAGGCCCGAGAGTATTGGGAGCTATACGTTTGAAGGACGTGCTCAAAGAGAACATCAAGGAGCGTCTCTCTCATCTGCGCACTGTGGGCATACGGTCGGTCATGATCACGGGAGATAATCCCATGACGGCCGCAGCTATCGCCGCAGAAGCGGGAATTGACGACTTCATCGGTCAGGCTCGACCTGAGATGAAGCTGGAGTCCATTCGAAAATACCAGAAGGAAGGGCATCTTGTGGCGATGATAGGAGACGGCACGAACGATGCACCTGCTCTGGCCCAGGCAGACGTGGCTGTGGCCATGAACGCAGGCACCCAGGCTGCGCGTGAGGCTGCCAACATGATCGACCTCGACTCCAACCCTGCCAAGCTGCTGGACATAGTGGAGATAGGTAAGCAGATCCTGATCACCCGCGGTGCTCTTACCACCTTTAGCATGGCCAACGATGTCTCCAAGTACTTCGCCATATTGCCTGCCATATTTGCGGCGCAGTATCCCATGCTGAGCATCCTGAACATCATGCAGCTAACCACGCCTACCAGCGCGGTTCTCTCGGCGATCATCTTCAATGCCGTCGTCATCCCTCTGCTCATTCCGCTAGCATTGCGGGGCGTTAAGTACCGGCCGACGACAGCGACAGATCTGCTGCGCCGAAACCTCCTCCTCTACGGATTCGGTGGATTGATTGTGCCTTTCATCGGCATCAAACTGATTGACGTACTGGTAGTGATGCTACACCTGGAGTGAGGAAAATGAACAAGATTACAGATGATTTAAAGACTGCAATGCTGCTATTCATAGCGTTCTCTCTGCTCACGGGCCTGATCTATCCCCTCCTCATGACGGGCATAATCCAGATTGCTATGCCTGAGCCTGCAAGCGGGAGCTTGATCGTTGTGAATGGATCGGTCGTGGGCTCGGAGCTAATCGGTCAGAACTTCACAAGCCCGGGCTACTTCCATGGAAGACCATCGGCGGTAAACTACGCAGGCAATGGCTCGGGTGCCAGCAACTTTGGTCCGACTAGCAAAAAGCTCATGGAGCTGGTGAGTCAGAGAATTTCAGAGGTCAGAGCGGAAAACAACCTGTCCAGTAATGCAGCGGTGCCAAGTGAGCTGGTCCTTACCTCAGCCAGTGGCCTAGACCCGCACATAAGCGTGGAAGGAGCGATGCTTCAGGTGCCACGGGTGGCCGTCGCCCGGGGCATTCCTGAGTCTGAAGCAAAAGTGTTGGTCTATCAACATATTGAGCCTGCACAGTTTGGCATAATGGGCCAGGAGAGGGTGAACGTGCTCAATCTCAATCTGGCGCTGGACGAGCTAAATAGGGGCGGCCATTGATGGACAGGGAGTGTCGACCAAGTCCCGATTCTTTGCTGCGCAGGCTGAAGCGCGTTGAGCAGGAGGAAAAACTGGGCCGAGGAGCACTCAAAATCATCCTCGGCTCGGCTGCCGGCGTCGGCAAGACTTACCACATGCTGGAAGAGGCGCAGTCTCTCCGGAAGGACTGCGTGGATGTGGTGGCCGCGGTCGTCGAGACTCACGGACGGCCAGAGACCGAAGTTCTCCTGGAGGGTTTGGAGGTAATTCCTCGCCGCCACATAGAGCATGGTGGTGTCACCCTGGAAGAGCTGGACTTGGACGCGGTTTTGCAGCGCCATCCGGCTATAGCTCTGGTGGATGAGCTTGCTCATACCAATGCTCCGAGCTCACGCCATGATAAAAGGTACAAGGATGTCGAAGAGCTGCTGGAGGCGGGGGTCGATGTCTACACGACCCTGAATATCCAGCACATTGAGAGCCTGAACGATATCGTTTATCAGATTACAGGCGTGAAGGTTCGGGAGACCTTGCCGGACAGGATAGTGGAGCTGGCAGAGGAGATCGAAGTTGTGGACCTGCCACCGGAAGAGCTTCTTCAGCGGTTAAAGGACGGTAAGGTGTATATCCCTCACAAGGCCGAGCAAGCCATGCAGCGCTTCTTTCGCAAGGGCAACCTGTTGGGGCTGCGGGAGATGGCGCTGAGGTATGCAGCCCGCAAGGTGGACGAAGATATGCGCTCCTACATGCAGGGCCACGGCATCATTGGACCATGGCCCGCAGGTTCGAGGCTGCTGGTATGCATCAGCACCAGTCCCCTCTCTGAACGCCTGATTCGAACGGGTCAGAGCATGGCTGCCGACCTGGACGCGGAATGGTTTGCAGTCTATGTGGAGTCCCCTCAGGAGGCCCCATCAACAGAAGCCGCCAAGGACCAGTTGTCACGTAATCTGAGACTGGCAAGGGAACTTGGTGCCAGGGTAGAGGTCCTGATAGCGCAAAATATTGCGGAGGAGATACACGGCTTCGCCCGAGAGCATAATGTCACCCTTATAGTCGTCGGCCTTCCCCGCCGCAGCCTGTGGAACAGGTGGCTGCGGGGGTCCGTGGTCAACGATGTCATAAGCCAGAGCGGACAGATTCATGTACTGGTCATAGGCGGGACCGAGATCGATCCGAAAAAAGAAGTGGACACCGCCCACGCGGTCAGCGGAAGCTGGCAGCCGTTCTATGGCAGCCTGGCGAGTGTGGCGGCGACAGTGGGTTTTTGCTGGATATTTCAACAATGGCTGGGTCTCATCAACATTGCCATGGTTCTATTGCTGCCCGTAGTTTACAGCGGAATGGCCTGGGGCAGACGATCCGGCTGGGTGGCATCGCTTTTGGCCGTGGTGTCTTTGGATTTCTTCTTTGTCCCGCCTGGGTTTAATCTTGCCATTGAAGACATTCGCTATCTTCCCATGTTTGGCGTGTTCTTCATCGTAGGAATTGTGACCAGCTTCCTGGCGGATCTGGTCAGGTGGCAAGGAGAGAGCGCCCATCAGAGGGAGCGTTTTGTCTCCGCCCTCTATTCCTTCAGTCGTGACCTGATGGCCACTGGGAACCTGGAAGAGCTTCTTCGCTATGCTGCCAAAGAGATTGCAGAGGCTTTTGAATGCGAGGTTATGATCTTGCTGCCGGATGAAAATGGAAGTTTGTCGGTTCGATCGCAAATAGGTGAACACATGATCTTCGACGAGAGAACTCTGGGCGTGGCAACGTGGGTTTTTCAACATGCAAAGCCTGCAGGTCACGGCACTGAGACTCTATCGTCAGCGACATTTTCTTATCTTCCCATGAGGACAAAAGAGGTGACAGTCGGAGTCCTCGGCGTTGGACTCAGCAAGGCCGATCAACTTCTGCTGCCGGAACAGAGGCGGCTGTTAGAGGCATTCGCAAATATACTGGCGCTGGCATTGTTCAGGTCCAAGGGTTCTTCTTAGGAGGGAAGAATTCTTAGGTCTCATTTCCTTTGTTGATTGATTCTGTCATCCCAAAAAGTAGCATCGAAGTCTCAAAAGAGCTGCCGCAGGGTCCGTTGCTAATACACGGTCACCCTTTTCACTCCCTCGATCTCCATAAGCAGCCCCACCAGCTCTCCGGGAATCTTGCCCTCCGTGATAATAGTAAGTTTGGGGCTCTCCACAAAATATGGGTCATCCGATACGGCCTGGCGGATGGAGAGGCCAAACCCGGCCACTGCGCTGGCCACGTCTCCCAGAAGGCCCGTCTTCGCGGCATCAACCGGCGTAATCTCAATGACTCCCAAGCCCAAAATGGGTGCCACATCGCCTAGAAAAGTGATGGAATGCACATTCTTGAAGACCTTCCGGAGAGCTTCATCCTCGCGGATAGCCTGGGCCGTGGTGTCCACCACCCTGCGGTCCACATCCAGCTCTCTGGCGATCTGAGCGTGTGGGATTTCTATATGACCCGATACAACGCGAGCCTCATCGTTGATCTGGAAGCCTCTTTGCAGGATGAGTCGGATGACCTTCTCCTGAGCCGGAAACCTCTTGAACTTGTTTAGAATATCCTGCCACATGTTGCTCTATCGCCAATTCACTTAGAAGTACAAAAGGCCTTCCTTTCAGGAGAACATCTCTTTGGGAGGCTGCCTGTATTCCTTCCGGGCTTTGGGAATGGTCTCCTCCAGATGCCTTTGCGTGATGTTGCTCTCTTCCATGATGGCGTGATGGAGCGCTGCCTTCAGAACTTTTTCCACAAGGTCTCGCCCCGAGAAGCCTTCCGTCTGCCGGGCGATCTCTCGCAAGCTAACATTCTCCAGCTCCAGGGGCAAAGTCGCAGCATTTTTCTCCAAAAGCTTTAGCCGCTCTTCGAGATTGGGCAGCTTGAACTCAATCTCCTCCTCGAACCTGGATCGAACGGATGCATCCAGAACCTCGATCTGGTTAGTGGCGGCGATGGTGCAGACACCGAGCCGGTTCGAAATTCCATCCATCTCTGTAAGCAGCGAGTTCACAATTTCCGAGACGTCGCCTCTCAGATCCTGATACCTCCGGTCGAGAGCAATGGCGTCCAGCTCATCGATGAAGATGATGCAGGGTGCCATCTCCTCCGCCTTATCGTAAAGGTTGTGAATCTGCCTGGCTCCCTCACCCACGAACTCGCCGATCAGGCTGGTGGACTTCACTGCGAGCATCGGCACGCCTGCCTCGGCTGAGAGGGCTTTGGCGATCATAGTCTTTCCTGTGCCCGAAACACCGTAAAACAGAATGTTGCGCGGAGCCCAGCGTCCGAACTTCTCCGGATCCTGCAGGAACTTTTCTACTATCTTGACCTTGCGTTTGGCGGTCTCCTGGCCGATGACATCATCAAAGCTGACGTCAAACTTCATCTTATTCTTGGGCTCGGCCTTCTGTTCCACCTTGATGGTGGTTTCCGTTCCCACGACGGAGTGCCTGGGGTGCACCTTTACCACCTGAAAGGCGAAGTCCGGATAGAGCCTGCGGTCAAATAGATAACAACCAGGCTTTAGCGCCTCCCCATACCACTGCTCCTGGGCATAAAGCTCGAAGAGCTTGGGATCGGAGACTACTGGATGTTCCTGAAAAATGCTCTTCAAAGGGTAGCCCGCCGGCCGCAAGAGCACAAATCTTGCGCCTACTGCCTTTCTTCTCCCCGGCTTTGCCCCCTGGGCCTTGGTCTGGCTCTTTTGGATAGATCGCACGATAGAAATCTTGCAGTCAAAGATAGTTAAATGTATTGGCCTGCTCAACGGAGCACTGATATCGTATCTGACCCGGACATTGGATTGCCCTGCCGCATTGCCGGTTCGAAATCGATCCGAGCAAGAAGTAAATGAATCGAGGGAACAACTCCATAAGCCGGAACCGAAAGCTCCAGAGATACGGTTCAGTCGTCTCCGGGCAATGTGTTCCGATAGTAATTAATATTACCTCTTACAAGCAGTAGCGCAAATGTAGTAGGAGGATCTTCATGGCAGGCAGTAATGGCGTGGCAATTGGTATGATGGTTATAGGCTTTGTAATTCTGTTCTTAGTGCCCCTCTTCTTCTTAACTACCCTCTTCTAGGGTTTAAGAAGCCGATCGGCCACTTTTTTTAGATTATCTTTTGTTTAGCTTTGCCGATAATTATAGTGCAATTGCTGCAATATGATTTGTCATAATTCAATATGATTTACAATAAATTAGCATTATTGCCTTAACAATACGATTTGATTCTATCCTGTGTCTCTTTACTCTTTAAATTTCTCAAGAATCAACAAATCTTTATAGACGTGTTACCAAATATGACTACAGAAAACGCAATGTGCTTCGAATTGTAGGTCTTTGGTGGTAGGGTTGAAGGGATACAAAGTCATTATATTGATGCTATTGATCTTGTATTCCCCAGTCTGCCGGGCCTCGGAAGAGAACGATCTATGGTTGCTCCTATCCAGCTATGAGGATATAGGCATCACGACAAAGGATCTGGCATTTTTTCTCGTGACGCATGGATACAATGCAGAACCCGCCTCCAATCAGTCCTATGTTACCGTCAAGCTGAAAGGCGGAAATGAAGTCTATATCACACCAAATGGTGCCTCGCCAAGGTTGGGAGATCTATGGATGACCCCTCCTACCACCGAGACAGGCCCTATAAAGGTGATATCCAACGACGCCATCCGGATCAATATCACTTATGCGCAGACAAGTGATACCGAGTTCATAAAGACTATCAGCAGATATACCATATTTCCCGTGACTCCTTTGGGAATGTGCTACGACGGTTCTCAAAAGCTGGAAAATGCTTACAAGAGCTTGGGTGATAAAGTGATCTTCCTGTATGACCCAAGCGGATTTGCTTCCCAGGGCCATATCTGGGTTGCTGTGGAGGATAAAGCCCATCCCGATACCTGGCTCGCAGTGGATAGCTACTATGGGGCAATGACAGATCCGGAGTACTATACGGCGCCCTACAGCTTCACTGATTTCAAGTACCTTGATTCTATCAATCCTAAATGGAGATTGGCTTAGTTTGGCTCCTAGAATGTCAGTCGGTGTCCTGCCGCTTGTAAATATTTAAAAATAAAAAAACTATTTAAGTAAAGCGCCCCAAGTGTCACCAGAAACTTAAAATGTCAGATAGACTAAATACGAAAGGTGTTGTGGGAAATCATTATAGCGACTTTGGCAACGGCAAGGAAGGCCGCACTGATGGAGACGGCAAATGGCATCTGCCTATCCGTCAATGCTGCATCAGGCGGCTCGAGCATAGTCAAATATCCCATATTGGAGTGGCACATGCCATGAGGCACCGTCTTAAGGAAATATGCAGCTTGAAATTATTCCGCTTGAAATTATGTAGCTTTAAGCCTCTCGCAGGATATACCGCTATGATGCCATTAAGAACTCATAAGTTGCCGCCCTTTTGGCTCTGGATTTGCCTTATTGCCGTCTTCATGCTGGCAGTGACCGCGCAGGCATCGATCGTTACCTTGAACCCTGGCCAGAGCATTCAGGAGGCAATTGATGCCGCCTCTCCTGGGGACATTATTCAGATCAGCCCTGGAGTCTATAATGAAAGCATCAATATAACCAAAAGCCTAGCCTTGCGAGGCGTAATGGGTGAGGATCGGCCGATATTGAACTCCGGCGGTCATTTTAGCGTGGTTAGCATTCTGGCCGATAACACCGGGCTGGAAGGCTTAAAGTTGACTGGTGCCGATAATGGGACCATGTCCGGGATCAGGGTGATGTCCCGGAATAATATAATTGCAAACAATACTGTTCAGAACAATAGTTATGGCATTTATGTGGCCTCCGGCAACAATACCATAGACTCCAATGAGGTGAATGGGAACTATCTAGGCGGCATTATTCTCCTCTCCGCGGCAAGAAACAGGGTCATGGATAACCAGGTTTATGAGAACAACGATGCTGGCATTATGCTCATCCGGTCTGGAAATAACTCGCTGGCAGGAAACAATGCGAGCGACAATTTGGGCGCAGGAATCAAGCTCTTCCAATCCCTGGACAACATTGTGGAAAAAAATATACTGATCACCAACGACTACGGCATCGTCCTTTCTGTTGCTGATCATAACTGGATAGTGAATAACTCCGCCATCAATAACGATTACGGCATTTATCCATACCTCTCCAAAGGCAACGTGATCTCCAATAACATTGCCTACAAGAACGACTATGCCATCTATCTTTGGGATTCAACAGATAACATTATCAAGGAAAACGACCTGGGGAATAATGATGGTAGCGGAATAACGCTCTTCTTTTCCCATGAAAATAGCTTCCTCGATAATATTGCCGGTTTCAATAAGCAGTACGGAATTCATCTCATATCCTCAAATAATAACCGTATCTTGAGGAATCGCTTCAGCAATATCACTGCCGGAAGCGGTGTATTCTTTGAGGAATCCATCCAGAACAACTTCACCGGGAATACAGTAGATGACAATTTTGATCAAGGAATACAGCTTGAGAATTCAAGCCGAAATAACCTTGCAAACAATACCATCCGTCAAAACCCTGTGGGCATAGTGATATCTGGGATAAGCGAAGAGAATTTGCTCGGGGGGAATCTGGTGAGCGGAGGAGATACCGGTATAATGCTAAAGGAGTCGCGCAACAATACGCTCAAAGAAAACCACCTCCTCAAAACCGTTATTCATGGCATATATCTCAACTCGTCTATGAAGAACGATCTCCTTCGAAATGATATAACCAATTGCCCTGAGGGCATATTCCTGGAGAACGGCCAGAAGAATAATCTTTCCGGCAATCGATTACAGGGCGTCAAGAATGGCATTATCGTTCAGGCTTCGAGCCAAAACGAGATTGGGGAAAACATCATAATTCGCAGCCTGCTCGGCATAAAGCTAGACCGGTCTCTCAATAACCGCCTGCAATCCAACGAGCTTTCGGAAGATGATAACGGAATCCTCATCACCAGCTCCGTGCAGACCGAGCTGGCCGGGAACACAGTTCAATGCAAGGATGCAGGTCTTGATCTCGTCAGCTGCACGAAATGCAATATCACCGATAATATCGCTCGCAACTGCCGGCAGGGAATAAGACTTATCGATTGCAGCCATAACAGGATTTTCCTCAACAATCTCAGCAAATGCCAGAAGGGCCTTTATCTGGACGAAGGAGTATATCCCCAGAAATCCAGCAATAACGAGATCTATCTCAATAGCTTCTATGGCAATGGGCAGGATGTCTACTCATTCCTCTCAGAAAACACCTGGAGCTCTAATGCGGCACTGCAATATCAATACCATTCAAAGGCTTTCCACAGTCGCCTTGGAAACTACTGGAACAACGGTCGGATGAGAGACGACAACGGTGATGGCATCAGTGACCTAGCTCATAGCATAGGCTCGGAGGAGGATGGATATCCTTTGATGGGCCCACCACTTCTGTATAATGTCGATCTATGAAACCTTGACCCGGCGCCTTCAAATAATGCCACCCAATAAAAAATCAAATAAAAAATGCAGACGGAAAGGTCTTCCGCTGCCGCAGGCAAAAAGAGCCCGAGAGGCGCTCCATTTCGCAAGGATTCCCGTCCCTGGGCTCCTGATTCCCGGGTCTATGTCTTCTGCTTCTTGATTCTCGTGTAGTGCCTGTACATGATGCCCAGAGCATCGGCCGCCTGCTCGGGAGTGGAGAAGACCGGGATGCCTGCTTTCTCCATTTTGATGACGCCAGGCATTGCGAACTCCTTTCCCGCCACGCAGGCAATGATGGGTTTTCCCTTGTAGTCGATGCTCTTCAGGGTATCCGGGTAGCTCTCCAGAATCTCAGCCTGAAGAATCACGATGAAACTGCCCACGTCGCTGCTATCCACACCGATCTCAATGGTCCTCTTCACCGTCTCAGCATCCTGGCTGAAGGTGTAATCCACGGGATTCATGCCGCAGACATAATCCGGCAGCAGCTTCTTCAGTCTCAGCTTGAGGTGCGGCTCAAGCTCAGCGAGCCGCATGCCGTTGTCGGTGATGGCATCGGCAGCAATGACTCCCAGGGAGCCGGCATAGGTTATTATGAATACGCCTTCTCGGTCGGGAAAGGGCTGCTTGGAGATGGCGCGGGCCAGGTTGAACATGTGTTCGTAATCGCGGGCTCTGATAATGCCCGACTGACGGAAGGCGGCGCTGAAAATCCGGTCGTTGCCTGCCAAAGATGCAGTATGTGACGCGACTGCCTTCTTGCCGGCATCGGTGCGGCCGGACTTGAGCACCACCACCGGCTTATCCAATGTGATGCGGCGGGCCTCGTCAATGAAACGCCGCCCTCCTTTCACCGACTCGAGATACATGCAGATGACATTGATGTTCTCGTCCTTGCTCACCGCCTCCATGATATCGGTCTCGTTGATGTCCAGCTTGTTCCCGATGGTGGCGATGATGCCGAAGTCCATTATTTGGCGCAGCCCCCAGAGCATTCCTGCGGCGCAGACTCCAGCTTGAGAGACAAGGCCGATACTGCCCGTGCTGAGGGCATCGACAATGCCAATGGATTGGACCATACTACAATGGGTATTGATGATGCCGGAACAGTTGGGGCCCAGCAGCCGAACACCGTATCTATCTGCGATCTCTTTCATCCGCAGCTCTATCTTCTGGCCTTCCGGACCAAGCTCTGCAAAACCTGCGGACTCAACCACAATGTAGCGCACACCGCACTGGCAGCACTCTTCAACGACATCCGGCGTCACACCCGCAGAGACCAGGATGATGGCCACGTCAACTGGTTCCGGCACAGCGCTGATGCATGGATATGCCTTGAGGCCTTGAATCTCGTCTGCCTTGGGATTGATTGGATAAAGCATACCTCTGAAGTTGTGGCTGACAAGATTGGTGAAGACGTTCCAGCCCAATTTTCCGGGAGTCCCGGAGGCGCCGATGACGGCGATACTCTTCGGATAAAAGAGGTCGTGAAGATCCCGGCTGACCAAAGCGGGGGGCGAAGGCCGCGGCTCGCCCAGAATTATGCGGGCGTCAACCGCCATGTAGCCGTCCGGATAGAGGAATACGGGATTCAAGTCCATTTCCGCGATATCGGGATTCTTCATCACATAGTCCGATACTCGCATCAGCAAATCTATAAGCCCCTTGATATCGACAGAGTGGCCGCGATACCCTTTCAAGAGAGCATAGCCTTTGATCTCCTCTATCATATCCTGTGCATCCGACTCGGTGATGGGAATGGACCGGAAGGATACGTCCATAAGAACCTCAACGAATACGCCACCCAGACCAAACATCAACATCGGCCCGAATGTGGCATCATTCGTGACTCCCACGATGACCTCTAATCCCGGCCGGGCCATTTTCTGCACGGAGATGCCTTCCACCTTTTTGCCCGGAAATGCTCGAACAATATCCCGAAAGGCTCTTCGCACCTCATCTGCATCCTTCAAGTTGAGCTTGACTCCGCCTGCATCGGATTTATGAACTACATCCGGGGAGAGCACCTTCAAGGCCACGGGAGACGCAAGCGACATGAATATCTCTGCGGCCTCATCCTCCGTCCTTGCCACTATGGATTTAGCCGTGGTAATCCCGAGGCTCTCCAGAATGGCTTTGCTCTCATGCTCCATCAGATAAGTCCTGCCGACCGCCTTCGCCTGATCTATAATCTCTTTAGATAGCTCTGTCATTTTGACCTCCGGATCGAACCGACTCCATTTTGCACTTTGAATTCCGGAACTTGGGTGCCGTAAGCGCGCCCGAATTCCGAATTTTTTTCATTATTTCTGCAATTTCAGTGGAAAGCAGTTCCCTGTCATGATGTTGATAAACATTTTGCACCAAACCGGCCTCTTATCTACCGTATTGATCTTTGGAAGCGATGAACTTATCTCAGATAAAAACCAGTATATTCACATGGATAAGGAAATCGTCCAGGTCATCCTTGAGAAGGAGCTCTCCGTCAAAAATCCCCTTTTGATAGAGGGATTCCCGGGAATTGGCCTGGTAGGGAATATCGCCAGCCAGTACATCGTCAACGAACTCAAAATGACCTATCTCGGAGCCATGAGCTCCAGATACTTCCCGCCCCTGGCAGTTCTCTTGGGCGGAGTGGTGAATATGCCCGTTCGCATCTACGAGGATGCGGGCAAAGGCATAGTGGTTCTCACAGCCGACATTCCTGTACATCCCCTGGCCTCTTATGAGATTGGAAGGGAGATAGTATCCTGGGCCGAGTCCATAAATGTTCGAGAGATGGTCTGCCTGGCAGGCATAACGGTGATGGACGACCAGCACAGGGTCTTTGGCGCAGTAAGCAAATCGGATTTGCTCGATAAGATAAGAGATAAGGTAGAGATCTTTGATATGGGGACAATCACAGGCATCACAGGCAGCATTATGAACGAATGCCGCATGAAGAATCTCTCTGCCGTCTGCCTCTTGGGTGAGACGGCGTCCCCCGAGCCGGATCCGAGAGCTGCAATTGCTGCTATTGAGACTCTCAACAAAATTTATGATTTAGGCGTGAGCACTGCGAAGTTGACCGAGCAGGCGGATGAGATCGAGGTGCAGATGGCTCAACTAGCTCAGCAGATGAAAGCCGTCACACCCGAAGAACAGCAATCTCAGATGCCCAAAGAGTTCCCCATGTACGGGTGATGCCAATGATCTACACAGCACTAACGGGATTAGCAAGACACGTGATGAAGGAACTGCTCGCTGCCAGAGTCAGGACCGTGGAGATTCGGAGCCCCAATAACTTCCTGGCGCTTTTGGCCGTCCAGCCGGGTGATCGGATTTTTCTTACAGAAGCCAGCGCTCCGGATATAGTTCCAGGCACAAGTGGCCTCATCACCAGCATAAAAGCACTGCAGATTATTACCCACCGGACAATTCAATCCAGCGAGGATTACTATGAAGAGAGTGAATCTCAGGCGGCTAGACTGCAACTCCAGATGGTGGGAGTAGGTCGGGTAAGAAGGATTGCCTCCATTGAACCGGGAACGCCTCTTACCCTGGATGTGGATGAGGTGAGATACTGCGACGCACGCTAGTGCGCCTTTTTCTTCATCGAGACTTTTTGAGATTTTAGCCTAAAATCGATTTGCTGTTCGCCATGAAGGTTCTCCTCGTCACAGGAAGGCTGGCTCTTGACCAGGTCAGGGCAACAGCCCCAGGGTCAGATGTGCTGGTGTTGGATGTGGATGTAGCGGCGTTCATCACCCCGGAGATGCTTTGCCGGGCGAAACCTGATGGTTACGATCTCATCCTGATTCCTGGGGCCATAACCGCTGATTTCCGGGAGGCGGAACGGAGGCTCAAGGCCAAGATTCGCCTGGGGCCCAAGCACGCCGCGGACTTGGGCTTTGTTCTTCGACACCTGGGTGAATTTGAGCTCTCTTCCCGTATCCCTGCGTGCGTCTTGATGGATGGCGAGAATCGATCGGAGGCCCAGGCCCGGGCGGAGCGGCTGGAGGAGGCGGCCACCGGTCGAATAACCCTCAAGGGGGTCAAGATCGGCGGCAACTCCCGCATGAAGGTTCTGGCCGAAGTTGTCGATGCTACGCGATTTGGTGCCGAAGATCTGATCGCAAGAGTACGCTATTTCGAGGCTCAAGGCGCAGACCTGATCGACCTGGGGGTCCCTCTGGATGCCGGTATGTCAGATGTCACGGCGGCATTGAACGCTGCCAAGAGTGCCACAAGTCTTCCGGTAAGCGTGGATACAGTCGTCCCCGACTTGATTCTGGCCGGGCTTCATGCCGGGGCTGACCTGATCTTGAGCCTGAACGGCGATAATCTTCCCCACGTAGGCGAGGCCGTTGCTGCCGCAGGTGTTCCGGCCGTGGTCATTCCGGGACCCGGGCCTGTCTCTCTGGAGGAGAACCTGGACAAGGCTCTGGGGTACGGAATAAGTGTTATAGCCGATCCGGTTCTCGATCCTCCCGCCCTGGGGCTGGCCTCGTCGCTGCATGAGTACATTCTATTTCGAGAGGCTCACCCGCATATTCCACTCTTCTTTGGCGTGGGCAATGTCACTGAGCTGCTGGATGCCGATTGCACTGGGGCCAATGCCCTGCTCGCAGCACTGGGGGCGGAGATGGGGGCATCTCTGCTCTTCACACCTGAGTACAGCGCGAAAACCAGAGGTAGCGTGCATGAACTTGGCATAGCCGCGCGAATGATGGGTCTTGCCCAATGGCGCCATACGCCGCCAAAAGACCTGGGCCTGGACCTTCTGGTCTTGAAGGAGAAGAGGCGCCTTCCTCTGGAGCCTATGCCTGAGGTGTTTGTGGAAGCCGAAAATAGGCACAAATACGAACCGGACAATGCCGGTAGCTTCAGAATAACCCTTTCCCGGGATATGATCCTGGCCGGAAACGGCAGCATAACTGTCGCGGGAGGCATCGCCCGTGATATCCTGAATACGCTCATCAATATGGGATTGGTTACGCGTCTGGATCATGCCGGCTACCTGGGTCGCGAGCTGGAGAAGGCGGAGATTGCCCTTGCCTTGAAACGCAGCTATAATCAGGATGAACCCCTCTGGCCCTCAGAGAAAAGTTAAATAATAATAGTCTTGTAAGGGATGCGGATGAATCAGAAGGCTTTCGCTATCTTCGTAGGCGCTATTATGGTAATCTCCGCCTTTGCAGGTTTCGTGCTCAGGGGCAGCGACCAGAATTCGACTATCGTTGTATCTAACTCCAATTCCTTGCAGACCTTCGGGGTGCAGGGCAACCTGGTGGACAGGAATTTCGAAGGATTGCAAGATGTCCTGGAGATGTCGCCAGAGAGCACTATGATGGCGTATTGGATCAACCTGACCCCCTCGCAGGATCTGACGGATGCAGCAAAGGCCGCATTTCCAGGGTCTCTCGGCTTGACCTACGGAAGCCAGATCTATTCCACTAAGATCGAAAAGCTGGCTTATGTCTATTTCAATAAAACGTCGCTGGAATTCCACTGGATTCAGCCCTTCAAAGTGGGCTACAATGGGCTTGTCATACCATATGAAGGCTACATGATGATCCCAGCAGGCTCTGAATATACGATGGTTATGGGCAAGCCGGTTCTCTTCGGCACGCAAGACGCCGCAAAGCAAGTCATAGATGTGATCGCGGGCGGCCTGTCCGCAGGAAACTTCACGCTTATTGACGACCATCAAGCTGACCTGCAGGTGGAGGCTCTGGGCCGTGGGGGCGCGAGCATGCCCCTCTCAGGCGGATACAAGGAGTTTTACCTGGGTGTAAGCGTCTCAAAGGATCAGGCCAACGGCTTTGATCTCTACGCCAAGTATCTTCTGCCATCAGGAAGTGTGAACCAGAAGGTGCTGGATCTCGCCGGAAAGAATAGTCTAAACTATACTACGAAAGGCACTGACTCAGAACTATCTGGATTTATAGCTAAGGAGAAGCTAACTAATGTGCTGGTGGGTCTTCTCAAACCCTAGCGCAACCTTTTTACATGTGGAGCTTCAGGCTGATCTGAAAGGTCTAATCTGAAAAGGCGCTTTTGCGATGAATGATGATGGGCGTGTTTTGGCCCGGAAGGAGAATTAAATTATGGCAAGACCAATATATGTGCGGTTTGATGTTCCAGCTGAGCTGGCTACGAAGTCTCTAGAGGCCCTCGAGCTGGCTCGTGATACTGGCAGAATAAAGAAGGGGACAAACGAAGCCACTAAGGCCATCGAGCGCGGTGTGGCCCGTCTGGTAATCGTCGGCGAAGATGTTCAGCCCCCTGAGATTGTGGCTCATATTCCAGCTCTTTGCGAAGAGAAGAAGACACCCTATATCTATGTCAAGAAGCAGAGCGAGCTTGGAGCTGCCGCCGGCTTAGGCGTAAAGAGCGCGGCTGCGGCCATCGTGGAGCCAGGAAAAGGAAAAGAACTGTTGGATGAAATCGTCCAAAAAATCGCAGCTCTCAAGTAGGTGATATCCGATGGAGGATGAAAACGGCATACCGGCAGAGGTCATCGAGGTCATCGGCGTCACTGGCATGCATGGCGAGGCTATGCAGATCAAGTGCCGTATCCTGGAAGGCAATAATAAGGGCCGCATTATCACCAGGAACAGCATGGGCCCCATTCGCATCGGCGATGTTCTGATGCTGCTGGAGACTGCCAGAGAAGCTAAGAAGCTTACCAGCAGGTGATGGAAGATGGAAGCAAGAAAGTGTACCTTCTGTAGCAAGACCATCGAGCCGGGCACCGGCAAGCTCTATGCTAAAAAAGACGGAACCGTCTTTTACTTCTGCTCAGCCAAGTGCGAGAATAACGTTGCCCTCGGCCGAGTAACAAGGAGAATCAAGTGGGCCAGAAAGGGGGCATAAGGCCTGGCTGAGAACGAGAGAACCTTCGTCATGGTAAAGCCAGATGGAGTGCAGCGTGGATTGGTGGGCAATATACTGCAGCGCATCGAGGAGAAAGGCTTCAAGATTGTGGCTATGAAGCTGACCCGGATGCCTGTGGAGAAGGCCAAAGAGCACTACGTTGAACATGTGGGCAAGAAGTTCTACCAGGATCTGGTGGATTTCATTACCTCTGGACCCTCGGTCTCCCTGGTGGTCGAAGGACGGGGCGCAATTGCGGCCATGAGGAAGATGAACGGAGCTACCAATCCGGTGGATGCCACTCCAGGAACCATTCGAGGTGACCTGGGAATCGAAACCGGACGAAATGTCGTGCACGGCTCAGATTCAGCCGCGTCCGCAGCTCGCGAGATAGCTCTCCACTTTGACGCCTCGGAACTTGTGTGCTTCAGGCGAATCGACGAAGAATGGCTCTATGAGTGAGTTCTGGCTGAAAGCATTTCTGCCTCCCTCTCATGGGAGCCTTTAAGTTCTCAAAAAATAAACCCATTTTTTAGAGTCACTTTCCCGAGAAGCGATCTGTATGCAACCGAAGTCCAAAAAGGCCAGCAAATCGAAGGGCAATGAATCCAGCCTCAGAACACCCATCGTGGTGGTGATGGGGCATGTGGACCACGGCAAGACCACACTCCTGGATAAGATTAGGGGAACGGCTGTTGCCAAGGGTGAGGCCGGGCTTATCACCCAGCACATCGGAGCTACTGAGGTCCCCCTGAATGTCATCCAGGATTTCTGCGGGTCGCACTTTGGAAATGAGATGCAGATTCCGGGACTGCTATTCATCGATACGCCGGGACACCATGCATTCACCTCCATGCGCAGTCGGGGCGGCTCCCTGGCCGATCTGGCGGTGCTGATCGTAGACATAAATGAGGGTTTTCAGCCCCAGACCATCGAGTCACTGAGCATTCTCAAGCGCTACAAGACCCCCTTCGTCGTCGCAGCCAACAAGATGGATCGAATCGGCGGCTGGCATCCTACTGCCAACGCTCCGTTTGCCACAAGCCTGAAAGCGCAAAATGAGAGAGTCACAGAGGTGCTTGACACCAGGCTTTACGAACTGGTGGGAGAGCTCTACAAATATGGATTCGACGGGGACAGGTACGATCGGATCGGAGATTTTACCAGAACTGTGGGAATCGTCCCCATCAGTGCCGTCACTGGCGAGGGCGTGCCCGATCTTCTCATGATCTTGGCGGGACTTGCCCAGAGGTTCTTGAAGGATAATCTGAAGCTCACGGCCACGGGGCCTGGCGTGGGCACAATTCTAGAGGTCAAGGAGGAAAAGGGGCTGGGCGTGACATTAGATGTCATCCTCTACAACGGAGAGTTCAACTCCGGAGATACGGTAATTGTTGGCACGGCCCACGAGCCGGTGGTAACAAAAATAAGAGCCCTGCTCAAGCCCAAACCGCTGGCTGAGATCCGGAGCGAAGAGCGATTTTTGCCGGTGAAGCATGTTGCTGCAGCCTCTGGAGTCAAAATATCGGCGCCAAAGATCGAGAATGCCCTGGCAGGATCGACCATTCGAGTGGTCTCTTCCCCGGAAGAGGTTGAGGCTCTATCCATGGAATTGAAATCGGAGCTGGAAGCAGTGAGGATTGACACTGAGAACGAAGGTGTGATTCTCAAATCTGATACCCTCGGATCGCTGGAGGCTCTGGTAGGCGAGCTGAAGGCTAGAAAAATACCAATACACTTTGCTGATGTTGGGCCCATATCAAGAAGGGATGTAATTAAGGCCGCTGCCATCAATGATCCTCTGCTTTCGGCAGTCATGGGTTTCAATGTAGATATCCTGCCCGATGCCATCACTGAGATCCAAAAGACCAACGTGCCCGTCTTTTCCAGCGAGATCATCTATTCCATCATTGAGAACTATGAGAAGTGGGTCGAAGACCAAAAGATGAAGATAGAACAAGAGCGCCTGGAAGCCGTCATCAGGCCGGGTGCTGTGCGAATTTTGCCGGACTGCGTCTTCCGCCAGTCCAAGCCGGCTGTGGTAGGCGTCCAGGTCATCGGTGGGATAGTAAGGACTCAGGTCAATCTCATGCGAGAGGATGGTGCCAATGTGGGCGTGGTAAAGGGAATCCAGGCTCATAATGAGAACCAGGGATCGGCAACCGTCGGCCAGGAAGTCGCCATATCCATCGACGGCCCCACGGTGGGGCGCCAGATCCATGAGGGCGATATCCTTTATGTCAATATTCCTGAAAAGCACGCCCGCATCGTAGAGATGGAGCTGAAGCCGAAGCTCGCCGAGGATGAGCGCGAGGTGCTGGAGGATTTCCTGGAGATCAAGCGCAAGAAAGACCCCTTCTGGGGAAGGTAACCGATCAACATGCATCAAAATGGATCACGAGCGTTTCAAATGATCTGTTCTGAAATCGGAAAATAATCATGCCATTAAACGATATCATGATTCCTCTGCTGGCCGTGGGCCTTGCCGAGATGGGAGATAAGACTCAGCTTTCCGTTCTTCTCCTCTCCTCACGGACACGGGAGTATGCGCAACTGCTGGCCGGCATCATGCTCGCGTTTCTGTTGGCAGACGGATTTGCCATCCTGGTGGGCTCTTGGGTAACCAACGTCATTCCCGTCCATCTGGTGAAATTGGTATCCGGCGCAGTGTTCATTCTCTTTGGCGTGATGATCTTGAGGGGCGACAAAGAGCAGGAAGAGGAGGGCAGCCTATCTCCCAGGAACGCTTTTGTATCCGGTTTTTCCATGATCTTCCTCTCGGAATGGGGGGATAAGACCCAAATCGCCTCCGCCCTTTTTGCCACGGAGTACGATCCCCTCTTGGTTTTCGTCGGAGTCATGACGGCTCTCTTGATCTTATCGGCGATGGCGATCTACCTGGGCAAGCTCCTCTCGAGCAGGATCGATAGAAAGCAAATCACCAGGATTGCAGGAGTCGTTTTCCTGCTGATCGGCCTCTCATTTATGCTCTCTGCCGTCATGTCGTCTGCGTTTGCCGACATGATCTAGAAAAAGACACGGCATTTGCAGAGAAAAGTTCTTGTAGCAGGGGAATGCTATTTCAGAAGGAACTGCTCCCGGCAGAGAGTATGATAATTCGTAAAAAAAGAGAAATAGTATAAGGGAAAAAGCTGGTAGTATTCTTTGGAGGATAAAAATTTTGATTAGCCACGAGGCAATGTTATGGGTTGTTTTTGCGGCTGTAATTTTGATCCTTTTTGCTTTGGATCTTGGTGTTTTTCATAAAAAATCTCATGAAGTTGGCATCAAAGAGGCCCTGACCTGGAGCGGCATCTGGCTGATAGTCGCAATTGCCTTCAACCTGCTCATCTATTTCTGGATGGGTACGGAGCGTGCCATCGAATTTGCAGCAGGCTACCTGGTGGAAAGAACCCTCAGCTTCGACAACCTTTTTGTCTTCCTGCTCATATTCTCCTATTTCAAGGTGCCAAGTATTTACCAGTACAAAATTCTTTTCTGGGGCATAATAGCGGCCCTGGTCATGCGAGGCGCATTCATAATTGCCGGCATCGAGCTGATGGACAAGTTCCAGTGGATCGTCTATATCTTCGGAGCTTTTCTCCTTGTGAGCGGCCTGAAATTGGCTCTGAGGAAGGATGAGGAGCCGATGAATGTGGGAAGAAATCCGGTTCTCAGGCTCTGCAAAAGATTCCTGCCCACCACAGAGGATTATGGAGACGGAAATTTCATACTCAGCAAAGGCGGCAGGCGCTTTGTGACGCCTCTTTTTATAGTACTGCTGATAATCGAGACGTCTGACGTGCTCTTCGCCTTTGACTCAGTGCCCGCCATTCTCGGGATCACCCTCAACCCGACAATCGTTTACACCTCCAATATCTTCTCCATTCTGGGCCTGCGGGCTCTCTACTTCGCTCTGGCCGGATGTATGGTTATGTTCCGCTACCTGAACCAGGGTGTTACCGCTATCCTCATCTTTGTAGGAGCCAAGATGCTTGCTTCCGGGTTTATAGAGATCCCGGCAGTCGTCGCTCTGGGCGTAATCGTCTTCGTACTGGCCATATCCATTGTTATGTCCGTGATCCTGCCCGACGGGAAGGCGGGCACGAGACCGCTGAAGTCTGATATTAAATAAAATTCGGGATACTGGTATTGGAATGGTCCTGAGCGGTGAAGAGCGCAACCATTCAAGAAGGCAACCATGTGAGCAAAGGCGGACGAGGTTTAAAGGGGCTAGAATTCAGGCGGTGATCCGTGATCTGGTAAGCAAAATAGCCATAATGGTTCAAAGAATGCCAGAATAAAAAGAAATGTATTGGTTATAGATAGAAGATATAATAGAAAACCCTTTCGGCTTCTCTATTGCATCTCTATTGTTTTTACTGCGAGTATCTACAGCTTTTCTACTTTGTCAGCCTTGGGGCCTTTCTCGCCCTCAATGACCTCGAAGCTTACCTTGTCACCCTCATCGATGGTGACACCGGGCTTCAAGCCAGTTACGTGTACAAAATAGTCCTTACCGTCGTCGCCTGCTATGAATCCAAAGCTCTTGACTCTGTTGAAAAACTTTACTGTTCCATTTACCATTTTTGATTCCTCAATACGGTTAGCGTACTAGCGAACTTGCATGATCTTCAAGTACTTAAAGTTGCTGGCTGGCCCCTCAATCCTTTCCCCAGAACAATCTTATGCTGCCGTATCTTATGGAAACGGTTTTATAGAAGATCAAATACTGTTAACGTGAGATCAATAGAAATACTTATTGGAGGATTATCATATATGGCAGGAATGGGCGGAACACCAGTTATCATTTTGAGAGACACCCGCAGAGAGTCGGGAAAAGAAGCCATTTCGAATAACATCATGGCTGCCCGCGCCGTGGCCAATGCCGTGCGCAGCACCATGGGCCCCAAGGGCATGGACAAACTGCTGGTGGACTCCATGGGAGATGTAACCATCACCAATGACGGCGTGACTATCCTAAAAGAGATGGATGTGCAGCACCCTGCCGCCAAAATGCTCATCGAGGCTGCCAAAACCCAGGATAAAGAGGTAGGCGACGGCACAACCACCGTGGCTGTCCTGGCTGGCGAGCTGCTCAAGAAGGCGGAGGTTCTTCTGGACCAGAAGGTTCACCCCACAATGATTGTGCAGGGCTACAGAATGGCCTCCGAAAAGGCAGTGGAGATCGTGAAGTCCATCGCCTTCGATGTCCAGGAGAGCGACCGCGCCCTGCTGGAGAGGGTCGCCGAGACCGCCATGACCGGTAAATTGGCGGAGTCTCCCGACAACAAGATCGCCAAGTTTGCCGTCGACCTGGTCCTCAACGCTACTGAGACCTATGGAGACAAGAGGAGCTTTGACATGGATAGGGTCAATGTGGAAAAGAAGGTCGGCGAGAGCACCATGGATTCAGAGATCATCGAGGGCGTAGTGATTGATAAGGAGATCGTCCATCAGAATATGCCCCGCAAGATTGTGAATGCCAGGATCGCCCTTCTCTCCACGGCCATTGAAGCCAAGGATACAGAGACCAAGACCGAGCTCCAGATCACATCATCAACACAATTTCAGCAATTCATGGAGCACGAGAAGAAGAGAGTAAAGGAAGCCGTGGATAAAGTGATTGCCAGCGGAGCGACTGCCGTCTTCTGCCAAAAGGGCATCGACGACCAGGCCCAGCATTACCTGGCCACTGCGGGCGTTCTTGCTCTCCGTCGCGTCATCAAGAAGGACATTGACAAACTCGCCAAAGCAACGGGCGCTATTATCGTCAACAGCCTTGATGAACTCAATCCCAGCAATCTTGGCTCAGCCGCTCTGGTGGAAGAGAAGCGGGTTGGAAACGGTATCATGACCTTTGTCACCGGCACCAAGAATCCTGCCGTAACCCTGCTTCTCCGGGGCGGCACTCAGCAGGTCTTGAACGGTCTGGAGAGAGCTCTGGATGATGCACTGCATGCTGTCGCCGATGTTGTTGAGGACAATAAGCTGGTGGCGGGCGGTGGAGCCCCAGAGATCGAGCTGGCTATGCGCCTCCGGGAATATGCAGCCACTCTGAAAGGCCGTGAGCAACTGGCGGTCACCAAGTTCGCAGAAGCTGTGGAGATCGTGCCCAAGACCCTGGCAGAGAATGCCGGATTCGACGCCATCGACAAGGTCGCTGAACTCAAGAATAAGCATGCGGAGAACAAGAACATGGGTCTGAATGCCTACACTGGCGTTGTCGAGGACATGTACAAGCTCGGTGTTGTCGAGCCGCTGCGCGTCAAGATTCAGGCCATTTTGTCGGCAACCGATGCCGCTTGTCTCATTCTTCGTATCGATGATGTCCTGGCCTCGACCAAGAAGCCGCCAGCTCGGGCACCAGGCGGCATGCCACCAGGAATGGGTGGCATGGGCGGTATGGGGGGCATGGGTGGAATGCCCGGAATGGGCGGAATGGGCGGCATGCCGCCGGGGATGTTCTAAGGCGACATCTCCTGAATTCTCTTTTTATCTAATCTATTTAATCCATCTTGTCTATTTTAATCTAACCGTGTTCTCCGAATTAGATAATAATATATTATTCCGACTATTCCTAATTTGTAACGAGAAATTAATACTGAATATTGTATATGCATATTGATTGAGTCATCTTTATATAACTTGCAAATGAATCTATTTTGCGAGGTTAGTGAGGATGGAGGGGTACTTGATATGGCTGATCTTTCTTGCACTGGTAATACTCTCCATCAGCATTATCCAGCTCCAGGCAGGCCGTAGTGGAAGACTGCAAAGAGATTGCCGCCAAATGCAGATGAATGTTCACGGATTGCAGGATCAGATAAGGGAGCGCGAGACAAAGCTCGATCGCCTCCAGAGGGGTTACAGCCAGTTGCTCAAACTGAAGACCCGCGCCTCTGATCTGGAAGATGAACTCAAGAGAACGAAGCATACTGCAGAGTACAAATCGGCAGAGAGGCTGCGATACCTGGAGGATTATATCGCCCATCAGGGAGCCACCCCGGCAGCTCTATTCCTCGGCACCTTTCCGCCCCGAGGCCTTCACTCCATCGAGAGCCATTTGACCCGCATGCTGGAGAATGCAAGGTTCGAGGTGATAGTAGTCTCCCCCTGGATAAAGAGGCAGATGTGGGACAGGATCGCAGCGCCACTGCACAAGTTCTCTCGCCAGGGTGGAAGGCTTGTGGTATTCATGCGAGGCTGCGAGTCAGACTACAGCTCGGGCATGAGCGACGACATCCAGAATGCAGTCAAAAGCCTTGGCGGCGAGGTCCTGTTTGTGCATTCCCTGCATGCCAAGATCTACGTGATAGATAGGCGTGAGGCGATAGTGACCTCTGCCAATCTCTCCAAAGGAGGAATCGACGATAATTACGAAGCAGGCATCTGGCTGAATGATCCCAATGTTCTCAAAGATATCTGCGCCTACATCGACGATCTGCGCCGGTGCCGCCAACCTTGAAACCGGATAATCTTGAGGATAATTATAAGGACATCATAACAACATAATAATTCTGAGCATAAGTGATAGATCAAAATCGCGTCATCGAATGCATTGCCGGAGCCAAGAGTATATCTCTACAATTTCGATCTGAGGAGGTTTATACTCCTGAGGAAGATACTTTTCTCCTCCTCAATAGCGCCCTGGCCGAGGCCAAATCAGAGGATCGCGTGCTTGAGGTCGGTTGTGGCAGCGGCTTCATCTCCCGAGAGCTGGCATTAATGGTTGAGAGCCTGCTCGCGACGGATATAAACCCTCATGCTGTCAGGGCAACAAAGGCAAAGGGAATCGATACCGTTAGAGCTGATCTGTTCCAGGGAATCAGAGGAAAGTTCGATCTTATACTTTTCAATCCGCCCTATCTTCCCACTAATGCGGAAGAAAGGAATGATCAATGGATCAACTATGCCCTGGATGGGGGAGAGAGCGGCAGGGAGACTATCGATCGATTTCTGAAAAGTCTGCCGGATCATCTCTGCCCTGGTGGGAGAGCCCTCCTTCTCATATCCAGCCTGACCGGACTGAAAGAGGTGCAAGAGATGGCCTTGGTCGCGGGCCTGACAGTGGAGACGGTGGCGAGTGTTGGATGCTTTTTTGAGCAGCTTTATGTGCTCAGGCTAAAGGTCGCGCATAAGCATTAGGGCCAGGGTGATGTCTAGACCCTGGAATAGAGCTGCGTCATGCCGAGATCTCAAATTTCATTTTGTTGGGCGGCGTCCTTGTCCCCTCGCATGCGGTCCACTGGCACGGGATCCACCAGCAAGGCGTCCACCAGTAAGGTGACAAGCGTTTCAAGTACTTCACTAACACCCTGGCCTGTTTCTGTGGACATTTCAGGCACATCTCTATATCTCAAGATATCTGCCTTATTGGCCACAACCAACAAGGGCAGATGGATCCAGTTCTTCAGATCCTCTGCAAGACGAAGCTGCGAATCCAGAGGATAACCGCAATGCTCGCTGGGATCGAGGATGAAGAGCACTACGCCCTGCAGATGGCTTAAAGCAGCCACGGTCTGCCGCTCAATCTCGTTACGCTCGGACAAGGGCCGGTCAAGCAGTCCGGGCGTGTCCACGACCTGATACTTTTGGTGGCCCCTATAAAAGTGGCCCACAAAGATTCCCCGCGTGGTGAATGGATAGCTGGCAATCTCAGGTCTGGCTCCGGTGACACGGATAATGAAGCTTGACTTGCCCACATTAGGGTATCCGGCAATGAGGATGGTTGGCACATTCGGGTCTATTGTAGGCATCTTACGAAGCCGATTTCTGGCTTCATTCAGGAATAGCAGATCCTTCTCAATGGACCTCATGACGGAAGAATAGCGTCCAAATGCCGCCTTTCTGGTCGGAGCGCTATCCAGTCCTTGAGCTCTCTTCATCTTGCCCACATACTCTCTTGAGATCAGTCTTATCTGCCTGGCAGCCCAGCGCATACGCGATAGGCTGATTCGCATGCGATCTACACCAGCAGTTATATCGGCCATTTCTCTGTAGAAAGGCGGCAGATTCTCAAAGGACGGAAATTTGTGGACAAGGTTGCTGAGATTGTCAGAGAGTATATTGCCGGCGTTTTGGACCATGGACTCGTTGTCAGTGGCGCGGGAGGCGCGCCTGAAGGACTTATCCAGAAGTTCCTGCGATGTGGGAACGGTTGGAAGCTGCTCGAACATTAGATACTGGTTATCGGCATTGGCAGATAAAGCTTTAGGCCCGCCCTAACTATTCATTTAATAAATGGTTTTCGGAAGGCTTATATATTGCCTCCTTATCTATATAGATGAGGTGGCCTCTTGAAGAGATTAGGCACCGCGCTTCATGTGGTACAAAATAAGTTAATCGTCCAGACCGAGCAAATTGTTGGAAGCGAGACCAATATCCCCAGAACGAATTCCTGGGTTGTGGACCAGAAGAGGACCAAGGTCGGAAAAGTTTTCGATATATTCGGCCCAATTGATCATCCATACATCATCGTTCGACCAAATAGAGGAATAGATGCCGCTGCCCACGTCGGAAAGAAGCTCTATATCGACGAGGCGTCGGGGAGAGATAGCAAGTGGAAGAGATTGAGAAGCTGAGAGAGATAGAGAGGACGGAGCCGGAGAAGCTGAAAGAGCGGACCCGGCTCAAGCGTGAGAAGGAGAAGGTAGATGAGTTCGAGAAATTCACGGTCGAGTGTCCGGAGTGTAAGAGCCATACACTGGTGCGAGACTACGAACGTGCGGAACTTGTTTGCTCTGATTGCGGACTTGTAATCGACGAGAATTTCATCGACCAGGGTCCGGAGTGGAGAGCCTTCGACCACGATCAGCGCATGAAGAGGTCGAGGGTTGGGGCGCCCATGACGTATACAATCCACGACAAGGGCCTTTCCACCATGATCGATTGGAGGAACAGAGACTCTTACGGCAAGACCATCTCCTCCAAAAACAGGGCTCAACTCTACCGCTTGAGAAAATGGCAGAGGCGCATTCGGGTCAGCAATGCCACGGAACGAAACCTGGCCTTCGCATTGTCGGAGCTGGACAGGATGGCTTCGGCCCTTGGCCTGTCTCGAAATGTAAGAGAGACGGCAGCCGTGGTCTACCGTAAGGCTGTGGACAAGAACCTCATTCGCGGGCGGAGCATTGAGGGCGTCGCCGCCGCAGCACTGTATGCAGCCTGCCGCCAGTGCAACGTGCCCCGTACTCTGGACGAGATCGCAGAGGTCTCCAGGGTATCCCGAAAGGAGATCGGCAGAACCTACCGGTTCGTGTCCAGAGAGCTGGCTCTTAAGCTGATGCCGACCAGCCCCATCGACTACATTCCGCGCTTCTGTTCCGGCCTGAATCTGAAGGGCGAGGTGCAGGCAAAGGGAATTGAGATACTCCGCCAGGCGGCTGAGAAGGAACTCACCAGCGGGCGTGGTCCCACGGGCGTGGCCGCAGCCGCGATCTACATCGCTTCCATCCTCTGCGGAGACCGGCGGACTCAGCGCGAGGTGGCGGATGTGGCGGGTGTGACGGAAGTCACCATCCGAAACCGCTACAAGGAACTGGCAGAAGAGCTGGATATTGAGATAATCCTGTGACGGGTTATCTCCTCGTTTCTTTTATAAGCAAAATCTTCCTTCGCAGTTTTAAATTATCGCGATCAGAATTCGATTGAATAAAATTAAATGCCGGTTTTAGCCTTTATCTGAGATACGTCTGCTTCTATTTTTACCAACCTTTCTTTAAGGTCATCTCTCAAATCGGAATGAATATCCTCGATACTGGCAGCGATCTCGTCCTTGGCACTGTCGATTCTTGCGGCGAGCAGATCTCCAGAGGACTTGACTTGATCCCTCACACCACCAATCTCAGTTCTCAGGTCATCTCGCGTAGCTTTTATCTCATCTCGCAATTCCACACGCGTAGCTTTTATCTCATCTCGCAATTCCACACGCGTAGCTTTTATCTCTTTCAGCACATCTTTGTTAACATCTATTAGCTGCTTAAGCAATTCCGCTGCCTCATCAAGTCTCTGATCTGTCTCGCCGTTGCCAGCAATAGCCTTAAAAAAGCCCTGAAACTCATCGGTTGCGGCAGAATACTCTTTCTGGATATCAGCCACTCGAATAAGTGTATTCTTGATGTCCAGAGCCGCAAGCAGGCTCTCAAGATCGTAATCCTCGCCCTCTGCTACAACCTTAACGCGACCGTCATCGAGGTTCTGGACGTAGCCCAACAGCCCGAAGTCCCTGGCGATAGAAATAACTCTGGCCCTATAGCCTGTCTTCTGGACCTTGCCGGAGATATAAGCCGTAAGCCTTCGCATTACTACTCTGTGGGCACTCTTTTTATTTAATCTCATCTCAAGAAATGGCTATATCTATAAGGCATAGGCGGCAAAGCATATTTATGGAATATAGGCAGCTGGTCAGATTCTGGGAGGTGGACTTCCTGCGAGGAATGGCCATTGTCCTGATGGTTCTCTTCCATCTGTTCTTTGACCTCAATTATTTTGGCGTCCAACAGATCGAAGTAGCCTCTGGATTCTGGTTCTATCTGGCTCGCTTCACGGCCTCGCTCTTCCTCCTGCTGGTCGGAGTCTCCCTCACACTCAGCCACTCTCGGGCACGGCTTCTGGGGCAGATAGACCGATTTCGCTACCGGCTTATGAAGAGGGGCCTCTGGATATTCAGCCTGGCGATGGGCGTAACACTGGTCACCTATCTCTTCATGGGAAGAGGCTTCATTGTTTTCGGAGTGCTACATCTCATCAGCGTTTCTCTACTGCTGGCCTATCCCTTCCTCCGGCTGCATGGCGTGAACTTCCTTTTAGGATTACTATTTATATTAATAGGATTATTTTTTCAGAGCCTCAGCGTGGACTTTCCATGGCTGCTCTGGCTGGGACTGGCGCCGATGGACTTCCGCTCAGTGGACTACTTTCCCCTCCTTCCCTGGTTCGGGGTGATCCTCATTGGTGTGGCCTTTGGCGATCTCTTCTACAGGGGTTACAGTCGCAGGATTCCAGTACCGGATATTGCCGGATCATCCCTGGTGAATGGGTTCGCATTCCTGGGCCGGAACTCGCTGGCCATCTACCTCGCCCACCAGCCGGTGCTTATCGGGCTAATGTATCTGGGCGGTGTCCTGCTGCCCTGGCATTAATACTATAAATCCGATTGATGCAATAAGGACTATCTTATAGCCAGACTTAGAGCCAGAATAATATGTATTTTTTGAAGAGCATTGGACAAAAGGAGACACGAAAATGGTAGATAGCGATGGCGAATCTGTAGGTACAGTAGCCCCTGTGGGCCCTGATCCCGTAAGTCCTTCTCCGGAGAAGCAAAATCAGCGGCGCGAGATGGAGCGTCTCGCCAAGGCGGTAAAGGAAAAAGCCGCAAGAAGAATAGGAATTGTGGCGGCGGTGGTCGTACTGGCGTTAGCGTTCGTTGCTATCGGGGGGCTTCCCTGGTACACCATCGACCAGGGCGAGAGGGGGGTCATGACCTCCTTTGGCAAGACGAGCCCGGATCCTCTTCAGCCCGGCCTTGGTTTCAAATGGCCGATCATCCAGGCTGTTCATACATATCCGGTGAGGGTCCAGGTGCATTCAGCGCCGGCTTCCAGCGCGTCTAAAGATCTGCAGCTGGTCGATACGACAATCGCTGTTAACTACCACTTTGAGCCCACCGATGTTGTGAAAATATATGGTAAGTTGTCAAGTGATTATGAAGCAATAATAATCGATCCCAATGTGCAGGACGCGGTCAAGAATGCAACGGCACAATTCACCGCACCTGAACTTATTCAACAGAGACCCAATGTCGAGGCCATGATCTCGAACAGGCTCAAGCAAGAGCTGGGGAACTACTACATCGTTGTAGATGGCGTTCGGATAGTGAATTTCGCATTCAGTAAACAGTTCGAGGATAGCATTGAGGCAGCAAACACCGCCAAGCAGCGGTTGTTGCAAGCCCAGACGCAAAAGCAGATCAGCCAGGTGCAGGCGGATATGGTTGTCATCAACGCCACTGCCAAGGCCAGGGAGCTTGAATTGCAGGGCAATGCGCTTAAACAAAATCCAGATGTAGCGACCATAAAATTCATAGAAAAGTGGAACGGCGTGCTGCCAGTATATTCAGCAGGCGGCAGCGGCCTGATTCCCTTCCTCAATGTGGCGGGCGCTTGAAAATCGCTCTTCTCTTTTTCCGAAGAGTTGGATTAAATTGATATCGAAAATGAAGTCTAACCGTAATAGATAATCTGAAGGATAATGGAGGTCTTGGATTTGAAGATAAGATATTTGGGAGTGACTTCAGTTCTCCTATTGGCATTAATGGTATCGGTATGCTTTGGACAGGCACAGGATGCCTCAACAGCTAATACGAGCCAGCTCGCGAACGATACGGCAAACGCCTCCAACGTAGCCGTTGTAGATAATAGCACCCACACAAGCGACCGCATCAGCAGTGCTAGCGTGCAGGGCATCTGGAAAATCTCTCTGGGGGAGAAGGATATTATCGCCGCCATTAGCCAGTCTGGAGAATCCATATTCGGCCAGGCCAAATTTGAAGGCGACAACCCCTGGAACGGGGCAGTGGCAGGTTCGCTATCAGGAAATGCAATATCCGTATCCCTGGCAGCAGTGGAAGCTGAGACGCTTGCATCCACCCACATAAGCGGAACCGTCGAAGGCGACTCGATGAATGGGTCCTTCATCCGATCCGACAGCAGCGGTAAAGCCACCAGAGGCGAATTTACAGCCATGTTGATCAGCCCTGATACCTCTGGTTACACTCCTGCGGTGATTCACGTTGTATCCACATCTTCAGCAGAAACGTCGCAAAAAATCGTTGAGCAGAACAATGCAACTTTGCCGCAGCCAGCTCTTCCGGTGTCAAAGAGCAAATTCAAGGATGTAACAGAGCTGGCCAGAGGAATCGATCCCAACATACTGCCCAGGATGGCGGACCTGTAAAATAGGACCCCACGCGGATGCCGGGATAGTCATGAAAAGTCTTAACCGAAGCCCCGGATCCCGGCGGGTCGCCTTTTTTTGCATCTCGTGGGAGGATTTCCCAATGACTTTTAATTTTTTCAGGGGCGATTAAGTTCAATTTTTATATGTTAACTATCTTATCAAGATCTTGCCGTGCCGATCGATCTTTCCCTCGGAGACCCTGGTGGAGCTTATGCGGACCCGATCTTGTGCGAGCTGGTATTCAATCACCGATATCTGCATCGGCAACAAATTTCTCTTCCCTCGCAATCGGTTGATCTTCTCTGCCATAGGCAGCGTCTCCGGTGAGACTACAATAAAATCGAAGTCTTCATAGATAGAAGGACCGCACTGGTCAATGATCTTTGTTATGCAAGCTTCTTTGATGCCAAAGCATCTGAGAACGATTCCCCGCAGATTCTTCTCCCGTGTCTCAAAGTCGCGCACAGGGCGGGTTCTGCTCCCTCTGGCCATCTCGTCGGAGGTGAGGCCTATGACCACATCTCCTCCTTCACCGAGCGTAAACGCACGTCGGAGCAAGGCGATATGCCCATCATGGATGGGATCGAAAGTGCCTCCTACAGCGACTCTGGCCATACGAGCCCGCAAACGAGGGTGCTATATAAGTACTTGACGGCCTGGATTCGCCGCTACCGAAAACGCTCCAGGATCCTGGTGACAATGCGCCTCGAGCTGCATAAGTCGCAGGTCTCATGGGCCTCGATCCGCACAATTCTTGGATGCAAACCTCGGCGGGATAATTCCGTCTCCAAATGGCCGATATCAAAGTGCTGATCGAAGCCGAGCGTGATTATGTCCGGGTTGAGCTGCTCAATGGTCCGAAAGATATCACTCTCCTCTCCCAGGATGGCCCTGTCCACCGCCGCCAGAGATTGCACCATCCTGCGCCTCTGCTCCTCAGGCAGGACGGGCTTGGGCTTGTGGCGCACATTCACATCCCTGGCAACTATTACCACCAGCTCGTCACCCAGAATTTTAGACCTCTCAAGATAGAGAACGTGGCCGGGATGGAGAAGGTCAAAAGTGCCCGTGGCGACGACCAATGTCAAGCATCCACCGGGTCTGGTTCAGCTGAAATCTTCATCGAGATCATCCTCAAAGTCATCGCCTTCAAAGTCATCGTCTTTGAACTCCACATCCAGGATGGCAAGGTCACGCCGGTCTCCAGTTGCATCGAAGCAGACCCAGCTATGCTCATCGAAAGGCGGACCGACGATGATGTGATAGTCTCCGGTGCGAGAGAAGAACTGGATATCAGGTTCGGAGGGCCTGAGGACACCGGAGGGATGGCTATGAGCAGAGCCCGCTACCTGCATGTTGGGAAGCATGTAGAGCCGGATGAGTGCGCTCATCCTCGAATTTTCCGTGCCCGGTAATATCAGAACTTCAGTGATGATCTCATTCTCGACCTGAAGAAGCCCCGCAAATTCTGCCGGCAGTGACGACCTGGACGCCTCCAGGATGAACTTCAGAGTGTCCCTGGCAATGCCGCGAACCTTTCTCGACATCACTTTGCCTCCAGGGCTCGCAGATGTATGCAGTCTCCTGCCAGTACTCGCTGACATCCGTTTTCGGTCTTCAGCAAAAGGGCACCATCCTCTGCCAGATCCTCGACCACACCCACGAGATCTCCAGAGTTCGATTTGATGCGCACGGCTCTTGCCATGGTAACGGAACGACTGCGCCACTCGTCATAGATCACTCTTGAGCCTATTTTTTCGTATGCTTCCTCGATCTCAAAAAGAATCCTTTGGATCAAATCAATTCGGGACACCTCATGGCCCAGTTCGTGAGAAAGGGAAGTGGACTTCCACTCCTCCGGAAAATCGGACAATCCGACATTGGCGTTGATGCCCAATCCTACTACCGCATAATCCAGACGTCCAACCTCGGCGCTGATCTCCATGAGGATGCCGCAGATCTTTCGTTCCCGGATCAAGAGATCATTGGGCCACTTGATGCCGGCCTTCAGGCCCAATAGGGAGAAAATGGCTTTGGATACGGCCACACTAATAGCCATGTTAATCTGGTAGACCGATGCCAGTGGCATCTTTGGCTTGAGGATGAGACTCATCCAGATTCCTCCCGGTGGGGATGCCCAGGGCCGGGACAGTCTGCCGCGACCTCGCGTCTGGGTCTCGGCCAGAATGACGGTGCCGTTTGGGCAATCGGCGGCCCTGGATTTGGCAATCTCGTTTGTGGAGTTGACCTCCGAGAAGCTGCATAGCTCCCTTCCCAGCCACTTCGTCTTGAGGCCAGAGCGGATCACATCCGCATCCAGAAGGTCCGGTTTGTAGGTCAGATGGTACCCTTTCTTGGTTGAGGCCTCAATCTCATATCCTCTCCTGCGAAGGTTCCGGATCTGCTTCCAGACAGCAGCCCGGGTGATGCCAAGCTTTGCCGCCATCTCCTCTCCGGAGACCCAATCTCCAGATCCTAAGGATGACAGGATATCATGTGCGGCCAATCTCAGCTCTTCTCCCCTGGCTTCTGCTGGCTGAGGTACGATCCAACGGCCGCAGCGATTGCGGCGACCTGGCGGTTGTCCGCGCCCAAAGCGGACGCCAGCGACTTGCCTTTTTCGTAATCCACAGCCGCAACCTGCTTGACCGCTTCTGCGATGTTCTCTTCTTTTATGAAGCCGGTATTGATGTCACCGCTTCTGAACCTGGCATTCCTGAGCACGGCCTTGTGAAATATGATGTTCGTTTTCACGCCTACAATGATGTACTCGTAGAGCGCGCGCTCCATTCTGGCAATGGCTTCTTTGCGGTCCTTGCCGTGGGCCACGAGCTTGGAGATCAATGAATCATAGTAAGGTGGGATGACGTAGCCGGTGTAGACACCGCTGTCCACTCTTATGCCCGGACCTCCCGGACTTCTGTACCTCTTGATCTTTCCGGGAGCTGGTGAGAAGTCGTTCAAGGGATCCTCGGCGTTGATGCGGCACTCGATGGCCCAGCCTCGTATCTGCATGTCGCACTGGTCATATTCCAGGGGGTGACCTGCGGCCACCAGGATCTGCTCTTTGGCCAGGTCTACGCCTGTAACCATCTCTGTGATAGGGTGCTCTACCTGCAGACGGGTATTCATCTCCAGGAAGTAGAAGTCGCCGCGGGAATACATGAACTCCACAGTCCCGGCGCTCACATAGCCGATGGCTTTCGCGGCCTTGACGGCGATTGAGCCCATCCTCTCGCGCAGGTCCTCGGTCATAACCGGCGAAGGAGACTCCTCTATCAGCTTCTGGTGGCGGCGCTGAATGGAGCACTCCCGGTCTGAGACGTAGAGGGTCTTTCCCATATTGTCGGCCAGTATTTGAAATTCGATGTGTCTAGGCTCCGTCAGATACTTTTCGATATAGATGGTGTCGTCGCCAAAGGCGTTGCGGGCCACGGACTGAGAAGAGGTTAAGGCGGGCAGCATCTCCTCGCGGCTCTCCACGATCTTCATGCCAATTCCGCCGCCTCCAGCCGCAGGCTTGAGGATTATCGGATAGCCTATCCTTTCTGCAATCTCCATCGCTTCATCTGGATCGCTGATGCCTTCCTCAATGCCGGGAACAATTGGAACCCCTGCATCCTTCATAGTCTGACGGGCTGTGATCTTGGAGCCCATGGCATCAATTGCAGAAGATGGCGGGCCTATGAACACGATACCATTTTCCACACACGCCCTGGCGAAGTTAGTATTCTCGGAGAGGAAGCCATATCCGGGATGGATGGCCTCGGCTCCGGTCTCCAGGGCGGCTTTGATGATATTGTCAATCTTCAGGTAGCTCTCACGGGAAGGAGACGGTCCTATGAAGACTGCTTCGTCGGCGTACTTGGCAAAAAGGGCATTCTTGTCCGCTTCGGAGTAGACGGCCACAGTCGATATGCCCAGCTCCCGACAAGCACGCATAACCCTAATGGCGATCTCTCCCCGGTTGGCGATCAGGATCTTGTTGAACATCCCCGGCTCTTAGGCACTGCCAAGGTAAAACCTTTTTGGAACAACTTTGAATCATATGACTGGAATGATGCCCAGGATTCTCACGGTCGAGGCAGATTTGGAGGCCGTTTGGGCGTTGGCCCATTCGTAAGACCTTTTCTATTCGCGTGAAGATGTGAAGGCTTTCAATTCACCAGGATGCATCATAAGGCTGGCATAAGGCACGCATCTTGCGAAGAATCATCTGCGGTGCAGAGAGCCCCAAAAATCGTCTGGTCGGCGATCTTATTAGAAATACTTAATAAGTAATGAATGGCATATTGTAATAAAGGAGTGGATTGCAATAAAAAAATTAGGATGGATTCGCCAGAAACCAGATATAAGAGACTATTCAATTGATCTGCCTGATGTTGCCCGTCTCCTGGTACAGCTCCCCGTCGGCCTGTCTTCAAATGTTGATCTTCGTAAATATTGTACTGCTATAGTCGACCAGGGTGATCTAGGGAGCTGCACAGCCAACGCTTTAGCCGGCCTGATAGGCTACTTCATCAAGAAGTCGACGGGAAAGGAGTTCGCAGCAAGCCGATTATTCAACTACTGGTACACCCGCTGGCTGGAAGGAAGCTCTGCGGAAGAGGATGCTGGCGCAACCATTCGAGGCACAATGGGCAGTTTGGCTGCATTCGGCACGGTCTCAGAGAAGTTGCTTCCCTATTCGATAGAGGCATTCAAGATGGAGCCTGCCTACAGGCTTGGACTGATGGCGCAAAGCTTCCAGGCAGTGAAGTATGTCCTCATCGACCAACCGGGTTTGACTGGAACCGCGGTTCTTACCGGCATAAAAGGACAGCTCTTCGCGGGTATGCCGCTTGAATTTGGCTTTGAGGTCTTCACGCAGTTCAAGTCAGTTGGCAAGGACGGATTGGTAGCTTATCCCAAGCCAGGGGATGCGAACATCGGAGGCCATGCTGTTGTGGCTGTCGGATATGACGATAAAGTACAGTGTCCCAATGCTACCATGGGGGCCATTCTTTGCCGCAACTCCTGGGGCGCTTCCTGGGGTATGGATGGTTACTTCTGGTTACCTTATGATTATGTAACAAAGCCCTTTTTCGAAGTGACATTAGCAGCCGATTGGTGGGCCCTAATATCAGAGGAGTGGCTGGATCTGGGACAATTCTATTGATGGATCAAAAAGATTAATCTGTATTGAGAGCCATCTGACTGCATATGGCAGATAGAGGAGCTCTACAGCTCGACATAGGTCTGGTTGTCTCAAGCCTGGGAGGAAATTCCAGCCAGGATAGGAATCAATTTCACGGACTTTTTTCCTTTTTCGGCATTGATTTTGGGATTTATATCGGGCCATCCTATAATCTCTTTGAGAGAATAGGACCAAGCATTGGAGCTGGTTTACTTATTGGAAATAACGGTTTCTTAGCCGGCAAGGTAGGAATCCATTTCAACAGGACATTCGGTCTGGCTATCTTAATTCCAATAGTTCCCATTTATGGCGTTACGGGAGCTGTTTTCTTGTCCACGCTGCCAATTCTTCACGGGGCTGGAGCGATAGCCGCGATTCCATTATTGCTTGTGCCGGCATCTTTCGCATACCAGGAAGAGCTGAGAAAACTATACCGATGCGGGAGGGAGAGACTCGAAGGCATAAGGAGAGGAATGCGTCGGTTTGACTGAATGCGATTCAATCTTACTTTCGATCCTTCTCATTCTCCAACTCTCTCTCCATGGCCTCTTTCGACAGCCGGATGGCGCATAGCTCACTGCACATGGTGCAGGTGTCGGTCTCCACGCCCCGCCGGTGCCGGATCTGCTTTGCGCGGGCTGGATTTATGGCAGCATGGAACTGACCTGGCCAATCTAATTTCGCGCGTGCTTTCGCCATATCCAGGTCCCAGGCGCGCGCTCGATCCCGCACGCCCGGACGGGTGAGGTCCGCGGCGTGGGCTGCTACGCGCGTCACATAGGTGCCCTCGATCACGTCCTCTTTGGTGGGCAGATCCAGATGCTCGGAGGGCGTGGTAGCGCAGAGGAAGTCTGCTCCCGCCATGCCCGCAATCACTCCACCCATGGCGGCGGTGATGTGGTCATAGCCGGGCGCGATGTCCGTGACAAGAGGGCCCAGCAGGTACAGAGGCGCGCCATCCGTCAAATGTTTCATGGCCCGGACGCTGGTCTCAATCTCATCTGCGGGCACATGACCCGGCCCTTCGACCATAACCTGCACTCCCGCAGCCCGCGCCCGACGAACCAGCTCGCCCAGCATGATGAACTCCATGTACTTGGCCCGATCGGAGGCATCCTGAATGCAACCCGGACGGAGGCCGTCGCCCAGAGAGAGGGTAAGCTCGTACTCCCTTGCCATCTCCAGGAGATAATCGTACTCAGCGTAGTAGGGGTTCTCCTCTCCGGTCTCGGCTATGTACTTCATAGTTAGAGATCCGCCCCGGCTGACCACGCCCATGACGCGCGGATCCTGCCGCAGCCTCTCCAGAGAGATCTTGTTCACACCGACGTGCACCGTCACAAAGTCCACGCCATCTTTGGCGTGCTTCTCGAGGGCGTTGAACATGCCCTGACTGGTCAGCTCCTTCTTTACTGCCGCTTGATAGATGGGAACCGTGCCCAATGGAACGCCGACAGCATCCAGGATCTTTCTCCGGACAAGGTCCAGGTCTCTGCCTGTGGACAGATCCATCACGGCATCCGCGCCCGCCTCAACCGCGGCCATGGCCTTTTCCACTTCATTCTCTGGCGAGTCCAGGTTCTGGGAGGTGCCTACATTCACATTCACCTTGGTGGTGAGCCACTCCCCGATGCCTGCGGGCTCCAGGCCCTCTCGACGCAGGTTTCCAGGAATCACCACCCGGCCCGCTCCCACCAGACGAGCTAGCTTTGCCGGCTCTATTCCTTCACGAGTCGCCACTGCTTCTATTTCGCGGGGCACGCGCCCTCTGCTTGCTTCTTCCATCAGGGTCATTGGTACCAACTAATATATTGTAAGAGCTACATTCGATTCTGTTGGTGTTTATCTAATGGTTGAAGTGCATAAGGTTAGCGGTGCCGCCTTCGATGGCAATGTCTATCTGGTTATGGATGAGAGGCCCATTCTGGTAGACGCAGGCATGATGGCCGGACCCATCTTAAAAAATATCAAAAAATTTATTGATCCTGCCAAAATAGAAATGATCGTTCTCACTCACTGCCACCACGATCACTCCGGCGCGGCTCCAGTCTTGAAAGAAGCCACCGGCGCAAAGCTTATGCTCAGCGAAAAAGAGGTGGGCTGCGTGGGCGACGATCTCGCCTCTGTGGCCTATCTCTTCGGCCAGCAAGCCCCGGAATACAAGGTGGACGAGATCCTTAAGGAAGGCATGGTCCTGGATACCGGAAAATGGAAGCTGGAGGTCATGGAGACACCCGGCCACTCTCTGGGCAGCCTGTGCCTTTATGAAAAGAATGAGTTGGTGCTTTTCTCCGGCGACACCGTGTTCCCGGACGGAAACATAGGCCGGACGGACATGCTGGGTGGCAATACAGCGGAGCTGGTCAGGTCCATTGAGAGATTGGCGAAATTGGATGTGAAGACCATGTATCCGGGCCACATGGAGATCACGAGCAGGGATGTCAATCGCCAGATTCAAATGAGCCTCAGGTTTGCGAGCAGCATGATGTGAAACAGGAATCAATCTTATGATATAACATAATTACTAGTATACTTTTTTTGGTTCCTCGCTGTATCGAGTGGGTAATAGATCGTGGAGCACTCTGTGAGTCCTCCGTGCGCTCTGTGCCTCTGTGGTGGTAGTTCGTGACCATTGGTCATAAACCAGTGGCTAACGACGTTTCAACCACAGAGACACAAAGTTCACAGAGTACGCACGGAGACGAAC
>Ga0209083_1000071_pt1 | contig 158624 bp, 146 predicted proteins | sample AM7aDNAmetaG_FD_184132 | JGI IMG/M metagenome (GOLD analysis project Ga0209083, IMG submission 184132) | Freshwater microbial communities from Finland to study Microbial Dark Matter (Phase II) - AM7a DNA metaG (SPAdes) (version 3) | ecosystem: Environmental > Aquatic > Freshwater > Lake ... | reverse complement strand
TGATGCCTATCAATATATTCTTGGCAGAATTAACGGTGATGCTGAATTCTATCTGCCCGAATTAGTCAGAGAAAGAATCCAGGCAAGCCATCAACATTGAGTCCCCATATATAGGGCATACCATCATTTTTTTTGGTAAAAGAATTACCCTCATTTATTGAGAGGATACAGTTATTTAGAACTTCTGCAATTAATTATAAACGAATAAACTATTATCTCCCTGTTTTTTTACGGCAGATTAAAAAGGAAAGTTATAGAATATCAGGGTTTCTTTATACTACCCATCTGAATTTTACGCACATCGGGATGTTAATTGTGCAGGGAGTTGTATAATTCAAAATAAGGTTTTATCTTTGCAGCCCTTTTTATAGAATTTAACATTTATTAACCTTTTAAAGAAAGCGAGCTAAAAGCATGATTATCGTACCTGTAAAAGAAGGCGAAAGCATCGACCGGGCATTAAAAAAATTGAAACGTAAATTTGAAAAAACCGGCGTGGTTAAAGAATTACGTGAACGCCAGAAGTTTACGAAACCATCTGTAAAAAAGCGCGATGCAGTTTCACGTGCCGTTTATATCCAAAAAATACAGCAGGCCGAACAAGCCATGTAAAGGCGTTTAACATTTTTTACGAGTAGAAATTTTGTTGATGGTAAATATCCGTGTATATTTACCTTTCGAATGGCAATCAACAAAGTTTCTACTTTTTTTTGTTGACGAGTGAAGGATCGCTTTCTTGCATACATACAATACGAAAAACGGTACTCGCCACATACTGTAACCGCTTACCGAACAGACCTGGACCAGTTTTTTGCTTTTCTGAGTGCTCAGTACCAGACCTCGGATATCAGTGGCGTTGACCATTCCATGATAAGGTCATGGCTGGTATTCCTGATGGAACAGGGTGATTCTCCCCGTTCGGTAAACCGCAAACTTACATCCCTCAAATCATTTTACCGTTTTCTTCTCAAAGAAGGCGATGTTGAAAACAATCCCATGAGGCGGATCATTTCGCCCAAAACACCAAAACATCTTCCCGAATTCGTAGAGGCCGGGAGAATGACGGCAATGATTGATCATATGGACGGGGATAAAGGTTTCCCTGGTATGCGTAACAGGATCATTGTTGAGATGTTTTACAATACGGGAATGCGTTTATCGGAATTACTTTACCTGAAAGAAACCGATATTGATTTTCATACAGATACCATTAAAGTACTCGGAAAACGAAATAAAGAGCGTTTAATCCCGTTCACAAAGAAATTCGGTTTATTGCTAAAAGACTACATTAAAGAGAAAGAGACGAGTTTCGGACTTGTCCCTGAATTGTTTCTCACAGATTCCGGCCGGAAGATGTATCCAAAGCTGATTTACCTTATCGTGAGGGATCAGCTCAGGAGTTTTACCACTTTGGAAAAAAAGAGTCCGCATGTTCTCAGGCATACTTTTGCAACTCATTTATTGAATAACGGGGCTGATCTGAATGCTGTAAAGGAGTTGCTTGGTCACGCAAACCTTGCAGCTACCCAGGTTTATACCCACAATACCATAGAAAAGCTTAAAAAGATCTATAAACAAGCCCATCCAAGGGCATAAAAAAGGAGGTAGAAATGAATATTATCATTAATGCAGTTCATTTCAAGGCAGATCAGAAACTTGAAGATTTCATCAAGGAGCGTCTGCAAAAATTGCATACTTTTTTTGAGGGTGTTATCGGCGCGGAGGTTAAGCTGAAAGTGGATAACAATGACTCCCGTGAGAACAAGATCGTGGAAATGCGTTTGATTATAAAAGGGAATGATTTATTTGCAATAAAGGAGGCAAAGTCGTTTGAGGAAGCATCTGATTCCGCGGTTGAAGCATTGAGAAAACAGCTTGTTAAATATAAGGAAAAAGTCAGAAGAGGTTAAGCCGGTTCTGGCTGGAATAACAGCGGGAGGTAAATGAAGATATCTCCCGCTTTTCATTTCATCCCTGCGGGAATTCCCGGCAAGAGGGGCAGGATTTGGGCATAGTTCTTTGCGTTTCAGTTAATAAAGATGAAAATTCAGTACAGCTAAGGTTTGAGGGTGAAGAGTTTATGCGGTTTGTAGATGCTATTCACTTTGTAATCACAACATATTCAAGTTGTTACAACTTCGGTACGAAGTTTGTTAAAAAAAAATGACTTTTTTGGGACAAATTTTCATAAAACGCTTGCATGGTATTGGAAATGTTCATACTTTTGCAGTCCTTTTTATAAGGGATAGTTTTTTGACGTGCTGAAATGTTTCAAAATCCGCGACAGGCGCGGAAGAGCTCAATCAATTAAAATCCTTAATGCCGATGTAGCTCAGTTGGTAGAGCTGCTGATTTGTAATCAGCAGGTCGGCGGTTCGAGTCCGTCCATCGGCTCAAACCTGCTTATTTCAGGCTATTAGGGGAGATACCAGAGCGGTCAAATGGGGCAGACTGTAAATCTGTTGGCGAAGCCTTCGGAGGTTCGAATCCTCCTCTCCCCACCAATGGAAAAGCGAAACCGCAAAAAGCGAAAGGCGAAATTATTTCACTTTTCACTTTTCGCTTTTCGCTTTTCGAAATGCGGAAGTAGCTCATTTGGTAGAGCGGAAGCCTTCCAAGCTTCAGGTGGCGGGTTCGAGCCCCGTCTTCCGCTCACGACTTCTTCGCCTTTGTAGCTCAGGGGTAGAGCACTTCCTTGGTAAGGAAGGGGTCAGCAGTTCAATTCTGCTCAAAGGCTCAGTTTGATAATGAAAGCAAAATTAAACTCACTTAATCAATTTTTAGGTATATGGCAAAAGAAAAATTCGAACGTTCCAAACCTCACGTCAACGTAGGTACAATCGGCCACATTGACCATGGTAAGACGACCTTAACGGCAGCAATTACGCTCGTACTCGCAGATAAGGGATTATCGGTGTTCAGGTCGTTTGATTCAATCGATAATGCACCGGAAGAAAAAGCCCGTGGTATTACGATAAACACTGCTCATATTGAGTATCAGACAGCAAACCGCCACTATGCACATGTAGATTGTCCCGGTCATGCCGACTATATCAAAAACATGGTTACCGGTGCTGCCCAGATGGACGGCGCTATTATTGTTGTAGCTGCTACCGATGGTCCTATGCCCCAGACCCGCGAGCATATTCTTCTCGCACGTCAGGTTGGCGTTCCCAAGCTGGTTGTATTTATGAACAAATGCGACAGCGTTGATGACCCTGAACTCCTCGAAATCGTTGAGATGGAGATCCGTGAACTGCTTACTTTCTACGGTTTTGATGGCGCTAACGCTCCTGTTATTCAGGGTTCAGCTCTTGGTGGTCTCAATAAAGAGCCGAAGTGGGTAGATAAAATCATGGAGCTGATGGATGCAGTTGATAGTTACATCCCTCTGCCTGTCCGTGATATTGACAAGCCCTTCCTCATGCCTGTTGAAGACGTGTTCTCAATCACCGGCCGTGGTACTGTTGCCACCGGTCGTATTGAAACCGGCGTTATCAATTCAGGCGACCCCGTTGAAATCATCGGGATGGGCGCAGAGAAACTGAAGAGTGTCGTTACCGGTGTGGAAATGTTCCGTAAGATCCTCGATCGTGGTGAAGCTGGCGACAATGCTGGTCTCCTCCTCCGTGGTATCGATAAAGATGAAATCCGCCGTGGTATGGTTATTGCCAAACCGGGTTCCATTACTCCTCATAAAAAATTCAAGGCCGAAATTTACGTTCTGAAGACCCAGGAAGGTGGACGTCATACTCCGTTCCATAACAAGTATCGCCCGCAGTTCTACTTCAGGACCACCGACGTTACCGGTGAGATTCATCTCCCCGAAGGCGTTGAAATGTGTATGCCTGGTGATAATATCACAATTCTGGTTGACCTGATCTCCGAAATCGCTATGAGCAAGGGACTCCGTTTCGCCATCCGCGAAGGTGGACGTACCGTTGGTGCCGGACAGGTTACAGAAATTCTTGATTAATACATATGGTTAAGGTGCAGGGATCATGCCAGGTTCCTGCTCCTGCCATATACCTGTAATTATAAATTGTACACGGGTGTAGCTCAACTGGTAGAGTGGCGGTCTCCAAAACCGTAGGCTGTGGGTTCGATTCCTACCACCCGTGCAAATTCAGAAGATCAATGGCAAAGAACAAGGTAGTTAATTATATCAGTGAAAGCTATGATGAGCTGATGCACAAGGTGAGCTGGCCTACATGGGCAGAACTCCAGAGCAGCGCCATTGTGGTTTCAGTCGCTACTCTCATTATTGCGATGCTGGTTTTTGCAATGGATGAAGTATTTCGGGTTGTCCTTCAGCAGTTCTACAAACTTTTTTAGATCGGTTGCAGATCTGAATTTATTCCGGATTTTCTACGGAAAAAAATATCGGTACAGGCATGAGTGAAAGTGTGAAAAAATGGTATGTCGTCCGCGCTATCAGCGGTAACGAAAAGAAAATCAAGCAGATACTGGAGAATGAGATTTCAAACCAGAATCTGCAGGAATACATTTCACAGGTACTGATCCCTATGGAAAAGGTTTACATGATACGGAACGGAAAAAAGGTCAGCAAGGAACGGAATTTCTTTCCGGGCTACGTGCTCATTGAAGCTGTCCTGACAGGCGAAATACCTCATATCGTAAGAAATGTCCCGGGTGTTCTTGGTTTCCTCGGTGCAAAAGGCGAACCTCATCCACTGCGCCCGTCAGAAGTGAAACGTCTCCTCGGCAAATTTGATGAGTTGTCCGAACAGGGAGAAGAAGTCAATATCCCGTTCATCATTGGCGAAACGGTAACTGTAATTGACGGTCCGTTCAACAGCTTCAGCGGTGTGATCGAAGAGATCAACGAAGAAAAGAAGAAGCTGAAAGTCATGGTAAAAATATTCGGCCGTAAAACGCCGCTTGAGTTGAGTTTTATGCAAGTACAAAAAGAATAGAATAAATATTAATAAAATGGCAAAAGAAGTTAGTGGAATTATTAAGTTGCAGATCAAAGGAGGAGCAGCTAATCCTTCACCCCCGGTAGGACCCGCATTGGGTGCCAAAGGCGTGAACATCATGGAATTCTGCAAGCAGTTTAACGCTCGCACGCAGGATAAAGGAGGAAAGCTCATTCCCGTGATCATAACTGTTTACAAGGACAAGTCGTTTGACTTCATTCTGAAAACCCCTCCGGTAGCTGTGCAACTGCTCGAAGCAACCAAGCTCCCGAAAGGTTCCCCCGAACCCAACCGGAATAAAGTAGCTGCAGTATCCTGGGAACAGGTGAAAAAGATCGCGGAAGACAAAATGCCCGACCTGAACGCTTTCACCCTTGAATCGGCCATGCGAATGGTTGCCGGTACGGCACGTTCCATGGGTATTACCTTGACTGGTGACACGCCTTTTAAACGTTAATCATGCAACCGGATTAGAAATTGTATACACCTCATACATTAATTAAATAAAAGCAAATGACAAAGCTGACTAAGAAGAGGAAGGTTGCCTTATCCAAATTTGATAAGAATACCGTTTATTCACTCACAGAAGCTGCCGGCCTCCTGAAGGAGATCGTCAGCACCAAGTTTGATTCATCCATTGATCTTGATATACGCCTTGGGGTTGATCCCCGTAAGGCCAATCAGATGGTCCGCGGTATCGTGACGCTTCCTCACGGAACCGGTAAGGTGATTCGTGTCCTCGTACTCTGTACTCCCGATAAGGAGGATGAAGCACGGGCGGCAGGAGCCGACTTCGCCGGGCTTGATGAATACGTTGAAAAAATCAAAGGCGGCTGGACTGATGTTGATGTTATCATCACCATGCCCAGTGTCATGGCCAAGGTAGGTGCGCTCGGAAAGATTCTCGGACCCCGCGGACTCATGCCGAATCCCAAGACAGGGACCGTTACCATGGAAATTGGTAAGGCCGTTAAAGATGTAAAAGCCGGTAAAATTGACTTCAAGGTTGATAAGTTCGGCATTATCCATTCATCAGTTGCGAAAGCTTCCTTCAGCACTGAAAAAATTGCGGAGAATGCTGAAACACTTATCCAAACCGTGATCAAACTGAAACCTGCTTCGGCAAAGGGAACCTATGTAAAGAGTATTTATCTCTCAGGCACCATGAGCCCCAGCATCCAGATTGATCCAAAGTCAGTATCCGCTTAATTACTCATTTTTATTGAGCTCGTAAAATATGAAAAAAGAAGAAAAAAGCCAGTTGATCGATACCCTGGTAGAACAGCTCAACCACGCAAACTCCTTTTATATTGCTGATATCGGCGATCTGAATGCCGATAGCACCAGTAAACTCAGGAGGCTTTGCTTCAAAAGAAATGTTACTCTTCAGGTAGTAAAGAATTCCCTGCTAAAAAAGGCCATGGAACGCACAGGAAAGACCGATTATGAGGAATTATTTCCCTTGCTCGTCGGAAACACTTCCATCCTCTTTTCGGAAGTGAACAACGACCCGGCCAAACTTATCAAGGAATTTCGCAGAACTGCCAAGAAGCCCATTCTTAAAGGAGCTTTCGTGGAAGAAACCATCTACCTCGGCGATGACCAGCTGGATGCATTAATCAACATCAAGTCGAAGAATGAACTTATCGGTGACCTGATCCTGTTACTCCAGTCCCCTGCACGCAACGTTATCTCCGCTCTTTCATCGGGAGGCAGCAAGCTTTCGGGAATTGTGAAAACACTGTCGGAAAGACCAGAGTAATCGGCGATGTTAAACAAATAAAGGAAAAGTAAATTGAATTAATAACCTGTCCCGGAATGTACGGGGCGCAAATTTTAGATAAAATGGCAGATTTAAAAGCTTTTGCAGAACAATTAGTTAACCTGACGGTAAAAGAGGTCAATGAATTGGCAAAAATTCTCAAAGATGAGTACGGGATTGAACCCGCAGCAGCTGCTGTTGCAGTCGCTGCTCCGGTCGCCGCAGCTGCTCCTGTCGCTGAGGAAAAAACATCATTCGACGTAATTCTGAAACATGCCGGTCAGGCAAAATTGGCCGTTGTTAAGCTCGTGAAAGAACTCACAAGCCTTGGCCTTAAAGAAGCAAAAGAACTCGTTGATGCTGCACCAAAAGCAATCAAGGAAGGCGTTTCCAGGGATGAAGCAAATGCATTACAGAAACAATTACAGGAGGCCGGTGCAGAGGTTGAAGTTAAGTAAGACAGTACTTTCGAATTTATATTTATAAGTATAGATCTCCCCTTTTGAGGGGAGGTCTTTCCTTATTTGTATTCGATTGAATTCAATATTAATTTCTAACCAGTCTGCCTTCCAAGGCGGACTAAAAAACAGACACCTTGGCTTCAAAAAAAATCGAAAGAATTCGCTTCGGAAAAACTAAGATCCAGGTCGAATATCCTGATTTTCTGGATCTCCAAGTCAAGTCGTTCCAGGATTTCTTCCAGCTGGAGACAAACCCTGAAAACAGGGTAAACGAGGGGCTTTTTAAAGTCTTTGCCGAGAATTTCCCAATCTCTGACGCACGAAACAATTTCGTGCTCGAGTTTCTCGACTATTTCATTGACCCTCCCAGGTACTCCATCGAAGAATGTATTGAGCGCGGGCTTACATACAGTGTGCCGTTAAAAGCAAAACTGAAGTTGTACTGCACCGACCCGGAACACGAAGATTTCGAAACGATAATCCAGGATGTATACCTGGGCATGATCCCCTATATGACACCCAGGGGAACTTTTATAGTGAATGGTGCCGAACGCGTCGTTGTATCTCAGCTCCATCGTTCGCCCGGTGTGTTTTTTAGCACCAGCTATCACGCCAACGGCGTTCAGCTTTATTCGGCAAGGATCATTCCTTTCAAGGGTTCATGGATTGAATTTACTACCGACATCAATAATGTGATGTACGCGTATATCGACCGCAAGAAGAAACTGCCGGTCACAACCCTCCTCCGTGCCATTGGTTATGAAACGGATAAGGATATTCTTGAAATCTTCGGCCTGGCCCAGGAAATAAAGGTGAGCCGCGCCGCACTCAAACGTGTAGTCGGTTCAAAACTGGCGGCAAGGGTTGTACGTGCATGGATCGAAGACTTCGTGGATGAAGATACCGGGGAGGTTGTTTCCATCGAACGTACCGAAGTGATCATTGAACGCGAGACCCTGCTTGAAGATTCCCACGTCAACCAGATACTCGATGCCGGGATCAAGACGATCCTGGTCCATCGCGAAGAAGCTCAGTCAACCGACTATGCCATCATCTTCAATACACTTCAGAAAGACCCCGCAAACTCCGAGAAAGAAGCTATGGAGTTTATATACAGGCAGCTTCGTAATGCCGAACCTCCTGATGAGGAAACGGCCCGCGGGATCATTGAAAAACTTTTCTTTTCCGATAAACGGTATGATCTCGGTGATGTTGGCCGGTACAGGATCAACAGGAAGCTGAACCTGCAGACTCCCATGGAGACCAAGGTTCTCACAAAGGAAGACATCATATCCATTATAAAATACCTGATAGAACTGGTTAATTCAAAGGCCGAAGTCGATGATATTGACCACCTCAGCAACCGCCGCGTACGTACTGTAGGCGAACAGCTTTACAATCAGTTCGGCGTCGGTTTATCCCGCATGGCCCGTACTATCCGCGAACGTATGAACGTGCGCGACAATGAAGTGTTTACCCCAATGGACCTGATCAACGCCAAGACCCTTTCGTCTGTGATCAATTCCTTTTTCGGAACCAACCAGCTGTCGCAGTTCATGGACCAGACGAATCCCTTGTCGGAATTAACGCATAAGCGCCGGATTTCGGCCCTGGGCCCTGGTGGTCTGTCGAGGGAACGCGCCGGATTTGAAGTCAGGGACGTGCATTATACCCATTATGGGCGCCTTTGCACCATTGAAACTCCTGAAGGCCCGAACATCGGTCTTATTTCATCCCTTTGTGTCTATGCGAAGATCGACCGCCTCGGGTTTATCGAAACCCCTTACAAAAAGGTTGTCGACGGCAGGGTTCAGCTTGAAGAAGATCCCGTTTACCTCACAGCCGAAGAGGAAGAACATAAAATTATAGGTCAGGCTACCACTTTAATGGACAATAAGGGTAACCTCACAGATGATAAGATTAAGGTTCGTTATCTTGCCGACTATCCAATTGTAGGAAAAGACAAGGTGGACCTTGTTGATATAGCTCCCAACCAGATCGCCTCGATCGCAGCTTCATTGATCCCGTTCCTGGAACATGACGATGCAAACCGTGCGTTGATGGGATCGAACATGATGCGCCAGGCAGTACCCCTTTTAACCCCGGAAGCCCCCATCGTAGGGACCGGGATTGAAGACCTTGTTGCAAGGGATTCAAGGGTTCTTATCAATGCCGAAGGTGACGGCTCCGTGGAATATGTTGACGCCAACGAGATCATGATCCGCTATCACAGGAGTGAAAAAGAAAAGCTGGTCAGTTTCGAAGATGATACCAAGACATACAGGCTCACCAAATTCATGCGTACCAACCAGAACACCTGCGTGAACCTACGTCCCATTGTCCGCAAAGGAGATAAGGTTCAGAAAGGACAGGTCCTTTGTGAAGGTTATGCCACCCGCGACGGTGAACTGGCCCTTGGAAGGAACCTGATGGTTGCTTTTATGCCCTGGAAAGGATACAATTTTGAAGATGCTATCGTAATCAACGAAAAAGTTGTTTCTGAAGACATATTCACCTCCATTCATATCGAGGAATTCACACTTGAAGTAAGAGACACCAAGCGTGGTGTGGAAGAACTTACCAACGATATACCCAATGTGAGTACCGAAGCCACGAAGGACCTTGATGAAAATGGTCTTATCCGTATTGGTGCCGAAGTTAATGAAGGGGATATCCTGATCGGTAAGATCACTCCCAAGGGTGAGAGCGATCCCACCCCCGAGGAAAAACTGCTCCGCGCCATCTTCGGTGACAAGGCAGGCGATGTTAAAGATGCATCCCTTAAAGCTCCCCCATCGATGAGGGGAGTGGTTATCGAGAAAAAACTGTTCTCGAGGATCATCAAAGACAAAAAAGCCAAAACCAAGGAGAAAGACGAGCTTAAAAAGCTGGAGGAGGAATTTCAACAGGATGTCAACAAGCTGAAAGCCAAGCTCGTTGAGAAACTCGGAACAATGGTCAACAGTAAAGTTTCCCAGGGAGTTTTAAACCAGTTCAAACAGGAGATCGTTCCCAAAGGGGCAAAATTTACTCCCGGCATCCTCATGGACATTGATTATATGACGGTTAACCCGAATAAATGGACGACCGACAAAGATAAAAATGACTTGGTCAAATCACTGATCAATAACTACATCATTAAGTACAAGGAAGTACTCGGCGTTAGCAACCGTAAGAAATTCGTTGCTGTTGTCGGGGATGATCTCCCTGCAGGTATTGTACAGATGGCCAAGGTTTACATTGCCAAGAAGCGCAAGCTTAAGGTTGGAGATAAAATGGCAGGCCGCCACGGTAACAAAGGTATTGTTGCCAGGATCCAAAGGGCCGAAGACATGCCATTCCTCGAAGATGGCACCCCCGTGGATATCGTTCTCAATCCCCTGGGCGTACCTTCACGTATGAACCTCGGGCAGATCTACGAAACCATACTCGGCTGGGCCGGTAACAAGCTGAACCAGCGTTTCACCACCCCGATCTTTGACGGAGCTCACATCGATGAGATCAATGCCTACCTCGAAAAAGCAGGGTTGCCTAGAAACGGTAAAGTATGGCTACACGACGGCCTTTCGGGAGAACCCTTTGACCAGCCGACTACTGTCGGTTTCATCTACATGATGAAACTACACCATATGGTCGACGATAAAATGCATGCCCGTTCCATAGGTCCTTACTCACTGATCACCCAGCAGCCTCTCGGAGGTAAAGCACAATTCGGCGGTCAGAGATTCGGTGAAATGGAAGTCTGGGCACTCGAAGCTTTCGGCGCAGCAAACATCCTGCTCGAAATCCTTACTGTAAAGTCCGACGACGTAGTCGGACGTGCGAAGGCTTATGAATCCATTGTCAAGGGCGAATCAATGCCAGTACCTGGCGTCCCGGAATCATTCAACGTGCTTGTGCATGAATTACGCGGCCTCGGGCTGAATATTACAACAGATTAATTCAACACTTGTCAATCAGCAAAACTATGGCATATAAAAAAGAAGGTCCAATAAACAGTACATATTCCAAAATCACTGTTAGCCTGGCTTCTCCGGAGAAAATCCTGGAGATGTCGAGCGGTGAGGTACTGAAACCTGAGACCATCAATTACAGGACATACAAACCCGAGAGGGATGGTCTGTTCTGTGAACGGATCTTTGGCCCTGTTAAAGACTGGGAATGCCACTGCGGAAAATATAAGAGGATACGGTACAAGGGTATCGTATGCGACCGTTGTGGTGTGGAAGTTACTGAGAAGAAAGTTCGCCGTGAGCGGATGGGGCACATCCAGCTGGTCGTTCCGGTTGCCCATATCTGGTTTTTCCGTTCATTGCCTAATAAAATAGGATCGCTTCTCGGGCTTCCGACCAAGAAACTGGAATCCATTATTTATTACGAGAAATATGTTGTCATCCAGCCGGGAATAAAAGCCCAGGACGGTTTGAATTACCTGGATTTCCTTTCCGAAGAAGAGTATTTCGACATCATTGAAAAACTTCCCCAGGAGAATCAGTACCTGGATGACAGCGACCCAAACAAATTCGTTGCCCGTATGGGCGCGGAAGCATTATATGACCTTCTTTCCCGGATTGACCTGGACAAGGAATCCTATGATCTCCGCCATAAAGCGAATACCGAAACATCCCAGCAAAGAAAAGCTGAAGCCCTGAAAAGACTGCAGGTTTTCGAATCCTTCAGGGATGCCCAGAAACGCATGGATAACCGTCCCGAGTGGATGATCGTAAAGGTGGTTCCCGTTATCCCCCCAGAACTCAGGCCATTGGTGCCACTGGATGGAGGACGTTTTGCAACTTCCGACCTGAACGACCTCTACCGCAGGGTTATCATCCGGAATAACCGTTTGAAAAGACTTATCGAGATAAAGGCTCCGGATGTCATCCTCCGTAATGAAAAGAGAATGCTACAGGAAGCTGTCGATTCCTTATTTGATAACTCACGCAAGGCAAGCGCTGTAAAGACCGAATCAAACCGGGCTCTGAAATCCCTCTCCGACAGCCTTAAAGGGAAACAGGGCAGGTTCCGCCAGAACCTCCTTGGTAAACGTGTTGACTATTCAGGCCGTTCTGTTATTGTAGTTGGACCTGAACTCAGGCTTAACGAATGCGGGCTGCCCAAGGAAATGGCCTCTGAACTTTACAAACCGTTCATCATCCGCAAGATGCTTGAACGTGGTATTGTCAAGACCGTTAAATCGGCCAAGAAGATCGTCGACCGTAAGGACCCGGTTGTGTGGGACATCCTTGAAAACATCATGAAAGGGCATCCTGTTATGCTGAACCGTGCCCCGACTCTGCACCGTTTGGGTATACAGGCCTTCCAGCCCAAGCTTATTGAAGGGAAAGCCATTCAGCTCCATCCCCTTGTTTGTACCGCTTTCAACGCCGACTTTGACGGTGACCAGATGGCAGTGCATGTACCGCTTGGAAATGCCGCCATTCTTGAAGCACAGCTGCTTATGCTTGCTTCGCACAATATCCTCAACCCTGCAAACGGCGCGCCTATCACGGTTCCTTCACAGGACATGGTTCTTGGTCTTTACTATATGACCAAGGCCCGCAAAACCGACAGCGACAGGAAAGTCAGGGGAGAAGGAATGACTTTTTATTCACCCGAAGAAGTCATCATCGCCTTTAACGAGAAAAGGATTGACCTGCATGCAATCATCAAGGTTCGCATGAACCTTTTGGAAGACGGTAAGGAAGTTGCCTCCATGATGGAAACAACAGTAGGCCGCGTGATCTTCAACCAGGTTGTTCCCAGGGAATATGGTTACATCAACCAGCTGCTGACCAAGAAATCATTGCGTGACATTATCGGTGCAATCCTGAAAAAAACAGGTACTGCCAAAACAGCCAAGTTCCTCGACGATATCAAGGACCTCGGTTACAGCATGGCTTTCAAGGGAGGACTTTCGTTCAACCTTGACGACGTCATCGTTCCCCAGATCAAGGAAACCCTGGTAGGCAGCGCTTCAGCCGAAGTCGATGAAGTAGTGAACAACTATAACATGGGCTTTATTACAAATAATGAAAGATACAACCAGATCATTGACATCTGGACCCATACCAATTCGCAGCTGACTGTTGCCCTTATGAACCAGCTTTCGAAAGACAAGCAGGGATTCAACCCGGTTTACATGATGCTCGACTCAGGCGCCCGTGGTTCGAAGGAACAGATCAGGCAGCTGTCGGGTATGCGCGGTCTTATGGCAAAACCACAGAAGTCTGGTGCAGGCGGGGGCGAAATTATCGAGAACCCTATTCTTGCAAACTTCAAGGAAGGCCTCTCGGTACTTGAGTACTTCATTTCAACCCACGGTGCTCGTAAAGGTTTGGCCGATACCGCTCTGAAAACCGCCGATGCCGGTTATCTTACCCGTCGTCTGGTCGACGTTTCCCAGGATGTTATCATTTCTGAGGAGGACTGCGGAACATTGCGCGGGCTTACCATCACTGCCCTCAAGAAGGCAGAAGAAGTCGTGGAATCACTGTACGACAGGATCCTTGGCCGTGTAGCATTGCACGATGTATACCATCCCCAGTCGGGAACACTGATCATAGCTGCAGGCCAGGAGATTACCGAAGAGATATCCCAGCTTATTGAAGATTCCCCGCTTGAAGGCGTAGAAATACGTTCGGTTCTTACCTGTGAATCCAAGAAGGGTGTTTGCGCCAGGTGTTACGGTCGTAACCTGGCAACAGGCCGTCTGGTCGAAAAAGGCGAAGCAGTAGGTGTTATCGCTGCCCAGTCCATTGGGGAACCCGGTACCCAGCTTACCCTCCGTACCTTCCACGTTGGTGGTGTTGCTGGTGTTAACATTGCCAGCGCTTCAAGAATTGACGCAAAATATGACGGTGTACTTGAGATTGATGAACTTCGTTCACTCAACTACCAGTCGGAAGCCGGTGAAAAATATGAGATAGTGATCGGCCGGTCAGCCGAAATGCGTATCGTTGACAAGAATACCAGGATCGCCCTTACATCGGCACATATTCCTTACGGAGCAAAACTGTATTTCAGCGACGGTGCCGAAGTTAAAAAAGGCAAACTCATCAGCGACTGGGATCCGTATAATGCGGTAATACTTTCGGAAGTCGCCGGAAAAGTCAGCTTTGAGAATATCCAGGAAGGTATGACTTTCCGCGTCGAATCAGACGAACAGACGGGCTATCACGAGAAAGTGATCATTGAATCCCGTCAGAAAGGGAAGAATCCTGCCATCAATATACTTGATTCAACCAAAGAGATCATTAAGATCTATGATATCCCGGTTGGGGCTCATATCATTATTGAAGACGGTGCGAAGATCAAAGCAGGTGAAATACTTGTAAAGATCCCGCGTGCCATTGGTAAAGCAGGCGATATCACAGGAGGTCTGCCCAGGGTAACCGAGCTCTTTGAAGCCCGCAATCCTTCTGACCCCGCTGTAGTTTCTGAAATTGACGGCGTTGTGTCATTTGCCAAGAAGCTCAAGAGAGGCAACCGCGAAGTTATCATCACCTCCAAGACCGGAGAAGAAAAACGTTACCTCATACCCACCTCGAAACAGATCCTGGCACAGGAAAACGATTACGTAAAGGCAGGTGTACCTTTGTCAGACGGCGCTCTTACTCCGAGCGACATCCTGGCTATCAAGGGACCTATGAAGGTTCAGGAATATATCGTGAATGAAATCCAGGAAGTTTACCGTTTGCAGGGTGTGAAGATCAACGACAAGCATTTCGAGACCATTGTAAGGCAGATGATGCGCAAGGTTGAAGTGGAAGACCCGGGCGACAGCCGTTTCCTCGAGGGAGAGCTGGTCAACAAGGTTGATTTCCAGGACGAAAACGACTGGATCTATGCAAAGAAAGTTGTTGAGGATCCGGGAGATTCAGCTACATTCAAATCGGGGCAGATCATCAGCGCACGCAAACTTCGCGATGAGATCTCGATGCTGAAACGCAAGGACAAGAAACTGGTTGATGCACGCGATGCAAAACCGGCCACTGCCCGACAGGTACTCCAGGGGATCACCAGGGCTTCGCTGCAGACACGCAGCTGGCTTTCTGCAGCATCTTTCCAGGAAACCACTAAAGTGCTTACACAGGCTGCTATCAACGCAAGGGAAGACGATCTTGCAGGTCTGAAGGAAAACGTTATCGTTGGCCATCTCATCCCTGCCGGCACCGGTCTGCGCGAGTATGAAAGCCTTATTGTGGGAAGCAAGGAAGAATACGAAGCATTAATGGCATCCAAAGAAGAAGATTAATATGCAGGATAATAAAAACCCGGTTAACAACCAGATCAATATCGAGATTTCGGATGAAGTGGGAGAAGGCATTTATTCAAACCTTGCCATCATTACCCATTCCCCGGCTGAATTCATCGTCGATTTTGTAAAGATGATGCCGGGTGTTCCGAAGGCTAAAGTCAAATCAAGGATCATCCTGACTCCCCAGCATGCCAAGCGACTGTATAAAGCGCTTAAGGAAAACGTCTCGAAATACGAGGCGATTCACGGTGAGATCCGCGATTCCGAAGGTGAGATCCCTTTCAATATGGGGATGCCTGGACAGGCCTGATCACTTGCCTGATTCGTACTTTTTTAGATTTTCTTCTATCGTTTCGGCCGGAAGGTTTTGCTTCTTTGCAATGATCAGTGCATTCTTACAGTATTTTACTGCTTCATCTTTTTTCCCAAGCTTATAAAAGAGAGCTGCTGAGGTTTCGTTATTGGCGACATCAGGTTTCAGCTCTACAGATCGTTTTGCCCATTGCGAGGCTTTTTCAAGGTATTTGTTTTCGGTGGAAAGACTGAGCATCATGTTTGCCACTTCGTTAAGCATGCCAGGGTCGTCATGGTAATAGGTATCGACTTCATTATATGAAAGTTCCATGAGTTTGACCAGATTTCCCTGCATCTGGTAAACGTTGAAGCTGGCATCAAATATCAGCCTGTTGGCATCTGTATATCCCGAAGCGTGAATCTTGTGTATGATTGCGTTGTAAGCCGAATCACTCATCTTCACACCCCTGGCCAGGTCGATGATCGCTTTGAAGTAAACATTATAAATTTTCGTATTCACTGAGTCCCGGCCATGAACCCTTGCGAACTCATCCTGCCTGGCCAGAAGGAACTTAAATTCCCTTGATTCCATATTGTTACAAAAACTGAAAATGATTTTCCAGTTGTCGTTTTTTATAAGGTCGGATTCCTTCTGGCCTGAAAGGTATTTATTCAGGGGGACGTCAGCCGGGAGGTATGCATCGGTAAGCCTCTTGAGGTAATTATAGATGAAGCCCGGGCTGTTTTCTCCAGTGGAATAACGTTTCATGTAAGCAGTAAAGCATTCAGTTGTATCCATGGCATTGAGGGCAAGGGAGATATACTCGGGAGCAGACTGGGCAGCACCCACCCTGAGATGAACCATATTGCCATCCTGGTTAATGAATAAAAGCGTCGGAAATGCCCTTACCCTGTATTGCTGGCTCAGTTTTGGCCCCTCGCCCTTTTCCATGTCATACCTTGCGCAGATAAAATTTTTGTTGTAGAAATCGGCCACGGTGTCGTTGGTAAACATATGGGCCGACATCCATTTGCATGGGCCGCACCAGCTGGTATAGGCGTCCATGAATACCATCTTATGCTCCTGTCTTGACATGGCCAGGATGTCAGCAAAAGGCTTGTCAATAAAGGTAATCGAGCGGTTCTGGCAAATGCCATCCGTAGTCATTGTAATTATAAAGACCAGGATGAGCTGAATTGTTTTTTTCATGCTGAGGTATTTGAATTTAAACGAATATTAACTGAACGGATTGCAAATGTCAGGATTTTTTAATGTTGTGAAAAAGATTGGAAAAAAAAGTAATGCTCTATATTTGCATTTGATTTTTTCGAGAATAGGGATGCCGGAACATCAGAAAATAAAGAATGTAGTGGTAATTGGTGCCGGGAACCTGGCCACCCACCTGGCTCTTGCACTGCACCGGAAAGGAATAAACGTAATCCAGGTGCTGAACAGGTCCAGGGAAGCAGGGGAGAGGCTGGCTCGCAGGGTGAGTGCGGGCTTTAATAACGACCTGGGCGGAGCTGATTTCGGAGCCGATCTTTATATACTCGCGGTGAGCGATTCGGCCATTGAAGAAGTGGCCAGGAACCTGAAACTAAAGGACCAGTTGCTGGTACATACATCAGGATCGGTAGGAATGGCGTCACTTTCGGGAGCTTCTTCGAACCTTGGAGTGTTTTATCCCCTTCAGACTTTCTCAAAAGACAGGAGGATCAATTTCAGCAATATCCCTGTTTGCATTGAAGCAAATCGCAGTGAAAACGAAGAGAAACTGTTGCAGCTGGCCAGGCTTATCAGTAAAAAAGCCGTGTTAATCAACAGTGAACAACGGAAGGTCCTGCATATGACGGCTGTGTTTGCCGGAAATTTTTCAAGTTTCATGTACACTATAGCCGAGGATTTGCTGAAAAAGCACGGTGTCCCTTTCGGATTGCTCAAGCCGCTGATCCAGCAAACGGCTGCCACGGCAAAGCATGACGATGTTTTTAGCCGTCAAACAGGGCCTGCGGTGAGAGGCGATACTAAGATCATGGATGAGCATCTCGAAATGCTCGCCAGGCACGGGGCTTACATGGAAATATACGACCTTATCAGCAAGAGTATTATCAAACATAAATCCAGGAATGATTAACTATAAGGAATTACTCAGGCATATTACAACCTTCATTTTCGATTATGATGGTGTGCTTACCGATGGCATGGTGATCATGACCAGCCAGGGTGAAGGGCACAGGATCTCAAGTGTAAAGGACGGGTACGCGATCCAGCTGGCGGTTAAAAAAGGATATAATGTGGCCGTGATATCAGGCGCAGTGTCCAAATCGCTGGAGCACAGGATGAAGGCTCTTAATGTGACCGATGTCTTTATGGGAGTGGAAAATAAAATAGAATGTTTCCACGGGTACCTGGATGCGAAAAACATCAGGACTGAGAATGTTTTGTATATGGGGGATGACATCCCCGATTACGAAGTCATGCTTGAATCAGGAGTGTCGACCTGCCCTGCTGACGCTGCCGAAGAGATTAAGAAAATTGCAAAATACATTTCCCTTTTCAACGGGGGGAAGGGATGTGCGAGGGATGTCATAGAACAGGTTATGAAAGTGCAGGGTAAGTGGATGAATGGAGATAGTGAGATGGTGAGGTGGTGATATGACGGGATGTGGGATGGAGAGATGGGAATTCCTGGTTTCGGGCATTAAAAGATGAACCTGGCGCCTGGTTTCTGCCGAAACGAATTATAACTTATGCAAAACAAAATGATCTCATTTATGAGCAAAGCAGGGAGGTTTATAACTTTTATACGCCTGCCTAACCTCCTCATCATTGTCCTTACCCAATTCCTGTTAAGGTGTTGCCTTTTTGCACCCTTTCTGTATAACGGGGATACCGAAGTGATGACCCCTTTTCTTGATTTCACCCTGCTTTGTTTGGCCACCTTACTGATAACAACAGGAGGCTATATTATCAATGATTATTTCGACATCAGGATCGATGAGATCAATAAACCATCTCAGCTTATCGTTGGGAGGATTATTCCCGGGAGGACAGCCATCAAATGGCATCTACTGCTTACAACGCTTGGCAGCCTGCTTGGTTTTTACCTTGCATTCAGGGTGAGGGTTCTCAGCTTTGGCCTGATTTTTCCCTTCACCGGGGTGCTTTTATGGTTCTATTCGGCTAAATACAAGCGCATGCTTTTCTGGGGTAATTTTATCGTAGCATTTCTATCGGCCCTGGTTGTACTGATAGTGTATATGTATGAATTTTTCTGGCTGAGACTTCATCCTGATTTTTTTGCAGACCTTGCGCCTGATTTATGGTGGTTTGGGAAATTATTTACAGCCTATGCTCTTTTTGCGTTTCTTGTAACTTTTTACAGGGAAATTATCAAGGATATGGAGGATGTTAAAGGGGATGCCAGGGTAGGCTGCCACACAATACCGATTGTATTCGGCATCAATAAAAGCAGGTGGATCGTCACTGCTCTCATTCTCGTCACGATATTTCTTCTGGCATACTCGCTTTTGGTATTATACAATCTCACACTGATGTTGGTTTTCTGGTATCTTCTTGCCACTACCCTGGCACCAATGATTTATCTTATCTACAGGGTTTTCAAATCAAACACACCTGAGGAATATCATATCATGAGCAACATATGCAAGATAATCATGGTGGCAGGGGTGTTATCAATGCAACTTATAGCAATCAGCAAATAATATGATAAACAAACGTTTGGAAGGGTATCATCTTGTTCTGGCCTCGGCTTCCCCCAGGCGGCAGTACCTGCTAAAGGAACTGGGTTTGGATTTCGAGATCTGTACAACCTATGTCAAGGAAGAATACCCAGCAGGGCTCAAGCCCGAAGAGATCGCGATTTTCCTTGCCGAACTGAAAGCTGCCAGTTTCGACACCGGCAGGATGAATCAGAAGTCCATACTGATAGCTGCGGATACAATCGTAGTGCTGGGGCACGAGATCCTTGGGAAACCGGCCAACCATGATGAAGCTGTGATCATGCTGAAAAAGCTGTCGGGTAACAGGCACGATGTGATTACGGCTGTATGCCTGAAGTCAAAAAAGAAGAAAAGGACCTTTCATGTATTATCCTCGGTGTATTTTAAGAAGCTGAGCCTTGAAGAGATTGAATATTACATCAGGAATTTCCAGCCTTTTGATAAAGCCGGGGGATATGGCGTACAGGAATGGATAGGTTACATCGGTATCAGCAAGATCGAAGGATCGTTTTTCAATATTATGGGCTTGCCGGTCAAGGAATTGTATGAAGAACTGCTCCTTTTCTGATGGTTGAAAAGAACAAAGAACGAAGAGTAATGCCGCGAAAGCCTCTTATATTGCTAACCAACGACGACAGCATTAAAGCGCCCGGCCTGAGGTGTCTTATTGAGATTGTGAAGCCCTTCGGCAAAGTCGTCGTTGTTGCTCCCGACAAGCCTCAGTCAGGCACCGCCCATGCCGTTACAGTGAACCATCCCTTACGCCTTCACCTGATCAGCAAGGAAACGGATTACGAGGAATACAGCTGCAACGGCACTCCTGCCGACTGTGTTAAACTGGCTTTTAAAGTTGTTTTGAAAAGGAGGGCTGATTTTCTTTTTTCGGGCATCAATCACGGAACAAATTCTTCGATTAACATCATCTATTCGGGGACCATGGCCGCTGTTTTCGAGGGAGCCCTTGCAGGTGTGAGCTCTGCCGGGTTCTCGCTCGCCGATTCCAGCCAGGACGCCGACTTTCGCCCATCCGCCCCCTATATTAAAAAGATAGTACAGGAAGTCATAAGTCATAAACTGCCCGAAGGCGTTTGTCTTAACGTGAACATCCCTGCCATCCCTGGGAATAAGATCAGGGGCATAAAAGTCTGCCGACAGTCGGAAGGCACATGGCAGGAAGATTTTATCGAGAGAACTGATCCCCAGGGCAGGAAGTATTACTGGATGACAGGCGTCTTTGTGAAAACCGGGCATGGGAAAGACACTGATGAATGGGCTATGGACAACCGGTATATTGCCGTAGTGCCGGTGCAATTTGATTTTACCGCAAATAAGGCGATAAAGCCTGTTTCAAACTGGTTTTCATGAAATATTACATCATAGCGGGAGAAGCTTCGGGCGACCTCCATGCCTCGAACCTGATGAGGGAATTGAAAGCCCTGGATCCTCATGCTTTATTTCGCTGCTGGGGAGGCGATCTCATGCAAAAGGAGGGGGCCGTTCTAGTAAGGCATTTCCGTGATCTTGCCTTCATGGGTTTTCTCGAAGTTGTATCCCATCTTCCCCGGATCATAGGAAACCTGAAATTCTGTGAAAAAGACATACTCTGGTACCATCCGGATGTCCTCATTCTGGTCGATTACCCCGGGTTCAACCTGAGGATCGCGGGTTTTGCCGCATCAAAAGGCATAAGGGTTTTTTATTACATCTCACCCCAGCTTTGGGCATGGAAATCCTCAAGGGTGAAAACGATCAGGCGGTCGGTTGAGCATATGTTCGTGATCCTGCCTTTTGAACAGGAATTTTACCGGAAACACGGGGTGGATGCCGATTTCCCAGGCCATCCGCTGCTCGATGCCATTCATGAACGGATGAAGCTGAAAAACCGTGTTTCATTTTTAGCTGAGAACAAACTACCCGACAAGCCATTGATTGCACTTCTGCCCGGCAGCCGGAAGATGGAGATAAAAAGCATGCTCTCGGTCATGCTGGAAGTCATCCCCTCATTCCCCGATCACCAGTTTGTTATTGCTGCAGCCCCTTCATTACCTTCCGGCTTTTATCTTTCGCTGATCGGTAATGCCAGGGTGGGTCTTGTATCGGGGCAAACCTATGACCTGCTCAGTAATTCCGTTGCGGCCCTTGTGACTTCGGGCACAGCCACACTTGAGACTGCACTGATGAATGTGCCGCAGATTGTCTGTTATAAAGGCAATCCCTTATCGTTTGAAATTGCAAAGAGGATTGTCAAGGTTGATTTTATCTCGCTTGTAAACCTGATTGCAGGCCGCCTTGTTGTAAAGGAACTTATTCAGAAGGACTTCAATACCGGCAGATTGGTTTTTGAGCTCAACGGGCTTCTGCAGCCGGAAGGAAGGAAAGAGATCCTGGATGGATACAGGCAGGTTAAAGAAATGCTTGGGGGAGGTGGCGCTTCGGCAAGGGCAGCTTTAAAAATGACACAATATTTGAGCGATAAATCAGTTAAGTAAATGGATAAATTTATTAACAACAGAGAGAAATTAAAAATTATGGAGAAGAAGATTTTTATACTTTTTTATCTGATGGTTTTTGGAATGACCGGAGGATTGATGGCACAAACAACAACTACCAACAAAAATCAGACAACACAAAAACTTAAGCTTAGCTCTGCGAAAGCCGATACCGTAAAAGGAAAATCGGTAAAGGAAGTAAAGATAAACCCGGTAAAGGAACTCACACCCCAGCAGAAGGAGGCCCAGGCTTATTTCCAGTCGGGTTCGGCCAAGGCAAGGGACGGCAAACTTGAAGCTGCCATCGAGGATTTTACCAAATCAGTCAATACCTACGAGAGTACCAGCGCCTATATGTCGAGGGCTTATTGCTATATGATGAACAATCAATATACCCAGGCCGTAGAAGATGCAACAAAATCGCTGGAATTATCCGTTAAAAATCCAAGGGCTTATTTTATCAGAGGTGCCTGCAAATACCAGATGAATGATATTGACGGAGCCGGCGAGGACCTGACATTAGCCATCAGATATGACCATACCAATGCTGCGGCATATAACTATCTTGCTGCTGTTAAACTTCAGAAGCAGGATTACAAGGAGGCGCTTGAAAATTATAATTCCGTTGTTAAGATCGACTCTGCTTTTCCCGATGTATTCACAAACCGGGGCATGGTCCGACAGAACCTGCAGGATGTTAGCGGTGCAATTCTCGATTACAATGTCGCCTTGAAAAGGGACCCGAAAAATTCGGGAGCATTAAATAACAGGGGTGCTGCCAAGATAACGCTTAAGGATTACAAGGGTGCAATGCAGGACCTGGATAAGGCTATTGAACTGAACCCGAAGGATGCGGAGGCATATAATAACCGCGGGAGGGCAAAGCAGGCCCTGGGTGACCTGGACGGCGCCTGCAAGGACTGGAATATGTCCTTTGACCTGGGGCTTGTCGAAGCCAAGGATCTCATCATTAAAAACTGCAAGTAAACCTTCGGATGAAGAAGGCCAGCGTATTTCTCTTTATCACAGTTCTGTTTTCCTTTTTATTTTCAGGCCGGGTTGAGGCCCAGGTAAGGCTGAATAAGGTCCTGATCGATTCGGGCATACTTAAAGCCAGGCTGGGCGATTACGCATCGGCACTCAGGGATCTTGACAAGGCTGTTTTAACGGATTCAGGCAGCGCGGAAGCTTTTTACAACCGTGGAGTCCTTAAATATGAAATGCAGGATTACCAGGGCGCAATTAATGATTTTAACCGGGTGCTTGACCTGCGCAAGTCCTATGCCGAGCCGTTTTTTCACAGGGCCCTGGCAAAAGATGCCTTAAAGGACTATGACGGGGCAATTAATGATTATACCAGGGCAGTTGCCCTTAAAGCCGATTTCCCGGATGCATTTTATAATAAGGGGCTGGACCTGATGGAAATGGGGAATTATACTGAGGCTATGATGAATTTCACACGTGCTCTTCAATACAAGCCCGTATTCCCGGAAGCAATATATAACCGGGGATTATGCTCTTATAATCTGAAAGATTACACTGCTGCGATCAGGGATTTCAACGAAGCCATTAAAACCGACAGCATGCAGGCCGATTATTATTCAAGCCGGGGCGTTGCCCTGGCAGCAACCGGGCAGTACCAGGATGCCAAACTTGATTTCATTCACGTGATCAGTATGAGGCCGGGGGATATACCGGCTCTTATGAACAAGGCGCTTGCCCAAATGTATCTCAAACAATATGCCGATGCGGTTGCCACCTATTCTGAAATAATAAAACTTCAGGCAAACAGCGACGAAGCCTATACAAACCGCGGTGTTGCCAGGCAATATCTTGAAAAGCCGGAGGAAGCCTGCCGTGATTGGGAGAAAGCCTCGGCCCTCGGAAATGAAAAAGCCAGGTCTTACCTTGTAAAATATTGTAAAAAATAATGCCACTTTTCCTGGTTTCCCGGATTAAGTTCTGAGAAAATCACGAAAAGACATGAATTCCTGGAGGCCGGTACCTTTACTCAGGCTGGTAATCCCGTTTATTGCCGGCATTATACTTGGGCAGGTTTTCAATCCTTCTTTACCTGTTTACGTTTTACCTTCGGTAATACTGGCATTCTGCCTGGAGCTGTTTTTATTCCAATTCTTAACCCTTTCATACAGATTGAGGTGGATGACAGGTTTGTCAATCACTTTTGCCTTTCTTTTATCAGGTTTCCAGTATGCGAATACCGGCTTTAACGACAGGCACAGACCTGAAGCGGATTTCTATAAGCCTGTAGTTTTACTCGCCAGGGTCAGCGAATGCCCCATAATAAAGAAGACAGGTTTAACTGCAGTTGCTGATGCAGTTTCAATTTACGACTCCGGTGCATGGAAGCCATTGAGAACAAAGATATTCATCAAAGTATACGGATCACAGGAAACTCCAGTGCTTTCATATGGCAGCTATTTCATTGTACACGGAAGACCTGAGAAACTGGTGTTCTTCGCAGCCAGGCATTCATTTAATTTTCGCTCCTATTTATATGATAAAGGGATCAGGTTTGAGATGGGGTGCAAAAAGACCGACTGCTATGAGATTCCTGGCGGTAATGTCAGCAGCATCAGCAGGCTTGCCTTCAGGGCCCGGGATAAACTCCTGCGGATTTTCAGGGAGAAAGGCCTTTCGGGGCAGGAGTTCTCGGTTGCAGCAGCCCTTCTCCTGGGTTATGTCAATGAAATAGACAGCCACCTTAAATCAGCATTCGCCTCCAGCGGAACCATGCATATTCTTTCTGTTTCGGGCATGCACGTGGGGATTATTTTCCTGTTCCTCGAAACGGCCCTCTCGTTCCTGTCAAAATTCAGGCACGGAATTTGGTTTAAATCCCTCATTCAATTGCTGTTCATTGCCTCCTATGCTGCAATAACAGGCTTTTCCCCGGCAGTACTGAGGGCCGCAACCTGCCTCGGGTTTATGATCATTGGCAAAACGATCAGGCGGAAGCCCGAAATGCTGAACGTGATCAGTGCCTCGGTTTTCTTCCTTTTGGTAATGGATACTTCAATACTTTCAGATGTAGGGTTCCAGCTTTCGTACCTTGCCGTGATAGGCATCGTTATCCTGAATAAGCCCATCTATGACCTTTATGTGACGCATCACTGGCTGCCCGATAAAATATGGGCCCTGGTTGCTGTATCCATGGCGGCCCAGATCGCGACCTTCCCTCTTAGCCTGTATTATTTTCACCGTTTTCCCAACTACTTTATACTGTCAAACCTGGTCATAGTCCCCTTATCAAACGGAATAATACTGATGGGAATACTGGGACTCGTATTCTCACCCCTTCCCATAGTGGGGAACCTTACAATTTCGGCATTAAAGCTGTTACTGAAAGGCCTAAATCATAGCGTACTATTCATAGGATCGCTACCGGGTGCGGTAAGCAGCGGGTTTTTCCCTACTGTTGTGGAAGTCTGCCTGTTGTATCTTTTAATCTCATTTATATTTCTTTTTCTGAGCAGGCGGCAGCCTGTGTTCTTAATGCCTGCCCTTTGCTGCCTTATCATGCTGGAAGTTCAGGTGATGACAGGCAAATTAAGCAGCTCAGCTCGAAACGGACTGGCTGTGCACCAGGGCAGCCAGGGGTATGTGATCAGGTATATGAGAGGCAGGGATGAAGCATGTTTTTATTCAGGTCTGCGGATGTTGAAGGACCCCTTTATCGCCGACCAGATCGGCAATGAGCAAATGGCAGCCAAGGTGAATTCTGTTCAGCAGAGGTGGGTAAACTTCAGGGGATGGCAGAAGGCTGCGGGTTTCCCTGAACTGGGCCGCTTCGGGAACATGATTATTGCAAACCACAGGCGGCTTTATATCCTGGATTCACCCATCAGCAAAAATTTTCATCTCAGGATCCATGCCGATATTCTGCTCATCAGCAGGCCGGCCTCTTACAATCTGGACCGCTTGAAAAATGTTTTTTCTCCTGAAATCATACTGAATGCATCAACCGCTTCCCATTCAAAAATAATTGACTGGTCGGACCAGGCCCGCCGCCTGGGGATAAAATTCTATGACTTGAAATCAAGCGGATTTTATCAGGAAGAATAATAATTTTTTTTGATATCCCACAAAAATGATATACTTTTGCAGCCGGAATAATGGACTGGTAGTTCAGCTGGTTAGAATGCCGCCCTGTCACGGCGGAGGTCGCGAGTTCGAGTCTCGTCCAGTCCGCAGTATCAAACGAAAAACCCTGTAACACTTTATGCTACAGGGTTTTTCGTTTAATGTAACGGAAAGCGAAAATGAAAGCGGTCTCCTTGGTTTAGTATTTGCTCTTCTTTTCTTTCTTTTCCTTCTTTTCCAGCCTTTTTTCTTTCAGCGTTTTTGTTGGCTCTTTTTTTACGCTCTTTTTAACGTCTTGTCCTTTTGACATATCCTGAATGTTTTTGGTTAATAGACTTATTTTTGATTTATTAATTCCATCGCAAAAATAAAGATTTTGACCGAAACTTCATTTCTTTCATTAAAAGAGTCTGTTATTGGAACTCCGCGCATCATGGTTCTTTGTTAAAATCCTCCTGTGAAATTATTTTAATCCCGGCCTTTTTTTCCTTTGCCAGCTCTTCGTTGAGTTTGGGAAGGTCGGAACTGATGAAATTGTTTACTTCGCTTATGATCTTGTCTGATTCGGCTGCAAGAACGTCCAGCCCCTGGATCTGGGAATCGGTAGGCCTGCCCGGGTATTGCATTATTGAACCGTAGATAAAGGCAACTTTTTCCCTTAATCTTTCTTCGCCGGTTACCTTGCCTTCCCTGGTTGAGACTATCCTGCAATGCAGGGTGTCCATTCTGACCGAGGCTGTAAGGAGCTTCTTCGAGAGTGATTTTGAAGCTGTGTTTGACAGGGCCTTCGACTTGTCGCGGACTTCCCTGGCCTGCCGGTCGGTATATGCCAGTGCCTGGAGCAGGTTATAGGCTTTCATGATGGAGTTCTGTCGCAGATCACGATCCTGAAGCGAAAACATGGATTTGGGATCGGGTAAAAGGCGGATCTTTGTCTCGTAAACCTCGTTATTCCTGAAAAGCTTTACCGTGTATTCACCCGGTGAATATTGAGGCCCGGCGAATGCAGAACCTTCCATCTGAGGGGAAACGGGCACTTTGGGTGGTTTCATCTGTATAGTCCACTGCACCACATTGATCCCTTTACGCATGCCGGCCGGAAGACTCTTGATCATTTTCCCCCCGGCATCATATATTTCCAGATGAATATCTCCGAAAAGATGCCGTTTTTTCATGTAATATACAAGCGGAGCTGCATCCTGGGGAACCTGGCCTAAGTATTCGTCATCCCCGTTCCACTCCTGGGTGAATGAACCTTCCCTGATGATATAATCTTTCGGGTTCAGCCATTTTACGTCCGATGCCAAAACTTCCTTTGTAATCTGCCTGAGAGGGGTGAGGTCATCAATGATCATGATCCCTCTGCCGTGTGTCGCAAGGATGAGGGACTGCTCCTTAGGATGAATAACCATGTCCATGACAGGCACGTGTGGAATGTTTCCCTTGAAGAAAGACCAGCTTTGCCCGCCGTCTATCGACAAGTAAAGTCCGCCTTCGGTTCCGAGAAAGAGCAGGTCGGATTTTACCAAATCTTCCCTGATCACATGGCAGTATGCTTTGACCGATGTGTCGGCCAGGGCTTTCCAGGTTTTGCCAAGGTCGGTTGACCTGAAAACATAAGGCGTTTTATCTCCCATCCGGTGTCCGTCGAATGTCGCATACACTGTGTTTTTATCAAAATGGCCTGGCTCAACATAAGAACACCAGGTGTTCGCCGGCAGGCCGGGGATATTGCCAACAACATTCGTCCATGTTTTGCCCCCGTTTGCAGTGACCTGGAGGTTGCCGTCATCAGTGCCTGCCCAAATGATCAGGCTGTCGAGAGGGGATTCATTGATGGTGTATATGGTACAATGGTTCTCTGCGGATGAGTTGTCGACGGTAAGCCCGCCTGATTTTTCCTGTTTCAGCTTTTTCGGATCATCTGTCGTGAGATCGGGAGAGATGCGGGTCCAGGAATCTCCCCGGTTGCTGGTTTTAAAAATATACTGGGCGCCGGCATAGAACCGGTTGCTGGTGGGGCTGAAAATCATCGGGGCATTCCAGTTAAAGCGGAGTTCCTTGGTATCCTTGTCTTTGAATGGGATCAGTGATTTATATTCCCCCGACTTCAGGTAATACCTTGCAATTTTTCCACCCTGGAACTGCCAGTAAAGGATGTTTGAATCAAGTTTGTCGCAGTATACATAAAACCCATCGCCAAACCCAATGTTTTTCCAACTGCTGTTGGTGATGCCGTTGGACGACCTCGACGGGCCATACCATGAACCGTTATCCTGCAATCCTCCGTAAACATTAAAGGGATCAGCCTTGTCAAAACTGACGTGGTAGAACTGTGAAACCGGCAGGTTTCGCATCAGCCTCCAGGTGTTGCCCTTATCCATCGAATAATATACTCCGCCATCAGTTCCCATATAGATCAGGCTGTTATCTTTCTTGCCGATGTATACGGGATGACAATCACCGTGGTAATTCCCGCCCTCGACAGCCGCTGAACTGAATGTTTTGCCTCCGTCATTGCTTTTATAAAGGCTGAACCCCGGCTTGTAAATTACATTGGTGTCGACGGGATCCGGGGCAATAAAGGAAAAGTAGAAAGGACGGTCGTTTACATTTTCAGATTGGGTTAACATTTTCCACGAATTTCCCTTGTCGGAAGAACGGTATAAACCGGTTTTTTCTGCCTCAATGAGGGCATATACGAGTTCCGGTTTCACCGGCGAAACAGAAACCGTCACCCTGCCGAGAATACCTTCAGGCATATCTTTGGTGATCTTTGCCCAGGTTTTTCCTCCATCGGAAGAGCGGAACAAGCCGCTGCCTTTACCCCCTGAACTAAACGACCATGGAGTTCTGCGGAATTCCCACATCCCTGCATACATGATCTCAGGATCTTTCCAATCTATCGCCACATCGCTGCAGCCCGTATTTTCATCAACATACAGCACTTTCTCCCAGGTCTTTCCGCCGTCGGTGGTTTTGTATAAGCCCCTGTCGGTACCTGAATTCCAAAGATTGCCCAGGGCCGCTACGAACACAACATCGGGGTTCCCTGGCTTTATAGCGATTTTAGCGATCCTCTCGGTCTTTTCCAGGCCCATCTTTTTCCAGCTCTCACCGCCGTTATAAGTCCGGTAGACCCCGTCGCCCACCGAAACTGAGTTTCTCACCCACACTTCACCCGTACCAACCCAAACGGTATCGGGATGCTGCTGATCAATGGTAATGGCACCTATCGATTGATTGTATTTGTCGAAAACAGGTTTGAACGTTGTGCCGAAATTTTTCGATTTCCACAGCCCCCCGGTGGCAGCCCCAACATAAAGTATTGCAGGGTTTCTGTCAACGGCATCCAGGGAAGCTATCCTCCCGCTCATGGTAGCCGGACCTATCTGCCGGGCCTGGATATCACCAAACGTATTTTCATCCACTTTAATGCGATCCTGGGCTTTAGTCCAAACGGAAACAAAGCACAAAAGGAAGGCGACAATGATATTGATCACCAGCTTCATAATAATTGCTTTTATTGTTTATTTTTTTACAAGGGGCTTTACGAAAATGCTGTCGTTGACGGCCTGGTTTATCTCAACCTTTTCGATCATGATCTGGGAAACCGTCTGATCCTTAATTTTCGTGGTGATTGTTTCGGCTACCAGGACCCCGTTTATATCCTTGTAGTTTGTAAACAAGCTCTCGCTTTCAGTCTCGTTTCCCTGAATCTTGACTTTGGAGGATGTTTTCAGCAGTATATAATTTTCGGCATCAATAAAATAATTGTCAACATCGCCATTGGCTTTGGAGACTTTGATTTTGTATGCCGAAGATCCTTCCATATCTTCCTTGCCAATCAGCTCGGCCTGGTGGCCTTTTTCTTTCCAGTTGTACAGGGCACCTTCAATATCGGTTTGCTCTTTCATGTTCTTGATCTCATCGGGTGTCATGTCCTGGGGAGTTGATGAACCCGACCAGGGAACAACACTCCAGCCCTTGCCATCATCGTAACACTGTATCATTTTATTCCCCTGTACTTCTGCTTCCACTCTTAATTTGGATGGTCTCTTGGTTGTCATTGTGAATGGGAATTCCATTCCCTGGACGATGGTTTTTCCTTTTTCGGTGAGGGTGGTCCAGTCCTTCATTTTTTCGATGCCTGTGGCCTTGTAATAAGCATTCAGGATATCGTCAAGTTTCATTTCCTGGGCATTCCCGGCAGCAGCAAGCAAAAGGAAAGCAATAATTGATATAGCAACAGATCTTTTCATGTTATCAGATTTATTTGGTTTATAAATTACGTATGAATTAGAAGCATGAATTCCAAAATTGTTACGGCAAATTACAAATTAAAATTCAGGTGGTAAAAATACCAACTTAATTTATATATAGATGTTTTCAAATTAAGGGTAAATTCCCTGACATGGAGGGTCTTGATTCCGGCTCTGGCTTTTGAAATGTTTGATGCCGATTTAATCATGAAGATTCCTGCATTTCAACGATATTTGTGAAATCAATTTAAACAGGAACGTAAATTTGAATCGTATGAATATCTTTGGTAATCATTATCTTCAGATAATTTTCAGTGCAATAGCAGTATATGTTTTCCTGATACTTGCAATCCGCTTATTTGGGAAGAAAGAACTTTCGCAGCTATCGGTTTTTGATCTGGTGTTTATTTTGCTTATCAGCAATGCTGTTCAGAACGCCATGGTGCTTGGCGACAACAGCCTCATCGGGGGCTTGCTGGCAGCCCTTGCATTATTCGCAATAAATTATGCGATGAAATACTTGCAATACAGTTTTCCGGGTTTCGGCAAGGCTCTGCAGGGGGATCCGGTAATGCTGGTTTACCAGGGGGAGATCCTGGAATCGCATCTGAAACTTGCCAAAATCACGCGGGATGAGGTGCTTGAAGCTATCCGCGAACACGGGGTTCCATCGGAGAAAGAAGTGGATATTGCAATCCTGGAGGTCGATGGGAATATCAGCGTTTTATCCAAATCATACTCAGCGAAAAGCAGCCACAGGCATAAGGGGCACAAGGTGGTGAGAAAGGAAAATTAAGTAGTGAGATAGTGAAAGGCGAAAGCCTTTTATTTAGCGTATTGCACCGCCCTGGTTTCCCTGATGACCGTGATCTTGATCTGTCCGGGATAGGTCATTTCGCTCTGAATTTTCTTCGACAGGTCAAAAGCAAGCTGGTTGGCTTCAAGGTCATTTACCTTTTCGGCTCCAACGATAACGCGCAATTCGCGGCCTGCCTGAATGGCAAAGGTTTTCACTACACCAGGATAACTCAGCGCCAGTTCTTCAAGGTGCTTGAGCCTTTCAATATAGGCTTCAACAACTTCACGGCGGGCACCCGGCCTGGCTCCTGATATTGCATCACAAACCTGGACGATGGGTGAGATGAGGTTGTCCATCTCGATCTCGTCGTGGTGGGCTCCTATAGCATTGATGATTTCAGGTTTTTCCTTAAACTTTTCGGCCATTTTCATGCCCAGGATGGCATGTGGCAGGTCCGGCTCATTATCTGGAACTTTACCGATATCATGCAACAATCCTGCCCGTTTCGCTTTCTTGGGATTGATCCCCAGTTCTGCCGCCATGGTGGCGCTCAGCTTGGCTACTTCGATGGAATGCTGAAGAAGGTTCTGCCCATAGGATGAACGGTATTTCATTTTACCGATCATACGCAGGAGTTCGTGGTGAAGGTTGTGAATTCCCAGGTCAATGCTTACCCGTTTACCTGTTTCATTGATCTCCTGCTCGATTTGTTTACGTGTTTTGGCAACGACTTCCTCTATACGTGCAGGGTGGATACGTCCGTCGGTCACCAGTTTGTGCAGTGAAAGCCTTGCGATCTCCCTTCTTACCGGATCGAAGCCCGAAAGAAGAATGGCATCGGGAGAATCATCAATAATGATCTCGACACCTGTAAGGGACTCCAGGGTACGGATATTGCGTCCTTCGCGCCCGATGATCCTGCCCTTGATCTCCTCGCTTTCTATGTTAAATACCGAAACGGTATTCTCAATGGCATGCTCGGTGGCAGTCCTCTGTATAGTTTCAATGATGATCTTTTTAGCCTCGGTATTGGCTGTGATCCTGGCTTCGTCAATGATGTCCTTCACATGTACAAGGGCATCGGACTTGGCTTCCTCCTTCAGGTTTTCAATAAGCTGGGTTTTGGCTTCCAGGGCAGAAAGGTTTGAAATGCTTTCGAGTTTTTCTATCTGAACCTTCTGGGCCTTGTCAAGATCGGATTGTTTCTTGCTTACGATATCAACCTGGGTCTGGAGATTCTGTTTTATAGTACCTATTTCTTTCTGCTTTTTTGCAAGCTCTTCAATTTTTTGATTTATTGTACCCTCTTTTTGCTTCAGCCTGTTTTCATTCTTGGATATCTCCTCGCTCTTCTCATGAACGAATTTTTCATGCTCGGTTTTAAGCTGGAGGAATTTTTCTTTGGCTTGCAGTATCTTTTCTTTCTTTATGACTTCGGCCTTATCCATGGCTTCTTTCAGCAGCGCATCACGCTTCCTTTCCAGCGCTTTGTTCAGGATGGTACCGGTGATAAGCCCTCCGATGATCATACCGCTTACTCCGATAATTACGAATAAAAGGATGTTTGGCATCTTTATAGTGTTTATTAGTTAGAATAAAAAAACCCGCGCTAATCAGCGAGGTAATGATAAACCTCTTAACGACATGGTTAGGGCTGCCGGGAAATTCGAACGTCCACTGTCCGGCCGTAACCGGAATCCTGCAAGCAGGAGCGAGGCCTGTCCTACAAACCCATGAGCTTTGCCCTAATGCTTGTAATGTTAGGTTTACAAACTGTCTGAATTAGTGCGGGTAAATCTTTGATCAATTTCAAGGAACGTCCTGTTCGGAAAGATGTTCTGCCAGGACATGGTCTACTTCTTCCAGTTTTGATTTCCATTGCCCTTCCTTTTGCTTAAGCAGTTCCTCGTCCTGAAGAAAACTTGTTGCATATTCCAGAGCGACCATGGCCAGTAGGTCCTGTTTGTCCTTATAAGCATAATTCACTGAATAATCCTTAATCCTCTTATCAATCAGTCGTGTTGCTTTGCGAAACAGTTCCTCATGATCCTTCTCTACGACAAGCCTGTATGGCCGGTCGGCAATATTCAATGAAATAGCAAATTCATTCATTTTTCAGCAGGAATCTCTCTCAGGTATTTAACAACCCAATACATTTATCGATTTCCCTCACAAGTTCATTGATTCTTGATTTGACGTCGGAATTGTTTTCTTCTCCTTCGGCCATTTTGGCAAGTTTCAATACCAGGATTTTTTCTTCAAATCCCTTAATTACCTGTTTTTGTTCTTCGTTTAATTTTTTTAGCTGGTTTAACTCAATAGTCAGATTTTCATTTTCGTTCCTCAGTTTCTTTTGCCGGGCGATAAGCTTCCGGACCTTAAAATCAATGCCCGAAACCAGGGTTGTGACATCGTCCATACATCAAAACCGTTTGGAATTTCTTGCAAAGATAATTATTTGGATGCCCGGATGCAAATTATTTCAAGCCGGGATCAATATGACAAAACGGCAGTAAAAAAAATCAGGATACCATATCACTTTTTGCTTAGAAAAGGATTAAGGGTATACAATGAGAAACAACATGGCTCATGGCTAATGGCTCATGGCTTATCACTCATTACTGAATTATGAACGAACAATTTCTTCAGTATATATGGAAATACAGGCTGCTTAACCCTGATCTGCTCACTGTTGCAGGGGAAAGGCTGACCGTTCTGCATCCTGGGATTCAGAATACCGACGGGGGCCCTGACTTTTTCAATGCCCGGATCCGTATCAGCGAAACAGTGTGGGCAGGCAATGTTGAACTTCACTACCGTTCGTCGGACTGGATAAGGCACAGGCACCAGTTTGACCCGGCTTACGAAAATGTCATCCTCCATGTGGTTTATGAGAACGACCAGGTGATCAGGCAAAAACAAAGAGAGTTGATGCCTACACTGGTGATGAAAAACAATTTCCCATCCTCAATTGAGGACAGGTATAACGAAATCATGCAGAACCGCAACTGGATACCCTGTTCCAGGCTTCTTAACGGGAACGCTTCCACGGTAGTCAGGTTTTGGGCTCCTGCTCTTGCGGCGGAAAGGCTGAATGCAAAGTCTTCATTCATCTTTCGTTTGCTTGATGAATATTCCGACTGGGATGAAGTACTTTATATCCTGCTTTCATCAGGATTTGGATTCCGCATAAATGCGTTGCCCTTCGAATTGCTCGCCAGGTCCATCCCTTTGAAGATCGTAAGAAAAAACGCCGACAAACTGTTCAGTCTGGAATCCTTGTTTTACGGTCAATCGGGGCTGCTGGGCATGCATCCCCGGGGTAAGTACCCATGTTCCCTGCAGGCCGAGTACCGGCACCAGCAAAGCAAATATGCCTTAAAACCTTTAAAGCAGGGGATTTGGAAAAGACTCAGGCTGCACCCCCTGAATTTCCCCGACATCCGGATCAGCCAGTTGGTTCAGTGTCTCTTCAGCTGCAAGGCAGAACCGGGGATCCTGATTAATATCACAGAAAAGGACAGGCTGGAAAGGTTTTTTCAGCTCAGCGCTTCTGAATACTGGAGCACCCATTACCGCTTCGGGAAAAGTTCAGGGAAACATGAGAAAAAAATGGGCCTGCCCTCAGCCAGTTTGCTGCTAATAAACATTCTTGCACCCTACCTTTTTGCATACGGCTCGGCGCGAGATGTAAGCCCTTTAAGGATGAGAGCCCTTGAATTGCTTGAGAATATGGAGGGAGAGGAGAACCACGAAACCAGGATGTGGCGATCCCTGGGGGTCAGAGCAGGAAATGCGCTGGAATCACAGGCCCTGATCCAGCTGAAGAGAAACTATTGTGATCATAGGCGATGCCTCGAATGCAGGCTGGGAATCAAAGTGCTTGATAAAACATTTTTGAAATGAACAGGCTCAGGTTTGTCAAGGATTACCTTAGCTTCAACCGGTCTGAGTTAAGGGGTGTCATTATGCTTCTGATTCTCCTGCTTCTTGTTGCAAGCGCCAACCAGCTGCTCCCGGAGGAGAAAATTGTTCCTTCGGTAAACTTTCCAGGACTTGAAAAAGAATTGAAGGATTTTGAAGCCGGGATAAGAAAAGCCGAAACCGGGGATTCGGTCAACAGGGCCAAACGTTACAGGGCATCATGGCCGGGAAAGACCTGGGATACTTCGGGCTCCCCGAAATTCCCGCCCGTCCCGGTCTTAAAGATCGATATCAACAGGGCTGATACGCTTGAGCTCCAGAGGCTGAGGGGTATTGGCCCATCGTATGCGAGGAGGATCGTAAGTTACAGGAGCCGGCTCGGAGGTTTCATCAGCATCAGGCAGTTGCTTGAAATCTGGGGTGTGGATACGGTACTGTACAACCTCATCCGCGAGCATATAATAATAGCATCAGATTCGGTGAGAAAGATTGATCTCAACACGGTTTCATTCAAAGACCTGCTCAAACATCCATATTTCCCTTATGAAATAACGCGTTCGCTGATCCTTTACAGGCAGAAAAACAAGATCATCAAATCACTGGATGAGCTGAATTCGGTGGAAGGGATAAACGATTCTGTTTTCAGGAAGATAAGACCTTACGTGAGGATTAGCAGGTAAGGGAATGTACAATGGTACATAGTCTATGGTTCTTCAATTCAGGTCATCGCTGGTTGAAGTGGATTTCCAGTAAGCGTCGTCGCCTTCTTCCTCTTCTTCGTCATTCCATTCGTATATCTTTCTTTGAGGGCCCGATTTACGGTAGTAAATCGCCAGAAGGGCTCCCGACAAAAAGCCCATTAAGTGGGATTCCCATGAAATATGTTCTTTGGGAAAGAACTGGGGAAAAAATCCCCATAGGAGACTGCCATATAAAAACGTGACCAGGAGTGTAATTATCATCAGTTTCTGCTCCCTCCGTATGATCCCGCTTAAGAAAAGGAAGGCAGCCAGGCCGTATATGATCCCGCTGGCCCCGATATGGGCTGCATTTCCTCTTGCAAAAACCCAAACCCAGATTCCTGTCATAAGCCAGACCAGGAAAAATACATTCCAGGCCAGGGGGCGGTAAAAATAAAACAGAAGGGATCCGAGAACCAGGAGAGGGACAGAATTGGCGAAAAGATGTGAAAACCCGGCATGAAGCAGGGGTGATGTTATTATCCCCAGCAAGCCTTTTACCTGTAAGGGATATAAACCGTAATCGTTCATTCCCATGTCCCAGATTACATCGGCCGCTTTGATCAGCCAGAGTAATATGACAAAAGCAAAGGGGAATACCATGCTTTGGTAAAAGCGCTTCTGCTCTTCTTTTAAGGGATCGGTGAACGATTGGACGGTCAAACCCGGGGTTTGTTAATACTTTGTTAAGGCTGGTTAAAATTAGTTAAATCAATAAACTACGTCAAAAGGTATGCCAAAAATGGATAATTTTGCAAAATATTTAAAACAGAAGTAATCCATTGCATAATATGATACATAAAAAAATTAAACTGATAGTTACTGCCCCGGTTCTCATCTTATGGTTGCTGAGCGCCGCACCCGCCGGAGCACAGACCCAGAAAGATTTAATTTCGAACATGAAAAAATTCAGCACATTCCTTCAGATGGTTGAATTTGCCTATGTGGATACAGTCAATGAGAATAAACTGGTGGAAAAAGCAATTGTCGAAACGCTGAAGGAGCTCGATCCTCATTCCATGTATATCTCCAAAAAGGACGTCCAGCGTGCGAATGAACCTCTCGAAGGCAATTTCGACGGGGTGGGAATACAATTTGAGATTTTCCGTGACACTATCAACGTGGTACATACCATTTCGGGCGGCCCCAGTGAAAAGCTTGGAGTGATGCCGGGTGACAAGATCATTAAAATTGACGGACAGGCGGCTACCGGCAAGAATATTACGAACCAATATGTACTTGATCACCTCAGGGGCAAAAAAGGGACCAGGGTGGATGTTGCCATTTTCAGGGCAGGGAAGAAAGACCTGATCGATTATTCAATTACGAGGGATAAAATTCCAATCAACAGCATTGATGCGTTTTACATGCTTACACCCGAAACGGGGTATATCAACCTGAACCGTTTTGCCCAGACTTCCATGCAGGAATTCATAGAGGCTACTACCAAACTCAAACAGGAGGGAATGAAAAACCTGATCCTTGATCTTCGGAATAATTCGGGAGGTTATATGGGTACAGCCGTTGACCTGTCAGATCAGTTCCTGGATGCAGGCAAACTCATAGTTTATACCGAAGGGGTGCACAGCCCCAGGGAGGATTATACTTCAAGCGTAAACGGGCTGTTTGAAAAAGGCAAGCTGGTAATCATGGTGAATGAGAATTCAGCCTCGGCCAGTGAGATCGTTGCAGGAGCTATTCAGGACTGGGACCGCGGGATTATCGTGGGCCGGAGGTCATTCGGGAAAGGGCTGGTGCAGCGGCCATTCTCATTGCCCGACAGTTCACAGGTAAGGTTGACAACTGCCAGGTATCACACACCCTCGGGGCGCTGCATACAAAAGTCCTATGCCGAAGGCGTTGACAAATATTACATGGACTTTGCAAAAAGGGTCAAAAGGGGCGAGCTCATACATCCCGACAGTATCAAATTCCCCGATTCTTTAAAATTCCATACTTCGAAAAAGCGCGTGGTTTACGGCGGCGGAGGCATCATGCCCGATGTATTCATCCCATGGGATTCGACTATTATCTCTGATTATTACCTGGACCTGCGAAGGAAAAATGTGATCAATCTCTATGTGGGAGGATATGTGGATAAAAACCGGAAGAACCTGCAGGCTTCGTATCCTGATTTTAAATCATTCAACAAGACTTTTATCCTGGATTCAAATTCAATGAAGCCGTTTTTTGAACAGGCCGAGAAGCTTGGGGTGAAGTTTGATGAAAAAGGATTTAAAGCATCAGAGAGCCTGATCAAATCACAGATTAAGGGCATTATTGCCGAAAAGCTCTGGACCCTGAGCGACTTTTACGAAGTTGCCAACCAGAGCGATGATGAGGTAATCAAAGCTGTTGAGGTGATTGAGGATAACTCACTTTTTGACAAGTTACAGATCGAGCGTTGATTTGGATCTTCAGGAAACATTACCATTCATTCATGTCGCATTACCGGTTCTGAACGAGCCACAATTCCTGCGGCGGCTGGTGGATTGCATAAACAGGCAGACTTACAGGAGGTTCCGCGTCTATATTTGCGTGAACCAGCCTGAGGCCTGGTGGAATGATCCTGAGAAATCAGAGATATGTCTTACCAATGAGATGACCCTTGAATGGCTGAGGTCAATGGATAGAGGGTCATTCGTGATCATCGACCGGGCTTCCAGGGGCAAGGGTTGGAATCTGAAAAATTTCGGCATAGGCTGGGCCCGGAAAGTGACCATGGACCTGATCAGGGAGGGGGCCGGCGAAGCAGACCTCATTCTAAGCCTTGATGCCGATACCACTTTTTCGGAGAATTATTTTCTGTCGGTGGCCCTGAATTTTTATAATAACCCTGATGCAGTGGCACTTTCGGCTCCTTACTTTCATAAGATCTCTGAAGATCCCAGGGCCTGCAGGGCCATACTCAGGTATGAAATCTACATGAGGCATTACCAGCTGAGCCTTTGGCGTATAGGCAGTCCGTATACTTTTACTGCCCTGGGATCGGCCATTGCATGCCCTGTATGGGCTTATAATGCAGTGGGGGGGATGACTCCGAAAACCAGCGGCGAAGATTTTTATTTTCTTCAAAAACTCAGGAAATACGGCAGTATACTGTTCTGGAACGATGAAAAGGTTTTCCCTGAGGCCAGGTTCAGCGACCGGGTTGCTTTTGGCACCGGGCCTGCCATGATCAAGGGCGATTCCGGCGACTGGTCCAGTTATCCCATATATGCATCTGAATTGTTTGATGAGATCTGGGAAACATACGAACTCTTCCCCTCTTTCTATAAAAAGACTCAAAATACGGCTGTTGTTGAATTTCTAGGGGAACTGCTCAGGGAACAGGATCCTTTTGCCCCGCTTAGGCGGAACTTTAAAACAGTGGAGAATTTTATAAGGGCCTGCCATGAAAAATTCGACGGATTAAGGATACTTCAGTACCTGAAATCCAACCAGACGAAATATCCCGGAACAGATGAGGAACATTTAATGAAATTTCTCAGGGGAAACTACGACCAGAGCCAGCTAAGGAACCTGGAAACGGATGTTACTTCACTTTCCTTTGAAAAATCCCCCCTTCCTGAACTGGAAAAGATCAGGCTGCTGCTGTTTGAAAAGGAGGAAGAATCGAGATTTATTTCAGCACTGTATTGACCAGGCTTGCCGCATCTTCAAGGGTGACGGCAGAATGTACCTTGAGCCCTGATTCATCAATCAGTTTCTTTGCTTCAACTGCATTCGTTCCCTGAAGCCTTACAATGATAGGGACTTTAATATCCCCAATGTTTTTATAGGCATCCACAATCCCCTGCGCTACACGGTCACAGCGAACGATCCCTCCGAAGATGTTCACCAGGATGGCTTTCACTGCCGGATCTTTTAAGATGATCCTGAACCCTTCCTCGACACGCTTGGCATTCGCGCTTCCTCCCACATCAAGAAAATTGGCAGGGTCACCGCCTGAAAGCTTTATGATGTCCATAGTTGCCATGGCAAGCCCTGCCCCGTTAACCATGCAGCCTACATTCCCGTTAAGCTTAACATAGTTAAGGTCATGCCTTGAAGCTTCAACTTCAATCGGATCTTCCTCGTCAAGGTCGCGCATCGCAGCAATATCCGGATGACGGAACAGGGCGTTGTTGTCGATCACCACTTTAGCGTCGGCGGCAATGATCTTGTCGTCGGATGTTTTAAACAAGGGGTTTATTTCGATGAGGGATGCATCCGATTTTATATAGGCCAGATATATTGCATTGAGGAATTTGATCATGTTTTTATAAGCATCTCCTTTGAGCACGAGGTTGAATGCAACTTTCCTGGCCTGGTATTGCTGCAGTCCCAGTTTCGGATCGATCTCCTCGGTAAATATCTGGTCGGGGGTTTCCTCGGCAACTTTTTCAATATCCATTCCGCCCCGGGGAGAATACATGATAATAATGTGGCCTGTTTTACGATTCAGTAAAAGGCTTAGGTAAATTTCTGAAGGTTGCGAAGGCCCGGGATAGTATATGTTCTGTTCAACATAAACTTTTCTGACCAGCTTCCCCCCGGCACTTGTCTGGGGCGTAACCAGCCTCATTCCGAGGATCTGCTCGGCATACTGGGCAACCTCATCAATGCTTTTCGCAACTTTTACCCCGCCTCCTTTCCCGCGTCCGCCGGCATGAACCTGGGCCTTTATCACCCATTTGTCTGTCCCTGTTGAGGATTGAAGCACCTCGGCAACTTTTATCGCTTCTTCAGGGGTGTTGGCCAGCCCACCCTCCGGAACCGGGACTCCGTATTGTTTCAGGATGATCTTACTTTGGTATTCATGCAGGTTCATAGATCAATATATTGTTTGTGTTTTATGTAAATACAACAAAATCAGTAAGAAAGCTTTTCAAAGTTCCAGTAATTCACAAGCTGTTTTCCTTTGCCAAAAGTAAGCTTTCAATTCGGAATTACAAAATATTTCAGGACCCCGGAATTTTTTAACTTTGCTGTTTCAATTCACATGATCATTGCCAGGGATATATTCAAATCATTCGGCGAACTGAAGGTACTCAAAGGGATCAGCCTTGAGATTCGTGACGGTGAAATAATTTCAATAGTCGGAGCCTCCGGTGCGGGGAAATCCACCTTACTTCATATTTTAGGCACTCTCGATAAATCGGATTCGGGCTTTATTGAGATTGATAATGTGCGTGTTGACGGACTGTCCGATAAAAAGATCTCAGAATTCAGGAACAGGCATATTGGCTTTGTTTTCCAGTTTCATCATCTTCTTCCGGAATTCACAGCCATCGAAAACGTTTGCATACCGGGATTTATCAAAGGGGGTTCAAGAAATGAGACGGTTGAAAAAGCCAGGGAGCTCATGGATATATTAGGGCTTTCGGCACGACTTAAACACAAGCCTTCGGAGTTGTCGGGAGGCGAGCAGCAACGAGTTGCAATTGCAAGGGCCTTGATCAATGATCCGGGCGTTATTCTTGCCGACGAACCATCGGGTAATCTCGACAGTAATTCAGCAATGGAGTTGCATAAACTCTTTTTCAGTTTGAGAGAAAGATTCAGACAGACCTATGTTATAGTAACACATAATACGGAACTGGCCGGAATGGCCGACAGAAAACTTACCATCCGTGATGGCCTGATAATTCAATGATTAAAATTATTTCCGGATTTTTCCGTTATACAGGTATTGAGAAATTTAACGGGAAATGATTTCCCGTATAAAAACCGACGATATTGCATGAAATTACACAGCAGGAAACCTAAATACCTCTCATTCATACTTATTTTCGCTTCGCTGACTGTACTGGCTTTTAGTGTATTTAATGTTTCATGGCCTTTTCATAATATCCCCGGTTCGGGCTCCAAAGGTGAAGCGTTTGCCGACACGCTTCTTAAACATAATCCACCTGCGCCTGATACAGCGTTCGCAAATTGCCTGCACAGGGCCGATGGGTTTTTAAAGGCCAATAAACCGGAAGAATGCCTTGCGGAACTTGAAAAGGCCCAGAAACTGAGGCCAACCGACAAATCAGTTAACGCCCGTATAGCCCAGGTCAGGGGAAGCATTTCAGGAAGTCAGAAAAAGCAGTCAGATTTCAGGAATTCAATTGCTTCGGGTGATGCTGCTTTTCAGAAAAAGGACTACCTGAATGCAAAAGCATATTACCAGCTGGCCCTGAACTTAATCCCCGCGGATTCTGCGGCCAGGGATAAACTGAAAAAGACAATGGACCTCATCCGTTCCCAGAAAGCTCAGAACACCCTTTATGACGTGGCTGTTTCAAGTGCCGACAGGCTTTTTCAGGAGGGGGAATATGACAAGGCCAATGAGGAATATGAGAACGCTTCCCGTATCCTTCCCTCGGAACAGTACCCTAAACAAAAGATCAACGAAATCGTTAAGATAAAAGTTGATCAGCAGTTACAGGCGGGTGAGTACGCCGTGGCTATAAAAAATGCTGATCAGTACTATAATGCAAAAAACTGGCAACCGGCCCTGCTTGAATACCAGAACGCATCAAAAATCCGGCCCCAGGAAAAATACCCGAAAGACCGTATTGCCGAACTCACATTGCTGGTTGCCGATCAGAGAAGCAAGGATGAGGCTTACAGCAAGCTGATTGCAAACGCCGATGAGCTGTTTTCAAACAAGTCCTATGTGGCCTCCCGTAAGAACTATATGAATGCTTCAAAGATAAAACCTGAGCAGTCCTATCCTAAGAATAAGATCATTGAAATTGATAAATTGCTTGCAAGCCTTGGAAAGATCCAGAAAGATTACGAGCAGTATGTGAGCCTGGCCGACAGCTTCTACATCGACAAGAATTTTATCAGGGCAAGGGATTATTATACTCTTGCCATTGGTGCAAAACCAGGTGAAAACTACCCGAAGGAAATGCTTGAAAAGGTAAAACCCCTGGTTGCCGGACAGGAAGCAAATGAAAAATCAAGGGAAGAATCTTACCAGTCGGCCATTGCCATTGCCGATAAGGAGTTTACTGATAAAAACTTTGATCAGGCCAGGAAGGAATACCTTAGAGCTTCAGACATAAAGCCCGCCGAGGCTTATCCGAAAGGAAGGATACAGGCGATTGATAAACTGTTTGCCGACCAGCAGCAGGCAGCGCTTTTGTCAGCCACTGAAAAGCAAAAGGCTCTTGATAATGAATACAAGGCGGCGATCGCTTCAGGTGAAAAATTATTTAAAGCCAGGACCTGGGACCAGGCAAAATCCGAGTACCAGAAAGCCCTGGCACTGAAACCCGATGAGATCCTTCCGAAGAAACGGATAACGAGCATCGACAGCATAGGTAACGCAGGGATTGCACGTGCTAAAAAGCTGGATGATGACTATAACCTGGCTGTAAGAAAGGGCGATTCCCTGCTTGGTGCCACGCTGTATGCCCAGGCCAAAACTGCTTTTACGGAAGCAACAAGGTTGAAACCTGCAGAAGCCTATCCTAAGGAAAAACTTGCAGTGATCAATACGACCCTGGCCGACCTGGCGAAGCAGCAGGCACTCGATAAACAATACCTGGCTGCAATCAATGCTGCGGATAAATTATTTGCCGCCAAATCGTACACCGAGGCAAAGGTGCAATATACATCGGCCCTAAACTTTAAACCGGGTGAAGCCTACCCGGGAACAAAAATTGCGGAAATAAGCAGGCTTCTTGAAGAATCAGCAAAACAAAGGGCTGTGGACGGGGAATATGCAGGCATTATTGCAAGCGGTGAAAAACTGTTCAAAGCTAAATCCTGGGACCAGGCAAAATCCGAATACCAGAAAGCACTGGTTCTAAAACCTGATGAAATACTTCCGAAGAAACGTATAACCAGCATCGACAGCATTGCAGAATTGTTCGAGAAACAAAAGTCTCTGGATGAACAGTATGCAGGCCTGATAGGCAATGCCGATAAGCTCCTGGCTGCCAAAACCTACGAGCAGGCTAAATCGGAATATGGAAAAGCATTGGCAATAAAACCTGCCGAGACCTACCCTAAAACGAAGATCCAGGAAATTGACAAACAGCTGGCCGAGATTGCCCGTGCGAAAAAGCTGGATGATGATTACAAACTGGCTGTAAAAAAAGGCGATTCCCTGCTGGGAATTACCCTGTATGCCCAGGCGAAAGTTGTATTTACTGAAGCAGCAGGCCTGAAACCCGAAGAAGCCTATCCTAAGGAAAAACTTGCAGTGATCAATACGGCCCTTGCCAACCTGGCCCGGCAGATGGCACTCGACAAGCAATACCTTGAGGCAATAAGCTCAGCCGATAAATTGCTTTCGGCAAAATCCTTTGAGGAGGCCAAAACCCAGTACACAGCCGCTCTTGCGCTCAAACCCGGGGAAGCTTATCCCACAAGCAAGATCAGCGATATCGATAAAACCCTTGCCGAGATTGCCAGGCAGAAAGCAAGGGATGATCAGTATAATGCCCTGATGGCTTCAGGGGAGAAACTTTTTATTTCCAAATCGCTGTCCGAAGCGAAATCCGAATACCAGAAAGCACTGGTTCTAAAACCTGATGAAATACTTCCGAAGAAACGTATAACCAGCATCGACAGCATTGCAGAATTGTTCGAGAAACAAAAGTCTCTGGATGAACAGTATGCAGGCCTGATAGGCAATGCCGATAAGCTACTGGCTGCCAAAACCTACGGGCAGGCTAAATCGGAATATGGAAAAGCATTGGCAATAAAACCTGCCGAGACCTACCCTAAAACGAAGATACAGGAAATTGACAAACAGCTGGCCGAGATTGCCCGTGCGAAAAAGATGGATGATGATTACAAACTGGCTGTAAAAAAAGGCGATTCCCTGCTGGGAATTACCCTGTATACCCAGGCGAAAACAGCATTCGCTGAAGCAGCAACTTTGAAACCGTCGGAAGCATATCCAAAAACGAAACTTGTCCAGATAGATAAAGCTTTGGAGGATTTGGCAAAACAGAAAGAACTCGACCGGCAGTACCTTGCTGCCATGACATCGGCCGACAAATTCCTGGAGGGCAAATCATACGGTGAAGCCAAAGCCCAGTATACTGCAGCCCTGGCTCTTAAGCCCGGGGAAGCTTATCCCACAAGCAAGATCAGCGATATCGATAAAACCCTAGCCGAGATTGCCAGGCAAAAAGCCAGGGATGATCAGTACAATGCAATACTTGCTTCAGGGGAGAAGCTGTTCAATGCCAAATCGCTGTCAGAAGCAAAAGCCGAATACCAAAAAGCCCTGGCCGTGAAACCCGGGGAAATGCTGCCGAAGAGCCGGATTTACAGTATTGACAGCATTAATAACTCCATCATTGCTGCACGAAAAGCCAGGGATAGCGCTTATACCGCACTTACTGCAAATGCCGATAAACTGTTTGCCGCACACTCCTATGAGGAAGCAAAAGCGGATTATCAGAAGGCATTGATCATCAAGGCGGATGACCTTTATGCAAAAACCAAAATAGGTGAGGCAGACAAGGCTCTGGCCGATGTTTCAAGACAAAAAGCCCTGATTGAAAGTAATTATAAAGCATCCATAGCAAAAGCGGATCAGCTACTGGCATCCAAATCGTATGAGCCGGCTAAAGCCGAATATACAAAAGCCCTGAGTATCAAACAGGGAGAACAATATCCGCAAGACAAAATAAAGGAAATTAATAATATCCTGGCTGAGCTGAAAGCGAAAGAGGAAGCCTATAAAGCTTCTCTGGCAAAGGCTGACCAGATGCTGCTTGAAAAAAAATACGAGGATGCCCGCACCGAGTATGAGAATGCGATGACCATACAACCGAACGAACAGTATCCCAAGAGCAAGGTGGATGAAATCAACAAGAAGCTGGCCGACATCCAGGGCAGAAAAAAGACTTTTGACGACCTTGTTCAGAACGGCGACAATGCATTCGGCAGCAAGGATTACGGTAAGGCCAGGGAATACCTGCAACAGGCAATAAACCTTTTCCCCGAGGATAAATATGCCAGGGACAGGCTTGGGCGTGTGACCAGCGTGATCGACAGCATTTACAGGGCAAACAGGGGGAAATATGATAAAGCAATTGCCGAAGCGGATAAATTCTACAACGGTTTTGAATTTGACAAGGCGATAGATGCGTATTCCGATGCTTCGGCTTTGCTGCCGATGGAAAACTACCCCAGGGAAATGATTGCCCGTATTCACAGGACTATTGCCGAGAATGCTATTGCCGATGTTTTAAACTCCGCGGTTACCGTAGCTTCCAACGAGGAGAAGCAGTTTAAATTCAGCCCGGTAAACATCGCTGCACGTAAAGACAATTTTATATACATCAAACTCAGGAACCTCTCGAATAAACCGTTCAATGTCCTGCTTCGTTATGGTAAGGACAAGACACCTTCGGGAGGGGTAGTGATCCGCAACCTGAGCACCGACGGTAAGGTTAACGAAAGGCTTATCAGTGTGAGGGAACAGGATGTATGGTACCGTATTGACAATGATTTTATCAGCCTTTATCCCCAGGGCGGTGATATCGAAGTTACCTTCATCCAGGTTTCCAAAGCGAGATAATAGAAATTCCTTATTTTTGCCGTAGTATTTTCGATCATTCTTTAGCATCTCTAAGCACTGCTTTATGGCAATAATGAATATTCATACCGACAACGAATTCCGCCTCAGGTTTAAGGACCTGTGGAGGCTGATCGGAAACTCTCCCTTACTGGTTATTAACTTCAGATATAAGGGACAGAATCGTACAATATATGCCAAAGCCGAGCACTACAACATCACCGGCAGCATCAAGGACAGGATGGCTCTTTATATCCTGGAGAAAGCCTATCATGATGGAAAGATCAAGGCAGAGGATACCATTGTTGAGGCGACAAGCGGGAATACCGGTATTGCTTTTGCGGCTATTGGCCGGGCATTGGGACATAATGTAAGGATTGTCATGCCCGACTGGATGAGCAAGGAACGTATTGATATAATTAAAAGCCTTGGGGCGAAAATCATCCCGATATCCAAAGAGCAAGGTGGTTTCCTTGGCAGTATCGAGCTTTCGGAGAAGATTGCTGCGGAAGAACCTGATATTTTCCTCCCCAGGCAATTCTCAAATGAAGCAAACGCCCTGGCCCATGAACGTACAACCGGTCCCGAGATCTGGTGCCAGCTGACCTACCACGGGATTATACCCGACGCCTTTGTTGCCGGAGTAGGAACAGGAGGAACTGTAATGGGTGTAGGCAGGTTTTTGAAACAGATGAAGCCCGGAATCAAGATTCACCCGCTTGAGCCTTCAGAATCTCCAACCATGTCGACGGGCCATAAAGTTGGATCCCACAGAATACAGGGGATCTCCGATGAATTTATTCCGGCCCTTATCAAGCTTGACGAGCTCGACAGCATTGTGGCCGTTCCTGACGGGGATTCAATCCTCATGGCCCAGAAGCTTGCAAAACAGCTTGGTCTTGCCGTAGGGATCTCATCGGGAGCAAACTTCCTGGGAGCCCTGCAGATACAGAATGCCATGGGAAGTGAATCAAATGTTGTGACGGTTTTCGCCGACTGTAATAAGAAGTATCTCAGTACCGACCTCATGCGCGAAGAGCCAGTGAAAGCCGGTTATGAAAGCACTGATGTTGAATTGATCAACTTCAGGGTTTATAAGCGTGTATGCGATAATTGCTGCGATATGTTCGGATGCGAACTCAAGCCTTATACAAGGGTAAAGTAATTCTGAACAGGCTTCCCTTATCGGGTTCACTTTCTACAAAAACACTGCCACCGTTTTTCTCAATAAACTCCTTGGTCAGGATCAATCCAAGCCCTGTCCCGGGTTCCTTATTGGTGCCTGGCCTGGAGAAAGAAACATCGATTCGGAACAGTTTAGCCACATCATCGTGGTTCATTCCGATCCCGCTGTCCTGAACACTGACTTCAATAGACGTTTCTTCGGTTTTTGTTTTTATGGTGATCAGGCCTTCGTTTGGGGTATATTTAACGGCATTGGTGAGGATGTTATGAATTGCCGACCTGATCATGTTTCTGTCGGCTTTAACAATTGCCTGGTCAAATGAGTCGGATTCAAACCTAATATTTTTTTGGTGTGCTGATGGCCTGATTGTTTCGCATCCCTGTTTCAGCTCTTTTGAAAAATCAAAAATTTCCATTTCAAAGTCGATCCTGCCGGTCTGGATCCTTGACCATTCGAGGAGGTTCTCCAGCAGGTTGTAAAGCCTCTGGGAATTGGAATGGATTATCGAAATGAATTTTTTCCTTTCCTCATCATTTAAGGTCGGATATTCGCTTTTTAATAATTCAGAATAGCCCAGAAGATAATGGAAAGGAGACTTAAGGTCATGGGCAAGTATTGAGAAAAATTTATCCTTGCTGACATTTGTTTCCTGGAGCTCTTCGGCAAACTTTGAGATCCTTTCTTCGGCATTCTTCCGCTCGGCAACTTCTTTCTCAAGGTTCTTCCTGTAACCGAATGAATCACTTACAAGTCTTGCAATCAAGTGGAACTCGGGGTTATCGGAACCGATCTGGCTCAAACCTTCATCATCCTGCCTGTCGAGGCTCTTTGTAATTTTCCTGACGGGTAAAGTGATCCATCTTCTGATCAGGATGTAAAAAAGGATAAGAACTACAAAGGCAAGGGCAAAAGGGATGAGCGTGAACAGGTAAAACAGGCGTATATCGGCTTTATACAACGACTTTGAATTGAAATCAAGCCTTACAATATTCTTGCCTGAGTAATCCTGCAGGAATACGGGGATTTCCTGGGAGTTATTATCCACCGCATGGGGTCTGGGTACACCGGTGACCTCAAGATTATGCATGTCGATGAATGAGTTTGATGAATTTTCAAGATCTGTGAAAACCTGTTTATCCCAGATCTTGCCGAAGAACATATAGCCTTTTGCAGTTGTCTTCCTTGCAATGTCAAGGGAAGGGACTATGATTGACCCATAGAGTTCCAGCAGGCCGGCATCTGAATATTCAAAGAAATGGCAGGTTGGATGCTCCCTGAATATGATCTGCAGTTTGTCTTTTGTGAGGGCCTTTTCAAGTTTTGAACGGTTTTCAGGGTCAAAAACGGCCCATGCCCGTTTATAACCCAGGTCATAGACCTGGATAAAATCAAGGTCTAAGGTCTTCCTTGTACTTCCGAGGTTATCAAGGGCCCAAAGGGTATCGGGTTTAATTATAAAGCTAACCATCATGTCCCAGGAGGCATTGTCTTCGAGGCTTTGATTCAATGAACGCTCCCTGCTGCGCAAAATGCTGTTTATACTGATGGAAGTATTCTGCCGGTATGCATAATTGAACAGGTTCTCCTCTTTCGACCGTCCGATATGATAAGCAAAGGTTGAGATGATCAGTATGCCTGTGACCATGATCACGAGGCTCATTATTTTTATATTGAGTTTCATCGAAACTTATAAGGAGTTCAAAAAGAAAGTGAATTTACAATATAAATACATAATGATGACAGCGGATGCCAGTTTATTCGTAAATGTAACTTTTTAAAATTAAATGTTCATCCCTGCAAACGGAAATGAACTTTTGAACCGCCGGTTTATGGCCTGATTTTTCTCTCAATATGAAGAGCCGAAATATTATTGCCCTAAGGAGATTCATGTTTAACGGAATGAAGGATGATCAGGGTGATCTCGGGCCTGATTCCTACTCTTCCCGAATAACCAACTGTCCCCAGCCCCCTGTTCACATACAATACAGATTTGAAACCGGCTTTGTTTTTGGTATACAGCCCGGCCCACAAAGGATTTGAAGCCGACAGTATGCTCCACCTTACCGATCCTGCTTCAATCCCGATCTGCCCGCCATGGGTATGGCCCGATAAGGTAAGGTCGATCTCGGGATGTTGCTTGCAGATTATACTGTCCCAGTAAGATGGATCGTGTGAGAGAAGCACAGTGAAGCATGAACGGTTGATCCCGTTTTCGGCTTTGGCAATATCGCCGTATCGTTGAAACCTTTTGGATGCTCCCCAGTTTTCAACCCCAATTATATTGATGCTGTCGCTTCCTGAGCGGACCACTGCCGATTGGTTCAGCAGAAGTTTCCATCCCAGCCCGGCATAAAATCTGAGGAAATCTTCCTGGTTTTGCTGTTTGGCTAAAACAGTTTCCCATTTCACATAATCCCCGTAATCATGATTTCCCATGATGGCATAGATGCCGTTTTTTGCATGCATTTTTTCAAGGTATGGGCCAAACCCTTTGCCTTCGGCAGTGGAGAATGTAAACATATCGCCTGTAAAGACAATCAGGTCGGGTTTCAGAGCATTGATCATATTGACTGCATCCATGATTTTTTTCCTGCATGTCCAGTTTCCCAGGTGAAGATCCGAGATCTGTACGATCCTGAAATTATTAAACGAAGGAGGGATTTTTGGGGAATTGAAATCCGCAGTCCTTACCTGAAAATCATAAACCCAGGTGATCATTCCCATTAGCAGCGTCAGCCATATCACTGCACCGATAAGCCAGGAACAGATATCAACCCATCGAAGCCAGGCGGTCCCTGCCTTAAACAGTCTTTTTAACAGGAATCCTGCGAGCCTGCTTACAGGTGTAATGGCTAAAGGGATTATCTTGGCAGCGATAGTCATCATGAGCAGGCTTAAAAGGATAGCCTTGGCAGTAACGTCCCAATATATGAAGGGAACGATAAAACCGAAAAGCACCAGGGCACAGAGGCTTGCAGCCGGAGTCCAGTACAAACCTGAGAGGGCAAACTTCATGAAGCGGCCCTGTTTGTTGATCCATCCGCGGACCGATAGCCATAGTGCAAGGTCTCCCAGGAGGAAAACAGCAAGAAATATCAGCATTCCCTGGAATTTCGGGAAGAAGGACATTAAAATAAAAATGAGCGTGAAAACGGCCGAGAAGAAAAATGCCAGTGAGATTGCCTTTTTCATTTATTCTTTACATAATTCACCAGGCCTTTTACTTTAAAGATCTCCATCAGCTTATCGGGAAGGGCTGAAAAGCTGAATTGCCGGGAGCCTACGAACACAAGTCCTTTCTCGAAATCGATCTTCACTTCATCTCCCTGTTTGAAAGCCTCGACGGCAGCCGGCACCAGGATGATCGGGAGCCCCTGGTTTACTGCAGAGCGGTAAAATATCCGGTTGACTGATTTGCAGATAACAGCTTTTACGCCTGCAAAAGCAAGGCCTACCGAAGGATGTTCCCTTGAGCTTCCGCATCCGAAATTGGTACCGGCCATAAGGATGTCGCCTGCTTTTACCCTTTCGGCAAAACTATTGTCGAATCCTTTGAACAGGTGAGGCATGATCTTGTCGGGTTCTGAACTCTGGACATTGTAAGTGAGGTTGCCTGCAAACATCTGGTCGGTATTCAGGTTATCCACATCGGAATAATTCCATACCCCTTTTGAAAAACGGTCTTCACCTTCCCTGATGTCAACCTTGGAGCTCTGGGGCGCATGGAAGGGGAACTTGTCGCTGGTTTTGGAAGACCGGGGGTCGGTGATCTCGCCTGCGATTGCCGACATGGCAACGGTGGCGGGGGAGGCCAGGTAAACGTTGGAGTTATTGTTGCCCATCCTTCCCTTAAAGTTCCTGTTGGCGGTGGAGATTACATTGTAATTGTCGGCCGGAATGCCTTGTCCCGTTCCCAAACAAGGCCCGCAGGAAGAAGACAGCACATTTCCTCCGGCATCCATGAAAATATCTATAAGGCCTTCCTTCATAGCCTGCTTAAAGATTTCCCTGGAAGCAGGAATGATGAGAAGTTGCATGAATTTTGCGACTTTCTTTCCTTTAAGAACTGCTGCGGCTTCGCGGAGATCTTCAAGACGGCCGTTGGTGCAGGTCCCTATGAGGGCTTCATGGATTTTAGTTCCCTGCACTTCTGAAACAGCTTTAACATTGTCGACATGGTGAGGGGCGGCAACTACAGGGAAAACGTCGTTAAGGTTAATGCTGATTTCCCTCAGGTAAGTGGCGTCAGCGTCGGCCCAAAGGCCTTCAGTTTTTTGACCGAACCAGGCTTCGAGTACTTTATCGGCAGGGAAGACGGCATTTTTGGCTCCCATTTCAGAGGCCAGGTTAGCAAGAACCATGCGGTCGGAGATGCTGAGGGTTTTAACTCCTTCGCCATGATATTCTATTGACATGTAATCGGCAACGCTTGAACCTATCATGCCAATGATCCAAAGGGCAAGGTCTTTTGCAAACACGCCCTGATCCAGTTTGCCTGAGAGGGTGATTTTAACGGATTCCGGCACCCTGAACCAGGTTTCTCCCTGTTTCCAGAGGCCTGCAGTTTCGGTGCGGTCAATACCTGCTGCAAATGCGTTAAAAGCTCCTGCAGTACTGGTGTGGCTGTCGCTGCCCACAATGATCATTTTGGGTTTTGCATACTGCGACATAAGCTGATGACATATCCCGTCACCTGCATCGTGAAATTTTTTGATGCCGAATTTGTCTACAAAGTCACGTATGACCTGGTAGTCATTGGCAAGTTTCGAATTGGTAGGAGGGGCATTGTGATCAAGTGTGATGAGAAGGGTGTCGGGGTTATGGAGTTTTTCGCCTCCCATTTTTTTAAAGGTACTGAAAATGCTTGAGGTGTTGTCGTGCGAGAGAATAATGTCGGGTTTGGCAAAGACGATTGCGCCTTTTTCGGCGTCAAAAATCTTTTCAGCAAAAGTTCTTCCTTTCATATTGAGTGTTTTATGAGTTTAAGACAAAGATATAAATTTTTTTTGCCGGGATGACAGGAATTTCTACCTTTGCAGCCCGTTTTCAGAGTAACCCGGAGAGGTGGGTGAGTGGCTGAAACCAACAGTTTGCTAAACTGTCGTACGGGAAACTGTACCGGGGGTTCGAATCCCCCCCTCTCCGCAGAAGCGTACAAAATTCGGGGTATAGCGCAGCCTGGCTAGCGCACCTGGTTTGGGACCAGGGGGTCGCAGGTTCGAATCCTGCTACCCCGACCAGTTAAACAAGAAACCACCAGTATTTACTGGTGGTTTCTTGTTTAAGGGCAAGAAAAGGTCAAATATTTCGTACCTTATTTTTTCTTTGGACAATTCAGTTTCGTTGGTTACAAGGCATTTTCTTTTATGAAATCCCAATATGAGAAATAAAAAAAGGTCTCAGTTTTTGCCTGCTGAGACCTTTTTCAATGCTGATGATTATGGCCCGGTGTCAGGAACCTGAATTATCAGTTGTGCTGACCACCCTGTTGCCTTTTTGCCCTCATATCGGCTACCATTTTCAGATACGCTTTAAACTGATCAACAGTCAGGATCTTTTTGAACTCATCATTTTTTTTCATGTTTATCGATTCTAATGATTTTCTTCTAGATGAGGTATCTGCAATCGCTCTGGCATCCTTTATCTGATCTGCATACTTGAAATTAACTGCATATACTTTTTTCTCCTGCTCCTGGTTCAACTTGAGCTCATCCCGCATCATTTCGGTCTGGCGTTTTGCGCGGTCTTCGGCACTAATCCCTCCACCTCCCGGTTGCTGGGCGAATGAAGGTGAATTCAACATCAGAATCCAAAGGAACCCAAAACTTATTTTTTGGATCAGGCGGGTCATTGTTGTTAATTGATTTTTCATGGTTTAAATGATTTAGATTCGGTTGATATGTTCATTTACATGAAAACATGAATATTTGAAAAATATTTCAGGAAGTGAAGTTTCCTTATTAATTATTTATACGAGAATAATGCCGGGCATTTTATTTCTTTGCCTGTTCAGGAATAAATTCCAGGTTAAGGTTTACTACTATATCTTTTCCTACAACAGCCCCACCGGCTTCGGTAAGTGTATTCCATTTCAGGTTGTAATCAAAACGGTTGATGGTTGTCGTGGCTTTGAAGGCGGCATGCGTATTGCCCCAGGGATCTTTGGCGGTACCGCCGTAGGTGACATCGAAGGTAACGGGTTTAGTAACATCGCGTATGGTCAATTCCCCTTTAAGCTGGTATTTCTTATCCTTGATCTTTTTGAAGGATATACTTTTAAATGTCATTTTCGGGTATTTTTCTGCATTGAAAAAATCATCAGACTTCAGGTGGGCGTCACGCTTGTCATTGTCGGTATTGATGCTTGCAATATCCACAGTGAAATTGATTTTGGCATCGGTGAAGTCGGGTTTAGTAGCTTCCATACTGCCATTGAAAGTCTTGAAATTGCCATCAACTTCTGATATCAGCAGATGCGTGGCTGTGAATTTAATACTGGAATGCGCATAATCGGGATTCCATTTGGTTTGAGCAAAAGAAACCTGGCTTAGCAGCAGGACAAAACCCGCGAGGGTCAATAATTTACTGATGTTTTTCATAGAAATAACGTTTAATTTGATTAATTAAAAATAAAAAATGACTACCCGATGATACACAAATATCATGCCAATTCTACGACTGACATTCTTTCGGGAGGGGAAGATTTCCGATCCGGAATTTTAATTTCGGATGCACCTTAATGAAAGAGCGCTTGAGTTATATTCCTCGTAAAGTTCAGCTTCCCCGCCTTTTCTTATAAGCTGGAGAGCGACCGTGGTTGTGTTTGAAATTGTTTCGGAGGACCAGAAGTACCCCCCGTTATGGACATCCACCCAAGCCTGGGTTACATAGTCGAAGTATCCGCCAGGGAAGGCAGTAAACTGGCTGCTGTTGGAAGCCCCTACATTAGGGACCCACCAATCCCTGTTGCCTGTTGATTTGAGCTTGCCTCCGGCCAGTTCATTTCCGCCCAGATAACGGATTATTGCTTTCCAGTCCTTGCTGTCAGGTACATGCCAGCCTGAAGGGCAAATGCCCTGAGCCCCGGCAGTGGTTTCGTAATGCATCAATTCGGCCCATTGGTATAAGCCGCCCCAAAGGTCACAATTCACAAAATCATTGCCGTAGCAATACTTTTCAACAATTTCATTTTTCGTCTGGACCTGGTTCTGGCTTTGATCGAGCCATTTTCCAAGGTTCATGTTTTCCTTCATCCAGCATTGAGTTCCAATTATCACCGTATGATACACCTGGCCTCCGTATTCAAAAGTTCCGCAGGAGGAGGAATCAGCACGCCGGGAGCTGTCGGAGGCTGCTGTATTTGACGGGATGTTATGAACAGGGGGATTGTTTTTGGGATTCTGTCCCATGATACTGAGGGTGATCGTACTGCATAATACAACCAAGCCCAATGCTTTCACAATTGTCATCATGCAGTAAATTTAAGCGAAAGGGGAGGGAAATCAAAATTTATTTTCTGATTCCCTGTTGTAGGCGTATTCACGGCGTCCCGAAAGATCACGGATGTCTTTTGCCAGGGAGGTCCCTGCTTTAAGAATATTTGACAGGTCATCAGTTTTTTCGGGGGATTTGCTGTACACATCATTCTCAAGTTCCGACAACTCTGCTTTTGCAACATCCCTGAATAAGTTCCTGTCGGCAATGGCCTGTTTGAATAATTCCCAATGTCTGTCGTTATACCCTTCCAGTACCCTTCGCTTCTCTTCTTCATTTTCCCTGGCCTGCCGTTCGTAAAAGCTCTTCATATCGGGAGAAAGCTTGAAGAAATCATAATCCTTTGATGTGATCTTATCAAGCAGCGTTTTTTCCCACGAAAGAGTTTTCTGGTAATTTTTCATGGTGTTTTCTACGAAATGATGCAGCTTGAGAGTGTCCATCATGGCTTCATAGCCTATCTTAACCAACTGTTCCGATTCGATTGTAAGCTGCATAATTGCAAAGCTGATATTGGCGTGGTTGTAATAGTCCTTAATATTGGTAATCCTTTTTGTGATCTCTTCGAAATTCACGTGATTGTAATCCTGAACGGTTAAATTAAGCCCGTCCCACATCCAGGTATTGAGGCTGGAAAAGTAAGCCAGGATGGCATTTTTTCTTTCGTTGAAAATATGGTTATTCTGCCCCGTATGTATGTTCAGATTCGATTTAAGAAGGTCATTCTCCTCCATGTTCCTGTCGTGGATCTGCCCAAGTATGTCGGTCAGAAGCCTGATGTCCGATTTGTCAGCATATTTCCTCCCCTGGGTATATGTCACATAAATTTCTCCTATTGTTAGCAGGATGGAGATGCAAACAAGTACCAATAATACAATGCTAACGGATATCATGATAGGTCGTTTTTTTAATGTTAGGGCGTCTGTTTATGTTCATTAATATTATCAATAATTGTGCCATATATTTAAGTACAACATAATCAACAACATAAGCATTTTGATGAATTTTTGAGTGTAAAATATTTTTACAGTTGTGTAAAAATATTTTACACTGGTGTCAATTTTTTTTACACTTTTGTTTATCTTAGTGTCAAAATTTTATACATATGTCTGTTAAAGGAAATTTACTGATCGTTGAAGACAACACCGAAATACTGGATTCTCTCACACTTTTCCTCGAAGATGAATTCAGTGTTGTGGTAGGTTTGAAAAATCCTGAACTTGTGCCGTCGACACTTCAAAGCAGCCCTTTTGACATTGTCCTTCTCGACATGAATTTTACGGTCGGCCTTAATACAGGGAACGAAGGGTTATACTGGCTGAAGGAGATCCTGAAAATAGATTCTACCTTATGCGTGATCATGATGACAGCCTATGGTGATGTTGAACTTGCAGTGAAAGCAATGAGGAACGGGGCAGTGGATTTCGTTTTGAAACCCTGGGACAATGAGAAGCTTCTTGCAACTCTACAGTCCGGCCTCAAACTTCGCCGTTCCAATATGGAGATTCAGAAACTCAGGGGAAGGCAGAACCATTTAAGTGAGGAACTGAACCAGAAATTTCCCGAGATTATCGGGGAATGCCCATCGATGAAGAGAGTCATGGATATTGTTGACAAAGTCTCAAACACCGATGCAAACATTTTACTCACAGGCGAAAACGGGACCGGCAAGGGGCTCATAGCCAGGGAAATCCATAAGCGTTCAGTACGGTCAAAAGAAGCCATGATTACCGTTGATATGGGATCAATACCGCTTTCACTTTTCGAGAGTGAAATGTTTGGTCATGTTAAAGGTGCATTCACCGATGCACGTCACGACAGGGTAGGGCGCTTCGAGACAGCCTCGGGAGGTTCGCTTTTTTTGGATGAGATCGGGAACCTTTCGTTGAACATGCAAACCAAGATACTGAATGTTTTACAGGAAAAATACATCATCCCCCTGGGTACAAATAAAATAATTCCCATTGATATCCGGCTGATCTGCGCTACAAATAAGAACCTCGAAAAAATGGTCATGGAAGGTCTTTTCAGGCAGGACCTTTTATTCAGGATCAACACCATACAGATCGACCTTCCGCCCCTGAGGGAAAGGGGCAACGACATTAACCTGATGGCTGGTTACTTCCTTGAAAAATTTGCTACCAAATATGAAAGAGGGAAGATGCACTTTTCGGCGGAGACCGTAAGTTCAATGCAGGAATATTTATGGCCCGGGAACATACGGGAGTTGGAGCATTCAATTGAAAAAGCCGTTATCCTGGCCGAAGGAGAAATCATAACACCCGACGATCTTTTCCTGAAAAGGACAGCTGCCAGGATACAGCAGAAAAAAGAGGTCAACCCGTCATTCAACGAGATCGAACGCGACATTATCAGGAGGGCATTACTGAGGAATAACGGGAATATGGTGACCACGGCAAGGGAACTTGGAGTGACCAGGCAAACAATCTATAATAAAATAAAGCGGTATGGTCTCTAGGCGGTTTTATATTAATATATCCGCCAGGATCATCCTGATGATGATAACCTGCATACTCTTCGGATTAGCAGTTTTCAGGCTGCCAAATCCTTCGGTTCTTGCTTTGCTGGGATTGCTCATACCAGTGGAGGCTTACCTTTTAATCAGGTACCTGAACGCCATAAACCGCAAACTCGAGCAGTTTTTTATTATGCATCTCAGCGGGGATGTTACAACCTCATTTACGGCTTCAGGTAAAACGGATGAGTTTGAGGGTCTTTACAGTTATTTCAGGAGAATCAATGATAAACTCGAATCCTCCCGGGTTGAGAGTGAGATCAGGAATAATTACTTTAAAACAATTGTTGACCATACCTCAACAGGGCTGATCTCCTTCACCAAGGAAGGCCGGGTGGAGCTCTTTAATGACGCTGCAAGAAAGATCTTCAGGATCAACGTACTGAGAACACTTGAGAAACTTGACCAATTCAAGGATGGTTTCAGCGATACCCTGAAAGCAATCAAGCCCGGAGAAAGCCAACTCATCAATCTTATTATTGACGATGATCTTGTACAGTTATCGACCCGTAAAGCCATTTTCAGGACCGGCAATATTGATCTTCACCTGGTATCTTTTCAGAATATCAAGAATGAACTGGAACAGCAGGAAATTGTATCCTGGCAAAAGCTGATCCGTGTGCTTACGCACGAGATAATGAATTCCATTACGCCTATAATAACCCTTGTGGCCACCCTCACGAGAATATTCAGGCATAAGGATTCAGGGAAGATAAAATCCATAAATGAACTGACTGAACATAATCTGGAGAAGACTATGCGGGGCCTCGACATCATCGAGAACAGGGGGAACGGACTAGTGCATTTTGTGCGAAACTTCCGTTCGGTTGCCATACTCCCGAAGCCTGAGTTCCAGATACTGAACCTGCAGGATATGTTTACCCGTATCAAGGACCTGCATGAAGAGATCCTCGCCGAAAAACACATTCAGGCGAAAATAGAATGTCCGCAGTCATTGCATATCCAGGCCGACGGCAAACTCATAGAACAAGTCCTTATCAACCTGTTCAAAAACGGGATAGAAGCGGTTAACGGGATCCCGGCCCCTGAAATCAGGATGAGTGCACAGAATATAGAAAATCAAACGGTTATAGAAGTTGAAGATAATGGGATAGGAATCACCGACTATGCAATGCAGCATATGTTTGTTCCCTTCTTTACGACAAAAGTCGGGGGATCAGGAATCGGGCTCAGTCTTTCAAAGCAAATAATACGTTTGCATGGAGGTTCAATAGGCGTTCAGTCATCTCCCGGCAAAACAGTTTTTACAATTAAGATCTGATCAGAACCTTTCATTTACTATTTTTCCGTCAAAAAGGTTGACGATCCGGTTGCTGAACTCGGCATCCCGCTGTGAATGAGTGACCATGATGATGGTTGTCCCTTTTTCATTCAGTGTTGTAAGCAGGTTCATGACATCTTCTCCTTTCGATGAATCAAGGTTCCCCGTAGGCTCGTCGGCCAGGATCATAGAGGGATTGGCGACAACGGCCCTCGAAATGGCAACCCTCTGCTGTTGTCCTCCCGAGAGTTGCAGGGGAAAATGATCCCTACGGTGAACCATTTCAAGCTGTTCGAGCACCTGCATCACTTTTAAATGCCGTTCTTTCTGGGTCTGTTTTAAATAAAGCAGGGGAAGCTCAACGTTTTCATATACCGTTAGCTCATCAATCAAATTAAAATTCTGGAATATAAAACCAATTTTTTGTTTGCGAAGATAGCTTCGCTTTTTTTCGTTGTACAGTGCAATATTCTCACCGGCAAAGAAATAATCTCCTCCCGAAGGCTGGTCAAGCATCCCCAGTATATTCAGAAGCGTGGATTTGCCGCATCCCGAGGGGCCCATAATGGCAACAAATTCCCCGTCTTCAACACTGAAATCCACTCCGTTCAGGGCATGGGTATCGACATCCCTGGTGCTGAAAGTTTTTATCAGATTTATGGTTTTGATCATAAGTTTATCATTTATTGTCCTATTTCCAGCTGGTCGCTCACTAGATCGAAGTATATGCCTTTTTTATTAATCAGCTCCTTATGATTTCCTGTTTCCATAACTTTCCCTTTTGATAGCACTATGATCTGGTCGGCGTTTTTAACTGTGCTTAGCCTGTGAGCAACTATAATAACGGTCCTGCCTTTATAGAAGTTATCAAGCCTCTCCATGATTATTTTCTCGTTTGAAGCATCGAGAGCGTTGGTTGCCTCATCAAAGAAAAGTATCCTGGGGTTCCTGTAAACAGCCCTGGCAATCAGTATGCGCTGTTTCTGCCCCTGGCTCAGTCCAACTCCTTCCTGGCCGACTTTGGTCTGCAAGCCCCTGGGCAATGAGTCCAGGAAATCCTCCAGGTTTGCCAGTTTTACTGCTTTCCCGAGTTTTTCTTTGTCGGGCGATTTATCCCCGAGGATGATATTCGAAGCAATAGTGTCGGAGAATATATACCCGTCCTGCATTACCGAGCCACATGTACTGCGCCAGTAACGGTTCGAAATATCAGTAAGGGGGATGTCATTTACCATAATACGGCCGTTGACGGGAAGGTAAAAGCTGAGAAGCAACTTGATCAGGGTCGTTTTACCGCTACCGCTCATCCCTACAATGGCTGTAACTTTATTTGCAGGAATAGTAAAACTGAGATTCTCCAAAACCATGGGCGAATGAGGGCCTTCGTATTGGAAGCAAAGACCATCCAAAGTCATACCTTTAAAATCAACAATGGAATTGTTCAGATGCACACTTTCCTTTTCTTCATCTTCAACCGAATTAACCTCCTGAATCCGGTCCATGCTTATCCCGGCATCCTGCATCTCACGGATAAAGTTGACAAATTGCTCAACGGGGCCATTAAGCTGACCCAGGATGAACTGTATTGCGAGCATCATTCCGAGTGTTAGCTGGCCTTTAATTACAAGCCAGGCCGTTATAAAGGTGATCAGGATATCCTTCGTCCTAAGAAAGAAAAATGAACCAAGGTCCTGGTACTGGGAAATTTTAAGGCTTTTTATCTGGATGTCAAACAACTGCTCTTGTATCTTTTCCCATTCATTCCTTTTCTGGTCTTCTGAATTTGTGAGTTTGATTTCAGGAATTCCATGAAATATCTGGAGAAGGGAATCCTGGTTATCACCCAGTTTGGAGAACCTTATATAATCCAGTTCTTTTCGTTTATTCATGAAAAAATAAACCCAGGCCGAATACAAAATGCTGCTGATGATAAATACCGATAACACCAGCGGGCTGTAAATCGCAAGCACGATCCCGAAAACAGTTAAAGTAAGTATTGAAAAAAGAATATTAAGCAGGCTTGTTGTGATAAAAGATTGTATTCTCTGGTGGTCTGATATCCTTTGGATGAGGTCGCCGGGCTGCTTGCTTGCGAAGAACCACATGGGAAGTTTAAGCAGCTTTTTCAGGAAATCAGAAACCATGCTGATATTGATCCTGTTCGATATATATACAAGAACCCGGCTGCGGAAGAATTCTATGCTTATTAGCCCAAGAAACAATGCTAGCTGTCCCAGTAAAATAAGGGTGATGTATCCAATGTCTTTATGGGCAATACCCTTATCCACTATCCTCTGGGTGAGCCAGGGAAACATGAATTGAAGGCCGCTCGCTAGCAGCATGACAAGAACAAGCCCAAGCATCCTTGACTTGTATGGCCGGAGGTATTGGCTGATGAAAGCCGGGATCCTTTTGTTTTTCGGATCTTCAGGCATAGCCTCGAATCCAGGGCCAGGTTCAAGCAAAAGGCAAATCCCTTTACTCTCATTATCCTGTTCGGTTTGCCAGGCTTTTATGAAGTCTGAGGCCTTGTAGGTTATAAGCCCATGTGCAGGATCTGCAACCTTGACCAAAAAAGAGTTTCGTTTTTTAAGGATCTCATAAATAACCACGAAATGGTTCTGCTGCCAGTGTGCAATGCAGGGTAGTGGTTTGGAATCGACAAGCTCTTTAAAAGTTACATTCACCCCCATGGTTTGCAGGCCGACCGATTCGGCGGCATCGCTGATACCCAGCATCGATACCCCTTCCCTTGTGATATGGGATGCTTCCCTAAGCCTTGATATGGAAAAGTGTTTGCCATGAAAACTGCAAACCATTTTCAGGCAGGCAGGGCCGCAATCCATTGAATCATGCTGCTTATAAAACGGGAATTTCATGAGCTATTCATATTTTAAGGCGTTAACCGGGTTGGCTCTTAAAACTTTCAGGGTCCTTACTAGCAATATGCCTGAAACAAACAGGGTGACTGTAACAACGCATAAAAGCATTACCCATAAACTGATGTTCACCCTGTAATAAAATTCCTTGAGCCAGAGGTCCATGAGCAGCCACGAAACCGGTATTGCCACTATGGTTGCGAGCAAAGTGTACACCAGGAATTCTTTCTGCATCTGGTAAATGATCTGGAAGTTCGAGGCCCCGAACACTTTCCTGACAGCCGTCTCCTTGGTCTTTCGTTCGGAGATCAGTAAAGCCAGGCCAAACAGGCCCATCCCGGTAATGATAAAGGCAAGGATTGTAAAGACAGCCACCGCAATCACGAAATTATTTCCCTTCTTATAAACATGGCCCAGCTCCTTCTGTAGAAAAGAGTATTTAAATGGGATTTTAGGGTAGATTGCTTCCCAGGCCGTCTGAACATTCTGAATTACTGATTGTTCACGACCCTGCTTATAATGGATTATCAGGGTGTTTATTGCATATGGATTGTAAAGGAAAGATGTGGCATTGATCCGGTTGTGAAGCGTATGGAAATTAAGGTCCCTGGCTACTCCAACAATTTCAGCCCCTTTAAGGACCATTCCCAATGGATTCTTTAAACCGCAAGCTCTTACGTTCTCCTCATTAAAAATACATTCTATTTCATTCTTGCGGATACTTGCCGTATCAAAATCTCTGCCCCTGACTATTGGGATCCCGAGGGTTTTAAAGAAATCCTTATCAACGCTTATCCATTCAATAATAACAGGTTTTTCAGAAGTTGGAACAGCAACCTTGACCGTGTTGATAGAAGTTGAGGGCAGAGATATAAGTCCCGTTCCCGAGCAGGAAATAACATCAGTATTCCCGGCAAGATTATTTTTAATGGATGAATATTTCCGGAAATCGGGAGCTTTTAATGGAACCAATAAGATATTCTGCCTCGAAATGGAAATATTACTGATATAACAAAGGCGGATCTGGGTATAAATTGTAATCATGCAGATGAGCAACGATAAGGTGATGAAAAGCTGGAAGGCAATGAAGACCTTGCTGAGATTGAATTTACCTGGGGTGAAATACCTGGCTTTCAGTGCATTGATTGGGTTGAGGCCGGCCAAGTAAATCGAAACATAAAGCCCTGAAAGAACGCCTATGATCAGTGTGATCCCTGCGAAAAATGCAATGTAGATAAGCATATTGCTGGCATGCATGGTAATAGTATAATCAGGCATGCGGGTGATCCTGGGATCTATGAGCCCAAGCAGGAACAAAGCCAGGGGCAGGGCCATAAGCGTTAAAAGGACTGACTCGATCAGGATTTGTATCCTTAGTTCCGTTTTTGTTGCCCCCAGTACCTTGCGTACACCTATTTCCTTGAATCTAAGGGCTGACCTTGCCGTGCTGAGAATGGCATAATTTATACCTGCTAGAAGCAGGATAAAGACTGCCAGCCATGAATAAGTATACACCGAAAGTTTATTCCCCTGTAGTTGAGAGTTATTCTGAAAATCGGCTGATTCAAGGTAAATATCTCTGAATGACTGAAATGAAATATTTATTTTAGCATCCTTCCAGTCTTTCTCATCCAGGATTGACGGGATCCTCCCGGCCAATCCCTTTACATCAGTGCCTTTTGAAAATTCACAAAGGGATTCTACTGAAAAATCATGGTAGGAGTTAAAGATAGGACTGAGTTCCGGTATAGCCTCGTTTAGAATTTTTTCATAAAAAGGAAAATCGGCTATAAAATCCGCCTTTAGGGTTGAATTCCAGGGAAGGTCTTTGTAGACTCCTGCCAAGGCCATATCGTAACTCTTTTTTCCTACAAGCAGCCTGATGGTCTGAAGCAATATTAAATCACCCCGAAAATATTTCTTCAGGGCGGTTTCCGAAATGAAGAGACGGTTGGGCTTCTCACTTGCTACATTATGGTCACCCCGCGTAAAGTTGATATCAAGCATGCCGAAGATCTCTTCGTCGGCACAAATAAAATCGGGACTTTCATAAATTTTATCGCTCCCAACCACCGATACCCTGGCTGGCATAAACATCGCATGCATTATCCTTGTAACTGCCTTACATTCATAAATATGCCTTATAAGTAAGGGTTTTACAAGTTTGGAGCCGCTAGGGGAAGCTTGTCCTTTCGAATCTTTAAAGATTGCCCTATAAAGCTGCTTTTGCTTTGGGAAACATTGGTTGTAACTGGTTTCATTGATGGCAAATACCAGGAGGACGAAAGCAGCAGTAAGCCCCAGTACCAGGCCTGTAAGGTTGATAACAGTATAGGTTTTATTGCTGACTATGGTGCGGTAAGAGGTGACGAGGGCGTTCCGTATCATGATCCGGGTTTATAAAACATCGCAAAAGTTAAACTTTTTCATAAAAAGTTCATAGTTCCCTACAGGCGGGCAGAAAAGCCTGTACAGGCAACCACTGCAGGGTTTGACTTTCATCCTGGTAAGGTTCCAGCTTTGGCCATCGTATAATTCATTTCTTACCAGGTCTGAAATACGTGCATCCCTGATGTTCCCAATGCTGTTGTGGTTGAGGTTGGCATAAGCATCCCCGTTGGTTTTGATGAATATTTTTCCGAAAAGATGTTCATTGATCAGGCTTCTTGAATAGATCTGCTGCTGGTTTGGTTTCAGGTTTAGGATGTCATTTTTTGCCAGGAATACATTCTCTTTAAAGAACCCTTGATTCAGTCCGTCAAAATAAGGGAAAATAAATGTTTTTTCACTCCCTCCTTCATTAATCAACCCGGTGAGGCTTTGATATTCCCCAATCGACCGGATGAGAAAATTGAGCTCAATTCTCTTTTGTTTTTTAATGAATTCCGGGTTCTTACGGATCTCCCTAAGGGCTGATGGCCCATCGGGGAAAGTTATATAGAACGAAACCCGGCTTCTGACTGTTCTCAAAGCATTCCAAACCAAATCCGGTTCATGGCATGGCAGGGGAATATGAAAGGTAAGAGGCAGAGAAAGCTTCCTGGCTTGTTTCAGCATATCGCTGAACCGGGAATACCTGGTAATATCTGAACCGCTCAGATCTAACCCGATCCCGCCTACGCCCGAGTGGGGGGAGCAGGCGTTGATTACCACTCCGAAGTCCATTTCGCTGTACCCCTGAGAATTGTATACCGGGCAGGAAAACTGTTCCGATGCAAACCTGTAATTGGTACAAAGCTTATCATTATCCTCATTCAGGAAAAAGTATATGTTACGCAGGTAGTCATCCGCAGAGAATGAAGGAAAATCTTTTGCAGGAGGATAGTTTTTAATCACAGGTTTAGGCCTGATAACCGAAGGTTTATTCCCCGGCTGAAGTGACACCAGGTCGCCGCTGAAACTCTCCTTCAGATCTGATAAGAGGGTTGAAATATCACTTTGGCCAGGCGGGACAATGATCTCAGCAAGGAATCCCTCAGATGCATCCTCGGTTTTACTGATGAGATCTGCAATGGCTGCCGCTCCCCTGTACTCGAGGATCTTCCTGTTAAGTGAATTATAGATCAATACATCATTCCTGCTCACTACCGAAAACGTGTAGGGCTCCAGGTAAAGGTACAGAGTATTGCTATTTTGCGAGGAATGCTTCATCCCGGATCCGTGCAAAGAGTGAATTGTCTTTTTCTAAATTATTGAATATTTCGCTTAGATGTTGAGTGAACTTGTTTTTATTCATGAAGAACTCACAGGAAGGAACTCCTGTCTCAACTCCTGTATTAAATATGCATTCCTTGCAATTGTCGGAAAGGTAACATTGATTGCAAAGCTTTTTGATCCTGCTAAAATAGCTATTATAGGTTTCGGTGATCCTGTTACTGTCAATATCAATTTTTGATCCTTTTACTGATCCGAGTTCAAAGATCCTGCTGATGTGTTCGCAGGGGTAGATCCCCCCGTCGGCACTCATATACAGCCTCAGGTCGAAGGGGGAGCATGTGGCAGTGGGTAGGTACTTTCGTGGATCTTTCTGTTTTTTAAGGGGGTTAAGCAGCTGTTTAGGGTGGCGGAACACAAAATTCCCAAAGCGTTCAAAGATCTCGGCTGTTTCGGCTACAAGGGGATGTTTTGTAAACATTTCTTGTACGTACCAGCTATTGTCAACCGAGGGGAGCTGCGATTCCAGGAATGTCTCCTTAAACTCCTCTCTGAATTCCCCAACCAAACCGGTAGTGGTAATACTTGAGAGTATGGGTGTTTTGCCGTATTTTGACGAGAAATGCTCGTAAATTGTTTTCAGGTTATTCCGGCTATGCCTTACAGTGAGGAAAATAACCCTGCGGTCAAAGTACAACGGATATTTTTCCCTGACCATGTCGATATTCCTGGTCACCAGTTCAAATGAAGGCTTTTTATTCGTTTTTAGTATCCTGAATGAGTTTGCAAACTCATCCCCGTCGAGGCTGATAGCCAGTTCAAAATCGTTTTCAACCAGGAAGTTGATGTACTTCCTGAGCAATAAACCATTGGTTGTAAGTGAGTATTTGATTTTTAAATAACGGTCCTTATGGGCCTTTATATAATTTACAATCTGCTCTATAAAGCTGAAGTTCTTAAAAGGCTCCCCCCCGTAAAAGCTGATGGCCAGTTCCTGGTCAGGATTGATGCGGCGTTTGCTTAGAATAAGATCCAGAAGCTGAATGGCATCCCCTGTATTGATTTTATTCCTTTCCCTCTCTTTGTTAAAATAGAACTTGCTGTAGGTACAATAAACGCAATCGAGATTGCAGTCTTCGGTTGTTTCAAAAATAATCTGTTTGGTCTGGGCCAGGTTCTGTTCAATCCTGTTTGGGGGGAACACCCCATCCCGGTTTTTCTGAACCCCAGGTTTGAAAAACCCATAATGCTTTAGAAAATAAAATTTTTTAAGGTAATACTGGTATTCGGAGAGGCAATAATTTCCCAGGCCGGGAATGCGTACAAGCTGGCTTTTGCCGGCTTTATTTTTGATTCTTTCAGGGGATTTAACAGCTCCCTGCAAACCGGCAAAATAATTTATAAGCGGGTGGGAGAGAAGGAATTGCTTGTTGTAGGAACTATATAAATATTGATGGCCTGTTGTAGTTGAAAAGGGGATAGCCGCTTTCATGGTTTTTTATTGCAGGGTAAAAACGATTCAACCCCGCAAAGATAAGGTTTTGCAAGCCGTAAATATGAAAGAAACCTGGTATCAGAGATTACCGGCTTTATTCTTGGTCGAATTGTAGTTGGGGCCGTCGGGGCATAAGCAAATGTCACCTGCCGGGGATTGCTGATATACAGTGACTGCAGGAGCAGTAGTTGAGCAAATACATTTTATATCAGCTCCACCGCGTACGTTTGAAAGGTTTGACTTCTTGATTTCGGCGTTGTACAGGTTGATGAGGTTGAAAGCTTTCATATGTTTGTTTTTTTGGGTTATTTCTTTGTTTTATATGACTATACAAGAGCAAATATCGTGCCAATAACGTAACAGCAATAATACCAAATAGATAGCAATTTTGATGATTTTTTAAGTGTAAAAATATTTGACATAAGTGTAAAAATATTTTACAGAAGTGTAAAAATATTTTACACTATTGGCCTTTTTAGAAACTGAAATTAAAGGAATTTAGGGAATCCTGAATTTACCTGGAGTGTTTTAGTTCCGGGGGGCATGATGTGAAAACCGGATGATCAGAATCTCTGCCGCAATGAATAAAAGGGCCAGAATAATAAACCATTTCCATAAAGGCACACCCATATTCAATTGTTCAACCTGCTTTGTAAAAGGAAGGCCTGATGGTTTAAGAACAAGCATGTTCCGGAGGTTGTATTTTTTCAGATTACCGTCTATCTCTTTGCTGCTGAAACAGTTGATGTTTGATTCCCTGCGGTCATAATTAAAGGCAAGGGAGGAGAGCTGTTTATTGCCACGGTAGACCAAATACCAGCCGGCTTCATTGATCTGTCCATGAATAAAAGCCTGTACCTGCTGCCCTGATGTTCTCATCTCAGGAATAAATTCAAACGAATTGCTCCAGTTTTTAATTTTAACCATATTCTTATCGTTTATGGTATCTGAAGGAAGAGTGAGAGGCTCATTCCGGCCAATTATATAATACAATGAAGACTGGTTCTCGCTTAAAAAGGTCATTCTGAACATGACAGGAACGAATAACAGGTGCTGCTGGAAATTTGAGCAGGATGGATCGAGAGGTGATGCGCACAAATACAGTTTTCCTTTGCCGATGTTCGTGCTGTTGAAAAAAGGAAGCCCGTCCTGCAGCCTCATAAGGACTGTTGCAGGATTAGTGGCACCGTTTATCAGGGGATAGTGTTTTGTTACCTGTGGAAAGTCCACATTATCAGGCATCCTGACCTTACCTGATGCGTCTTTTTCAAATACATCCGTAAACAGTTCGTTCTCCACATCAAGTGAAGCGACCCTTTGTTTTACCGTATCAATCTTACCCAAAGTGGATGTTCCTAGAGAAGTAAAAAAGGTATTATAGGTCTGGCTAACAGTAATTTCTGGTGGGAATATGCAGACTGAGCCACCTCTTTCAATAAATAATTTAAGCTCATTGGCCAAACCTGAGGCAAGTTCGTCCATGCCTGAGATCAGTATCAGGTTTTGTTTATTGAATGATCCATAGTCGACCTGGTTGGCAGGGTATGAACGGTAGATGAATATTGAATCGGAGGTAAACAGGGATTTAAGATAGGGGTTGGGAGACTTGCCGTAAATACAGAGAACCTTTACCTCGTCGGAAATATCATAGGCAAAATAAAACATGTCGTCGTAAACGATAGGATAATCTGTGATATCCAGCCTCCCAAGCTGAAAACCGCTTTTATCTTCGGTATATGGCAGGGAAACTTCGGTTGACTGATCGGGTCCGATATTAAAACTGGTTACCGATTTCTGAAGGCCGTTCAGCATAAGCCGAAGTGGGATTTCCTTAAGTTGGTCACTGCCGCAATTCCTTATACTTACTTTAAGTTTAACCGCCTGACCCAGGCTGTGAACAGGGGTTGTGAACCAGATTGAATCTATATAAAGATTATTTTGCTTGACAGATTCAACTGGAACCAGAATATAATGGGTGGTTGAGTCAGTATGCAGGTTCTCAAAATCTGCTGTGCTTTTCTGAAAGTCAGATATGAGGAATAATGAATGAGCCCCTGCTTGCCGGGCAAACAGATCGTTCTGCCTTCGAAAGATCTCATGCAGGCCAACTGAAGCATGAGTGATTTTCACTTCCTTGAGCATGCTTAGAAATTCTTCACGGCTTACAAATGGCATATGTTTCCCTTCGAAGTCGTTGGTCACTAACTGAAAAACGTCGGATGACTTGTAGGCAGTAACAATTTCTGAAGCCCGTTTTTTTGCCAGGTCAAGCAGCCGTCCTTCGGTCCCGATTGCCTCCATGGAGTATGAGTTGTCAATATAGATGCTGATGGCCTGGTATCCCGATTTATGGTTGCCTTGCAAGGGCGAAGGGATAAAAGGCTGTGCAAAAGCCAAGACAAGGGCAGCTATTGCCAGCAGTCTTGCTGCCAGTACCAGGAGTTGCTTCAGCCTTGAACGTTTACGGGTTTCGACTTGTATATTTAAAAGATAACGGACGTTGGTAAAATATTCTTTCCTGTAACGGCGCAAGTTGAATAAATGGATCAGGACAGGGATTGCAAGTACGCTGAGGCCATACAGGAAAGAGGGGTTTAAAAACTCCATTTAGAATGATTTGGTTTGGCAAAAGTACTAAAAGGAAAAGCGCAAAAAAAAGGCTGTCATGCCTGGTGCCGACAGCCTTTTTGCAAGAGACTGATTTTTAGATAACTCCCTGGTCAAGCATGGCGTTTGCCACTTTGAGGAAGCCGGCTACATTAGCGCCTTTGACATAATTTACAAAACCGTCTTTTCCTTTACCGTGTTTTACACACTGTTCGTGGATGCTGCACATAATATGGTGCAATCTTTCGTCAACTTCTTTAAGAGGCCAGCTTAATTTCATCGCATTCTGTGACATCTCAAGGCCTGAAGTGGCAACACCTCCTGCATTTACAGCCTTACCTGGAGCAAAGAGGATCTTGTTTTCAAGGAAGACCTCAACGGCTTCAGGGGTAGATGGCATATTTGCGCCTTCAGCAACACACCGAACCCCGTTTTTTACAAGCTGGAGTGCATCTTCCTTACTAAGTTCGTTTTGTGTAGCGCAGGGGAGTGCGATATCGCATTTGACTTCCCATGGACGTTTTCCCTGGTGGAACTGTGCTCCCGGGAATTCATAGGAATAGGGCTTTACAATATCCTGGTTGGATGCACGCAGTTCAAGCAGGTATTCGATCTTTTCGCCCGAGATACCATCCGGGTCATAGATATACCCGTCAGGGCCTGAGATGGTGACCACTTTTGCCCCCAATTCGGTTGCTTTCAGGCTTGCTCCCCATGCTACATTACCGAAACCGGAAATGCAAACCGTTTTGCCTTTGAAAGTTTCATTTTTGGTAGCCAGCATTTCCTTAGCAAAATAAACGGCTCCGAAGCCTGTTGCTTCAGGGCGTATAAGGCTTCCTCCCCAGCTAAGTCCTTTACCGGTTAACACTCCTGAGTTTTCACGGGCAAGTTTTTTATACATACCATAAAGAAACCCTATCTCGCGTCCGCCAACACCGATATCTCCGGCCGGAACGTCAGTTTCGGGACCTATAACTTTCCAGAGTTCGAGCATGAATGCCTGGCAGAACCTCATGATTTCGGCATTGGATTTACCTTTTGGGTCAAAATCGGAACCGCCTTTGGCTCCGCCCATAGGCAGGGTAGTAAGGCTGTTTTTGAAGATCTGTTCAAACCCAAGGAACTTTAATATGCTAAGGTTAACACTGGGGTGGAAACGCAATCCCCCTTTATAGGGGCCGATTGCATTGTTGAATTGAATCCTGTAGCCCCGGTTTACCTGTACTTTACCACTGTCGTCCACCCAGCTGACTTTGAACATCAGCACCCGGTCAGGTTCGATGATACGTTCAATGATGTTGGCAGATTCAAAATGAGGATTTTCGTTATAGACATCCTGAATGCTTTCAAGCACTTCGCGCACAGCCTGCAGGAATTCTACCTCACCCGGATTTTTTTTCTCCAGGTCGCTCATGATTTTTTCTAAGTTCATTGTGATTCAGTTTTAGATTATTAATAAGTTTTAAGCTTTACCAGATCAAAATTGTTAATAAAATAACAAAAGCAAAATTACGGCGATTTTCATGAACAACAAAACAAAACCATTATTTTCAAAGGCAAAACTACTTTTTCGGACTCCCCGGGGCGGTAGTATTTATGGCATTACCTCCTTTGTATACTATACTCTGGGTTATCTTCCCGTTTTCGGCATAGAAAATTTCCTCACCGTCTTTTATACTATTCTTATAATGAGTGAATTGCTTGATCTGCCCGTTTGAATAGTAAGCTTTCTGGCTGCCATTGCCGTTAGTAAACTCACCCTGCCCAGTCACTCTGCCGAATGAATCATAATACATCCAGATACCCTCGTACATCCCGTTCTTATAATGCCCGTCAACCTTCAATACACGGTTTGGATACCATTCCTGGAACAGTCCTTCGGGCTTACCGTTAACATAATTCATTTCCTGGATCATATGGGAATATCTGTCCCAGGTTCTTGCCGCCCCGTTTAATATCCCTTTCTGGTAAGTCTGAAGTTCTTTACGGTATCCCGATTGATAGTAACGGAGGAGGGAGCCTTCCAGCATATTATCTTTATAAGTACACGACATCATGGCTTTGCCGGTTTCATAATAATAAACAGCTTCGCCCTGGTATTTCCCGCTTTTTGTGGTGACCTCCGATTTGATCTGGCCTGAAGGATAATATTCCTTTTGGGTATGTGTGCAAGCTGTCAGCATTAGTACGAAGAAACTTAAAAGCAAGGGAAGAGAAATGGCTTTCATCAGGGAAAAATAAGGTGTGTAAATCAGATGTCTATAGAAGTGTACAATTTTACCGCCCCAATGATGCCCATGATGAGCATCTGGATTGCGATCACTGTGAGGATAAGGCCCATCACCCTGGTAATTATCTTAATTAATCCGTTCCCCAGCAGTGCTGCAATCTTTTTTGATGAGAGGAACAGCAGGTATGTAAGAAAAGCGATAATTGCGAATAACCCGATTACAATGACCACATTGGCGATGGATTTATCAGCTCCTACAAAGTTCATGGCCGTTGCGATCGTACCCGGGCCTGCGAGCAGCGGCATACCCAATGGAGTAACAGCGAAGTTCGAAAGGGCCTGTTTCATATCCTCGGCGTTCATTTCCTTCTGAACTTTGATCTTTGACTCCTCCCCGTTGAGCATATTATAACCGATAAAAAATACAATAATGCCGCCAGCGATCTGGAATGCAGGTATGGTTATCCCAAAAACACGGAAGATCAGGTGACCGAAAATGCAGAATGAAGCAATGATCAGAAAAGCTGAAAAAGAAGCTCTGAATGCCATCCACCTTGCCGTTTTATCGTCAAGGTCTTCTACCATACCAATAAATATCGGCAGGATACCCAGAGGGTTCAGCATAGCCAGAAAGCCAATGAAAACCGTTGTATAATGAAGAATATCGGAGTGGAATTTCATAAATGCTTCTTTGAGTTTAGAAATGTTTTACATTCACTTACGAACTTATCGGCAAGCTTACCCGACAAAGGATTGCCGGCATCCATTCGTTCGGGATGCCATTGTACCCCCATTAAAAAATTTTTACCTTCGGGATTCAGCCACTCAATGCCTTCAACAAGCCCATCAGCCGATCGGGCGCTTACTGTCAGCAGTGGTGACAGCAGGTCAACCGCCTGATGATGATTTGTTGTTACAAGGGCGGAATCGACACCGGTAAGCTGGTACAGTGAAGAGTTCCTCTGAACGTAGACTTCATGAGTGCAATGCAAATAATCCCTGCACATATGGGTAACCCTTTGTCCGTAATCTGTGGGAAGGTCTATAATGAGTTTGCCTCCCAGATAGACATTGATTAGCTGATGACCCCGGCAGATGCCGAATATGGGCATTTTCATCTCCAGGGCTTTGCTTATAACCGCTATTTCAAGGCTGTCGCGACGCAGGTTGCATCCGCTGCATCTGCCCGATTCAGTCTCCTTGCCGTACCAGCCCGGATAAACATCTTCTCCTCCTGTCAGTAACAGCCCGTCACAATTGCCAAGCACTTCTGTCGCAACATTCTTGTTCAGGGTATACAGGTTGATTATCTGTACCCCGGGGTCAGCTCTTTTAAGCCACTGTACATAATTTGGCGAAGATTTTGATAAAGCTATCCTCAGTTTGCTTTCCTTCAACCCGCATGAAAATAGAATCAACAGTATCAGGCTGAACGAAAGGCTTTGTTTTAAATGCCTGAAAATTCGGGACATAATCAGAAGAATTTTGTCAAAAGTATAAAACATCAGGTATTCTTCTGATTAAAAAGATGAAAATTTTGAGTCATGGAAAGGTATTTCTCACTGAAGCGGTTCTGATGGTCCAGTATTACCAGCTTATCCTCAAAGGGTTCAGATGGTATTTTGAACCTGAATTCGACCAGGATGCGGTGGGGATGTTTTGAGGGCGAAGGCTTTATTGTGAGTGTCCTGGCCGGATATAAGCCTTTATCCGAGGCCATTGCCGTGAACAGTTTTCCTTCATTTACAGGCAGAATAAGACAAAGTGAGGAGCCGGCATGCATTAAACTCAGGGAATGCTCCAGCAGGGATTCAAACGTAAGGGTGCATTCATGTTTTGCAATAAGCTTCCCCGGAGAAACAGGTTTAAGTGAGTTTATAAAAAAAGGAGGATTGGATATGATGATGTCATAAGGATGGACGGCAAGGCGGGCATGTTCCCCAAGTGAACGGTGGATGACATGGATGCGTGACGCCCATGGGCTTTGTAATACATTATGATCTGCTTCCTCTACAGATGGTCTGTGAATGTCGATTGCATCGATTTTTGCATCGGAAACCTGGGCCATCATCAGCGCCAGTACGCCGCATCCTGTTCCCAGGTCGAGTATCGATGATGCTGCAACGGGCCTAACCCACGACCCAAGCAGCATAGCGTCTGTACCAACCTTCATCGTGGAACGGGAGTCTTCAACCTGGAATTGGCGAAAACGGAAAGACATACTACAGGTATATCTCGATTAATCCTTCGGGTGCTTCAATATGAATGATCTTCCTTTCCCTGTCGATGTTCTTAATTATCTGGTCAACCACAGGGATGAGAATCTCTTTCTCACCATGACGTACCTGGAACAAGGCCTGCTGATGCAGATCCAAAATGCTTTCCACTATTCCCAGTTCACCTTGCCTGGAATCAATGACCGTATATCCTTCGACTTCGTGAAAATAAAACTGTTTGCCGCTGAGGGGGGGCAGGCTTGAAACAGGAAGGAACATTTCCCTTCCTGTATATTCTTCAGCTTCATCGGCCGAAGAAACGTCGGCAAAAGAAAATAATGCAGAATTCCTGTTTTTAAGTTCTACCCTTGTGATAAAAAACGGAATCCGTTCACCATATACATCCAGGTAAACGGATTCCAGTCTTTGATATTTCTCGGGTTCATCCACATCGAGGTGGACCATGAGCTGACCTTTATTGCCGAATGTTTTGAGAATTTTTCCCAGGTAATAAAAGTCATTGTTTGGCATGAGACAAGCTCAAATACAGCTTATTCCTGCTTTGGTTCTTCAGCCTGAACAGGTTCGGCGGCAACAACCGGGGCTTCTTCGGCAACAACTACGGAAGCATGCTCAGCGGCAGCGATTTCGGCACGTTTCTTTGCAACGGCCTGAGCTTTGGCTTCGTTGAGTTTAATTTCATTTTCGTGCAGCTTTTTGCGCGCATCCTTTACGCTGAGTTCGTAGTCTTTCTTCTTGCCTGCGATCTTGGCCTGTTTGTCCTGAAGCCATGCCTGAAATTTGATTTCAGCCTGTTCCTCGGTCATAGCGCCTTTTTGAACACCTTTAAGCAAGTGACTTTTGTAAAGGATTCCCTTGTACGATAAAATGGCCTTGACCGTATCGGTCGGCTGGGCCCCGTTATTCAGCCAGTTGATGGCTAAATTAAAATCGATATCAATTTCGGCTGGCCTTGTTAACGGGTTATAGGTGCCAATTTTTTCGATAAACTTCCCATCCCGTGGTGCACGACCATCCGCAATAACAATGTGGTAGAAAGGCTGGCCTCTCTTACCTCTTCTCTGTAACCTGATTTTGGTTGGCATACCTAATTGATTGATTAAATGAATAATTGATCTTAATACTACCTGTTAAATGAAACAGGGGTGCAAAGGTCGTAAAATAATATTAATCTGCCAAAAGGTGAACGAACTATTTATCAAACTTGATAAACTTGTCCCTGGAAGTATAGCAGAATGCGCATTTTTCTTCCGGTTTTGCCTGATCATAGGTATTCCCGCACTTAGGGCAAACCCAATAAACCCTTGGTAAAGATTTCACGTCATTCTTGTTCAGGGCATTTATGGCATTCGTGTAAATTAGGAAATGTTTTTTCTCTGTTTCCATGGCCCAGCGGAAAGACTTTAAGGCATCAGTTGCATTTTCATCCCTCGCTGCCTTGATGAATTCGGGGTACATGGTCATCATTTCATAGTTCTCGCCCTTAATGGCGTCGTCCAGGTTTTCCTTTGTTGTTTTTACAGTAAACTGCGGACTTTCGGATTCCACTTTCCCGCCAAGTTTTTCAATTACTGCCTTGTGATTTAATGCGTGTACAGCTTCGGATTTTGATGTGGCTGCAAACATTATGGCAAGAGGCAAAAGTCCTTCTTTCCTGGCCTGCTCTGAAAAAGCGGCATACTTTGCCGAGGCAGCAGATTCACCTTTGTAAGCAGCTTTCAGGTTCTCCATTGTTTTTTCGGTGCCGGCCCTGGCCGATAATCCTAATACAATCATAAAGATCAATGAAAGCATTCTTTTTTTTCTCATAGTCTCAGATTTTAATGTTAAACGTCCCCGGCTTATATCTTTGCGTATATTAAATCCCGATCATAAAATCCATGACCAGTTTCCCTCCCAGGAACCCCGTGATTGTAATAAAAATCACAGATACCAATGACAAACCGAAAGGGATATATTTGTAAAATGTATTTTCAGTTTTCTGGTAAACCAGTATGATCCTTGCAAGCGTGGCAACGATTACAGCCACCAGGGCCATGGTCGCGAATAACTCATGCGCATCTTTCACCTGCATGGCTTCACCTTCCATCTGGTTTACGCCGGCAATAAAATGCCCGGTTCCCCATGCAGCAATTGCCCCAAGCATACCAAGGACCTGCAAATAATATCCTGCCCTGGGTAAACAGGTTTCCTTTTTATACAGAAGTGATACAAGGTCAAACAAAAATGCGACTGTTATCAGTGCAATGGGAAAGTGGACCGATAAGGGATGAAAATGGGAAACAGGTATCATGACACCGAGTTTACAGCAAAAATAAGAAAAAGCGCAGAGGATTTCAAGATCGGAATGCCGTGACCGCTAATTTTTAGTTTTCAACAATCCTCCGGTGAAATCATTTATCAGGTATTTTTGAATTCCATTATCTCTCCCTTGTAATTTTTTCAAGATGCTGAATTTTACTCACTTGCATGTACATTCCCAATATTCCATCCTGGATGGAGCCTGTGATGTGAAAGGATTGGTTAAAAAAGCATCTTCACTTGGAATGAAAGGGGTTGCCATAACCGATCACGGCAACTTGTTCGGAGCCAAGGCTTTTCTTGAAGCCGCCTCCGGGATCAAGGACTTCAAACCGGTTATAGGTTGTGAAACATATGTAGCCAGGAGGTCGTGTCTCAACAAGATGGACCCGGCCGACCGCAAAGGCGAACATCTGATAGTTCTGGCCAAGAACCTCAGGGGCTATGAGAACCTGGTCAAACTGATCTCCTTCTCATGGACCGAAGGTTTTTATTACAAACCAAGGATAGATAAACAGCTGCTAAAGGAATATCACGAAGGGCTGATTATTTCGTCGGCCTGCCTGGCGGGAGAGATCCCAAGGGCTATACAGGCAGGGAATATAAATAAAGCAGAGGCCGCCATTGCCGAATTCAAGGAAGTATTCGGCGATGATTTTTACCTCGAGCTGATGAGGCATAAGGCTACCGATCCCACCCGCGATCACAGCGTTTATGAAAGGCAGGCCGAAGTTGACAAGGTGCTGATAAAGCTTTCAAAAAAATTCAATGTCAGGCTGATTGCCAGCAACGATGTGCATTTTCTTAATGAAGCTGACTCAGAGATGCACGACCGTTTACTTTGCGTGAACACGGGAAAATTCATGGACGACCCAGACCGGTTACGGTACACAGGGCAGGAGTGGCTTAAAAGCCAGGAGGAAATGGGAGAACTCTTTTCGGATATCCCTGAAGCCCTTGAAAACACCATGGAGGTCCTGGAAAAAATCGAGATGTTTGACCTGAACAGGGATCCTATAATGCCCGATTTTCCTCTCCCTGAGGACTTCCCCGATGCTGATGAATATCTCAGGCATCTCACCTATAAAGGAGCCGAAAAAAGATATCCTGCACTCACTTCCGAGCTGAGTGAGAGAATTGATTTTGAGCTTGCCACCATTAAAAAAATGGGGTATCCCGGGTATTTCCTCATAGTCCAGGATTTTCTTAACGCTGCCCGCGAAATGGGGGTTGCAGTGGGCCCCGGAAGGGGATCAGCAGCTGGATCGGTTGTCGCTTTCTGCATAAGGATTACCGATGTGGATCCCTTGAAATACAACCTTCTTTTTGAAAGGTTCCTCAACCCTGACCGCGTTTCCCTTCCTGATATCGATATTGATTTCGATGAGGACGGGAGGGATCGTGTGCTCAAATGGGTTGTAAACAAATACGGACGTGACAAGGTGGCCCAGGTCATTACCTTTGGAACGATGGCCGCAAAAGGGGCAATCAGGGATGTGGGAAGGGTTCACCGGATGCCGATAGACCAGGTCTCGGCCCTCACCAAACTGATCCCGGGCCGGCCAGGGATCACATTGAAAGCCGCTTATGAAGAAGTCCCGGAACTGAAAGCAGCCAGGACCTCATCAAACAAGCTGATTGCCGATACGCTTAAATATGCAGAGGAACTTGAAGGATCGATCCGACAGACCGGGTTGCATGCCTGCGGAATAATCATAGGAAGGGATGACCTTACAAAGTACATCCCCATTGCAACCAATAAGGAATCGGACCTGCTGGTAACCCAGTTTGACGGGGATTACATTGAGAAAGTGGGCATGCTCAAAATGGATTTCCTTGGGCTGAAAACATTAGCCATCATCAAGGATGCCGTTGACAATATAAAACTTTCGAAAGGGTTTGACCTGGATATTGAAACTATCCCCTTCGACGATCAAGTTACCTACGAGCTTTTCAGCCAGGGCAAGACAACAGGCATATTCCAGTTTGAATCGGATGGGATGAAGAAATACCTCAGGGAACTCAAGCCCAACCAGATCGAGGACCTCATTGCCATGAATGCCCTTTATCGCCCGGGGCCGATGGAGTATATTCCAAGGTTCATCAACCGTAAGCACGGGAGGGAAAAGATAGAATACGATATCCCGGTCATGGAAAAATACCTTAAGGACACTTATGGTATTACCGTTTACCAGGAACAGGTCATGCTTCTTTCGCAGGAGCTTGCAGGCTTCACCAAGGGCGAAGCCGATTCTCTTCGTAAGGCGATGGGAAAGAAGATCGAAGAAATAATGAACAAACTAAGGCCAAAGTTCTTCGAAGGCTGCAAAAGAAACGGGATTCATGAAGAAACTGTAAGCAAGATATGGAAGGACTGGGAGGCTTTTGCAAATTATGCATTCAATAAATCCCATTCAACCTGCTATGCCTATGTTGCATACCGTCAGGCATATCTTAAAGCCCATTATCCTGCCGAATTCATGGCTGCCGTCCTTAGCCGCAACCTCTCCGACCTTAAAGAGATCACCTTGTTCCTTGACGAATGTAAAAGGATGGCCCTGTTGGTCCTGGGGCCTGATGTCAATGAAAGCGAGCACAGGTTTACAGTAAACCGCAGGGGGGAGATCCGGTTCGGAATGGCAGGGATCAAAAATGTTGGGGAAGCCGCTGTTATGGCTATAACCGACGAAAGAAAAAAGCATGGCCCTTTCTTCAGTATTTTTGATTTTACAAGGCGGATATCATCTCACCATATAAACAAACGTTGCATGGAAGCTCTCGCAAAAGCCGGGGCTTTTGATGGTTTTGACGGAATGCACCGCGCACAGCTTTTTCATAAGGAAAACGGGGATGAGACTACCTTCCTGGAAAGCGTAATCAGACATGCCACCGATTACCATTCCAGGAAATCCAGTTCGCAACAGTCGCTGTTCGGTGAAGCTGAAGTAGTTGAAATGGTTGATCTGAGGCTTCCCGACTGTCCTCCCTGGTCAAGGCTTGAGCAGCTCAGGTACGAGAAGGAAATTACAGGGTTTTATATGAGCGGCCATCCTCTGGATGATTATAAGCTTGAGATCGATCAGTTTTGTGATGTTACCACGGAACAACTCAAAGCCGATCTGCGACCATACAAAGGCAAGGAAGTTTGTTTTGCGGGCACTGTGGTCAGTGCGACCCATAAGACCGGGAAAACAGGCAAACCCTTCGGCTCCTTTGCGATTGAAGATTATGTGGATTTTGTTTCAGTTTCCCTTTTTTCGGAGGATTACCTGCGTTTTAAACATTTCATGGAGGAAGGGCAGCATGTATTTATTAGAGTGAAAATCGAACCCCGGTACGACAATCCTGACCAGCTGACCCTCAAGGTGCTTCATGTTTCGCTGCTCGCCGAAGTCATAGAAAAGCATGCGAGGTCACTTACTCTTACCTTCCCGATTGAAGAGCTGAACGCTGAAACAGTCGATAAAATCCAGAAACTTGTAAAACATCATAAAGGAAAGTGCCAGCTAAGGATACGGGTGGCTGATCCAATGGAAACGTTCATTATAGAGCTTCCGTCAAAGCGGTTCAGGGTGAATGCAAAAGAACTGATACAGGCCATGGCTGATTTTCCCGGGATTGGCTTCCATCTTTCTGAATAATGTGGAAATGATTTATTAATTTTGTGTAAAATTTTGAAATATGTTTGAGACTTTCACTGATGCCGATTTTGCCGAAAAGGTTGAAAAATCCGATAAATTAGTTGTTGTAGATCTCTCCGCCGAATGGTGCGGTCCGTGCCGGATGGTAGGCCCGATCATTCATGAGCTTGCTGCAGAATATGAAGGAAGGATAGTGGCAGGCGAATTGAATGTGGATGAAAACCCTGTTACCACTGCAAAATACAAGGTACGAAATATTCCGACCGTTCTTTTCATCAAGAATGGCGAAGTTGTAGATAAACAGGTAGGAGCCGTTCCCAAGGCCAATTACAAGAACCTGGTAGAAAAACACATTTAACAAGTAGCGAAATAGCGAAATGGCGAAATAGCGAAATAATTTCGCTATTTCGCTAAAACGCTACTTCGCTATTTTCCCATGCCTGTCCTCGACCAAAGTCAGTTTGAACGTTACTCTCCCCTGGAATTTATTGCAAAACAGGTGGTTGAAGGATTTATTACAGGCCTTCATAAAAGCCCGTTTCATGGTTTTTCGGTAGAGTTTGCCGAACACAGGCTGTATAATCCCGGGGAGTCGATCAGGAATATCGACTGGAAGCTGTTCGGCCGCAGCGACAGGCTATATGTCAAACGTTTTGAAGAAGAAACGAACCTCCGCTGCCAGATTTTTATCGACAACTCTTCTTCGATGTATTACCCGGTTATCAACAAACCTGATATCGGGAATCCCAACAAAATTACTTTTTCAATTTACCTTACAGCGGCCCTGATGTTTCTCCTGAGAAAACAGCGTGATGCCGCAGGATTAAGCTTCTTTTCTGACAGCGTTGAACTTCATACGCAGTGTAAATCAAGTTCGGTTCATTATAAATACCTGTACCGGGAGCTTGAAAAGCTGCTGCATCCGGTCTCGCCCGAAACCAGGAAAAAGACAGCCCTGGCTCAGGTTATTCATGAACTGGCCGAAAGAATACACAGGAGATCACTGGTTTTGATCTTCAGCGATATGTTTGAAAACTCTGCAGAAACAGAGGAATTGTTCTCGGCCTTGCAGCATTTGAAGCATAATAAGCATGAAGTGGTTTTATTCCAGGTTGTGGATAAAAAGAAGGAAGTTGAATTTATTTATGAAAACCGCCCATACAAATTCATAGACCTGGAATCGGGCCAGGAAGTTAAGCTGTTTCCCGAGGAAGTGAGGCAGCAATACCTGAAAGGAATTGAAAAATTCAGGAAAGATCTTGTCCTTCGATGCGGGCAGTACAAGATCGACCTGGTTGAGGCCGATATCAATGCCTCGTTTAACCATGTGCTTATGCCTTACCTTGTGAAGCGAAGCATGTTATACTGATACCTGCGCTTCCTTATTTTTCCTACCTTTGCGCCCTGTTTGCAAAAAGTATCTCATGGAAATTGCCTCAAAATACGACCCCTCCAGTGTTGAAGAGAAATGGTATAGTTTCTGGATCAGGAATAAGATGTTCCGTTCGATTCCCGATAACAGGGAACCCTATTGCATAGTGATTCCACCGCCCAATGTTACCGGTGTGCTGCATATGGGGCATATGCTTAATAACACCATACAGGATATCCTGGTACGCCGTGCGCGGATGTTGGGAAAGAATGCCTGTTGGGTACCAGGGACCGACCATGCGTCCATTGCCACCGAAGCCAAGGTAGTGGGCAAGCTCAGGGAACAGGGCATCGACAAAGCAAGCCTTAGCCGGGAAGAATTCCTGAAGCATGCCTGGGAATGGAAGGAAAAGCATGGGGGTATCATTCTTGAGCAGTTGAAAAAACTCGGGGCTTCCTGTGACTGGGACCGTACCTGCTTTACAATGGATGAAGCCCGCTATGAGTCAGTGATAGAAGTCTTTATCGATCTTTATAATAAAGGGCTTATATACAGGGGAGCCCGTATGATAAACTGGGACCCCAAAGCGCTCACAGCAGTTTCGGACGAAGAGGTCATCTATAAGGAAGTACATTCCCGCTTGTTTTATGTAAGGTACAGGGTTGAAGGAACGAATGATGAGTGGATCACCATAGCAACAACAAGGCCCGAAACCATACTCGGCGACACTGCCATCTGTGTTCATCCTGAAGATGTTCGTTACAGCCATCTGAAAGGAAAAAAAATCCTTGTTCCTCTGATCAATCGGCCGATCCCGGTGATTTTCGACGAATATGTCGACAGGGAGTTCGGCACCGGGGCGCTTAAAGTGACCCCCGCCCACGACATAAACGACTACAAACTCGGGCTGAAATACAAGCTCGAAGTGATAGATACCTTTGATGCCGACGGAACCTTAAGCCCGGCCGCTCAGCTTTATGTAGGGGAGGACCGGTTCAAGGTAAGGACAAGGATAGTGAAGGACCTGGAAGCTGCAGGCCAGATCGTTAAAATTGAGGAATATACCAACAAGGTTGGATATTCGGAAAGAACCGATGAGGTTATCGAGCCCCGCATCTCGGTGCAGTGGTTCATGAAGATGAAGGAACTGGCCAAACCCGCTCTTGAGGTGGTGGAAAATGAAGAGGTGCGATTTCACCCGGCCAAGTACAAGAACATGTACAGGCATTGGCTTGAAAACATAAATGACTGGTGCCTCTCACGGCAGTTGCTGTGGGGGCACAGGATACCCGCCTGGTACCTGCCCGACGGCAGTTTTATCGTTGCCAGGACAAAGGAAGAAGCCTTCGAACTTGCCCAAGCACGGATCCCGGATCCCGGATCCCATATCACGATAAACGACCTGAGGCAGGATGAAGATGTGATGGATACCTGGTTCTCCTCCTGGTTATGGCCCATTTCGGTGTTTGACGGTATTAGGAAACCCGAAAATCCGGATATAAATTATTATTATCCCACGATAGACCTTGTAACAGCCCCCGAGATCATCTTTTTCTGGGTTGCCAGGATGATCATGGCAGGCCTTGAGTACCGTAAGGAGATCCCGTTTAAAAATGTTTATTTCACAGGCATAGTTCGTGACAAGCAGGGAAGAAAAATGTCGAAATCCCTGGGAAATTCACCGGAACCCATAGAACTGATCGGGAAGTACGGCGCCGATGCGGTACGTATGGGCATGTTGCTCTGTTCCCCGGCCGGGAATGATCTGCTGTATGATGACAACCTGGTTGAACAGGGAAGGAATTTCTGCAATAAGGTATGGAATGCCATGCGCCTTGTTAAGGGATGGTCGGTTGATCCTGCACTTGATCAGCCAAACTCAAACCACATATCGGTTGAATGGTTTACTTCGGTGCTGAACTCAGCCCTCACCGACATCAACGAGCAGTTCAACAGGTACAGGCTCTCTGAGGCATTGAGGGATGTATACAAGCTGGTTTGGGATGATTTTTGCGCCTGGTACCTCGAAATGATAAAACCTGCTTACCAGCAACCTATCGACCGTGTTACCTATGATGCGACCCTTGATTTTTTTGAGAAACTCATAAGGCTGATGCACCCGTTCATGCCCTTCCTTACCGAGGAGATATACCATGTATTGCATAATTCGGGAGAAGACTCCATTATGCAGGCAAGCCTGCCCCTGGCCGGAGCAACCAATGAAAGCCTGGTGAAAGAGTTCGAATTCATAAGGGAACTGGTAATTTCGGCCAGGTCGATAAGGTCCGAGAAAAATATCCCATTGAAAGAGCAAATAACGGTTGTCATCCGCAGTGAAAAAGACAAAGGAGCATCGAGCCATTTTGACGATGTTGTTGTAAAACTTTGCAACCTTAAAGAATTGCAGTACTCACCTGATAAACCAGAAGGTTCGGTTTCGTTCATTGTTGGGACAACCGAATGTTTCATTCCCCTGGTCCTGAGCATTAACGCCGAAGAGGAGATTGCCAGGCTTGAGGAAGAAATGAAATACCAGCAGGGGTTTCTTGTAATGGTTATGAAGAAGCTTGATAATGCAAGCTTTGTGAATAATGCCCCTGCCAAGGTGGTTGAAGCCGAGAAAAAGAAGCAGGCTGATGCCGAAGCCAGGATCTCGGTCCTTACCGAACAGATCAGGTCAATCGGCAAGTAAGCGGGCGGGTTCCTTTGCCGCAAGGGTTTTGCGGATAAGCCTGCCCGGTATGGCATCGTGAACCATTTCGGCAATATCCCTGACCTCTGTTCCCGAATGTTTTGAGAAAGTTTTTTTACACAGGGGGCAGGCTGTCACGAGGATATCAGGCCTGTCTTTAAGCAGGTATTCCAGCGCATTTTTCGTAAGCTCGTCTTTTTTCTTGACAGGGGTATTCAACAATCCCAGGCTTCCCCCGCAGCACAGGGCATCGGCGCATTCTTTTACAGCAGGCACAAGGTCCGAAATTTTACCAAGAAGTTCCCTGGGGGCTTCATAAATATTGCCTCCCCGGCCCAGGTCGCAGGGATCATGATAGACCACCCTGCGGTGCTGGCTCTGCAATGCGATCCTGCCATCCTTTACAAGTTCTAGCAGGTACTGTGAGTGGTGCTGTATCCTTATCGGCAGGTTATATTCCTCGCGGAACACCTTGTAGCAGATAGGGCAGGAGGTCACCAGGAGTTTAGCCCTGGTCTGGCGGATCAGGATCTTGTTGAATTCGATCAGCTCATTGGCCTGTTTGTCCTTACCGGCCAGCATTAAGGGCCTGCCGCAGCAAATGCTGCCGCTGCGGTCGAGGAAAAGGTAGTTCACACCGGCTTCTTTGAATATGCCTTCCATGGCAATGGGAATGGAGGGTGTGAGATGCGACATGCAACCGGCAAAATATACCACATCGGCAAAACCAGGGTGGCCGTTTTTCAGGTAGGAAAAATCGGAAACCTGGCCTGAACCTATTTCACGTCGTTTTATCAGACGTAAAGAATCCACTTTGATGCCCACGGGGCAGGCTTCCTGGCAACGGCCGCAAACCATGCAGGTGAGGGCTATATTTTCGGGAACACACTGCTCCCTTAGCCCCCTGATGAAATACACGGCCTGGATATTGGTTATCCCGGCAGCGAAATTCAGCTGGCAGGCATCGATGCAAACACCGCAGCGGGAGCATGAATGGGCTTCAAGGCTTGAAAAGCTCGAACCCCATTTTTTAGGCTGGATGCCACAATGCCTGAACACGATCAGCAGCATTTCAGAAGGTATATGCATATACCTTGAATTAGGCATCAGGATGAAGAAAAGACCCAGAACAAGTGAATAAGACCACCAGAAAAAATATGCTATCATCTCGGAGGAACCCGGTGTGATTGCGACGAGCAGTTTGCCCAGGTTCTGGGTGAGAAAGCCGCCCCCCCCTCCAAAGTAGCCTGCCGTATAACTTTCGGCCAGTAGCCGCATTGGAAAAATCAGCCAGAGACAGGATAAAGTTATGCGGTCGTAAAGGCTGTGATTGGTTGTTTTTGTCATCCCGAACCATTTCGACTTCTTCCTTTTGATGAACGCAAGAACTAGTCCGCTCAGAACAAACAGCAGGATAAAATCCATGATGAAACGGAAAAAAGCAGGGACCGTAAAGATTTCAAAAAATAACACCAGGCGGTCGTGAATGAAAAATTTTAGGAAAATAGGATAATACGGGGCATTAATATGTGAACCGTGGTAGATCCTCGATTCAAGGTTGCCAACGACGATCAGCAGGAACCACCCCAGAGCGAAGCTCATATGCATATATCCCAGCAGGGGATTACGTTTCCACAGGCTCCTGTGAAGCAGTCCTTCAAGGAAAATTTCTTTCAGTGAGGCGAGCACTTTTGAAGGGTTCCGGACCCCGCTTGCAAGTTTCACTTTATCGACTGCCGGCAGGGCTTTGATCCACCTGTAGTAATGGATCACGATACTGTAGACTATGAAGACAAGCCCAAAGCTGAACGGCAGAACGAATAAGTTGAATTTTATCATCCCAATTGTTCAATTGCCCGGTTCATGGCCAGTATCAGGTTCCTGAGGTTAACACCCCGGGGGCAGATCAGCTGGCATTTCCCGCAAAACATGCATTTCCTGAGTTCAGCTTTGATGGATTCAATATCACCCCTGCGGATCACTGTATGAAGTTTACGGATGTTGAAATCGGTAAACTGAGCGGCTGAACATGTTGCGCTGCAGCTGCCGCATCCGATGCAAAGGTCAATGGAAGGCTCCAGGGCCTTTACAAACCTGAAATACCTGAAATCACCGTGATCATAATCAAGTTGCCTGTCCTTTGTCAACGTATACCCGAAATCAATCATGGTTTGCCTGATTTAAGATAATCGGCCAGTAGTAAAGCGGTGGCCCTGGCATCGGCAATGGCTTCGCTTATGGAAATGGGCCCTTTCAGAGCCCCGGTAAGGAATACACCGGGTATCCCGCTCAGGTTATTCATTGAATGGCTGTCGGCTGAATTGACAAACCCGTCGGTCCCTCTTTGAAGGCCAAGCATCCCGGCGATCTTTGCAGTACCTGAAGCAGGCACAAAACCCGAAAGCAGGACCAGAAGGTCGACCGTCATTTTAAGAGGTTTTCCGGTAAGCGTGTCTTCGGTTTTAAGGATGATGGTGCCGTCGGGGTTTTCGGCACATTCCGCGAGGCGGCCACGGATAAAGCTGACCCCCCACTTTTGCTGGGCTTCATAATAAAGCTCTTCAAAATGCCGGTCGAACATCCTAAGATCCATGTAAAAATTAAAGACTTCGGCCGAAGGATACATCTCCTTCATTTCGATTGCCTGCTTCACTCCTGTGACACAGCATACCTTGGAACAGTATAGGTTCCCGACTTTCTCATCCCTGGATCCCACGCAATGAACAAAGCCGATCCTCGCCGGTATTTTGCCCTCGGAGGTGAGAATATCTTTGCCGGATTTAAATTTTTCTTCAAGGTCTGCGGATGTGATCACGTTGTTATAGATACCGTACCCGTATTCTTCTTTCTTCCTGGCTTCGAAAAGGTCGAAGCCCATGGCCAGGACCAGGGCCCGGGCCGTGTAATTTGACTCGCCGGCAGCAATTTCATTGATGAGGGATCCGGAATTAGCTATAAGAGATTCCGGGCCAGGCACTGAAGATGCAGGCTGCATGATGCCGGAAGTTACCGTGAAACCCTTGTCGTGCCAGCTGATTCCGGTAACTTCAGCCCCGGTGACAACGTTCACGTTTTTCATCCCTTCCCTGGCAAAATCCAGGACTTCCGCTGCCTTTTTACGGTCGGGAAACAACCTGTCCCAGCGGGCCACATGGCCTCCGGTTTCAGCTTCCTTCTCAAGGAGGGTGACTTTCATTCCCTGTAGAGCAAGCATACCCGATGCTGTCATTCCCGAGATCCCGCCTCCTATCACAATGACTGTGTTTTCCATATCAATAAAATTTCAGGAATGAGGGCGACTTTGGTTTGCCCATGGAATGTCCGTTTTTATCCAGGAATTTGGTTTCCGGATCATAAGGAATGCCCATCTTGTCCATTAGTGGTTCAACAGGAACCTGGTGGACCTGCAATCCCAGGTCCCAGGGGTTGTACCCAAGAATGAGCCCGGCCAGTTCTTCATAAGTGAGGACGGGAATGCCCTGTCCGTTTTCGCCGTATGTGGTGCCTTCCATTTCCGATAGGGTATATTGCCAGCGGTCAAGGAACATGGGGCATCCGGGGCAGTTGGTAAGGACCATCTCGGGTTTGTAGGGTTTCATTGAATCGAATTTCTTTTTTGATGCCGAAATCGAATACCCGCGGTTTGCTTTGACCAGGTACTGCCGGAAGCCAAACCCACAGCAATGCCTGCGTTCGGGATAATCTATCACTTGGCCTCCCCATTCTTCTATCATGCCTACAAGAACATAAGGATATTCAGCCCCGCCGACTCCCTTGCTGGGGAACATCCTGGAATAATGGCAGCCAATGTGTTCAACCACCCGTATGGGTTCGCCCGTATTCCGGTTTACAAGCCTGTATTTCCCGGCCCTGCTGATTTCTTTCCTGAGTTTATAGGTCACATCGCTGGCATGGGCAAGGTTTTTCGGTTTTTTAAATTCCCTCCCGGTAGCATTTCTCAGGTGAAGCCTTATCTTTTCTTCAAGCTCGGGGAAATGATGCCATGTCTCAAGCACCTCGGTATAAAGGCCGAAACTGGTGATACAGGAGGTGACGAAATTCTCATACCCCGACTCCGTCATAAGGGCAAACTGCCTGGCCACCATGGTCATCGCGGTTTCAAACGGAACTATGTCGGAGTGGTAGCCGATACCTGAACATGTGGTATGGGAAGGGTTTTCATAGACAGTCTTGCCCATTTCCTTCATGTAACGCAGGAAGGTCTTTTCGGCTCCGGGAAAAAAATTCTGCCTCACGCAGCTTCTGACATAAAAGTACTTGTCCCCGGCAATTTCTTTCTGGTATTCATCCCATATCCGGCGTTTTCCTTCGGCTTTCATATTCCGGTTGTATGGTCCTTGTTTACTGAAGTATAGATATGTTTGATGTAATCGTTTTGCATTCCCTCGTCAAGCTGCATCCCCATTTCCTCAGCCTTTAACCTGGAAAAGGATTCTATCTTTTCAAACCGTTCTGTACCCCCGGTTTCATCAAAAATCTTTTTAATCTCATCAAGGTCTGACTGTGGGATGGCCCTGAGTACGCCAGGGCCTGCTTTCTGGTAGTTGGCTCCAAGCCGTTCCATGATTTTTTCGATGTTCTGAAATTCCCATTCCCATACCGGGCCCTGTTCCGGGTGGTTTTCGGGGGTGATCTCCGAAGGGTAAAGGCAGTATCCGTATTGTAGTATCCAGTGGCCGACAGTCCGTTTGAGTGCCAGCTGCTGACGGCCTTTTTCCGATTCCACGAAATACCCCATTTCCTGCGAAAGGGAACGTAAGGCTGTGATGAGCAGGCCGGGTGCATTATTCCTGGGGCAGCGGGTAACACACGACATGCATTCACCGCAATACCAGATAGTATCGCTTTTCAGCAGATCTTCGATCTTTTCGTCATCCCGCGTTTGCAGTATGTCAACGAGTTTCCTGGGCTGGTAATTGTAAAATTCGGCCGCAGGACAGATTGCAGTGCAGGTTCCGCAATTAAGGCAGGCAGTGAGGCCTTCAACAAAACGGACATCCTGCCTCAGTTTTTCATATAATGCTCCCATCTGTAAGCAAAGGTAGTAAAAATGATTATTTAAGGGTAAAAGCGTAACTCAGCAGGTTGCATCCCATCTGGAGAGCCTTCAGCCTTGTGGGTTCGCTGTCGTGATGCACCTCGGGATCTTCCCATCCGTCGCCCAGGTCGCATTCATAGGAATAAAAAACCACCAGGCGGCCTTCCCAGATAAGGCCAAAACCCTGTGCGGGTTTCCCGTCATGCTCATGTATCTTGGGCAATCCCGTTGCAAAATCATATTTCTGATGATAAACAGGGTAGGAGAAAGGTAATTCCACAAGTTCAAGTTCGGGGAACAATTTTTTCAGCTGAGGCCTGATGAATTTGTCCATCCCATAATTGTCGTCAATATGCAGAAAGCCGCCTCCTATAAGGTATTTCCTGAGATTTTTGATGTCCTGCTCCGAGAAGACTACGTTGCCATGTCCCGTCATATGAACAAAAGGGTAATTCGTGATCTCGGGATTGCCGGCATCGACTGTCGCTACCTCTTCACTGATACTGGTCCCCATGTTTTTGTTTGCAAACTTAACCAGGTTTGGCAGTGAGGTGGGATTGGCATACCAGTCACCCCCGCCGCCGTATTTCAGAAGCGCAATCTGGTAGGAGGCCGGTGAAAAAGAGATGCAGGGCAAAGCAAGTATGCCCGGGATGAGAATCTTATAAAAATATTTTTTCAACAGGGTCATCATACAAAATCTTATATCCTGTTTACCAGGTTGATTGCAGCAGTAACATAAATCCCGGCCGTTTCCGTCCTCAGCCTGTCGGGGCCAAGGCTCACCGGGATAAAACCGGCATTGGCCGCCGCTTCAATTTCAGCTTCAGAGAAGTCACCTTCGGGTCCAATCAGAACGGTTGCATCATGCCCTTTGGTATAGACATGCTGAATTTCCGGTTCCCTGCCGCTTAAGCAACTCGCTATGAATTTCATGCCAGGCCGTGGCGCATTTAAGAAGTCAGTCAGGGCAACAGCCTCATTCAACCTTGGCAGTCTTGTTCTAAGCGATTGTTTGACTGCCGAAACAATTATTTTGTGCAGCCTTTCGGGCTTGATACTGTTCCTTTCGGAATGTGTGCAGAATACAGGAGTTATCTCGTCAATCCCTATTTCAGAAGATTTTTCAAGGAACCATTCAAACCGCTCTGAGTTTTTGGTCGGTGCAATTGCAATATGCAAACCGAAACCTTTTTCTTCAGGCTTGACAATGGTTTGTACTATCAGGGCAGTTACCTTCTGCAAAGCAGTATCCGTGATACGCGCTTCGTAAAGATTTCCTCTGCCGTCGGTGATATAAATAACATCGTTCCTGCCCAGCCTCAGTACCTTGAGGCAATGTCTGGATTCATCCTCATCCAGCCTGATGAGATCGCCTTCGATGGTATTGCTGAAAAAGAGTATCATTTTTCGGGCAGGAGCTTGTTCTTAACCCGGTTAATTCAATACGATTTTTCCGCCCCTGCTTCTTCCGTTGCCCGAAAGGCGTATAAAATAAATCCCTTTGGAAAGTCCGCTGAGGTCTATTGACTCTTTCAGTGAGGATTTTCTTTCGGGAATGTTCTTGCTGAATACTTCCACTCCTTCGGATGAAATTACGCTTAGCTGCTGGGCTTCCTTACATTGTTGACATTCCAGTGTAAACAGCCCGTGTGAAGGATTCGGGTAGATGCTTACACCGTCAAGGTCAAGAACCTGTTCACCGATGCCAACCTCGCCCTGAATGAGAATATCGGTTAAATAAAGGTTGTTCCCGTTATGGTTGTATGATTCGAACATCAGCTTGATATTCGACATCCCTACATAATTCTGAAGATTGATGGAATAGCAGTCGACTCCGTAAGTGCCGCTGCACCATTCATTGATGCTCTGAGGGACAAATGAATTGGGTGTGGAGGCTGCGGTCACAAAGGTCAATGGGGTGCCATCAGGACCCATGGCCCATATCCGGGTCCAGGTCTGTCCGCAATCGGTCGAAATTTTAATTACAAGTGAGTCTTTGATGCTGAATCTCTGTGCATATGCATGCCTGAAACTCAATTCTACAGGAAGAGTTGCAGGCATCATGAGAGGCGGACTGATCAACTGGTCGCGCCGGCCAATATAAGGATAATTATAAAGATTCATCCATGCAGCTTTTTCTCCGTTTGCAACTCCTGCAACAGATATTGTATCCCAGGTCAAATCGTTATCAGGGTTTCCCAGGGTCCAGTGGTGATCGCTGAATCCCCCGACGAAGGTTTCCTTGAATGCAGTGCCGTATCCGCCGTTAACGATATACGCAGACCGGGTGACGGAACTTTGACCGTTATTGTTCGAGGCTATCAGTTTTACGTCGTACGGGCCAACGAGGTTAAACAGGACCTCAGGGTTCTGAGATGTACTGCTTGTGCCGTTAATGTAAGTAACGGCGTCGGGTGTGAATTGCCATGACCATGCGTTGGGGCAGTTCAGTGACATATCTGTGAATTTCACGGTATCGCCTATACAAAGCAGCTGCTTATTGGAAACAAAGTTAACCGCAGGGAGCAGGGTCCCGCTCACAGTAATATAATTGGTTTTAATAATGCTGTCCTGGCCGAATTCATTGCCGCATTTGAGTTTGACAGGAAAAGAACCAATAGAGTTATAGGTGATACCCGAAGGATTCTGAAGGCTTGAGCTGGTCTGAGATGCACCCGTGAATGTCCAGGCCCAAGTGGTAGGCACGCCTGCCGAGAGATCCATGAAATTAATCGGGCAGCCCGGTGGGACAATTGTCTGGTTTGACGAGAAATTGGCGGTAAGCGGTGCGTGGTATAAATCGGATCCCCACAAGCCTCGTCCATAGGAGCTTGCTTTGATATTATCCTGTGAAACCGAGTCATTGTCATAATATATTTCAAGCTCGGTAATTCTGGCGCTGGCAGGCAGGCCTGAACTGAAGGATATCCATCCGTTCGTGAAGGAGTCCTTGTAATAAACCCCTGCATCTGTTCCTACATAAAGACCTTCGCTGGCATTTTTGTAATAAGCGATGGTACTGACGTGAACAGATGGGAGGTTCCCTGTAATTTCAGCCCAGGATATTCCCTTGTTTGTTGATTTGTAAACTTTAGTCCCCGAGGTCATATAAACAATGTTGGGATCTGAAGGATGAGCGGCAATGGATGTTGCCGTCATAGGAACGGGCAGGTACCCGCTTATGTCGAGCCAGACGGGACTTGCATCCAGGCAGTTGTCGGAACGGAATAGTTTGTTGTCGGAGCGTGCGGCATACAGGATGTTGGAGTCGGCAGCCGAATGTTCGAGTACTGCCATATCCACGCTGTTACTGCCTGCCAGGTTGTCGGAGATCTTGTTGAAATGTATGCTTCCTCCGGGCAGCACATTGCCGGCCCTCCAAATGTTTTTGTACCCGATAAACATGCTGCGGTGATTTGACCTGCTCAGGATGAAGGGTGTAACCCATGCCCCGGTTTCGGTGATCCCGTTTATGCCGTTGCCGGCAATGTGGGCCTCGCTGGCATTATTGTACCTGCGGTAGATGTCTCCGTAATATATTGTATAGTAGGTATAAGCGGCATTCGTATAATCGATTGCACATTCCATGCCGTCGCCACCTCCCGTTGCAAGCCAGTTTGCTCCGGTATAGGTATAGGTGCCGTTATCCTGGAAGCCGTTAATGACCTTGTTCCTGTCGGTCTGGGCAACGCCTAACTTATAGATCTGGCCAATGGTCATGGTTTCGGTATAATATTGCCATGATGTGCCGGTATTTGCCGTGCCCCAGAGACCCCCGTCGTTACAGGCATAAAGATTGCCGTTCACAGGTGAGAATGCCAGCATATGGCAGTCGGCATGAACAGCGGGTACGCCGCATCCGCCGTACCATTGGGAACAGATAGCCCAGGAAGTTCCCCCGTTTGCCGATTTCCACACATCCACACCTCCTACAAACACCATTTCGGCATTTGTGGGGTTCACTGCAAGCGCCAGGTCATACCAGCCCTGTCCTCCTGAATCGGTGCCCCCGCATGAGCCATCGAGGATATTAGGAGTAGTGGACCGGGTTGTGAATGTAAGACCTGAGTCGGTGGAACGGTATAATCCCTGGTATCCGCTTGAACCGTTTGAAAGAAGGATGTAGACATAACTGTCATTGGCTGCCGAGACGGCGATAACCCCGCGCTGGGCACTGGGCAATCCTGAGGTGATCTGGGTAAAACTCGTGCCATTGTCGGTGGAACGGTAAAAATGATAGTCTGCAACGGCATAAACAGTATTCGGATCACCGGGTTTAAATTTTATATCCTTGAAATTCCCGCTTTTTGAGTTTGTCCAGCTTGCTCCTCCGTCGACCGACTTATAAACACCGCTGCTTGTTGCGGCCAGAAATATCATCGGGTTCGTGGGATGTTGCAGCATGTTGCCCACGGTTGCATTCCCCATTCCTGTTTTAGAAGGAGCCCAGCTAAGACCACTGTCGGTGCTTTTGAACACTCCCATGCCCGGTGCATCACCTGCATCCCTGTCGCCTGTCCCGATCAAAATTGTACTTGTATTTGAATAATCGACTACGATAGCCGAAACTCCAAGAGTGGGTAATGTGTCGGTGGAAGTTGACCAGGTTTGTCCTCCGTCGGAACTGTACCAGAAACCTCCCGACGGGGCTGCTGCATAAAGTTTATTCGGATCCGTTGGATGAAAAGCAATATTATTTATTCGGCCGAGTCCTTCATACCCTGCCGGTCCTGGCAGCGGGATCATCGAAGGACCAAGGGATATCCAGTTTCCTGCCTGTGATTTAGTGGATTTTGTTGTCTTGTAGGAACTGTATGCATTATATGCAGCGTCAGGTGCAGGAATTGAGCCATCGGGGTTTATACGGCTCTGCATCATATATTCCCAGCGTTTAAAAACTTTCCAGCCGCAGCCCTTCGTGATCGGCCTTCCATTCCAATAGATGTTGAAAGCTCTCTGAGTCTGGAAGAAATTTGCATTCGGGTCCTGCATCATTTGAATCCAATAAGGATACTTTGCCGTATCGGATTGAAGATTCTGGGCCAGGATGGCAGCTGGTCTTCCTAAAGCGATAAAAAGAACAACAAGGAGGATGAATTTTTTCATAGGGAACAGAATAAGGTTTTTAACCTAGCAAAATTACTAAAAATTAGGGAGATGAAGCCAGGTGAAGCCAAAAAGAGTAAGCAAATGAGAAGTACGAAAATTCACCACATTGTTTATTTTTGCGCCATGACAAAAAACGAGGCTTCGGTAAGATGTTTTCATTGCGGTGAGGACTGCGGATCCAATATTATTCAGTTTGAGGAAAAGCCTTTTTGTTGCTCGGGATGCCAAACGGTATATGAGATCCTCAGTAAAAGCAACTCAGTTGAGTATTACAAGCTGGGTGAGCACCCGGGTTTGAAGAATAATTCCGCTGCACTTGGCCAGCGCTACGATTTCCTTGACAACGATGAGATTAAATCCGAGATCCTTGACTTTTCCGACAACGGAGTGTCGAGGGTGAAATTTTTTATCCCGAATATACACTGCAGCTCCTGTATATGGCTTCTTGAAAACCTCCACCGGCTTCAACCCGGGATAATGAATTCCGCAGTACATTTTACGAAGAAAGAGGCCACATTTACATTTCATGAATCGGGGATAACCCTGAGAGGCCTGGTGGAGCTGCTTGCTTCGATAAATTATGCCCCATACATATCACTTGAATCAGTTGATAAAAGACCCAAAAAGAGCATAAACAGGGGAGTATACTATCGTTTGGGAGTTGCCGGCTTTTGCTTCGGGAACATTATGCTATTCAGTTTTCCATCCTATCTGACCATCGATGATTCAGTAGAGCATTTCATACGGCAGAACTTCGGGATACTGAATATCCTGCTGGGAATACCTGTTGCATTTTATTCCGGATCCGGTTTTTTTATTTCAGCCTACAAGGGACTTAAAAAGCGCTTTATCAGCATCGATCTCCCGATCGCGATAGGAATACTGGCCCTGTTTTTCAGGTCGGCTTACGAGATTATTTCAGGCTCAGGGCCCGGCTTTATGGACTCATTAGCCGGTTTGCTTTTTTTTCTGCTGATAGGTAAATGGTACCAGGGATTGACGTACCAGGCACTTTCATTCGAAAGGGACTACCGTTCGTATTTCCCTGTGGCTGTTACCCTGATTTCAGATTCCGGGCAGGAAAGCGTGCTTCCTCTCAAACATCTCAAGACCGGGATGCGGATTCTCGTAAGGAATACTGAGCTCGTACCTGCCGATGCCATCCTGGTCAAGGGCGAAGGATACATTGATTACAGTTTCGTCAGCGGGGAGTCGGATGCTGTGAAGAAAGAGGAGGGGCAGAGAATTTTTGCCGGAGGCAAGCAGATGGGTCCGGCCATAGAGCTGTTGATTGAAAAAGAAGTTACCCAGAGCCGGCTCACCGAGCTGTGGAACCAGAAACAAAGCAATGATACCCGGCAAAACAACATGGAATCGCTTATTGATGTGATAAGCAGGTATTTTACCGTGGTCATTTTGATCCTTGCCTTCGTATCAGGCCTGGTATGGTGGTTCATCAATCCTTCCCAGGCAGCGCTTGTCGTTACTTCCATACTCATCGTCGCATGTCCCTGCGCCCTGGCCATGACTCTCCCGTTCTCATTCGGAGGAGCAATGAGGGTTTTTGGCAGGAACGGCTTTTATGTCAAACGAAGTTCAGTGATAGAGTCACTTTCACGGATCAATACCATCGTGCTTGATAAGACCGGCACTCTTACCAAAACCCATGATCTTGATGCAAACCTGGAGAATCTTGAGCTGAAAGGAGATTCACTGAACCTGGTACGTTCGCTTGCCAGGCACTCAACACATCCCATGAGCGTAGCGGTTTACCAGGCGCTCCCTAATGCAAACCCGCTGCCCGTGACGGATTTCAAAGAACATACCTCCAAAGGCACGGAAGGAAAGGTAAACAACCTTCACATAAAACTGGGCTCCGAAGAATTTGTTCTTGGAAGCCGGTCGGCGGGCAAGCCTGCCGGCAGCCTGTTTGTTTCCATAGACGGGATGCCCTCAGGATACATTATATTAAAACATAAATACAGGGACGGAATGCGAGAAGTGCTTACAGCGCTTGGAGAAAAGTATGAACTCCACCTGCTTTCGGGCGACAATGATGCGGAACTCCCTGTTTTACTGGAATATTTCGCTTCACCTGAACACCTGAACTTCAACCAGGGCCCGCTTGAGAAACTAAGCTATGTGAGGAAACTGAAAGCTGAGGGTAAAAGGGTGATGATGATTGGCGACGGGCTGAATGATGCTGGGGCTTTGAATGAAAGCGATTGCGGGATTTCAATAGCCGATGACGTATATAATTTTTCTCCTTCCTGCGATGCCATTCTTGAATCCAGGCAGTTCGGAAAACTTGCCGACTTTCTTTCGTTCAGCAAGACCAGCAAAAGAATAGTCATTCTAAGCATGTTGTTTTCCTTCTTTTATAACCTTATAGGATTAAGTTTTGCAATCAGCGGCAACCTAACACCGATTGTTTCGGCAATACTTATGCCGCTCAGCTCAGTTTCAGTCATATTGCTTATTACTGTAGCAACTTACCTTGCTTCGGCCAGTGCAAAACTAAACATAGCATATTCAGTCTGAATATAAATTATTGGAATTTTGAGTATTTCGGTATTGTAATCTTGGAATTCTCATTTTGATCTTCTTACATTTGCTTCTTACATTATTTTTCGGTTATGAATGTTATCCTTGTCCTGGTCGGATTCAGTCTGGTGGTTGCGCTGGCGGGGCTAATTGCTTTTTTCTGGTCGGTAAGGACCGGGCAATATGATGATCCGTACGGCTCATCGGTAAGGATTTTATTTGATGATGAGAAGCCCAATGAGCCCGGGACTGTTGTTCCCTGTGAGAAAGAAGATCCAACAAACCAAATATAATATATGGAAAATCAAAACTTTTACTACGACAACAAAACTGTTAAGTTTTTTGCCTATGCCACCCTGTTCTGGGGGGTCATCGGGATGGTAGTCGGCCTTTTGCTGGCACTGCAGTTTATCTGGCCTCAGCTTACCTTTGGTATCCCGTATACAACCTTTGGAAGGATCCGTCCCATACACACCAATGCGGTGATCTTTGCATTTGTAGGGAACGGGATGTTTACAGGGATTTATTATTCGCTGCAGCGTCTTTGCAAGGCAAGGATGTTCAGTGATATTTTAAGCAAAATTCATTTCTGGGGCTGGCAGCTGATCATTGTGGCCGCAGCCCTCACATTCGCTTTCGGGTTTACTACAGGTAAGGAGTATGCCGAGCTTGAATGGCCCATCGATATCCTTGTGGCCGTGATCTGGATCGTTTTCGGATGGAATATGATAGGTACTATCATTAAGCGTCGTACAAGGCATATTTATGTAGCCATCTGGTTTTACCTGGCCACTTTTGTGACGGTGGCTGTACTGCATGTGGCAAACAGCATCGAGATCCCTGTGACTTTTTTCAAGTCATATATAGTTTATGCAGGTGTACAGGATGCGCTGGTGCAATGGTGGTACGGGCATAATGCCGTGGCATTTTTCCTTACGACTCCATTCCTGGGGCTGATGTATTATTATCTGCCGAAGGCAGCCAACAGGCCGATATACTCATACAGGCTATCGATAGTCCATTTCTGGGCTTTGATCTTTCTTTATATCTGGGCAGGCCCCCATCACCTGATCTATTCAGCCCTTCCAAACTGGGCACAATCACTCGGGGTGGTGTTTTCGGTCATGCTTATTGCTCCTTCCTGGGGCGGTATGGTCAACGGACTTCTGACACTTCGCGGTGCATGGGATAAAGTTCGCGAGGATCCCGTACTTAAATTCATGGTTGTTGCTGTAACTGCATATGGGATGTCAACATTTGAAGGACCCATGATGTCGACCAAGACAGTGAATGCGATATCCCATTTCACTGACTGGACGGTTGGGCACGCTCATATCGGCGCACTCGGATGGAACGGTTTTATGACCTTTGCGGTTCTTTACTGGCTGATCCCAAGGATATTCAGGACCAATCTTTATTCAAAGAAAATGGCCAACACTCATTTCTGGATCGGGACTCTTGGCATCATTTTCTATGCAGTACCTCTTTACTGGGGCGCAATCACCCAGTTCCTGATGTGGAAAGAATTCACAGCTGAAGGCTTCCTGAAATATCCCAATTTCCTTGAAACGGTCACCCAGCTTAGGCCCATGTATGCTGCCAGGGCTATTGGCGGTGGTTTATATATCGTGGGAGTTGTGATGGGTGTTTATAACCTGATCCTTACCATACGTCAGGGCGACTTCCTTGCCGAAGAAGCTGCTTCGGCACCTGCTCTTGAGCCTGTCTCGGGGAAAAGGGCTGCAGGCGAAGGCGCACACCGCTGGCTGGAACGCAGGCCGGTTCAGTTCACGATATTTGCTCTGCTGGCTATTCTTATAGGTGGTATCATTGAAATCGTGCCCTTGTACCTGATCAAAACAAATATCCCTACGATCGCAAGCGTGAAGCCGTATACTCCTCTTGAACTCCAGGGCCGAGACATTTATGTAAGGGAAGGATGCTATACCTGCCATTCACAGGAAGTCAGGCCTTTCCGTTCCGAAACCGAGCGTTACGGACAGTATTCAAAAGCCGGCGAATATGTTTACGACCATCCTTTCCAGTGGGGCTCAAAACGTAACGGACCTGACCTCTCGAGGGAAGGTGTTGTTAACGGGAAACAGTACAAGCCCAATTCATGGCATTACAACCATATGCTGAACCCGCAGAAGCTGAATGCACAATCCATCATGCCGGTCTATAAATGGCTGATCGCCGATGACCTGGATATGAGTACGACAGCCAAAAAGATACGAGTAATGCAGATGCTTGGCGTACCCTATCCTGCCGGCTTTGACAAGACAGCCAATGATGTCCTTTTACAGCAGGCCTCCCTGATTTCGGCCGATCTCAAGACGCAGGGGATAGATTGTGCCCCGAACAAAGAGATCATTGCCGTGATCGCTTATCTTCAGAGGCTTGGTGTTGATATACATTCAGCAGGATTGTCAGCTGCTTCCGCATCCGAAAATCCTGTTAAATAAAAACCGGAATTATGTTCAGCCAGGTTTTTCAGTCAGTCAGCGGCATCAATAATTACGGTCTGATCTCAACGGTCATATTTTTCGTTTTTTTTACCGTAATGGGATTGTATGCCTTTACCGTGAAGAAGGAAGACTTGTCGGAATTCAGCCGCATGCCGTTTGAGGACGAAACCAAAGATTCAAATGAAGTTTAAGATTTAAAAATATCACCATGGAAATCAACGATAAAAATCCAGTGGAAAAAGATGAACTGACCGGTGACAAACTGCTGTCGGGACATGATTATGACAACATCAGGGAGCTGGACAACAAGCTTCCGAAATGGTGGGTTTGGTTATTTATCATCACTATTGTTTATGCAGTAGTTTATTTACTCGTGTTTGATGTATTCAGGATTGCGCCTCACCAGGAAGCTGAATATGCCAATGAAATGGCTGCAGTGGCTTCACTTGCACCGGCACCACAGGCAATGGTATTTGATACATTGATGGTACCGCTAACCGACCAGCCTGCCCTGGATGCAGGCAAGGCCATTTTCGACAAGAACTGCGTGGTTTGCCATAAAACCCAGGGGCAGGGTCTTGTGGGGCCAAACCTTACCGATAATTATTCAATACATGGCTGCAGGTTCATCGATGCAGTCAATGTAATCGCAACCGGTGTGCCTGAAAAGGGAATGATCTCCTGGAAGACCCAGCTCACCAAGGAGCAGATAATCCAGGTAGCCAGTTATACAATGACCCTCAGGGGTACAAATCCACCTGATCCAAAAGCACCGCAGGGAGATCCCTGCAAGTGAAATGAACCCGAATGATACTCAGTCAAGCTTTCGCGACAGGCTATATACTATAGACGAAAGCGGAAAGCGCCTTTGGGTTTTTGCAAAGAAACCCAAAGGACGTTTAACACTCTGGAGAAATATCACAGGTATAGCTCTCCTGGTATTCTTTTTTACAGCCCCATTCATAAAAGTGAAGGGGGAACAGTTCCTGCTGTTCGACTTCCTGAACAGGAAGTTTGTGATCTTCGGGGCCCAGTTCTGGCCCCAGGATTTCAACCTGTTTTTTATTGCGATGATCGCTATGATGGTGTTCATCATCCTTTTTACGGCAACTTATGGCAGGATATGGTGCGGCTGGGCTTGTCCGCAGACGGTTTTCATGGAAGTGCTTTTCCGCAGGCTTGAATACTGGATCGACGGGGATATGCATAAGCAGAAGGAACTTGAGGCCATGCCCTGGACCCTGACCAAGATCTTTAAACGCAGTTTTAAACACCTGGTTTTTTATGCAATTTCCTTCATCATCGGGAATCTTTTCCTGGCGTACCTGATATCATCGGATGCCTGGTTCCGGCTGATCACCGACAAACCCTCAGAACACCTGGCCGGCCTGATCATCATGGTTGTATTTTCTTTTGTTTTTTATTTTATTTTCTCATGGTTCCGCGAACAGGTGTGTACCATCGTGTGCCCTTACGGCCGTTTACAGGGAGTCCTTCTTGACCCCGCCACCGTTCTGATCTCCTACGATTACAAGAGGGGAGAGGAGAGAGGTCCGCTGAGGAAATCCGAAAACAGGAAAGAAACAGCCAAAGGCGACTGTATTGACTGCAGGCAATGTGTATTGGTTTGCCCTACAGGTATTGATATCAGGAACGGCACCCAGCTGGAATGCATAAACTGCGCATGCTGCATCGACGCCTGCAATAATATGATGAAGGTAGTGGGCTTCAGGCCGGGCCTCATAAGGTATTCGTCGGAGAAAATGATAGCCGAAAGCAAACCCTGGAATTTCACGCTAAGGTCGGCCGGCTATACTGCTGTTTTAGTGGCCCTGCTGGCTGTTTTTACATTCTTCCTGCTTGGCCGTAACCCCGTGGAGGCCACTGTAATGCGTTCCCCGGGAACCCTGTTCCAGGATATGGGGAACGGTAAAATTGCAAACCTTTATGACATCAAGGTTGTAAACAAGACCACCAAAGACCTTACTGTTGAGCTTAAGCTTCTTTCATTAAAAGGAGAGGTAAAAATTATCGGCAGGGATCCCGTTATTAAAAGGCAGACCGTTGGGGAAGCTGTATTTTTTATCATTCTTGACAGGAATGATATCCCAAGCGGAAAGATGGAAGTAAAACTTGGGGTGTTCAGCGGAGGGAAAATGCTTGACGAAACAAAAGCAACTTTTTTTGGACCAGAAAAACAAACGAAATGAAATTTAGCTGGGGAACCGGGATTTTTATTTTCATAGTGCTTTTTATGGGAGCCTGTGTTGCATTTTTCATTTTTGCCAGCAGGCAGGATAATTCACTGGTTGAAAGCGATTATTATGCCAGGGGCTTGAAATATGAAGAAGTATTGCAGAAGATGCGCAATACTGCAACACTGAGCAGGAGCCCGGGTATTCAGGTTGACAGGGACCGGATCAGCATCAGGTATCCGGACGAGTTTAAAGGGATTTCTGTTATGGGAACAGTATGCCTGTACCGTCCATCCGATAAAAAATATGACCAGGTAATACCTGTGGCAATCGACACGGCCCTGTTGCAGCAAATCCCTGCATCGGGACTTCATAAAGGGAAATACATTGTGAAGCTGGACTGGACCATGAACAACCGGTCCTACTATTTTGAGAAAGAAATTTTCGTTGAATGATGATCCTTTTACAGGCATTCCTGCTTGGCTTACTTGGAAGCCTGCACTGTGCAGGCATGTGCGGCCCCGTTGCGCTGGCTCTCCCGCTTAGACAAAGCAGCTGGGGCACTCGGGTTGCAAGCAGCATGCTGTATAACTCGGGCAGGATACTTACTTATGCTTTTCTGGGTTTTGTTCTTGGGCTGCTTGGCCTGGGCCTCTTTCTTTGGGGTATACAGAGGTGGGTTTCGATAGTGCTGGGTGTTATCATGATTTCATTCGTTATACTGCCTTTGTTCATGGGCAGTATCAGGGTGAATACAGGCTTGAAGGGAATATCATTAGCGTATAAAAGGGTTTTTGGCGGACTGTTGGGCCGCCAGACCTACATATCGGTTTTTTTCATTGGCCTGCTCAATGGACTGTTACCCTGCGGACTTGTATATATTGCGCTTGCAGGGGCGGTTGTAAGCCAGGGGCCATACGGCGGAGCTTTGCATATGTTCTTTTTCGGGCTCGGGACCATACCTGTATTACTTGCTGTAAGCCTTGCAGGGAATGCGATAGGGCTGAAATTCAGGAACAGGGTGAGGATGTTTATTCCATATGCCATAGTACTTATTGGTATACTGTTTATACTCAGGGGCATGAATCTGGGGATACCCTATGTAAGCCCAAAAATGGAAGCAAAGAAAAACGTTCCTGAATGCTGTCATGGAGAATAATTGATAATATTTTCACAAATGAGCTTATTTTTGTAACAATAAACAATCAAAAACCTAAAAAAAATCTGAATTATGAAACGAATTGCTATTCTTTTTGTATCTGTTTTCTCAATGGGGATGATACTCACTTCATGCGGTGGAGGAAGCCAACCGGCCTCCGATTCAAAGACTGCCGCCGGCGGTATCCCGGCCGATATCCAGGCTATGATGCCTAAAGGCGAACAGATTTACAAGACTAAATGTGTTGTCTGCCACCAGGCTACAGGTATGGGAGTTGAAAATGTGTTTCCCCCATTGGCAAATTCCGACTATCTGTTAGCTGATAAGTCAAGGGCTGTTGCACAGACTCTTAACGGCTCCAAAATGGAAATGACGGTCAACGGGAAAAAGTTCACACAGGAGATGACTCCCCAGGTTGAAACCAAGGAGGATGCCGTTGCCGTGATCAATTATGTCCTTAACAATTTCGGGAACAAGGGCGGTTATGTAACTCTTGACGATGTAAAGAGCATTGAAATCAAGCCCCGTACTGCCTCACCCGCAAAGTAAAGGATGCTGAATCCAATAAAAAAAGCCCTGTTTTTACGGGCTTTTTTTTTATGTTGTTTACCAGCTGCCGCCGGCACCGCCTCCTCCGAAGCTTCCGCCCCCGAAGCCCCCGAACCCCCCGCCTCCGCTTCCTCCTCCGAAGAAGCCGGAGCCTGAAGAGAAGTCGTTGTAGTTACCGCTATGGCCGCGTCCCATGGAACCAAGCATCCATAAACCCATCCACCATGGCAATGCCTTACCCACCGAATGGGAACCGGCACGTCCTGCGCGGATCGCAAACAGCACCACCAGCAGGATGATTACAGGGACGATGAGCCCGACAGGGCCGGCATCATGTTTTTTATTGTATTGTTCGGCAGTATACCTGCCTTTGGCGAGGTCGATCATTACAGTTGTAGCGGCATCTATGCCTCCGTAATAGTCCCCGTTCCTGAAATGAGGTATCATCTCATTATCCACTATCCTCTTGCACAAAGCATCGGGGATAACATCTTCCAGACCATAACCCGGAGCAATAAAGGCATCGCCATTTTCCGTGGCGGTTTTAGGTTTCACCAGGATTACCGCACCATTGTTCTTGCCTTTTTGTCCGACCCCCCATTTCTGGCCGAGGCGGTAAGCATAATCGGCTTTATCATATCCGTTAAGCGATTTTACAAAAACAACTGCAATCTGGGTGGATGTAGAGTCGTTGAAAGCAACAAGCTTGCGTTCAAGGGCAGCAAGCTGGTCAGGAGCGAGGGTGGCTGTGAAATCGGTTACCAGCCGGGGGGGAGATGGTCTGTCGGGTATATCCTGGGCCTTAACAGGCAGTATAAGAGCCATCAGCAGTAATACAAAAATGAATTTCAGGGTTTTCATAAAAGCTGGCTTAGTTTTTTCCGAAAGAGATATCGTTGGAAAGTTCATTCTTGTCATTTGCCTGATGAGGGAAATTCTTTTTCAGATGTTCCCCCGTTTCGGCGATAGCCTGGATGAGCCCGGCTGTGAAGTCATTTTCACTGAAATGCACCAGCATACGGTGTTTTATATCGTCCCAGAAATTTTCAGGTACGACCCGGTGAATGCCTTTATCGCCCAGGATGGCAAATTGCCTGCTCTTAACAGCGAGGTAAATCAGCACACCATTCCTGAGTTCTGTTTTATTCATGCCAAGATGCCTGAATAGATAGGCCGCACGGTCAAGCACATCCCCGTTCAATGTATTTTCAATATGAACGCGGATCTCTCCGGAGGTTTGAAGCTCAGCTTCTGCAATAGCTTTGGTTATTGCATCCTGCTGCTCCTGGCTGAAAAAAGTTTTGGCTGAAGTCCCCATGGCGTTTGGTTTTATTTAAAACTGTACAGCGGGAGCTTTGTCGGCGCCCTGCACAGCGTGGAAAAATGCCTTTTCCTTAAATCCGAACATCCCGGCAAAAAGGTTAGCAGGGAAGCGTTTCACCTGGATGTTGTAATCCTGCACGACTTCGTTGAACTTCATGCGCTCAACGGTGATCCTGTTTTCGGTTCCTTCCAGCTGTGACTGCAACTCGGTGAAGTTCTGGGTTGCTTTGAGCTGGGGGTAATTTTCAACCACCACCATAAGCCTGGCCAGGCTTGAGCTCACATTATCCTGGGCCGACTGAAACTTCTGAAGTGAAGCCTCGTCAAGGTTCTTGGGGTTGATCTGTACACTTGTGGCTTTGGCACGCGCCTCGATCACGGCAGTAAGTGTTTTCTGCTCGAAATTGGCTACTCCCTTTACAGTATTTACAAGGTTTGGAATGAGGTCGGAACGCCGCTGGTAAACATTCTCAACCTGGGCCCACTGCTGCTGAACGACCTGGTCCTTTGTCACAAAATTGTTATATGTGCTCTTTCCCGATGAGTACAGCAGCAGCAATGCCAGTACAACTACGATCAGAATGATCCATCCCTTACTGAGTTTCATAATTCTATTTTTTTAATTTTTATTGATTTGCCCGGGCCGCATTATAAGGCCCGCAAATTGAATACTATCTTATTTGACGTAAATATACTGAGATTTACAGATTAAATGCTTTCAATATTGCGTTTTATAAACCCGGCCAGGTCTTTCCCCTTGAGCAGGTTCTGCGAAAGCATAGCCAGGTCGAAGAGCTGCCTGATGGTTTCGGACTGTTTGCCGCCGTCGGGTTCGATCAGCAACCTGCCGATCACCGGGTGGTTTGAATTCACCACGAGGTTGTATTTTTCGGGCATAGTACCCATGAAACTGTAACCCCCGCCCAGGGCGCTCATATCTTTCATCCTCCTCATGAACTCATCCTGGGTGATCATCAGGGGAGCTTCTTTCTCGCTGAGGCTTTCAAACATGATGGCAAACTTCTCCTTATCTATCTGTCTTTCCATCAATTCCTTCAGCGATTTCTGCTGGTCTTCGCTAAGCTTGGAAGGAAGGACATCCGCTTTTTCGATGAGTTTGTCCACCGTATTGGAATCAATACGAGTAAACCTGGATTTTTCAAATTTCTGCTCCAGGGTATTCACGAAATGGGTATCGATGATGCCATCCAGCAACAAAACATCATAACCCCTGTCCTTAACCGCATCGATAAAACTGAACTGCTCATCTGCATTGCTGGTATACAGGTAGATAAGGTTCCCGTTCTTGTCGGTCTGGGTATCCTTTATCTTCTTTTCATATTCCTCAAATGTGAAATACTTCCCTTCGCTGTTCTTGAAGAGGCAGAATTTCTTTGCCCTTTCAAAGAAGTCAGGCTCCGAAATGATGCCGTATTCGATAAACACTTTGATATCGTCCCATTTTGCTTCAAAGTCGGACCGGTTCTCCTTGAAAATAGCTTCCAGTTTATCAGCTACTTTTTTTGTTATATGATTGCTGATTTTCTTTACGTTAGGATCGCTCTGGAGGTAAGAACGGGAAACGTTCAGGGGAATATCCGGGGAGTCGAGCACTCCGTGGAGCAAGGTAAGAAACTCGGGGACAATACCTTCCACCGAATCAGTAACAAAAACCTGGTTACAATAGAGCTGGATTTTATTTTTCTGGACTTCCAGGGTTTTCTTGACCTTTGGGAAATAGAGGATTCCCGTGAGGTTGAAAGGGTAGTCAACATTCAGGTGGATATGGAAAAGAGGTTCTTCAAAAGTATACGGGTAGAGTTCCTTGTAAAAACTCTTATAATCCTCATCCTTGAGGTCAACGGGTTTTTTCTTCCACAAAGGATCCGTATTGTTGATGATCCTGGGCTTCTCGACTTCCACTTCCTTGTCATTGCCTTTCTCGTCTTTTTCACCGGGGACTTTTTCCCAGGTTTTTTCACTGCCAAAACGGATAGGCACAGGCAGGAACTTACAGTATTTTTTCAGGATCTCGAGGATCTTGTATTCTTCAAGATAGTCTTTAGAATCGTCAGAAACATGCAGTATGATCTCGGTGCCCCGGTCTTTCTTTTTGCTATCGTCCATGGTATAATCGGGGCTGCCGTCACATTCCCAGAGCACCGGTTTGGTATCGCCTTCGGTTTTATAGGTTTTCGTATGGAGCTCCACTTTGTCGGAAACCATAAAACTTGAATAAAAACCCAGGCCGAAATGGCCGATGATGGCATTCATCTCGGCTTCCGATTTGGTCTTGAACTGGGAAATAAACTCCTCGGCGCTTGATAAAGCGATCTGGTTGATATATTTGTCAACTTCCTCGGCATTCATGCCGATCCCCTTGTCCTTTACCGAAATAGTCTTCCTTTTCTGATTTACCTTAATCTCTATGGTGAGATCTCCCAGTTCGCCCGTGAACTTCCCGATCGAAGCCAGGGTTTTCAGTTTCTGGGTTGCATCCACAGCATTGGAAATCAGCTCGCGCAGGAAAATTTCATGCTCCGAATAAAGGAATTTCTTGATAATAGGAAAAATGTTCTCAGTTTGAACGTTGATCTTGCCTTTTTGCATAGTATTCTGTGTTTTGTTGTTATTGATTATCGGCTACGCCGGATGATAACGCTCCGTTTACAAAACGGGTCCCGGCTTGAGCACTCCTATACACAAAGCAAGTGCCATTGTGTACTTTCTGCCAAAATGACAATCTGCTTCCCGGGAGGCAGGAAATATTTTGTACATCCGGGACAGCGTTGGAAAGAAATTTCTAACTTTACATGGTCTTTGATGATGAAAAATAATACTTAAAACTTACTATATGAGCGCTATAGATTGGAAGAATTTGCCCTTCGGCTATTTCAAGACCGATTACAATGTAAGGGCGTACTGGAAAGACGGTAAGTGGAGCCCTCTTGAAGTCACCGACTCGGAGTACATTAACATGCATATGGCTGCCACCTGCCTTCATTATGGACAGGAAGCATTTGAAGGTATGAAAGCCTTTACGGGAGTTGACGGAAAGATCCGTATTTTCAGGCTTGACGAGAACTGCAAACGCCTGAATAATTCCTGTATCGGCCTTATCATGCCCGAGATATCCCAGGAGATGTTCAGGGAGGCTGTTCTGAAGGTGGTCAGCCTGAATAAGAAATACATCCCGCCATACGGTGAAGGAGCTTCGCTGTACATACGCCCCCTCCTGATCGGTACAGGTGCCGAAGTTGGCGTACGGCCTGCCCGTGAATATATGTTCCTGATCTTTGTAGGACCTGTTGGCCCATACTTCAAGGAAGGCTTCAACCCCGTGAAGATGCAGATCGTAAGGGATTATGACAGGGCAGCACCCCTGGGCACAGGCCATATCAAAGTCGGCGGAAATTATGCAGCCAGCCTTCGTGCCGGGGTTCGTGCCCATGACGAGGGATTTGCTTCCTGCATCTTCCTGGATGCAAAGGAGAAAAAGTATATTGACGAAGCCGGCCCTGCCAACTTTTTCGGAATTAAAGGAAATACCTATGTAACACCAAAATCCCATTCAATCCTGCCTTCAATCACCAATATGTCACTTCGGACGCTGGCAGAAGAGCTCGGAATGAAGGTTGACGTAAGGCCCGTGCCGGTTGAGGAACTTGCCGAATTTGAAGAAGTTGGAGCATGCGGCACTGCAGCAGTGATTTCTCCAATCTGTTCGATTTATGACAGGGATTCCGACAAGGTTTACCAGTATTGCAAGGAAGGCAAGGCTGGGGAGATGTCTTTAAAGCTTTATACTATGCTGCGCGACATACAGGATGGAAAGGCCCCCGATAAGTATGGGTGGATTACTTTCGTGGAGTAGAAGACAGTCGGCAGTCGGCAGAAAAGAGTTGGCAGTTGGCAGCCGGCATTTCGAAGGTTGATTATAAACTACCATGAGGTAGGAAACTTCTATATTTTGCGACTTTCGTTAATATCAGTTTTCGTAGTTTATTCCATTGCAGTTTTGGCTCAGTGGCCGGCAGGCCATAACCCTTTCAGACCGGGCGGACCAGGTCCGGAACATGCCATCTATCTCATCCCCGATAAAAATCCCCGACTTTACAAAATTGCCGAGGGCGAGAGGATAATTGCCTGGATTGATGGCAATGAGCAGGGTCTGAAAAAGGTTAACGAGGGAATCATAAAGATAAAAAAGGATTCGATCTTTTTATTGGATTCAAAACACCGCTTCAGCGATTTTTCAAAAGTTAATCTCAGGAATTTCCATTCGTATCTTGATTCAGATTCAGCGTCGTGGAAAGTCATTTATCCCCCCGATTCAGTATATAAGTCACGTAGTGAATACCGGTATTTCCTGCGTGCTCTGGCGTACCGGGTGAAAAGGGAACGCCAGGATTGGCTTAGCGCCCCTTTCCACCAGAATATGTTCAAACTGAACTTCGCGCTTTTCGCAAACCTGACTATTGCAATTTCATATGAACACAGGTTCAACAGGACCTATTCCCTGGATGTGGAGGCAGGATACCAGTTCCAGGGAATCCCGGGTAGCGTTATGGGGCCAATGAACACGAATGTGTTTCCGATCTGGAAACAAAGCGGAGTAATGACTGTTGCCGGGATGAAGTATTATTTTGATAAAAAAGGCTATATCGAACCTGTGATGATATACAGGTATCTTATAATGAGCCAGGCCCGTACGGGTTATCCCGGATCCCAGGAGGATTTGCTTCAGGATTCATACGCCAATCATTATGGCATTGCATTAAGGGTGGGTACTATGACCAGGCTGGGGAGGATGATACTTGATAGTTATTTCGGGCTGGGGGTAAAAGTGATGCTGATCCGCCAGCTTGCCTATGGCTACTATCCCTATGACGACGAAAACACGGTTAATTGGTACCATGCCGATCATTCACCTAATGTATATAACCTGGTTCAGTGGTGGCCGGTTGTCAACCTTGGAATTAAACTGGGATTCGGGTATTAATTTCTCCCGGTAAATTCAACGCAGTTTGCTGCGGAAGCCGGTTCCGGGGTTCGGCATGGTTTATACCGATTTATTGAAAAGATTTAATATATTAATTTGTACATGGTACATGGTACGTGGTACATTGTACATCATTTAAGCAGGGCTTCCATTTCTTTCTGCATCCTGACGGCTTCTTCCCTGGCTTTTTCTGCAAAGTCCAGGCCGTTTGAAGCGTAGATAATATTGCGGCTTGAATTCACAAGCAGTCCGCAATCTTTGGTAAGCCCATGTTTTGCGACTTCCTGCAGGCTCCCGCCCTGGGCTCCGACACCGGGCACAAGCAGGAAATGATTGGGAACGATTTTCCTGATACCCGCCAGCATCTCAGCTTTGGTGGCGCCTACAACATACATCATATTCTCATCGCTGCCCCATTGTTTCGAGAGTGTCAGTACCTGTTCAAACAATCTTGTGTTCTGTCTTGTGAAGAACTGGAAATCTTCGGCCCCCTTGTTTGAAGTAAGGGCGAGAACAATAATCCACTTTGATGGATAGGATAGAAAGGGCTTGACTGAATCTTCACCCATATACGGGGCAACGGTCACAGCATCGAATTCCATGCCTGAAGAAGCTTTGTCGAACATAGCCCTTGCATACTGCTGGGAGGTATTTCCTATGTCGCCCCTTTTGGCGTCGGCAATGGTAAAGGCCCGCCCGGGGTAAGTGTTATTAATATAGTTAATGGTTTTGTTGAGGCTTTGCCATCCTTTTACACCGTAACATTCGTAAAATGCCAGGTTGGGTTTGTAGGCCACTGCCAGGTCGATCGTTGAATCAATGATGGCTTTATTGAATTCAAAGACAGGATCTTCAAGGTCTTTCAGATGAGCCGGCATTTTGCTGATATCGGTATCCAGCCCTATACAGAGAAAAGATTTTTTATGCCGTATTAAATTGATAAGCTCCTGGCGGTTCATTTTGCTGTGATTTTATTATTCGTTGGGAATTCTATCATTGGACGCTTCCTAATTTGTACATTGTACATTGTTCATTGTACATAGTTTCAGCTCACCGCTTCCTTCAGTCTTTCTGCATTTTCAGCAAGCTGGAGGGCATCGATGAGGGGCTGTACATCCCCGTCAAGGACCACGGGCAGGTTATAAATGGTCATGTTGATACGGTGGTCGGTAACACGGCTCTGGGCGTAGTTATAAGTACGGATCTTGGCCGAACGGTCGCCGGTTGAAACCATGGTCTTGCGTTTTTTCGAGATCTCGTCGAGGTACTTTTGGTGCTCCCTCTCGTACAGCCTGGTCCTGAGAACTTTCATTGCTTTTTCGAAATTCTTGATCTGGGACTTTTCATCCTGGCAGCTTACCACGATGCCTGATGGTACGTGTGTAAGACGGATGGCCGAGTAAGTCGTATTAACACTCTGCCCGCCTGGACCTGAAGAGCAGAAGGTGTCTTTACGCACATCGCTTTGCTTGATTTCAACATCAAACTCATCTGCTTCAGGCAGTACCGCAACTGTGGCAGCCGAGGTATGCACGCGGCCCTGGGTTTCGGTTTGGGGAACTCTCTGAACTCGGTGGACGCCCGATTCATATTTCATCTGCCCGTAAGCTCCGTCGCCTATGACATTAAAGATAATTTCCTTGAACCCCCCCATGGTGCCTTCCGAAAAATCGATGAGTTCGACCTTCCATCGGCGGTTTTCACAATATTTCGAATACATCCTGTATAAGTCGCCGGCAAAAATACTGGCTTCATCACCCCCCGTCCCGGCACGTATTTCCACAACCGCATTCTTGCCGTCCTCGGGATCGGCAGGTACAAGCATCATCCTTACGTCCTCTTCTAGCTGATCCTTCTGCTGGTTCAGGGTTTCCATCTCTTCCTTCGCCATGGCGCGGAATTCCTCATCCTTTTCATTGTACAGGATGTCTTTGGCATGGTCATAATTGGCAAGAATATTCTTATACCTCTCGTAGGCTTCCATAATAGGCGTAAGCTCCTTAAAATCCTTATTCAGCTTGATAAAGCGTTTCATGTCACTGACCACGTCAGGATCGCTCATCTCTTTCTGGATCTCATCGAACTTCAGCTTTATCGCTTCAAGTTTATCTAGCATTCTTTAACTCCTCTTTTCGGACTGCAAAGGTAAGGAATTATTACAAAGCGCCGGCAGGATAGGCCTTAGCTTGTGCGCACAATAGTTCACCGTCAATGCCTTCGCAATTTGTACATTTTACATGGTACACGGTTCTTTAATAGGTGAATTCCCCGTATTCCGACCTGATGGTGAGTTTGGGAGAGTCTGAGTCTTCGACATGACCGATGATCCTGGCTTCGAGCTTGAAACCTGCAGCAATGTCAAACAGTTTTGAAGCAATAGCTTCGGGGACATATAGTTCCATGCGGTGCCCCATATTGAAGACCCTGTACATTTCTTTCCACTCAGTGCCTGACTGTTCCTGGATCAGGCGGAAAAGGGGAGGAGTTGTGAACAGCTTATCCTTTACAATATGCTGTTTCCCGGTAAAATGAAGCACTTTGGTTTGCCCGCCCCCGCTGCAATGGACCATCCCGTGGATCCCGTTCCTGAAACTTCTCAGAATTTCATTGATCACCGGGGCGTAAGTCCGGGTGGGTGATAAGATAAGTTTCCCGATGCTGATGCCGGGGATTTCCGAAGGTTCGGCAAGGCTTTTATTCCCTGAATACACAAGATCGGAAGCGATCCCTTGATCAAAACTTTCGGGGAATAATCCTGCATATTTGTTATGAAGAACATCATGCCTGGCGGATGTCAGTCCGTTGCTGCCCATTCCCCCGTTATATTCTCTTTCATAGGTTGTTTGCCCGCTTGAGGAGAGTCCAACAATCAGGTCACCGGCTTGTATGCGAGAATTGTCTATGACATCGTTGCGCCTCATCCGGCAGCTCACGGTGGAATCCACAATAATCGTACGGACCAGGTCCCCCACATCGGCGGTTTCGCCGCCGGTGGACCATATTCCGATACCATGGGAGCGCATTAAGGCAAGGAAATCTTCGGTGCCGGCGATGATCTCAGAAATCACATCCCCCGGGATCAGGTTTTTATTCCGCCCGATGGTTGAAGAAAGAAGGATGTTACCGGTGACGCCAACACAAAGCAGGTCGTCGAGGTTCATAACAACAGCATCCTGGGCAATCCCCCTCCACACACTAAGGTCGCCGGTTTCCTTCCAATACAAGTATGCAAGGGCTGATTTTGTGCCGGCTCCATCGGCATGCATGATGTTGCACCAGGCTTCATCACCCCCGAGAATATCGGGGATGATTTTACAAAAAGCTTTTGGGTAAAGCCCCTTATCAAGATTCTTTATGGCAGCATGAACATCTTCTTTCTGAGAAGAAACGCCTCTCCTGTCATATCTTGAGGGCTTGCTCATAGTTTAATCAAAGATCAACAGGCTCTTTAATTCATCAATACGGAAGTTGCCGAATTTCTTCAGGTTGTTGTCACCGAACACAAAAGTACCGTGGATCTTGCTGTTTACGATTACTTTAAGGTCTTTGACGGTATTCCTGGCAATACGCACTTCCTTCAGGGTGAACACGGCTTTTTCGCTGATGGTCTTTTCCTGGATCATCTTCGCGGCATCGCCTTCAAAGTCGTTTTTATCGATCACTCCATCCTTCAGAAGCTTAAATGCTTCGGAAGCGCTGATGAACATATCTTTCTGGGCCGGGTCGTAACTAAACGGGACGCTGATCCCGTTGATGAGGCAAACCCCGTTATATGTCCCGTCTTTAAGCTTTGACATGCCTGTACTGTTGAGTTCCGGAGCGACTACGACCTCTACTTTAGGTGCAGCCTGGGTTCCTGTTACATTGGCTTTGGGAATGTAATCGTTCCTGAGAATAATAAATTCGGTACGGCGGTTCAGCTGGTGAGCGGCTTCTTTAACAGCAGTGCTGGGCAGCAGGTTGATGACCGAGTCGGTAAGAACGGTCCCTGCTTTAAAAGTATATCCTTCGCGGGTGAAATCCCTGGCAAGTGTCCTTGGTACCCTTTCGCCATACCCCTTGGCGACCAGGCGGTCAGGATCAATTCCCCTTGAGATCAGGTAGTCAACAACGCTTTGGGCGCGTTTTTGTGAAAGTATGTCGTTGCGTTCTTCGCTGTCGCGGGAATCGGTAAAAGCGGCAAGCTCAACTACGACAGTTTCATTTGCATCAAGTGTTTCGATAAGTCCCTGTAAAGAATCCTGGTACTGGGGTTTGAGGTCCCATTTTGCCAGGTCGTAAAGGATGTCGGGAAGCACAACGGGCTTTTTAGGAATTGGTTTGAGAACGAAATTCCTGGTGAGGTCCTTGCCTTTTTCGAGCCCAACCGTAGTCTCCCTGCCTTTTTCGTTGAAATAATCTTTTTTGGTTACAAGAATATCGTAGGTGGTGTTTGCAGTGATCTGCATTTTATTAAAGCTGTAATGTCCTTTTTCGTCGGTTGAATATTTAAAGGTCCGTCCGTTTGTTCCCGTTGCCCTCACTTCAGCACCCTGGATTGGCAGCAGCGACCTGTCGTCGGTAACTATCCCTTCAAGAGTGTAATAAATGGGAGGGATGACAAAGGAGTAGATGTCATCTCTTCCCTTACCTCCCGGCCGGTTCGACGAGAACAGCCCTTCTTCTGATTCTTCGGCATTGAATACTATGGCAAAGTCGTCGGCAGGCGAGTTTATAGGTGGTTTCAGGTTCTCGGGTGTACTCCATTTACCCTTGGAATAAACAGAGCGGAAGATATCCAGTCCGCCCATCCCGGGAAGACCGTCGGAAGCAAAGTAAAGTATGCTGTCGTTGCGGATGAAAGGGAAAAGTTCATTTCCGCTGGTGTTGATAACAGGGCCCAGGTTTTCTTTAGCCCATTTGCCGTTTCTTTTTGTTGCTTTCCAGATGTCCTTCCCGCCTTGGCCCCCGATAAGTTCCGCAGAAAAATAAATAACATCTCCACTGGCTATTGATGGATGACCGTAAATGCTAGTACTGTCTCCTCCCAGGTCAACTTTTTCAGCTTCCCCCCAGTTATTTGTGCCTGTGCGGCTGGACATGAAAATCTGGCAACCGTTTTTCCTACGGGAATCATTATAGCAACGCGTGAAATAAAAATGTGCAAATCTCGCGTCAAACTGGCCCGCACCGTCGTTTGTCTTGGTGTTTAAAACCCCGGCCTGATCGGCAAGAACCGGCTTGCTCCATTCTCCCTTGCGGTCTTTCCTGGCAAAATATAAATCTGAAAATTTCAGGCCGGTCCAATTGTCTATATCTTTCCCGTTGGAAGCATCCCTGTCGGAAGTGAAGATGATGGAACCGAATTTCTTGTCGGCATAAGCAGGGGCAAAATCGTCTTCTTTAGAGTTAAGCGGCTTCTCCCATTTGACGGTATATTTAGAAGGGTTTGCAATCCATTCCCTGGCCATCTTGCAGGTCTCTATTCCCTGCTCGCCTTTGGGATCTTTTGGAACAAGATCCTTATAAGCCTGGTATTGTTTAACAGCCTCATCATAATTACCGTTGGCTTTCAGGGCATTTGCGTAATACAGAAGAACCCTGGGTTCGTCCTTGATGAATTTCACATTGTTCAGGAGCCGTTTGTAGGCCGTTTCGGCTTTCTTTGTGTTATTCATCATCCTGTAACATTCAGCAATACGGAAAGTGATCCTGTCACGTTCAGCTTTATTGTTCTTGACTTTTGACGATGCTTTCTGGTATTTCTGTAATGCGGTGAAATACAACTGATCGGTGAATGCATCATCGGCTGCTTTCGTGGCCCTGTTCTGGGCCACGGCAGGAAGTATGAAAAACAAAAGGAGGATTATATAAATAATACGGTTTTTCAGTTGCATTACAGGATTATTAGGAGCTGGAATAACGTACAAATATAAAGAAAAGTGTGATTCCACGCCTCTCAAAATAAAAAAGGCTGCCCCGGTCAGGGCAGCCTTTCAGGCTTTATGGAGCTTTATGAAATCTCAGATTATTTTGATTTTCCTTTGGCTTCCAGCTCTTTCCTTTCCTTGCGACGTTTCTGGGCCATCAGAATATCGTAGGCAACCGGGGTCGCATTGAATACCGATGAATAAGTCCCGGAAATAACCCCGATGAGAAGGGCGAAAGTAAATCCGCGGAGGACCTCACCGCCGAAGATAAAGATCACGACCAGTACAACAATGGTTACACCGGAAGTATTGATGGTTCGGCCAAGCGTTGAATTAATGGCGGCATTGATATTGTCGGCCAGTTCACGCTTGGGATACAAGGCCCTGTATTCACGGATCCTGTCGAAGATGATGACCGTATCCATGATGGAATACCCGATGATGGTAAGCAGTGCTGCAATGAAACTCTGGTCAACTTCCATGCTGAAAGGAAGGATGCCATGGAACAGGGTAAACATGGTGATGATGATGAGGGTGTCGTGGAACAGCGAAACGACGCCTCCTATACCAAACTGCCAGTTCTTGAACCTGAGGGCGATGTATATGAAGATGATGATCAGCGAGAAGAATACAGCGAGGAACGCCTGGCGGATCAGGGCATAACCGATGGTGGGGTCAACACGCTGGGAACTCATTTCGCCTATGGCTTTTTTAGGATCCGAAGATTTGAAGTCCTTCATGCTGACAGGGGTCTTGAAAAATCCCTTAACACCTTCGAAGAGTTTAGAATTAACAACAGAGTCGGCCTGCTGTGTACGGTCGTTGATCATGAATTTGGTTGTGATTTTAACCTGGTTGCTGGGGCCGAAGGTTTTTACTTCAGGATATTCCTTTAAGACTTTGCCCAAAGATTCACGAACATCGGAAGTATTGACCGGCTCATCAAAACGTACCACATAACTGCGGCCACCGGTAAAATCAAGACCCGGATCAAGACCGCGGATAAAAATCGAAATAATACCCGGGATGATGATAGCGATTGAAAGGAGATACATTTTGTACCTCAGACCGATGAAATTGATTTTAATGTTCTGGAAGGCATTCATCGTATACTTGTTCCCGGTTGTTATCGTCATGTTCCTGTCGAGCATCCATTCGAAGAGCAATCTTGCGATAAAGATGGACGAGAACAGTGAGAGTAACAGACCGATTACCAGGGTGGTTGCAAAACCCTGGATTGGACCGGAACCGAAGATATACAATACGATACCTGTAAGGATTGTCGTAACGTGGCCGTCGATGATAGCCGAGAGGGCATGCCTGAAGCCGTCTTTGACAACCAGCCTCATCCCTTTGCCGGCCCGCATTTCCTCCCGCATTCGTTCGTATATGATCACGTTCGAGTCGACCGCCATGGCAAGGGTAAGTACAATACCGGCGATGCCGGGGAGGGTGAGAACTGCGCCAATGGATGCCAGAACGCCAAACAGGAAGAATACGTTGGCGAACAGGGCGAAATCGGCAACATGGCCCGCACCGTTATAATACAATGACATGTACAGGAGAACACCGATAAATGCGATGATGAACGACAACAAGCCTTTGTCGATGGATTCTTTACCCAGTGAGGGGCCTACAACTTCTTCCTGAACGATACGTGCTGGAGCCGGGAGTTTACCGGCTTTGAGAATGTTTGCAAGGTCCTGTGCCTCTTCAACGGTCATACTTCCGCCGGTAATGGATGACATACCGTTGGGGATCTCGCCGTTAACATTGGGATAGCTGTAAACATAGCCATCAAGTACGATTGCGATCTGCTTGCCCACGTTATCTCCCGTGAGGCGTTTCCATATACGGGCTCCTTCGGAGTTCATCGACATGGAAACTTCAACCCTTCCGTTCTGGTCATAATCCTGGCGTGCACTAACAATAACATCACCACCCAATGCAGGGGAGCCGTCACGTGAAGTAACCTTGAGGGCAACAAGTTCCAAAACGTCTTTGGCTTCATCCCTGGGCTTCACAGTCCAAACGAGTTTCAGGTCCCTCGGGAACATATGTTTTACCATGCGGAGCATGTAGTTTACCTTTGACGTATCCTTGATCAGGGCTCTCCCAACCATTGCAGTTGAGCCGGCCTGATACTGTCCGTCCTTATTCTGGTAAATTGCCATGGCAAGAACTGCAAACAAGGGGTTGTTTTTCATCCATTGTTCGGTTTCGGCTTTCTTGTTCATTGCAGAAGCCTTGGAGGTATCCTTCCCAAGTTGTTTCAGCAGGGCATTTCCGCCTGCCGTATCTTTTTTGGCACTGTCTTTTTTGGCTGCAACAGCTTTAATCTTTGCAGATGCTTTCTTCTCGGCGAGAACAGGTTTATTGCTGATAGCCTTTGCTGTTCCTGCAGTATCCATTTTTGCGGAATCAGACTTAAGGGTGTCGGCTCCCGAACTTAAAATTGCAGCCATCTTTTTATTGGCTTCGGTGAAGTAAGGGTGAAGCTGTGTGAACTGGTAGGTTTCCCAGAATTCAAGCTGTGCGGTCCCCTGCAGAAGTTTACGAACACGCTCGGGATCTTTAATGCCCGGTAATTCGATCAGGATGCGGCCGGCAGTCTGCAGTTTCTGGATGTTAGGCTGAACAACGCCAAAACGGTCGATACGGGTTGTAAGAATATGGTATGTCCTGTCAATAGCTGCATTTGTTTCATCACGGATTACCTTGATGACTTCCGTATTTGAAGTGTTGAAGTTGATCCTGTCTTTTAATTCAACGGTGTTGAAGATGGCTGCGAGCTTTGCATTAGGGTCGGTCTGGGTGAAGGATTCTGCGAAAAGATCCACGAAATCGGCAGTACTGTTCTTCTCTTTCAGGATTGCCAACTGGAGAGCCTTGTTAAAAGTGGGGTCCTGGCTGTACCCCGAAAGGGCACGGATAACTTCAGGCACCGAAACGGCCATAGTTACGTTCATCCCGCCTTTAAGGTCAAGGCCGAGGTTGATTTCGCGTTCCCTTACATCCTTCAGGGTGTATTTCTTAAGCAGGATGTTGTAAACATCGACATTGGCCATGGAATCATTAAAATACTCGTTTCTGGACCTGATAACCGAATCGGTCACGAATTCCAGGCGGGCTTTATCTCCTTTGGCTAATTTAACTGCCAGTTCTTTTCCAACGGGGGCATTGGCGTAATCATCGGCTTTTACCGAATACCTGTAGCTGATAAAGGTAAACGACAACTGGAACAAACAAACTAAACCGAATATAATCGCAAATAGCTTGACGGCGCCTTTATTCTGCATGAGCTTTAAATTTAATTAAGATAATTATTTTCTAATTTTTTGAGGGTGCAAAATTAGAACTTTTCCGCGAAATATAAAAGATGTGGACGGAATTATATTTTACTTGAATTTGATAGTCCCTTTTGTAGCGCCCTGAGGAAGCCGGAGCAGTATAAATTTACGCCAGCTGTAATTCGGGTTTTTACCTGCCGTTTCTGGTTTGTCGGCATACCTGATAGTGAATTTTGAATCATCATTCACGATCAGGTTCTTACTGCCTTCAAATTTGTCTTCCGAAATGGTTGTCATCGCCCAATAACCAATGGTGTCCTTTGCCGATATTTTTTCGAAGACCAGGCGTTCGCCTCCCTGCCCTATGGTATACCATCCGGTGGTCATCCAGTATCCGCCTTCGGAGACATAACGGCACATTGCAACATAAATCTGGGCATTATGCTCATTCCTGAATATGATTTGCGAACTGCCCGACACACCGAAAAGGAGGAAAATAAAAATTGCAAAGGTTCTGTTCATAAGCCTGAATTAATCTTTCCCGGTTTATGCACCTGGCCGGGGGCGGAAAACGGGGACAGGGCCTGCCCGGGGTTCATGCCAAATTGATTTTTTCTTTAAAGGTAATAATTTTCAGAATATAAGAAAAAAAAGCTCTCAAACTTGCCGGTCATCTATCCTGACTATCCATGTCCATTGACAGTTTCCTGAGTATTTTAAGTGCGCGGTTCTTAAAGCCAGGAGTTTCTTCGCTGAGACGGAATTCAATGCAATCGGCAAGCTCTTTTCTCAATTCAGCCTCCTGGTTTGAAATGCGGTAAAGTAATTCCATGCAGCAAACTTTGATCGCTGCAGGGTAATGAGGTGCAAGTAACCAATCGAAACAGGTGCTTATAAGTATTCCCAGTTTGTCGGCAGGGAGTGGAAGACGGGACAGGATGTGCAGGGAATGCCTTCTTAAACCATCATGGCTGAACCGTGGCAACAGATCGGCGATTGTTTGAAGATATGGCAATACCAGATCCGGATTTCGTTCGGAATACAGGTCGATTGCCCAGACAATTTTACGACTGAATGGTTCTTCATTCGATAAGTATATGTTTATGAGCTCATTGTGCCATTCAGGATGCTTTTTTAGTAGTTCAACCAAACGGTCCGTATGTTTTCTTCCCTGGCCGGAAATAACGACCTTTTTGAGCTCGTTCCTCAGTCTTGATGTGTTGTTGTAGTCTGAAATATAGTCCATTGCGAAATTTTAAACTTTGCCGGCCTGTTGCGTCAAATTTATACAAAAATTAAAAAATATGAGAATGTTATTTTACTTTTGCAGTTTAATTGAAACTTAAGTGAGTCAGATTGAGTAAAAAATACTAAACTAAGTCAATTACATTAAAAATATTAACCATGAGAATTAAGTATAGTGACCTGATTGAACAAACTTTCGAGTTTCCGCAACCTGAATTTCAGGTCATTGACAATGAATTATACTTCCATAAAGTTCCCCTAATGGACATCATTAAACAGTATGGAACTCCTCTTCGAATTACATATCTTCCAAAAATAAGTCAGCAAATCCAAAAGGCAAAACGTCTTTTCAATGTGGCAATGGCAAAAGTTGATTACCAGGGCGATTACCATTATTGCTACTGTACAAAAAGCAGCCATTTCAGTTTTGTACTTGAAGAAGTTCTTAAAAATGAGGTACATATAGAAACATCATCAGCCTTTGACATGCCTATTATAGAAGACTTATACAAACGGGGCCTTGTTAAAAAGGAAAATTACATCATATGTAACGGCTTCAAAAGACCACAGTATATAGAGCATATAGTCAATCTTGTTCATGAAGGTTTTATCAATACAATCCCTGTTCTGGACAGCTTGCTTGAAATAGACAAGTACGAGCCTCATTTGAGAACAAAGATGAAAGTTGGCATCAGGATTGCGTCGGAGGAAGAACCCAAATTTGATTTTTATACTTCCCGGCTGGGAATCCGGTATAATGATATTGTGCCGTTTTACATGGACAAACTCAGGAACAACCCCAAGTTTGAACTCAAGATGCTGCATTTTTTCATCAACACAGGAATAAAGGACACGGCATATTACTGGAACGAATTAAATAAATCTGTTTCGGTTTACTGCGAGCTTAAAAAGGTTTGCCCTGAACTTACAGGACTCAATATCGGGGGTGGCTTCCCTATCAAGAATTCCCTTGAATTCACCTATGATTATGAATATATGGCCGAAGAGATTACTGCCCAGATTAAGAATATCTGTGAGAAGAATGAGGTTCCAGAGCCTGATATTTTCACCGAATTCGGTTCATTTACGGTTGGAGAGTCGGGTGCAATACTATTTTCGGTAGTTGACCAGAAAAAGCAGAACGACAGGGAGGCCTGGGACATGATCGACAGCTCCTTTATAACAACACTTCCCGATACATGGGCTATCAATCAGAAATTCATCCTTTTATCAATCAATAACTGGGATTCGGAATACGAGAGGGTTTTCCTGGGAGGACTTACCTGCGACAGCGAAGATTATTATAATGCCGAGGGACATACCAATGCGGTTTTCCTTCCAAAATTTTCAAGTGAACCCCCTTTATACATCGGGATGTTTCATACCGGAGCCTACCAGGAATCATTGGGAGGGTACGGAGGGATTCAGCACTGCCTGATCCCTGCGCCCAAACATGTGATCATCGACCTTAATGAAAATGATGAAACTTATACAAAACTATTTTCCAAAGAGCAGAGTTATAAATCGATGCTGAAAATACTAGGGTATTAATTACCTTTGCAAGCCTAAACCAGGAATAATTAAAATACCAATTTATGCCTAAGAAATCGAAACAGAAACAGGAATACCTGAAAAATGTCATAAAGCATATTGACATTAAAGCAATAGACTCAACCCCTATTATCGATTCAATGCGCGATATGTCGTTCACCTCCAGGGATACGGCAATTGCAGCGGATATTCTGAACAGGATGATCAGGGAAAAGGGCTGTACTGTTTTCCTGACCATTGCAGGAAGCACAAGCGCAGGAGGCTGCATGCAGGTTTATGTGGATATGGTAAAAAACAATATGGTGGACGCCATCATTGCCACAGGTGCCACCATTGTCGACATGGACTTCTTCGAAGCCCTTGGTTATAAGCATTATAAGGGAATCTCCACGGCCGATGACAAGGACCTGAGGAAGCATTATATCGACAGGATTTACGATACATATATTGACGAGGAAGAACTTCAGAATTGCGATATGACCATAAAGAAGATAGCCGACACACTTGAGAAGCGGCCTTATTCTTCAAGGGAGTTCATCCGCGAGATGGGAAAATGGCTGGTTAAAAACTCAAAGAAAAAAGACAGCCTGGTACAAGCTGCTTATGAGCATAATGTACCCATATTCTGTCCTGCTTTCAGCGATTCAAGTGCAGGCTTCGGTCTTGTGTCACACCAGTGGGAAAATCCCAAATCCCATGTTTCCATTGATTCGGTTAAAGATTTTCTTGAACTTACCAAAATAAAAATGGCATCGAAATCCTCAGGCTTGTTCATGATAGGAGGAGGGGTTCCTAAGAATTTTGTCCAGGATACGGTTATTTGCGCCGAAGTGCTTGGCAAAGAAGTTGGAATGCACAAATATGCCGTTCAGATCACAGTTGCAGATCCCCGCGACGGAGCATGTTCCAGCTCAACCCTCAAGGAAGCTTCTTCCTGGGGAAAGGTTGAGACTGCCTATGAGCAGATGGTCTATGCAGAGGCAACCAGCGTACTGCCTCTAATCATCAGCTATGTATATCATAAAAAGGATTGGAAAAAGCGCGCAAAGCAACAATTCGCGAAGATGCTCGATAAACAAAAGTGAAGTAGCGAAGTAGCGAAGTAGCGAAATAGCGAGAATAATTTAGCCTTTAGCTGTTTAGTACCTCAGCCACTTCCATAATTCTTTGTAATTCACTTTTTTACCATACATCAGGATGCCTGTGCGGTATATTTTTGCCGCCATCCAGGTGGTTCCAAGGAAAGTGAGAATAAGAAGGCTCATCGAAAGCGCAACCTGCCAGTAAGGAACCCCGAAAGGTATCCTGATCATCATGGCAACCGGGGATGTGAGAGGAAATACCGAAAACCAGAAAGCCACCTGCCCCGTAGGGTCCTGTATGAAAAACTGGGACATCACCATCGAAAGGATCAGGGGCACAGTAATAGGCAGCATGAATTGCTGGGTGTCGGATTCGCTGTCGACAGCCCCTCCGATAGCGGCAAACAGGGATCCGTACATCAGGTAGCCAAAAATAAAGAAAAACACGAAAGCGCCTATCATGACAGGGAAATTCACTGAGTTCAGAGCTTCGAAAACCTTGTTAACCCCTTCATCCTGGACTTTTTTGCCTGAAACCGCATCAGGCAAAGGCAGGTTATCGGGATTGTATTTTGCGGCATTCTGAACGATGCTCTGTTCAGCAGTCTGCCTGCCTGCAACTTTTCCTGTAAATGTAGAAGTTACCACGGTGACAATCGCAAAAGTAAGGACCACCCAAAGCAGGAACTGGGTCAGTCCAACCATGCCCACCCCTACGATCTTACCCATCATAAGCTGGAAAGGTTTAACCGAGGAAATAATAACCTCTATGATACGGTTTGACTTTTCCTCGATAACACCCCTCATGACCTGGGAGCCAAACATGAAAATAAAGAAATAGATCATGATCCCTGCAAACAAACCAAGTACCATATTGATCTCGGTATAACTCTTTTCTTCTTTCCCCTCATCGGTGATCTTGATCGTATTGACGTCTATGGTCGTTTTGACAGACCTCAGGATGTCTTCCACATTCAGGGGATTTTTTTTATCGGTCTGCAGGTCTTTGAGTTTAGCTTCCAGCTTCATATCCTCAACCTGCTTGGTCATCACATTACGGATGTAGCTTTGTATATTGATCGACACGCTGCCGTCGGCGTAAAGTATGGCATTCGTGGGAATACTCACCTCTGTCTTCGGGATGAACAGCAGCGCATAGTCCCCGGTTTTACGAAAACCCGACTTCGCCGATGCTATATCGCTGACCAGGTAATGGAACTTAATATTGTCTGTATCCTTGAATTTCTCAAAGAAGATGCCGGTCTGGTCAATAACCTCCACGGTTTTCATTTCATTCCCCCTGGTTGCCATGAATATTGGCACGATCACAATGGCCGCCATAAGCAGGGGGCCAAGAATGGTCATAACGAGGAAGGACTTTTTCCTGACCCGGGTCAGGTATTCGCGTTTGATGATCAGGATGATTTTATGCATATCACACTTGCAAAACAGGTTCGGAATTTTTTTCAGTAACAACCCTGATGAAAATATCGTTCATACTGGGGATGAGTTCGCTGAATGAATGCAGGCTTACATTCGGCAGCAAGGCTGAGATCAGCTGGTTAGGACCGGCCCCTTCAGGTATCCTGATACTCGCCATCCTCAGATCATGGTCAACCGATTCGGCTGTGATTTGATATTCGGACGGTAAAATCGTTTCAAGACTTCCCTCGTAACTGTTATAAGCTATTGTAAAAGTATTTGTCCTGTAGTTCCGTTTTATGCTTCTCACCGGGCCGTCCAAAACAACTTTTGCATTGTTGATCAGCGCGATATGATCGCATAATTCCTCCACTGAGGCCATATTGTGCGTTGAAAAGATCACGGTAGCCCCGTTTTCCCTCTGAGCAATGATCTCGTCCCTGAGCATGCTGGCATTGATGGGGTCAAAACCGCTGAAAGGTTCATCAAAAATCAGCAATTTGGGCTCATGGATGATGGTGATCAGGAACTGCACCTTTTGTTGCATGCCCTTGGAAAGTTCCTCAACTTTTTTATTCCACCACGACCTCATTTCAAATTTTTCAAACCAGAATAACAGCCTTTTCCTGGCTTCATGTTTATTAAGCCCTTTTAACTGGGCCAGGTACATGGATTGCTCTCCGACTGTCATTTTTTTGTATAGTCCGCGTTCTTCAGGCAGGTACCCGATGCTATAAATATCATTGGGATTGAGTTCCCTTCCGTTGAAGAAAAGCTGCCCTTCGTCGGGTGCGATAATCTGGTTGATAATGCGGATGAATGTTGTTTTCCCGGCTCCGTTGGGACCCAGCAAGCCGAAAATACTGCCTTCGGGAATTGAAATGTTTACTTTGTCGAGAGCTCTATGGCCGGAAAACTGTTTTGAGATATTCAGGGCCGAGAATAATTCCATAAAAATCGATTTGGGTTTGGGGTAGGAACTTAAAGATTAGACTGTGTTTCTGGCTTCAGGTTACGTCATGTAAAAAATCAATGAATTTGTACATTGTACATGTTCTATCATCCCGTCTATTCAAATATGTCCTTCATCCTGCTGAAAAACCCTTTTTCCTTCTCAGTAGGACTGGGATGAAAATTGTCTGATTTTGCCAGTTTTTCGAGAATGACTCGTTCTTCTTTGGTCAATGTTTTCGGGGTCCACACATGAATCGTAACCATAATGTCACCTTTGCCTTCATAGGAATTCACGCTTGGCAAACCCTTGCCTTTCAGGCGTATTACCCTGCCGCTTTGGGTCCCGGCTTCAACCTTGACTTTGATGTTCCCGTCAATACCGGGTATTTCGGCGTTTGAGCCTAAGGCAGCTTCGGGCACCGAGATGTAATGGTTAAATAAAAGGTTGTTCCCGTCCCTTAGAAGTTCAGGGTGTTTAACTTCTTCTATCTGGATAAGAAGATCACCTGCAAGACCTCCCCTGGCAGCGGCATTCCCTTTCCCGTTCATCGAAAGCTGCATGCCTTCGCCTACTCCTGAGGGGATTTTGATGGAAATGACTTCTTCCCCTTTAATTATTCCGTTACCCGAGCAATCCAGGCATTTATCGGTAATAACTTTTCCTTCCCCTCCGCAGTGAGGACAGGTGGAGGTGGTTTGCATTTGCCCGATAAAAGTGGAAGTAACCCTGGTCACCTGGCCAGAACCTTTGCATGTTGAACAGGTCTGGAACGCACTGCCGCTTTTTGCGCCGGTTCCCCGACAGGTAGAACAGGCAATATATTTATTGACCCTTATTTTTTTCTCGACTCCATGGGCAATTTCTTCAAGGGTAAGTTTGACACGAACCCTGAGGTTTGATCCCTTGTTTACGGTGCGCCCGCCCCGGCGATTCCCCCCACCGAAGAAGGACGAAAAAGGATCATCGTAACCGCCTCCGAAAATGTCACCAAAGTGGCGGAAAATATCCTCCATGTTCATGCTCCCGCTGTATCCGCCGAATCCACCTCCGTTTCCAAGACCGGCATGGCCGTATTGATCGTACCTCTGGCGTTTTTCAGGATCACTCAGCACTTCATAAGCCTCAGCTGCTTCCTTGAAATTTTCTTCAGACTGTTTGTCACCAGGATTCTTATCCGGATGAAAGCGGATAGCCTGCTTGCGGTAGGCTTTCTTAAGTTCTTCGGGAGTAGCGCTTTTGCTTACTTCAAGAATTTCGTAAAAATCTCGTTTTGTCGTCATGAGCCTACCACTACCTTAGCATACCTGATTACTTTCCCATTCAACAGATACCCTTTTTCAATTTCGTCGATTACTTTATTTTTCATTTTTTCTTCAGGTGCAGGGATATTCGTGATGGCTTCATGAAAATCGGTGTCGAATGTTTCACCCACTGTCTTCATCTGTTCCAGCCCCTGGTTGGTCAGGGTAGACATGAATTTATTGAATATCAGGATAATCCCTTCTTTCAAGGCCTGGGCGTTTTCGGTTGTATCAAAAGCCTTAATAGCCCTTTCAAAATCGTCGAGAACGGTTAATAATTTGACAACCAGGTCTTCGGAGGCATTTTTACGAATATCCCCTATATCTTTCAAAGTACGCCGGCGGTAATTGTCAAAATCAGAATACAGCCTGAGATATTTATCATTTAATTCATCCAGTTTATCTTGAAGGTCTTCAGTTTCCTGTTCCCCTGCAATCGCTCCTGAGACAGGGATCTCCTTGGAACTTTTCTCACCCGAAGGTTGAACCGATTCCTTTTCAGAGGGAGGAGAGTCCTGGGTTTTTTCTTTTTCTTCTTTGTGTTCTTTTTTAGACATAGTATTATTATATGCTTCGGAATTCCCGGAATAGTATCAAAAAATTTGCCAAAGGGATTTGTACGCCAAAATGTCAGGAATTCATACGTTTGATCTCCGCGCCCAGACTCTGAAGCCTGACATCTATGTTCTGGTAACCTCTGTCGATTTGTTCAATGTTATCGATAATGCTTTTCCCCTGGGCCGAGAGTGCTGCAATAAGCAAGGCGACGCCTGCCCTGATGTCGGGGGATGACATCCGTATACCCTTAAGAGGGTATTTATGATCAAGGCCTATGACCGTAGCGCGGTGAGGGTCACAAAGTATGATCTTTGCCCCCATATCGATCAGCTTATCAACGAAAAACAGCCTGCTTTCGAACATCTTCTGATGGATCAGAACGCTCCCCCTTGCCTGTGTTGCAACAACCAGTACAATACTGATAAGGTCGGGAGTGAAACCGGGCCAGGGCGCATCGGCAATGGTCATGATTGAGCCGTCCATGAAGGATTCAACCTCGTAATTTTCCTGGCCGGGTATGAAGATATCGTTTTCCCTGAATTCCAGGGCGATGCCAAGGCGACGGAAAACATCAGGAATAATGCCCAGGTGCCGGACCCCTGCATTTTTAATCGTGATCTCGGAACCTGTCATCGCTGCAAGGCCAATAAAACTGCCTATTTCGATCATGTCCGACAGCAGGGTGTGTTCGCAGCCCCCCAGTTGTTCCACACCGTCGATCATGAGCAGGTTTGAGCCTATTCCCCTTATCCTTGCACCCATGCTGCCCAGCATTGAACAGAGCTGGTAAATATAGGGTTCGCAGGCTGCATTGAAGATAGTGGTGCTTCCTTTTGCGAGTACCGAGGCCATGATTATATTTGCTGTTCCCGTAACAGAGGCCTCATCCAGCAGCATATAGGTTCCTTTAAGGTCAGGTGCTTCAACTCTGTAAAATCCTTCATCGGGATTGTAAGTGAATTTTGCCCCTAATTTACCAAGTCCTGCGAAATGTGTATCTAGACGCCTTCTGCCTATCTTATCCCCCCCGGGAAGATAAACAAAACCCTGTTTGTAGCGCCCCAGCATTGGGCCGAGTATCATAATTGAACCCCTGAGGCTGCCTACCTTTTCACGGAATTCCTTTGTCTTTAGAAAATCAAAGTTTATTTCACCTGCACAAAAAGTAACGGAGGAGCCTGACCGGGAGATGCTGACTCCAAGCGTGCCAAGCAGTTCAATGAGCTTGTTCACATCCCTTATGTCGGGGATGTTATGGATAGTGACTTTTTCGCTGGTAAGCAAACAGGCACAGATCACCTGAAGGGCTTCATTTTTTGCCCCCTGGGGAATGATCTCCCCATGAAGCCGCCTGCTTCCGGTTATCTCGAAAGAACTCATGGCTGGGGACGGTTCTTGTTTCTTGGATTATACTTGCCGTTTGGGCTCGGGCGGAAGGGTTTTCTTTTTTTATTGAGCCCGAGAATGTCATTGGTATGCTGGAATTTGAAATCCTGTTTGAGTTTGGCCTTCCCTTTTGACAACTTGTCAAGATGCATTTCGATGAGGGTGTCGTCAACCGATTCCCTGTTCCAGTTAAGATAAGATTTCTTCATATGCTGGGCGATGGCATGCACCAGGGAGTCCTTTTCGGGGCCGTCCTCATAATCGACTGCCTTCTCGAGCATAAGCGCAATATTTTTTCCGTAATGCCTGAATTCAATTTCCTTATCGTGGTACTGCAGTTTTTCAGGTTTAAGGCTTGTGGATAAGGGGGGAGGTGGGGGATAGGGAGCGTCAACATCAAGTTTAAAATCAGAAATGATGTACAGATGATCCCAGAGCTTATGTTTGAAGTCGGATGTTTCTTTCGCGGCAGGATAAAGCTGTCCCATTACATTGATAACGAATTTGGCGGCTTTTGTCCTGCGTTCCCGGTCATCAATTGTGCAAAGGTACTCTATCATCTTCTGCACGTTTCTTCCATATTCGGGAATGACCATCTGGTCACGGGTGGTATTATATTCCATTGTGTAAAATTTAAGCAAAGATACAACTTATTCGGCGATTCTCAGCCTGGCGAACTTAAGCAGAAGCTGTTTCTGACCTATACCAGGGAAAAACACGGTAGCTTTTTTATTTGGACCAATCCCTTCAATACCAACCACTTTCCCTTTACCGAAGCGTTCATGCTCAACTTCCATTCCTGCAATGATCGCCTCGGTATCGGCAGGGGGAATGGCTGAAATTGCAGGGTTTACAGGAGGGGCGACTTGTTTGGGCGGTGGAGTCTTGGCCTCTGGTCCTGAAACAGGACTGTCGGGTTTGCGGGGACTGAACTTTTTCGGCGGCAGGTTGAGGCCCTGCAGCATATTCGAGAAGTTATCGGAAGAATTAAAATTTTCTTTTTTGGTAAGCGGGCGTTTGGGGGAATCGATAAGCTTCGACGGGATCTCGCTGATAAACCGGCTTGGTTCGCACATGGTAAGGTTTCCCCAACGGTAGCGGTTTTCGGCATAAGCCAGCGTTAGCTTTATCTGGGCCCGGGTAATCGCTACATAGAACAACCTTCTTTCTTCTTCAAGGTCGGTTCTTGAATTCATTGACTGTATCGAGGGAAAAAGATTCTCTTCAAGCCCCACAACGAAAATGTATGGAAATTCAAGGCCTTTGGCCTGGTGCACCGTCATCAGTACGACCCTGTCGGTATCGTCCTTGTTGCCGAAATCTGCATCGGTGAGGAGGGCGACATCCTGAAGGAATTCATCCAGGGTACGAACCACATTCTCCTCAATTTCACCTGTTTCCAGGTCGGTCCTCGGTGTTTCGGTAAATTCTTTGATAGCATTCAGGAGCTCCTCCATGTTTTCAAGGTGGCTTACGCCTTCGGGAGTCTTGTCTTCGTTCATTTCCCTGATAAGCCCGGATGATGCGGCAATGTGCTTTGCCATTTCAAAGGCATTCCTTGTTTTAAGCAGGGACCCGAAGCTTTTGATCATGGTAATGAAACCTGTCACCTTTGCCCATGTATTTTCGGGGAACCTGAATGTTGCAGGCGGACTGTCGATAAGGTCAAACAGGCTTTTTTTGTGTTCATCGGCCAGGACGATAAGCTTTTCAACGGTGGTTTTACCGATTCCGCGGGCAGGGTAATTGATGACCCTCAGCAGGGCATCCTCATCCCTTGGATTGACCGAGAGCCTGAAGTAAGCCAGCATGTCCTTTATTTCCTTTCTCTGATAGAAGGAAAGGCCGCCGAAGATCCGGCAAGGGATATTCAGCTTGCGCAATGACTCTTCCATGATCCTCGACTGGGAGTTCGTGCGGTAGAGTATGGCAAATGAAGAATTGGGGAGCTGGTGGTTCATTTTATTCTCAAATATTGACTGGGCCACCAGGGTGCCTTCTTCATTGTCGGTAGAGGCATGCAATAGGGTAATCGGTAATCCCTCGTCATTATCGGTCCAGATCTCTTTGAATATCTGATTTTTATTGTTGAGAATAATGGTATTGGCTGCTTCCACGATAATTTTGGTCGAACGGTAGTTCTGTTCGAGCTTGAAAATTTTATGATCGGGGTAGTCGCTTCTGAAGTTCAGGATATTCTGGATATTCGCTCCGCGGAAAGCGTAAATGCTTTGTGCATCATCCCCTACAACACAGAGGTTCTCGTTATTTGCCGCAAGCTTTTTCACAATCAGGTACTGGGCATAGTTGGTGTCCTGGTATTCATCAACAAGGATATACCTGAATTTCTGCTGGTATTTGATAAGCACATCAGGGAAATCGCGAAGCAATAAGTTCATATTGAAAAGCAGGTCGTCGAAATCCATGGCCGAGGAGCGCATGAGCCGGTTCTGGTACTGGAGGTATATTTTACCCGTAAGAGGTTTCCCGGCCGAACTGTCATATTCCTGGATCTCGGGATTGGACTGGTATTCCTCAGATGAGATCAGGCTTGTCTTGGCAGCAGAGATCCTCTGTGCAATATAACCCGGCTGGTAAAGCTTTTCGTCGAGGTTGTTTTCCTTTATAAGGTTCTTTATAACCCTTTTTGAGTCGTCGGAATCGTAGATCGTATAATTGGAAGGATAACCCAGGCGGTGCCCTTCAATGCGCAGCACCCTCGCGAAAACCGAATGGAAAGTTCCCATCCATACGTTTTTAGCATCGTTGTTGCCTGCCAGCGACAGTATGCGTTCGGTCATTTCCCTTGCCGCCTTGTTCGTAAAAGTGAGGGCAAGGATGTGAAAAGGATCAACCCCGAGTTCCATAAGATAGGCGACCCTGAAGGTAAGCACCCTGGTCTTCCCGGAACCTGCTCCTGCAATGACCATCACAGGTCCTTCGGTCTCGACTACGGCTTGGCGTTGTTCTTCATTAAGTTTTTCAAGGATTCCCGACATGTTTTCTAAATCGGGGCAAAGGTAAAATATTAGCTCTTTGCCTTTGGGTATTGTGAAAAACTATTTAGACCAGCCGGATTAATTCCCAAGCTTCCGGGCTGTGAAACCCGGGTCCCGAACTGTTTTTCCAGGCTCAACTGGTTCTTTTCATCCCGATTACCTGAATTTCGGAAACAATTACCTTGATTTTAACCACACTTACCAGTCGATATTGTATGCATTTGCGTATTTACTATCAACACTTGCCTGCAATTTGTATACACTTACCAGTTTCAGCTTTTTCTAAGGCGTTGACGATCATAAATTTGCGATCGGATAAAGTGTAATTTAACATTTTTAGCGATGAAATCAAATGTCTATAAGCTGGGGTTTACATTATTAATCATAACGATAATAATGTTGAGTTGCAGGAAAGATATTTATGATGTGACTCCGGATCAATCCAGTCCGAAAATCAAATCGATGAGTGAGTTGAAAGCCTCATCCGACTTTAACTGGAAGACAACTCAGAACGTGGACCTGGAGCTGACTGCAGCTGTGAAATCATCTATGATCATTAAATCTTCAACAGGAGTAGTTTTTCACAAGGCTTTGCTTCAGGCCGGTGAATCCTATAAAACATCAATAACAATACCGAATTATCTTAAGGAACTGAGCTTCGTGGTAAACGGAGTTTCATACATCCTGAAAATTGAAAACAACAAGGTTTTATATTCCTTTTAAAACCGTAAAATGATGAAAAAGATCGCTTTACTCAAATCAATCAGGCTTGCAGCAGTATTGACATTATCCATGCTGACCCCCTTGTTAAACTTTGCCGACACCAAATCGGTATGTGATATTTACAAGAGCAACGGAGGAGGATATTCAACCACCCTCACATCAGTTGTATGCAACCAGGCAGATCTTTCCCATACAATCACATTACGCGTAGAACACAATGGTTGTGACGGGCCAAGTTGCCCGGCAATGTCAAGGTTTTGTGTTCAAGCCGCAGCAGGTACTTATTCAAATATAGTCGTAAACATCCAGTACGGAGGAATGACATTTACCGGTATCAACCCAGGCCCCGTCCTACCTGGAGATCCCTGGAACGGGTTCAGGATTGAAGGCATCAGCGGTATTGGTAATGGAAATGTCGGTGTTTTTACAATTTCATACAAGCTTACAGGTCCTCTGCAGGATCAGCAGGTTTCGGCCAGGGCCGGGGCTTTGCTTCAGCTTGCATCGTTTACTTCAGCAGAGTTTCAGAGTGTAATGAACTGTTACAGCAGCGATTGTTCAGGCGGAGGTTTGACAGGTCCGTCGGCAAACAATGACAATACCACAACGCCTCAGAACACCCCGATTACTCTTAATGTACTGGCCAATGACGTGGCAGGATCAGGTGCCCTGGTTCCCTCCAGTGTTTCATTCGTTTCGGGAACACAGCCAAATCCCGCAACCGTTGGAACTTTTACAATAAACCATGTTACAGGAGCAGTGACTTTTACACCGCTTGCCGGTTTTACAGGAATAGCATCAATCCAATATACCGTTTGCGATATAAATTCCCTTTGTAGTTCTGCCATTATAACCGTGACCGTGAGCAGCGGTGGTTCCGATACCGATGGGGACGGATGCACCGACGATGTGGATGATTATCCAAACGATCCCACAAGATGTTTCGATAATTACTTCCCGGCCTCCGGAAACGGAACCCTGGCTTATGAAGACCTCTGGCCAAGCAAGGGGGATTACGATATGAATGATGTGGTGGTTGATTACCGCTTTAAAACCGTCACCGACCATAATAACAAGGTTGTTGAGATATTTGGAACTTTTATCCTTAAAGCTTCCGGTGCCTCTTTTCATAATGGTTTTGGATTCCAGATCCCGACCAATAATGTGGATCCTGCAAACATGACGGTAAGCGGTTATAATTTGTCACATTCAATAGTATCGCTTAACAGCCATGGGCTTGAAAACAGCCAAACGAAGCCAACCATTATTATTTTCGATGATTTCTTCAGCCTGATGCCAAACCCGGGAGGTTGTACTGGTGTAAACACGACGGTGGGTTGTGAATATGTTGCGCCGGTAACTATTACTATTCACATAACCTTCAACAGTCCAATATATACGATGGCACAGACCAATATCGAGAATTTCAATCCTTTCATTTTTGTCGGGCTGGACAGAACGCGTGAAGTTCATTTACCTGATTATACTCCAACAAATCTTGCAAACCAGGCCCTTTTCGGCACCCATGACGACAACACAAACCCATCGGCAAACAAATATTATAAAACATCAAACAACCTTCCCTGGGCAATCAATATCTATGAAAGTTTCGCATATCCTAAGGAAAAAGTTGATATCATAAATACTTATAATCATTTTGTTGACTGGGTGACAAGCTCAGGATTGTTATACCAGGACTGGTACATGGACAAACCCGGTTATCGCAATACATCCAACATCTACACACACTAAGCGCATCAACTCAATTATATATAACCTTAAAAAAATCTATCATCAATTAAAAACAAAAAGCAATGAAAAAGTTAGTATTAAGTCTTGCAATTCTTGGGTTAATCCTGACGCTTGCAAGCTGTAACAAAAGCAAGAATGACGGAACAAACCCCCAACAAGCAGGGGTGAGCTTCTCCATCAAACCTGGTACAACCCCAGGGGGACTTAAATCAGATTGTTGGGCAACAACCGCAAGTTATGCAAAAGTATGGCTTAACGTAATGAACGGCAACCAGTCTGTACCATACAACAACGGCACCCCTATCAAGATTACCATTTTCTATCTTGCAGGAGTACCTTATACTAATTCTATACAGTTGAGCCCCGGAACATATACGGTAGAGGATTTTATCATTTATAATGACAATCAGACGCCAAATTCAGAAACTGACGACATCGTAATTGCTGCAACACCTCATACAAATCAAGTCTTTGCGCCCTATGTTACTCACCCGCTTACGTGGAACTTTACTGTTGCCGCATTCGAAAAGCTTCAGCAACCAATTGAAGCAGTTTGCTATCAGCAGAGTAATTATTCTGATTTCGGATTTGTTTTCTTCCTGATTGATCAGTTGAATATGAAGGATGCTGTGTTTTTTGGTGACCTCTGCGCAAAAGATTTCGCTAATTATACAGGTTCACATTATGCAAACCAGCACGCTGGTCTGCAACCTGATATGCCTGCAATATTTAAAATTGATGTTTTAAAGAACGGCAGTGCTTATAAATCATTTAATAATGATAGTATTAACTGGTATGGTGAAGGACGTCCAATGAGGGTATATTATGCTGACCAGCCTGGCGTTACTGAAAATTTTGAGTTCAGGTTGTCTGTTTTGGTTAAAACAGGAGCTTCATTCAGCTTTGTATATTTCAGTAGCTGGTACTCTACCGACGGTGGGCCTCTTTATACAACAAGCGGAACCCATGTTCAATCGGACCCGATTGCCGACAAAGATGGTAACGGTGTAATTGACTTTTCACTTGGTTATTGCAACCCCAATGCTGATCTGGTACTTCCTCCGTACATGAATCTTCCTTTAACCTGCAGTTATACCATTACCGGTGCAACCGCTCCAGGCTCACAGGGTGGATATGTTGATGCTTCTTTAGTCGTTGGCGGAGCTGCCGGTAATTATGAATTGCAAACCCAGACCTATCCTTCATATTGTGTCGAAACCGGTAACTTCATTAACATTGGTCAGACCTATACCATGAATGTCTATTCTTCTTTATATCCTGCTGCAATGCCTTCTTATGCACAGGCCCCGGCTAAACCATGGTATAAGATAAACTGGCTGATCAACCATCTTGACTGGTTCCCGGGATACCATTGGTATGACCTTCAGGGAGCCATTTGGACCGAATGCGGATGGACAGGTAACCCTTCAGAAACTGGTATTCCTTTCCCGGTTAGCGGTTCAATCGCGTATACTATGATCCAGGACATGGATCTCTACGGCACCGCCAGTTATCAGGTACCTACAGGCGGATGGGCATGCGTTGTTTTCATCGATGCAGCTAATCTCACCCCTCACACTCAAACCATGTTTGTAAAAGTTGATCCTTGATTTTAAAATGTTATTAATATAATGACGACGGAAGCAGCACCCTGAGGGGTGCTGCTTTTTCCCCAAATATTAACCTTATTACAGAATATAATACCAGGTAAGTGCAAGCTCCGGAGCTATCAGACAACACTATGAAAAAAACATTATCAATACTGTTTGTTCTTTCATTAGTCCTGGTTTTTTCAGGTTGTAAAAAGTTTCTAACCGATCAAATAAGCATACAGCAAGATACCCAGGGAGTTAGTTTCTCAATCGCTTCTGGTTCAAGCATAGGCGGATTGAAATCTGATTGTTTTTCTACAACCGCGAGCTATGCAAAACTGTGGCTTACTACTGGGAATGCCGCGTATAACAACGGAAACCCCGTACAGGTTGACATTTTTTACATCAGCGGGATCCCTTATACCAATTCCATTCAATTGACACCGGGGACCTATACACTTACAGATTTTATCATCTTCAATGATAATCAGACCCCGTCCAACACCGCAGACGACATCGTACTGGCGGCAACTCCCCACACAGGATCAACCATTGCCCCTTACGTTACACATCCCCTGAACATAACTTTTACGGTTACCAAGTTTGCCAAGCTTATGCAGCCAATAGAATGTGTGTGCTATCAGCAAAGTAACTATACTGATTTCGGATTTACATTCTTCCAGATACAGGAAGTAACGGTGAGGCAGCAGGCTTTCTTCGGTGACCTGTGCATCCTGCATATCTCCGATTATATAGGTTCTTTATACCAGCAACAGTCGGCAGGTTTGCAACCCGATATGCCTGCAATTTTTAAAATTGAGGTATGGAGGAACGGTACCATGATGAATACCTTTGATAACTCGGCCTGGAAGGGTGAAGGCCAGCCCCTTTTAGTTCAATATGCCGATCGTCAGGGTATCGTCGATAATTTTGAATTCAGGCTTAATGTACTGGTCAAACAGGGCACAGTGTTTAATTATACTTACGTCTGGAGCTGGTATGTGTCGGATGCAACACCGATCAATGACCCTGACCATAATGGCGTAATCGACTTTGCACTAGGTTATTGCAACCCCAGCGCGGATTACCAATTATCGCCCTGGATAAACCTTCCCCCAACATCTACCTATACCATCAGTGGGAACTACGGTCCGGGTTCAATGGGTACGTATATAAATGCAGCATTAACCAATGTTCCCTCAGGTTATTTCTTCGGCAACGGATCTTATTCATCCTGGTGCATTGACTATAATTTCTCACTGAATAAAAACACGGCCTATTACATGGTTGTATACTCATCCCTATATCCCAACCTGCTCCCTACCTTTGCCAAAACGAAACCATGGGATAAAATAAACTGGCTGCTGAACCACCTGGATTCCTATAACGGATACCGCTGGTATGATGTTCAGGGGGCCATATGGAACTTATGCGGATGGACCGGCCCGACTAAAACCGGCGTTCAATATCCCTTGAGAAGCCTGGGGAATCAGATGGTGACAGATGCCAACGCAAACGGGGGAGGTTACAAAGTCCCCTCCGGCGGAAATGCCTGCCTTATTTTTATTGCTTCTGGCACCCCCGATAACGCTTCCACGGCAAACGTGCAGGTAATCGTCATTAAACTGGATTCCTGATCTCAAGTTTGTCCTTCATTTACCTTCGACAAAACATTACATTGATAATCAATATCAATGTCAATCCTTACTTATAAGGCAATTTTATGGAGATTAGTGGTTAAACTAGCCTTCACATCTTACCTCGGTTTTAACACTCTTACTTATAAAAAGTGTACATTTACGTATTATTGGTTGATCAGACTCTTTTCTTGTTGTACTTTTGATGTTAAGCTGAAAAGCCAAAAACACATAAAACCATGAAACCAATTAAAAGTATTATCACAAGGGGCACTATCCTTTTGATCATTGTACTAATGATCTCAGGACTGTTTTCATCATGCATGAAAAATAATTCAGGCGGACAGGCTCCGTCGGATGCGCCAAAACATATGAATGATCTGAAAGTTGCTTCCGGCTTCAGCTGGAACACCGATCATGATGTGACCTTTGATATTTATGCAAAGGATAACCAGGACGGCCCTGTAAGCAAGGTCCGCTTTGACGTTTATACAAAGGACCCTGCACAGGGAGGAGAGTTGCTGTTCAGTGGCCTCACTGGCGATGACGGGCTTTTTCATTTCATACGCCCGATTCCAGGGACCCTTCAGCAGGTGACGGTAACCACAAAATTTCTGGGTATTGGCCGCATGCACACGGTTGATGTAACGGGTAGCAATGCCAGCTGCATTTTCGGAGGTAAATTCCCCAACCCAGGGCACGTAAAATCCAGCATGGGATATACACCGGTACCGGGCATGCCCAAGGTTTATTATATGGGTTCATACGATGGGGATGGTGTGCCGAATTACCTGGAATCAATTAATGATGTAATACCGGCTTCCCTGCTTTCCGATATTAATGCCACCCTCCCCGAAGGAGTTTCTGTTCCCGCACATCATCCTGAATATCTTACGAATACTGCTCCCACTCAGCTTGCCCTGTTGGAACTATGTGATGTATATGTGACCTTTGTTTCGGAAGGTGCAGGATTCAGAAACTGCATTGGTTTTTATGTATATAATACAGGAACACCACCGACAAGTGTAAGCCAGATAGACTCAATAAAAGTAGTCTTCCCGAATGCCTCATCGTCGGGTAGCGGAGGTAATATGCATGCCGGTAACAAAGTTAAAATAGGTCGTTATCCGGCAGGGAAAACCATTGGTTGGGTTGTATTCGCCAACGGATGGAATGGAAGCAATGTTACAGCAGGTAACTGGACCGTTTACTCAACCAACAGCCTGAATCCTGAAACTGATGTTAACCTGCAGCGCCATATCGTATTGTTGCGCAATCCAAGCCTGCATAATATCCTGTTTGGAGTAGAAGACTGGCGCCGTGATGACGGGGGTTGCGACAATGACTTCAATGATGTGGTTCTGAACCTGGTTTCGAATCCTGTGGAAGCTGTTGACCAGGGAAATTACCCACCAATGATACCCTCAAACCCGGATTCGGATGGGGATGGTGTTCCCGACAATCTTGACGATTACCCTAATGATGCAACAAGGGCATTTAATAACTATTATCCCAGTGCTACAACATACGGGTCCGTGGCTTTTGAGGATCTGTGGCCAGGCAAAGGAGATTATGATATGAATGACCTGGTTGTTAATTATAGGTTTAACCAGATCACAAATTCAGCTAACAAAGTAGCTGAGATCACGGCAAAACTCATCCCGGTGGCCCAGGGAGCCAGTTTAGAAAACGGATTTGCTTTCCAGATCGGAACCTCGCCTTCCAATATAACCAGTGTCAGCGGGTACGACCTTCGTCATTCCCTGTTTACACTTGCAGGAAACGGAACCGAAACAGGACAGTCCAAATCTGTCATCCCCGTGTTTGACAATGCCTATGATCAGCTCCCATACCCGGGAACAGGTATCGGTACCAATACTACCATAGGAGCAACTTATGTTACGCCTCCCCAGATCAATATCGATATTATCATGAAAGCAGGAGGAGTTTCAATACTTGAAACTGGCACACCGCCTTATAACCCTTTCATCGTGGTTAACCAGGCGCGTGGGGTGGAAGTGCATCTGCCCGATAATGCACCCACCGATAAAGCTGACCGCTCCTTATTCGGCACCGCAGATGACAACAGTAACCTTTCGACAGGAAGGTATTATAAAACATCAAATAACCTGCCCTGGGCGATTAATACCGGTGCAGTGTTTGCCTATCCTTCAGAAAAAAGTGAGATCACTATGGCATACCTCCATTTCGGAGACTGGGCCCAGTCATCAGGCACACTTTATCCCGACTGGTTTACCAATACCGGCAGCGGATACAGGAATAATGCATTGATATATACTCATTAATACCCGTTTGATTTTTTTTTGAAAAGCCGTGGAAACGCGGCTTTTCTTTTTTCCAAAAGCCTATTTTAATTAATTTTGGACTTCTTTAGCCTATTAAACACTCTTTTACAGCAAAAATATCCAGATGAAACTATCCTTTTTCCAGATCATTAATTACTCACTGATCATCCTGGCCCTGGCTATTTTTATGAGGTATATGTGGGATGTGATCTTCAATCCCGATTACCAGCCATCGGGTTGGAAGAATGCAAGGAAAGAGGGAAGGTTGTCGAAGGCTCTGCTTAAGCTCGAACGGAATTATGCCGAAAAAGTCAGGTTTTTCAATTTCTGGTTGCAGGTCGAGAACCTGAAAAAGGAACAGGTCCCCGGGGCTTTTGCCGAACTGGGGGTTTACAGGGGCGAGAGTGCGAGGGTATTGCATCATATGGATACTGCCCGGAGGTTCCACCTGTTTGATACATTCGAGGGATTTAAAAACCAGGATCTTGCTGTTGAGAAAGGGGAGGCGGCGAACTATAAGACGAGCAATTTCGCCGATACCAGCCCTGAAAAAGTACTGGCCGAAATAGGAGGCAACCAGAATATCATCCTGCATCCCGGTTCTTTTCCCTCATCAGCTGTCAAGGTTGTTCATGAAAAGTTCGCTCTGGTCAATATCGATGCCGATCTATACAACCCCACCAAAGCCGGGCTTGAGTTTTTTTACCCCCGTTTGAGCCCGGGAGGGGTGATCCTGGTCCATGATTATAACAGCAAATGGGAAGGTGTGATGAAAGCGGTCGATGATTTTTGCAAAACCATACCCGAATCCATGGTTCTTCTCCCCGACAGGGAGACCACTGTGATGATCATTAAGCGAAAATTCTGACAATTCCCTGCAATTTATCCTGTTTTTATGACTGAGGATGTCACCCACCTGAAAAATGTACAAAGTACAATGTACAATGTACAAATTCAATATCAGTTAATTATAGTTGGAAATCGAAACTTTTTGAAAAATCTCAGGACAGTTTGTAAAAAAACTCAGAAATATCTTGTTTGAAAGAAAATAAATTGTAATTTTGCACCCTCGAAAATCAGATTTGGTTTTTGAGGGGATACTAAGCCGAAATTAGTAAGGAAACCTGACAAAGCGAGACATCTATAGGTTTCAACAGCAGCCGGAACGTCGGTTGCAGTGAAAAAGTCTCTCTGAACAACAGCTCTCCTTTTATATTTCAAAGCCCATATCCTTCTTTACCAGGCGCAGGTTATAGCGCCAAAACAAATGAAAAGAATTTAAACATTTCAATATGCCTACAATTTCGCAATTGGTTCGTAAAGGAAGACACAAATTGACGGACAAGAGTAAAGCTCCTGCCCTTGATTCATGTCCCCAGCGCCGCGGTGTTTGCGTGAGGGTTTATACAACCACTCCCAAAAAGCCTAATTCAGCAATGCGTAAAGTTGCACGTGTTCGCCTGACCAATGGCAAGGAAGTGAATGCATACATTCCGGGTGAAGGCCATAACCTGCAGGAACACTCCATTGTGATGATTCGCGGAGGCCGTGTCAAGGATCTCCCGGGAGTTCGTTACCATATCATCCGCGGAGCTCTCGATACATCAGGTGTTGAAGGCCGTAAACAGCGCCGTTCAAAGTATGGCGCCAAGAAGCCTAAAGAAAAGAAAGCATAATCACAGCTGTTATTTAAGCGCATATGAGAAAATCAAGACCAAAGAAAAGGCTCATCATTCCCGACCCAAGGTTCAGCGATACCCTGGTAACCAAGTTCGTGAACAATATGATGTTCAGCGGCAAGAAGAACCAGTCGTACGACATCTTTTATGAAGCCATTGACATCGTAAGCGAAAAGACGAAGGAAGAAGGTTTGGAGGTTTTCAAGAAAGCCCTGGCCAACGTTACTCCTTCAGTTGAGGTTCGCAGCCGCCGTATCGGTGGTGCCACCTTCCAGATCCCTTCGGAGATCAGGCCCTCGCGCAAGAGTTCAATCGGCATGAAATCACTGGTTGGATATGCAAGGAAACGCCACGAGAAAAGCATGGCACAGAAACTTGCTTCAGAGATCCTGGCCGCATACAAGGAAGAAGGCGCCGCATTCAAAAGAAAAGAAGATACTCACAGGATGGCCGAAGCCAACAAAGCATTTTCACATTTCAGATTTTAATAATATTAACCTGAACCCTGTACAATACAATATAATATAATGCCCGAGCTTCTCGAAAATACGCGCAACATTGGCATTATGGCCCATATCGACGCCGGTAAAACGACGACGACTGAGCGTATACTGTATTATACGGGCATCAATTATAAGATGGGTGAGGTGCATGACGGCACTGCCACCATGGACTGGATGGTCCAGGAGCAGGAACGCGGAATCACCATCACCTCGGCCGCAACCACGGTCTATTGGGATTTTAAGGACCAGAAGTACCGTATCAATATTATAGACACCCCGGGACATGTTGATTTCACCGTTGAGGTGGAGAGGTCGCTGAGGGTGCTCGACGGAGCCGTTGCCTTGTTTTGTGCTGTTGGCGGGGTGGAACCCCAGAGCGAGACTGTATGGCACCAGGCCGACAAATACAAGGTTCCCCGTCTTAGTTACATAAATAAAATGGACCGTACAGGTGCCGATTTCTTTAAGGTCATTGACCAGATAAAGGAAAAACTCGGTGCGAAACCTGTACCAGTTCAGCTTCCGATAGGAGCCGAAGAAGATTTCAGGGGTATTGTTGACCTGATCTCAGGGAAAGCTTATTCATGGGATGATGTTTCCCTTGGCAAGGAATATTTCGAGATCCCTGTTCCTGATGATATGAAAGAGCAGGTTCGCGAATACCGCAGCAAGCTTATTGAAGGAGCTGCCGAGGAAAGCGAGGAACTGCTTCATAAATTTCTTGAAAATCCCGCTTCCATCACCGAGGAAGACATCATTGCCCAGATCCGCAAAGCTACAATACAGAACAGGATCACCCCGGTTATTTGCGGAGCATCATTTAAAAATAAAGGAGTTCAGACCCTGATAAACAGCATTATCAGCTTTCTCCCTTCACCATACGACATGCCTGCCATCAAAGGCATCAATCCCTTCACCGAAAAAGAGGAAGTGCGTCATCCCGATCCTGAAGAACCTTTCTCGGCCCTTGCCTTTAAGATCGCAACCGATCCTTTTGTAGGCAGGATTGCATTTTTTCGCGTTTATTCGGGCGCACTCGATGCCGGCAACGTGGTGCTGAATTCCAATACCGATAAAAAAGAAAGACTTCTGCGGATAATGCAGATGCATGCCAACAAACAGATCCCCATGAAGCGTATTGAAGCAGGGGAGATCGGTGCTGCAGTTGGTTTTAAAGAAATTCATACCGGAGATACCCTTTGCGATCTCAAGCACCCTATCGTACTGGAAACCATGACTTTTCCTGAACCTGTCATCAATATGGCCATAGAGCCTAAAACACAGGATGATGTTGAGAAATTGGTCAATGTGCTGAATAAGATGGTCGAGGAAGATCCTACGTTCAAGGTTAAGATCGACGAGGAAACCGGTCAGACTGTGATCAGCGGCATGGGGGAACTTCACCTGGATATCATTACTGACAGGATGAGGCGGGAATTCAATCTTGAAGTTAACCGCGGGAATCCTCAGGTTGCTTATAAAGAAGCTGTCGTCAATTCGGTGATGCACCATGAGGTGTATAAGAAGCAGACCGGGGGAAAAGGACGTTTTGCCGACCTCTCGATCGAAATCTCACCGGCCGACAAAGGTGTTAAAGGACTTCAGTTCATCAATGAAGTCAAGGGCGGAAGCATTCCTAAGGAGTTCATTCCTTCGATTGAAAAGGGATTGAAATCGGGTATGTCGAACGGCCCTATCATCGGTTTCCCGATGGAAAGCATTAAAGTACGCCTGCTCGACGGAGCTTTTCACAGTGTTGATTCCGATGCATTATCTTTCCAGATAGCTGCCGGGATTGCATTCAGGGAAGCCACCAAAAAAGCAAAAGCTGTTATTATGGAGCCCATCATGCGGTTTGAGATCATTACTCCGAATGAAAGCATGGGTGAAGTTACTAGCGATATACATAAACGCCGCGGACATGTTGAAAATGTTGAATCGCGCATAGGTAATGCAGTTATTCACGGCAAGGTGCCCCTGGCAGAAATGTTCGGGTACGTGACTACACTCCGAAGCATTACCAGCGGAAGAGCAACATGCATGCTGGAGTTTTCACAATATTCACCAGCTCCTCAGGAGGTTATGGATGAAGTGTTATTTAAAATCAGAGGCTACGTGCCTGTATATTAATCATTTATATGAGCCAAAGAATTAGAATAAAACTGAAGTCTTACGATTACAACCTTGTCGACAAGTCGGCCGAGAAGATCGTAAAAACAGTTAAAGCTACCGGCGCCGTAGTTAGCGGCCCGATTCCTTTGCCCACTGACAAGAAGATCTTCACTGTTTTACGCTCGACGTTTGTGAACAAGAAATCCAGGGAACAGTTCCAGCTTTGCACTTATAAACGCATGCTGGATATTTACAGCACGACATCGAAAACCATCGATGCGCTGATGAAACTGGAACTTCCTTCAGGTGTGGAAGTTGAGATCAAGGTTTGATCAAGGGGTAATTGTAATTGAAAAACGAAAAAAATCGTAAGAAATGTCTGGATTAATTGGAAAAAAAGTCGGGATGACCAGCATCTATGATGCAAACGGGAAGAATATTCCCTGTACAGTCATTGAAGCAGGTCCCTGCGTTGTTACGCAGATCCGATCCAAGGAAAAAGAAGGTTATGATGCCATCCAGCTAGCTTTTGAGGATAAAAAGGAAAAGCATACCACAAAAGCCGAGATGGGGCACTTCAGAAAAGCCGGGATCACGCCTAAGAAAGTTCTCGCTGAATTTACCCGTTTCGAAGCTGACCATCAGAAAGTTTTCGGGGATATAATAAAGGTTGACATCTTTCAGGAAGGCGAGTACATCGATGTTGTTGGTGTATCAAAAGGAAAGGGTTTTCAGGGTGTTGTTAAAAGGCATCATTTTCACGGTGTCGGGGAAGCAACCCACGGACAGCATGACCGTTTGCGTGCACCCGGTTCGGTTGGCGCATCATCTTGGCCTTCAAGAGTTTGGCCTGGTTTAAGAATGGCTGGCCGCATGGGTGGAAAACGTGTCAAGGTAGTTAACCTTCAGATTTTAAAGATAATCCTGGAAATGAACCTGGTTGTTGTTAAAGGTGCAATTCCGGGTCCCAATGGAGCATATGTAATTATTGAGCGATGGAAATAAAAGTATTTAATATTAAAGGAACGGAAACCGGCCGTATAGTCAATCTGGATGATACGGTTTTCGGGATTGAGCCCAACGACCATGCCATTTACCTGGATGTAAAACAGCATATGGCAAATGCGCGTCAGGGAACTCATGCTACACTCGAAAAATCCCTGGTTTCAGGCAGTACCAAGAAACTGCACCGCCAGAAAGGAACAGGCGGTTCCCGTAAGGGCAGCATCAAGAGTCCGTTATTCCGCGGCGGGGCACGCGTTTTTGGCCCCCAGCCCAGGGATTATAATTTCAAACTCAACAAGAAACTGAAGAAACTTGCCCGTATATCGGCCCTCAGCTATAAAGTAAAGGAAAGCAACCTGCTGGTTCTGGAAGACTTCACCTTCGATTCACCGAAGACAAAGAATTTCTCGGAACTTCTGAAGAGTTTCCAGCTCACCGGGAAAAAGACCCTGGTCGTTGTAAACAGTCCGGATGACAACCTCCTTCTCGCTGCCAGGAACCTGAAACGGGTGAAGATCGTGCGTACCGCCGACCTGAACACTTACGAAATTCTTGACGCAAAGCAGGTCTTGATGACCGAGAGTTCAATTCCTGAAATTGTAAAGATTCATCAGAATTAACAATTTATACAATAATCCGATGAGAATTATTATAAAGCCTATCATTACGGAGAAGATGACCCAACAGGGAGAAACCCTGAACAGGTTCGGGTTTTTTGTAGACCGCAAGGCAAACAAACTTCAGATCAAACAGGCCATCAAGGACCTGTACGGGGTAGAAGTTGAAGCGATCAGCACCATGGTCGTGTTTGGAAAGAAAAAGAGCCGTTACACCAAAGGAGGTGTCATCTCCGGAAGGGCTACCACAAGGAAGAAAGCCATTGTTACATTGGCAAAAGGCGAAACTATTGATTTTTACAGCAATATTTAAATAAATGGCGCTAAAGAAATACAAACCAACAACTCCCGGTCAGAGGTTTAAAGTTATCAGCTCGTATGATGACATCACCTCCATGACCCCCGAGAAGAGTCTGCTGGCTCCTACAAGGAAGACCGGTGGAAGAAATAACCAGGGAAGAATGACCATGCGTTACATGGGTGGTGGTCACAAACAGGTTTACCGTCTTATTGACTTTAAAAGGGACAAAGACGATATTCCTGGTTTGGTCAAGACTATTGAGTATGACCCGAACCGTACTGCCAGAATTGCCCTGATCAATTACAAGGACGGTGAAAAGCGTTATATCGTTGCACCTCATGGTTTAAAGGTTGGACAAACCATCATGTCGGGTAAAGGTGTCGCTCCGGAAATCGGAAATACCATGTTCCTCAGCGAGATCCCCTTTGGTACAGTAATCCACAACGTGGAGCTCCGCCCGGGACAGGGTGCCAAGATGGTTCGTTCGGCTGGCGCTTATGCACAGCTGATGTCGCGCGACGGTAAATTTGCCATCATCAAGATGCCATCCGGTGAAACCCGCATGATACTTCAGACCTGCAAAGCCACTATAGGCATGGTGTCGAATACTGACCACCAGCTTGAGAAGCATGGCAAAGCAGGGCGTAACCGCTGGTTAGGCCGCAGGCCGAGAAACCGCGGTGTTGCAATGAACCCGGTTGATCATCCCATGGGCGGTGGTGAAGGCCGTGCTTCAGGCGGACACCCGCGTTCACGCAAGGGTATGCCGGCTAAGGGCTATAAGACACGTTCGAAGAAGAAACAGTCGAACCAGTACATTATTGAAAAACGGAAAAAGTAACAGCTAATCATTAGATTATGAGCAGATCGCTTAAAAAAGGACCTTTTATCCACTACAAGCTCGAAAAGAAAGTTCAGGATGCTGTGGAAACCAAAAAGAAGACCGTCATCAAGACCTGGTCGAGGGGTTCCGTAATTTCTCCGGATTTTGTCGGACTGACAATAGCCGTCCATAACGGGAACAAATTCATCCCGGTTTATGTAACGGAAAACATGGTCGGCCATAAACTTGGTGAGTTTGCCCCTACCCGTATTTTCAGGGGGCATGCCGGAAATAAAGATAAAGCAAAGAAATAAAGGAAACATTATAGATTATGGGAGTCAAAAGTCGTACGAGAGCTGAGAACCGAAAGGAATCTAAGAAGAAGACAGCAGTTGCAAGTCTTCAGAATAATCCTACCTCCCCTCGTAAAGCAAGATTGGTTGCTGACCTGATCCGCGGCAAGAGAGTGGAACTGGCCCTGCATATCCTGAAAAACACAAGCAAACAGCCGGCCGAGAAAATGCGTAAGCTTCTGCTTTCGGCAATTTCAAACTGGCAATCCAAAAATGAGGGCTTGCGTATTGAAGATGCAGACCTGTTTGTGGATCAGATAAAAGTTGATGTAGGCCGCACTCTGAAACGCATTCATCCTGCTCCGCAGGGACGTGCACACAGGATACGCAAACGTTCCAACCATATCACAATCACCCTCGGATCAAAAAGCCTGCAGGCTGAAGAGACGGTTGAAAAAGAAACAAAAGAAAGTAACAAAGAATAATTTAAAGGGAATTATTAATGGGACAAAAGACCAATCCGATTGCTAACCGTTTAGGCATAATCCGCGGCTGGGATTCCAACTGGTTTGGCGGAAAGAACTTCGAGAGTAAACTTGTCGAAGATGATAAAATCCGCAAGTATCTGCATGCACGTCTTTCAAAGGCCGGCATTTCGAAGATTGTCATCGAACGCACTTTGAAACTTGTAACAGTAACAATCCACACTGCCAGGCCGGGTATCATTATCGGTAAAGGCGGACAGGAAGTGGACAAACTGAAGGAAGAGCTTAAAAAGATCACCAAGAAGGAGATACAGATAAATATCTCCGAGATTAAGCGTCCTGAACTGGATGCGGTAATCGTAGCCAATACGGTTGCAAGCCAGATCGAAGGCCGTATTTCATACCGCAGGGCGATCAAGACTTCCATTGCATCGGCAATCCGTATAGGTGCCGAAGGGATCAAGGTTATGATCTCGGGCCGACTGGGCGGAGCCGAAATGGCACGCAGGGAGCAGTATAAAGAAGGCCGCATCCCCCTGCATACTTTCCGCGCCGATATTGACTATGCAACCGCAGAAGCTCATACAACATACGGCCGTATTGGTATCAAGGTGTGGATTTGTAAAGGTGAGATCTACGGCAGGCCTGAACTGGTTCCGAGCACTTCCACTGCCAAGCTGAAACCTTCCCAGCAACATCCAAAGGGCGGCAGCCCGAGACCCGACAGGGACAGGGATCGCGACAGGGGCAGGGATCGTGACAGGAACAGGGATGACAAACCCCGTTTCAGAAAGTAAAAGATTGAAAAACAATAATATATCTGAATAATGTTACAGCCAAAGAAGACAAAATACAGGAAAATGCAGAAAGGAAAGATGAAAGGCAACGCAGGGCGTGGCTATACTCTTTCATTTGGCTCTTTCGGTATCAAAACTATGGAAGAAGCATGGATCACCGGCCGCCAGATCGAGGCAGCCCGTCAGGCAATCACCCGTCACATGAAACGTGAAGGGCAGATCTGGATCCGTATTTTCCCTGATAAACCTGTCACCAAAAAACCGGCAGAAGTCCGTATGGGTAAAGGAAAAGGAGCACCAGAGTATTTCGTAGCCAGGGTAACCCCGGGCCGCCTGATGTTCGAGATCGACGGTGTGCCGGCAACTGTTGCAAAAGAAGCTTTGCGTCTTGGCGCCCAGAAAATGCCCGTAGCCTGTAAGATTGTAATGCGCCGCGATTACGCAGAAGATCAAATATAATAAGGCCAGTAGCCTGAAGCTATCGCAGATAAAAAAGAAAGAAATGGAACAAAAAGTAGTCAGAGAGTTAACAACCGGTGAGATCGTTGAAAGACTGGACGAGGAAAAAAGGCAGCTTTCCAAGCTGAAACTCAACCATGCCGTTTCACCACTGGAAAATCCAAATAAAATCACGGCTTACCGCAAAACCATTGCACGCCTTGAAACCGAACTGCACCGCCGTGTACTTAGTGGTGAAAAAATCGTAAAGCCAGTAAAGCATTAATTTATGGAAACCAGAAAACTCAGAAAGGAAAAGATCGGGATCGTAATCAGCAATAAAATGGAAAAGTCCATTGTTGTTGAGGTTGAGCGTAAGATCAAGCACCCGAAATACGGAAAATTCGTAAAAAAGTCGTCCAGCTTTATGGCTCACGATGATAAGAAGGAATGCAGCGAAGGGGATAAAGTCCGTATTGCCGAAACCCGGCCTATAAGCAAAAACAAGTGTTGGAGACTTGTCGAAATCATTGAAAAGGTTAAATAGCCATGATACAGCAAGAGTCAAGATTAACAGTAGCAGATAACAGCGGCGCAAAAGAAGTGCTTTGTATAAAAGTACTCGGAGGAACCCGTAAACGTTATGCCTCGGTGGGCGACAGGATCATTGTGACCGTAAAAAATGCACTGCCTTCAGGCAACATTAAAAAAGGAACGGTATCCAAGGCTGTGGTTGTGCGCACTACCAAAGAGATCCGCAGGGCTGATGGATCATACATCAGCTTTGATGACAATGCAGTCGTACTGCTGAATAATGCCGGAGAACTTATCGGCACCCGCATCTTCGGACCGGTTGCACGTGAACTCCGTGAAAAACAGTTTATGAAAATAGTTTCATTGGCACCCGAAGTGCTGTAACAGAATTCAACCATGCAGAAGAGATTACATATCCGCAAAGGTGATACCGTGATGGTCATTGCAGGCGATTCCAGAGGCCAGCAAGGTAAAGTCCTGAACGTCAACATCGATAAGGAGAAAGCGATTGTCGAAGGCGTGAATATGGTTTCAAAACATACGAAACCCAACGCCAAGAGCCCCCAGGGCGGGATCGTTAAAAAGGAAGCGGCAGTTCATGTTTCAAACCTGAAAGTTATTGATAACACAGGGAAACCTGTACGTACAGGAAAGAAAATTGACAGCAAAACCGGAAAATTGGTTCGTTATTCTAAAAAGTCAGGGGAGGTTATAAAGTAATGGCTTACATACCGAGATTAAAGGAAAAATACCAGAAAGAAGTTGTACCTGCACTGATAAGTCAGTTCAGCTACAAGAACCATATGCAGGTTCCCAGGATCACTAAGATCTGCGTGAACCAGGGTTTGGGGATTGCCAACACCGACCGTAAATTCATGGAGAACGGTTTGAATGAAATGACTCTCATTACAGGTCAGAAAGCCGTTCCTACAAAATCAAGGAAGGATATTTCAAACTTCAAACTCAGAAAAGGCAATCCCATCGGAGCCAGGGTGACTTTACGCGGAGAGCGTATGTATGAGTTTCTTGACCGACTGGTTTCCGTTGCACTTCCGCGTGTACGCGATTTCCGCGGGGTGAACGACAAAGGCTTCGATGGCCGCGGTAACTACACTGTCGGGATAACCGAACAGATCATCTTTCCGGAGATCGATATCGACAAGGTTACAAAGATCAACGGCATGGATATCACCTTTGTGACCACTGCACGTACCGACCGTGAAGCAATGGCACTTTTAAAAGAATTCGGATTACCATTCAAAACAAGATCATAACATGGCAAAAGAATCCATTAAATCCAGGGAAGTTAAAAGAGAACGGCTTGTTCTGAAATTCGCTGAAAAGCGTAAAGCTCTGAAAGAAGCAGGCGACTATATCGCCATGCAGAAGCTCCCGAAGAATGCTTCCCCTGTACGCTTGCACAATCGTTGCAAACTCACCGGAAGACCCAAGGGCTATATGAGGCTTTTCGGAATTTCACGTATTAATTTTCGCGAAATGGCCAACAAAGGGTTAATCCCGGGAGTAAAGAAAGCCAGCTGGTAATTAGAACAGAATATTAACAAAAAGATACAGAGTAAAATGGTTACTGATCCCATTGCAGATTATTTGACAAGAATAAGGAATGCCGTCATGGCAAACCACCGGGTTGTTGAAATCCCGAAATCAAGAATTAAGGAAGATATCACCCGTATTCTTTTCGAAAAAGGATATATCCTGAATTTTAAGGTTGAAAATGAACCACGTCCGGGTATTATCAAGATAGCTTTGAAATACCATCCGGTTACAAAGCTTTCGGCCCTGAATTCACTGGTAAGGGTTTCCAAACCCGGTCTCAGGAAATATGTCGACAGCGACAGCCTTCCGCGTGTACTGAACGGGCTTGGAATTGCAATCCTGTCCACATCACAGGGAGTTATGACAGATAAGGAAGCACGCGTCAAGAGAGTTGGCGGCGAGGTTTTATGTTACATTAGTTAATCAGGAGGTTCTATATATGTCAAGAATTGGAAAACTTCCCATTGAAATACCAGCCGGTGTGCAGGTAAGCGTATCAGATACGAACCTGGTCACTGTCAAAGGTAAGCTTGGTGAACTCACCCAGCAGGTTGATCCTAAAATCACCATCAAGGTTGAAGGCAATACGATATTTGTACAGAGGGGTACCGATGAAAGGGATGACCGCTCAAAGCATGGCCTTTACAGAGCTTTGCTTGCTAACATGATCAAAGGAGTAAACGATGGATTCACCATTGTCCAGGAAATGGTTGGCGTAGGTTACAAAGCCCAGGCTACAGGACAGGTGGTTGAACTTTCACTTGGTTTTTCACACAACCTGATGATAGAACTTCCAAAAGAAATAGTGGTTCAGACCACGGCGGAAAAAGGTAAAAACCCGACCATCATACTGAAGTCTCATGACAAGCAGCTGTTGGGCCAGGTTGCATCCAAAATCCGTTCTTTCCGTAAACCTGAACCTTATAAAGGCAAGGGGATCCGCTTCCAGGGTGAAGAAATTAAGAAGAAAGCAGGAAAATCCGCTGCAGGAGCATAATTTTCAACAAAAGATAAAAATCATAACAGAATGGCTACCAGTAATAAAAAAGTATTTCGCAGGTTCAGGATCAAGCACAGGATACGTAAAATCGTACAAGGGACACCTGACAGGCCTCGCATGACGGTATTCAGAAGCAGTAAATCGATTTACGTGCAGCTCATTGATGACCTGGCGCAAAAGACATTGCTTTCTGCATCATCAGCCGAAAAGGAGTTGAAGGATGCCAAGGGTACCAAATCGGAGATTGCCAAATTGGTCGGTAAAAGTATTGCCGCAAAAGCCCAGCAGGCAGGGATCTCTTCGGTAGTTTTTGACAGGAACGGATATTTATATCATGGCAGGGTTAAAGCTTTGGCGGATTCAGCCAGAGAAGGCGGCCTTAAATTTTAATCAGGTATGACAAACGTTAACGTAAAAAGAGTAAAGTCAAGCGAAATTGAGTTCAAGGACCGCCTGGTCAGCATCCAAAGGGTGACAAAAGTGACCAAGGGCGGCCGTACATTCAGTTTTTCGGCCATCGTAGTGGTGGGTAATGAAAATGGAGTGGTCGGTTACGGGCTTGGGAAAGCAAAAGAAGTAACAGCAGCTATTGCCAAAGGTATCGACGATGCAAAGAAGAACCTGATTAAAGTTCCCATTCTTAAAAGTACGATTCCCCATGAACAGCTTGGAAAGTACAGCGGGGCACTGGTTTTTCTGAAACCTGCAGCTCCCGGTACCGGAGTAATCGCCGGTGGTGCCATGCGCGCTGTATTGGAAAGCGTTGGTGTTAAAGATGTATTGGCCAAGTCAAAAGGTTCATCGAACCCTCACAGTGTTGTGAAAGCCACCATCAATGCACTTATCAAGATGCGCGATCCATACACTATTGCACAGTTGCGCGGTATCGATATGGATAAAGTATTTAACGGTTAACCTAATTGCAAAGCATAACGGCAATGAAAAAGATAAAAATAACTCAGGTTCGCAGCGGTATCGGGCATCCGGAACGCCAGAAACGTACTCTGGAAGCTTTAGGGCTGAGGCGGATCCGCCACTCTGTGGAACATGAAGCAACTCCCCAGATTCTGGGTATGCTTGAAAAAGTGAAACATCTTGTAAAGTTTGAAGAAGTTTAATCTCTGATAAGTATAATAACATGGATTTAAGTAATCTTAAACCGGCAAAAGGTTCTATCAAGAAAGACAAACGTATCGGAAGAGGTACGGGCTCAGGCCATGGCGGAACATCTACCCGCGGTCATAAAGGGGCTAAGTCACGTTCCGGTTACTCAAAAAAACTAGGATATGAAGGTGGTCAGATGTCACTGGTGCGCCGCGTTCCCAAGTTTGGTTTTAAAAATTTCAACCGGGTAGAATATAAGGGAATCAACCTGGATACTCTCCAGCAGTTGAGCGAAAAGAAAAATATCCTGGCTATCGGTCAGGAAACCCTTATTGAAGCTGGTTTCATCTCCAAGCGTGATAAATTCAAAATTCTCGGACGCGGAGAACTGAAAGCCAAACTGGAAGTCACAGCACATGCTTTCTCGGCTACAGCCAGGAAGGCCATTGAGGATTTAGGCGGAATAGCAAACACAATTTAAACCTGTTTGAATGAAAAAACTAATTCAAACCATCAGGAACATCTGGAAGATTGACGATCTCAGGAAGAGGATTCTGTATACCATTGGTATCCTTCTGATCTATCGCTTCGGAGCCTACGTAGTACTTCCCGGTGTCGACCCAAGCATGCTACACAATCTTCAGAACCAGTCGAAGCAGGGTTTGCTCGGGCTTCTGAATATGTTTTCGGGCGGAGCTTTTGCAAATGCTTCGATCTTTGCCCTCGGTATCATGCCCTATATCTCGGCATCCATTGTGATGCAGCTGCTGGGTATGGCGATCCCATATTTCCAGAAACTCCAGAAAGAGGGTGAAAGCGGCCGAAAAAAAATCAACCAGATCACCCGTTACCTTACGGTTGTCATCCTGATCCTGCAGTCGCCTGCATACATCGCAAACCTCGTTTCACAGCTTCCCCCTGAAGCCGTATATCCTTTTAATCCTAACCTGGGCCATCATTCAATCATATCATTTTTCGGGATCATGTCGGTAGTGATCCTCACCGCAGGCTCGATGTTCATCATGTGGCTGGGCGAGAGAATCACCGATAAAGGAATCGGAAACGGTATTTCACTCATCATCATGATCGGTATCATCGCCAGGCTGCCTTTTGCACTTGTTGGCGAACTGGTATCGCGTATGGAACAAAAAGGAGGCGGGCTTGTATTCTTCGTAGTCGAATTGGCTTTCCTTATCCTTGTTATCCTGGTCACTATTCTCCTGGTACAGGGAACACGTAAAATTCCCGTACAGTATGCCAAGAGGATTGTAGGGAACAAACAGTACGGGGGCGTAAGGCAGTATATCCCATTAAAGGTTAATGCTGCGGGTGTTATGCCTATCATTTTCGCCCAGGCAATCATGTTCCTGCCTCTTACCATTGCCGGTTTTGCCAGCAATGATACACTTACAGGCTTTGCCCGGGTGTTTACCGATTACAACAGCCTTGCTTATAATGCCACGTTCTTTGTCCTGATCATTTTCTTTACATACTTCTACACTGCCATCACGATTAATCCGAACCAGATGGCCGAGGATATGAAAAAGAATGGAGGGTTTATCCCGGGAGTGAAACCCGGAAAGAGAACAGCCGAGTTTATCGACAATGTTATGTCGAGGATCACCCTGCCTGGTTCAATATTCCTTGGCTTTGTTGCCATCATGCCATTCTTTGTCAGGATGGTTGGTGTTACAAACCAGTTCGCCCAGTTTTATGGAGGAACATCCCTCCTTATTCTTGTAGGTGTTGTGCTGGATACCTTGCAGCAGATTGAAAGCCACCTCCTGATGCGCCATTATGACGGTCTTACTAAATCGGGACGTATCAAGGGCAGGTCTTCGTACGGCGTGGCAAGCTGATGAAACTAAATTGAAACTGAATGATAATCAGGACTGCGGAAGAAATAGAATTGTTAAGGGAGAATGCTCTGATTGTGAGCAGGACTCTGGCCGCAGTTGCAAAAGAAATAAAACCGGGTGTACAAACTAAGACACTCGATAAACTAGCCGAGGAGTTTATTCGGTCGGAAGGGGCGGTACCAGGGTTTAAAGGGTACCGGGGGTTTCCGGGAACCCTGTGCATATCCCTCAATGAAGAAGTGGTGCACGGAATACCGGGAGAGAGAGTTCTTTTAAATGGTGATATTGTTTCGATCGACTGCGGATGCGTAAAGCATGGTTACTATGGCGATTCAGCCTATACCTTCGAGGTAGGGGAGGTCAAGCCTGAAGTGAGGCTGTTACTGCAAAGGACGAAAGAATCCCTGTTCAGGGCAATAGAAACTGCTGTTACAGGGAAACGTACAGGTGATATCGGTGCCGCTGTCCAGGAATATGTGGAGGGCTTCGGATATTCGGTTGTGAGAGAACTGGTGGGGCATGGAATTGGGAAGACCCTGCACGAGAAACCCGATGTTCCCAATTACGGGAAAAGGGGAACCGGGCAAAAACTTCCTGAAGGCCTTTCCATATGTATTGAACCCATGATCAACCTGGGAACAAAAAGTGTGGTCCAGGCGAGTGATGGATGGACGATCAGGACAGCCGACCGTATGCCTTCAGCGCATTTTGAGCTGACGGTGGTTATACGGAAGGAAAAGGCGGATGTGCTTTCCACGTTCAGATATATCGAAGAAGTTCTAGGACCTCAACTAATATAAAATGTCAAAACAAGCGTCAATTCAGCAGGACGGCACTGTCGTCGAATCTCTGGGCAATGCAATGTTCAGGGTGGAACTTGAAAACGGGCATCAGATTACCGCGCATATTTCAGGTAAAATGAGGATGCACTATATCAAGATCCTTCCGGGAGATAAAGTCCGGATCGAAATGTCACCGTATGATTTGACCAAAGGAAGAATAACATTCCGCTATCAATAGAAATAAAGAAAAGTAAAATGAAAGTCAGAACATCCATTAAAAAAAGATCGGCCGACTGCAAGATCGTCCGCAGAAAAGGGGTCTTGTACGTGATCAACAAGAAGAACCCTAAATTCAAGCAAAGACAAGGATAATTAAAATTAAACAAAGCATATATGGCCAGAATTGCAGGTATTGATTTACCTAAACAAAAAAGGGGAGAAATAGGTCTAACCTATATTTATGGCATCGGCAGGAGTACTGCCCAGGACATCCTGACAGAAGCAGGGGTAGACTGGAATAAAAAGGTACAGGAATGGACTGATGAGGAACAAAATAAGATCCGTGCCATCATCAACGAGAAGTACAAGATCGAAGGTGCTCTGCGTTCGGAAGTTCAGATGAACATCAAGCGTTTGATGGATATCGGGAGTTACCGTGGTATCCGCCACCGTATCGGTTTGCCTGTAAGGGGACAAAGTACAAAGAACAATGCCCGTACACGTAAAGGCCGCAAAAAGACTGTAGCCAACAAGAAAAAGGCAACCAAGGGTTAAAAGAAGTAGCGAAATAGCGAAGTAGCGAAATAGCTTTGGGCAAAGCCCAAATGAGCACACAAATTAATTAAGCAATGGGTGCGAATAAATAAGAAGTAATAAATAATATGGCAAAGACTGAAAAAAGTTCAAAAAAAAGGGTTGTAAAGGTAGATGCAATAGGCAGGGCCTATGTTAATGCCTCTTTCAACAACCTGATCATTTCATTAACCAATAATGCAGGGCAGGTTATTTCCTGGTCCTCGGCTGGCAAAATGGGCTTCAAAGGCTCAAAAAAGAACACTCCTTACGCAGCCCAGATGGCTGCCACGGATGCTGCCAAGACCGCTTATGACCTGGGTCTGCGTAAAGTGAAGGTGTTCATTAAAGGACCCGGAGCCGGGCGCGAATCTGCCATGCGTACCATTCATGCCGCTGGCATTGAGGTTACGGAAATCATGGATATTACCCCTCTTCCTCATAACGGATGCCGCCCTCCGAAACGCAGGCGTGTATAATCTGAATTAATCATAAAAATATTCAATACCATGGCAAGATATATTGGGCCGAAATCGAGAATTGCAAGAAGATTCAGGGATCCTATCTACGGACCTGACAAAAGTTACGAAAAAAAGAATTATCCTCCGGGAATGCATGGTCAGACGAAGCGTCGCGCCAAAGCATCGGAATACGGCACCCAGCTGATGGAAAAACAGAAAGCCAAGTACACTTATGGAATTCTGGAGCGTCAGTTCAGGAATATCTTTAATAAAGCCTCTCATAAAGGCGGCATTACAGGTGAAGTATTGCTTCAGCTTATTGAGGCACGCCTCGACAATACCGTTTTCCGTCTTGGTATTGCCCCAACCCGCGATGGAGCCCGCCAGCTTATCGGGCACCGTCATATCACGGTTAATGGCAAGGTGGTGAACATTCCTTCTTTTGAACTGCGCCCCGGTGATATTATCTCGGTGCGCGAACGTTCCAAATCACTTGAAGTGATTGCCGACTCTCTGAGCGGCAGGGGAAACCAGTACTCATGGCTGGAATGGGATTCCAACATGCTGACCGGTAAATTCATGAACTATCCCGAACGTTCACAAATCCCTGAGAATATTAAAGAACAGCTGATCGTCGAATTGTATTCGAAATAACGGGAATTCATATTGATATAAACCCTTTAAACATCGTATTATGGCTATATTACCGTTCCAGAAACCTGACAAGGTTATCATGCTTGAATCGGATGATCGCCGCGGAATATTCGAATTTCGTCCGCTTGAGCCTGGTTTTGGTATTACCATCGGAAATGCACTGAGAAGAATTCTTCTGTCGTCGCTTGAAGGATTTGCAATCACTTCAGTCAAGATTGAAGGAGTGGACCAGGAGTTTTCAACCATCAAAGGTGTCATTGAAGATGTCACCGAAATCATTCTGAACCTTAAGCAGATCCGTTTCAAAAGACTTATTGAAACAGAGAATAACGAAAAGGTAACTGTAATCATCGCTCAGCAGAAAGAATTCAAAGCAGGCGATATCAATAAATTTTTATCGGTTTTCCAGGTATTGAACCCCGAGATAGTGGTTTGCCATATGGAGCCTTCGGTAAAACTTACTGTTGAACTTTCCATTGACAAGGGAAGGGGATATATCCCGGCCGATGAGAATAAGGCGCTGACCACTTCACTTGGACGGATAGCCATCGATTCAATTCACACGCCCATAAAAAATGTTACCTATAACATCGAAAATTACCGTGTGGAGCAGAAAACCGACTATGAAAAGCTTGTAATGGAAATCATCACCGATGGTTCGATAGCCCCGAAGAATGCCCTGAAGGAATCGGCCAAGATTCTGATCCATCATTTCATGCTGTTCTCCGATGAAAAGATCACCCTGGATACGGCAGAAAAAACTGTTACCGAAGAATTTGATGAGACTTCCCTGCACATCCGCCAGCTTCTAAAAACAAAGCTGGTCGACATGGATCTCTCGGTGAGGGCACTCAATTGTCTGAAAGCAGCCGATGTGGAAACCCTGGGAGACCTTGTGGCATTTAATAAGAACGACCTCCTGAAGTTCAGGAACTTCGGAAAGAAATCCCTCACCGAACTTGAAGAACTTGTAAAATCAAAAGGCCTTGAGTTTGGGATGAATACTTCAAAATATAAATTAGATAAGGATTAATTGCGATGAGACACCAAAAAAGAATCAATCATTTAGGCAGGACCAGTGCGCACAGGAAAGCTATGCTTTCAAACATGGCAGCTTCACTTATTCTGCATAAACGTATAACCACCACACTTGCCAAGGCCAAGGCCCTCAGATCTTATGTTGAGCCTTTGATTACCCGGGCAAAAGACGATTCAACACATTCACGCCGTATCGCATTCAGCTACCTTCAGAATAAGGAAGCCGTGTCGGAACTGTTCCGTGAGATCTCCAAGAAGATCATGGAGAGACCCGGAGGTTACACCCGTATCCTTAAAACCGGAATGCGTGCAGGAGATAATGCCGATATGTGTTTTATCGAACTTGTCGACTACAACGAATTATTACTGGGCAAGAAAGAAGATGCAAAGGCAAAGAGTACACGCAGAGGCCGCAGGGGTGTAAAGAAAGAAGAAGAAGCAGGAAAAAGCACTCCCGCACCCAAGGATGAAACTGTAGTAAAAAAGCCGAAGAAAGCTTCAAAAACAACCGAAGAAGAGAAAACTGAAACTGAGGTAAAACCGGAAGCAGCAGCAGAAGCAGAAGAGTAATCTGTAAAACTGAAAAGTAAATAAATCCATTAAAAAGGATAATGTACATTGTTGCATTATCCTTTTTTCGTTGTGCGCCCGGCATGGGCGATAACTTGGCGGTGAAAGTCCGCTATGAACTTGGCAGTAGGAATCATTAGCTCAAGGCAAGGGTGTCCTTCGCGAGAAGGAATCTGAAGGAAGCCGGCGGCAAAATC